>Ga0209584_10000121_pt1 | contig 20669 bp, 18 predicted proteins | sample NGEPerD_FD_184507 | JGI IMG/M metagenome (GOLD analysis project Ga0209584, IMG submission 184507) | Arctic peat soil microbial communities from the Barrow Environmental Observatory site, Barrow, Alaska, USA - NGEE PermafrostAB12-D... | ecosystem: Environmental > Terrestrial > Soil > Wetlands >...
GTACTCATAGACGATGCCGCGCGCCTGCACGTTGGGACCGTCGTAGCCGCCAAAGACGTACCACTTCTTGCCGATCACCACGCTGACGATTTCACCTTGCGGCTGCGGCAACGCCTTTGCCATCCGCCACTTGCCGTCCTGCGCCGCGGCCGGCGTTACATGGAATCCCATTCCGGCAACCAGCGTTGCAGCCAGCAACCACACGGCCCTCTTCATTGTCCGCTTCTTCATCGTCCGTCTCCTCCTCGATCCCGACTGGCGCCAGCTTGTCGTTGACGCCATTTGACCGCGGCGATTCCCGCATCGGCACCTGTTCTTGCATCGGATCATAGGACGCATAGGGCGCGCAATCCCAGGAACCGGCTTCGTCTGCGCGCGTCTTGGTCTGTGCGCATCGTTTGGCAACGCTCCCCACCGCCTCTTGACTTTGATTTTGATAGGATTATATTCCAGGATGCCTGGCTCGGCTGAGGGTGTCTTCTAGGGACGTCTTGAAGATGGAGCCAGGTGCGGCGCCTGCGGGCGGGGCTCGTAACCCCGCTCCCGGGAGGCCGTGGGTCGCCGTCCGTCCCCACTAAAAGGGACTGCCTTTGATGGCTGGACGCGGCGCGGACGAAGGGCGGCGAAAGCTGCCCGGATCGGGGAGGGGGATCCCTCCCATCCGCGCTCGGAAGTTACGGCCCCGGGGACAGAAAAGCCGCGATGGAGCGCCGCGGGGCGCGCGTCCTTCGCCAAGGACGCGCACGCCGCAAGGCGTGAGTTGAAGGGATGCGCCTTGCGGCGCTCCATCCCCTCGGCGTTTGTCGAGGGGGGACGGAAGGGGAAGACGGCGCACCCGGCGCCGCAAAGAATACGGGCGATGACGCTTGGCTGTTTGAAAACCTATCCGGTCATTCCGGGGCGCGAGCACAGCGAGCGAACCCGGAATGACGAAGTGAGCAAAAACGAAAATGGCCGGGACATTATGCCCGGCCATTTTAATTGCGGATGTTGCGGCGGTTGATTTAGTGCAGGGCAGTCGAGATCACCGGCGTTTCCTTCGGCTGCTCCAGGGTGGCGATGTTGTTCTTCACCGCCTTCTGCACCTTCTCGAAGGCGCGCACCTCGATCTGGCGCACGCGCTCGCGCGAGACGCCGAATTCGGTGGCCAGATCCTCGAGCGTGATCGGATCGTCGGCCAGACGGCGCGCCTCGAAGATGCGCCGCTCGCGCTCGTTGAGCACGTCGAGCGCGCTGGTCAGCGCCTGGTGGCGGTTATCTTTTTCTTCGCTGTCGGCCAGCAGGCGCTCCTGGCTGGGCGCATCGCTGACCAGCCAGTCCATCCATTCGCCGCTTTCGCCGTCGTCGCGGATCGGTGCGTTGAGCGAGGCATCGCCGCCGAGCCGGCGGTTCATGTCGACCACGTCCTGCTCGTTGACGCCCAGCCGCTTGGCGATCAGCTTGACCTGATCGGGCCGCAGGTCGCCCTCGTCGAGCGCGGAAATCTTGCTCTTGGCCTTGCGCAGGTTGAAGAACAGCTTCTTCTGATTGGCGGTGGTGCCCATCTTCACCAGCGACCACGAGCGCAGGATGTATTCCTGGATCGCGGCCTTGATCCACCACATCGCATAGGTGGCGAGCCGGAAGCCCTTTTCGGGCTCGAAACGCTTGACCGCCTGCATCAGGCCGACATTGCCCTCGGACACCACTTCCGAAATCGGCAATCCGTAGCCGCGATAGCCCATGGCGATCTTGGCGACCAGGCGAAGATGGCTGGTGACGAGCTTGTGCGCGGCTGTAGTGTCGCCGTGCTCACGCCAGCTGCGCGCCAGCATGTATTCTTGCTGCGGTTCCAGCATCGGGAACCGGCGGATTGCATCCAGGTAGTGAGAAAGGCCGGATTCGGCCTTGAGTGCCGGCAGTGTGGCAGAACGGGCCATGATAGCGCCCTCCTTATTTTGCCCCCGAGATCGGCGGGCGTTGATCGCCGCCGCTCCCCGAGCCGACGACGCGCATCCGATTGTGCGACCGCGAACGTTTGATCGCAGGTGCAGCATAGCGGAACCGGGCAGCGAAAACCAGTATCCGTCCGTCACGTCGCCGTGACTTCGCCACGCGCCGCAAATTGCGACCAAACTATTGTTATGATTGACCTATTTAGAACGTTTGCGTCCTGCCGAAGGGTTTTCCGCAAGGGCATGCCGTAAACGGCCGAGATCGGCCGGAAGTTCCGAACGAAACCGCAGGACGTCTCGGGTTAGGGGGTGTTCGATTGCCAATAAATAAGCATGCAAAGCCTGTCTGCCAAGATCCTCCAAGGCGGCGCGGGCGGCGGGGGAAAGCAGGCTGGCCTTGGTCTTGAAGCCGGTGCCGTAGCTGGCGTCGCCCAGGATCGGATGGCCGATATGCGCCAAATGCACCCTGATCTGATGGGTGCGGCCGGTCTCCAGGGTGCAGGCCAAAAGGCTGGCGACCGGCTTGCCGTCGGCGCCGACATAGCGTTCCAGCACCTGCCAATGGGTCACCGCTTGGCGGCCGCCTTCGCGCACCGCGCGCTTGTCGCGGGCCTGCGGATGACGGTCGAGTGGGGCGTCGATGGTGCCTTTCGGCCGCGCCGGCGCGCCCCAGACCAAGGCGAGATAGCCGCGCTCGATCCCGCTGTCGCCCTTGTTGGCGAATTGGGCGCTGAGCGCGCGATGGGCGGCGTCGGTCTTGGCCACCACCATGAGGCCGGTGGTGTCCTTGTCGAGCCGGTGCACGATGCCGGGCCGCTTGACGCCGCCGATGCCGGACAGGCTGTCGCCGCAATGAGCGATCAGCGCGTTGACCAGCGTGCCCTTGGCGTGGCCGGCGGCCGGATGCACGACCAGGCCTTTTGGCTTGTCGAGCACGATCAGTGCGTCATCTTCATAGACGACGTTAAGCGGGATCGGCTCGCCGGCGGGCTTGGGCTGCTCGGGCGCCGGCAGCGTGACGGTGACGGTGTCGCCGGAATTGACGTGGCTGGCGGGATCGCGGATCGTGCGCGCCGCGATCGCTACCTGACCGTCGAGGATCAGCGTTTTGAGGCGCGAGCGCGACAGCGCCGGGATGCGCGCGGCCAGCACGCGGTCGAGCCGCTGGCCTTGCTCCTCGGTGGCGATCTTGACCGTCTCGATTGTTTCATCAGCCATGGCTTAAACGATGTCCGACGACCAGAAGCCCCTTAACCCGGAAGCTGCCGCGGCGATAGCGAAGGTTCGCCGGATGATGATCATCATCATGACGGGTACCTTCGTCGCTATCGGCCTCGTGCTCGTCATCATCGGCTACCGCCTTTCTCATGTCGAGGAAAGCACCGCGTCCTTCGCGGATGTCACGCAAGAGCTGCCGGCGGGCGCCAAAGTACTATCGACCGCGGTCGGCGCCGACCACATCGTGGTGACGATCGAGATCGGCGGCGTCGTCGAACTGCGCACATTCGACCCCGATACGCTCAAGCCGCTCGGGCGATTACGGTTTGGAACGAAGCGTTAAAGCGCGCGGATCTTCTCCAGCACCGGCAGCAGATACGACACGAATTTCGCCGGGCCCTCGCTCATCGGGAAATGGCCGAGGCCTTTCATGATCGTAGCCGGGGCGCCGGTGCGCTTGGCGATGTCGAGGGTGGCCTCAGCCGTACAGGAATAGTCGTATTCGCCGGTGAGCAGGAACAGCGGACAGCGCTTGATGTCGATATCGTCGATGCGGCCGCGGATATCGCCATCGATCATGTAGAAATGCAGGTCGCCCTTGAACACGCCGGGGCCGCTCTGCATGTAATGCCACAGCGTTTCCCATTTCTCAGCGGCCGGCGCGGTCGGCGCCACCAGGCCGGACACCACGCCGGCGCAGACCATGCCGCCATGCACGTCGGGCCGGTTGAGCCACGACAGATCATAATACGGATCGGTATGGGCCGCCGACTCCAAGCCAATCAGCGCGCGGAAACGCTCGGGACATTCGTGCGCGAGATGCAGCACGATGCGCCCGCCGATCGAGCAGCCCATGGCGACCGGCTTGTCGAGGCCGAGCGCATCGGCGACTTCCACGATCATGCGCACATAGTCGCGCGAGGTGAGCTGGTAGTCCTCGTCCTGCCAGCCGGCCGGCGGCGACGACTTGCCGTGCCAAGGCATGTCAAAGGCGATGACGCGGAATGCGGACGTCACGCGTGCGTCGTTCATCAACCCGCGAAACTGGCGCGCATCGGAGCCCGCCGTGTGCAGGCAGAGTAGGGGAATGCCTTTTCCCGCTTCCTCGACATAAAGCCGGTGCGGTTTGCCGAGAAGCTCGAGATGAAGATAGCGGCCGGTAATCGGCTCGAAGCGCGGGCTCATCGGGCGGCCTGCTTGTTTGAGGTTTCTTTGCGTGGCGCTGCGAGCACGTCCTTGAAATAGAGCAGGTTGGCCATGAAGGGATGGATGTCGCCTTCCACGCGCATCAATTTCTGTTTAACCAGCGCGAACACGTCGGTGAAGCCGAGCGGCGGCAGCGGCTGCCAGAATTTTTCCCAAACGCTGCGCGAGGCGCGCAAGGCGAAGCTGTAGTCGGGCGTGATGAACGGTCCCGGCGTCACCTTGGTGATGCGGCCGCCCTCCACGCGGATCAGGGTATAGGCATCGTCGATGGCGATCATGAACGTGGTGTCAACGAAGCGGCCACGCCGGACCAGTCTGGCGTCGGCGTTCACGTGTTTGGGAATCAAGTCGAGCATGTACTGCGCCTTAAAGGATGCGGGAGCGTAATGCTTGCACGGGGCGGGGATCGCGGCTATCTCGATAAGTCTTGGCCAAGCTCCCTTCGTCTAGCGGCCCAGGACGTCGCCCTCTCACGGCGAAAACAGGGGTTCGAGTCCCCTAGGGAGCGCCAAATAAATCAACCACTTAGAGAATATTGCGCGCTTCCGAACCTCATTTTGGGAAGGTTTTGGGAAGTATGCACCGGCGTTCACCGGCGTCCAAATTCGTTCGCCGGTTGGCAAGCACCTTCACGCGACTTCACAACACAAGTGCCGCAACAATCGCCTCGAAGATTTCATCGGCGATCGACGCTGCGGCTCGTCCGACGTTCGGCACGATTGGGAGAGCGAGAACGGGAAGGCCACCACCAGACTACGAATCTGGGGGGCAGGGGTTCGAATCACTCCGGGCGCGCCAAAACGCCACCAATCCGAATAAAACTGCGAACCCAACGTCGGTACCCACGCATCGCCATCGGCAAGTGTGAATGGGCACGAGTTTGTGACCCTATCGGTATAAATTAAATCAGAGACTTACGGGCAGGCAGATTGGCATCGGAATCCTGCGCCGAAACGCATAATCTGCTCGCACAGGACAGAGTGAAGCGTAATTTCGTCCCGCTAATGTCGGAGACCATGGGCAATCGCCGAACACATCAATGACGCATCCCGACACCAGACTCACCGAACTCACAGCGCAGCTTACAGCGCTGGATAGCGCGCGCGCGGCGATCGTGGCCGAGATTGAGGCTTTGCGATCAACACCGGCCGCAGAGCCATCGCCTCCAACTACCACCACGTCCGGACAAGCCGCCCATCTCATCGATCGGCATTCGACGACTGAAACGAAGATTGCGCTGTTTCGTAGCCTTTTCCGCGGTCGCACAGATGTCTTCCCCATCCGTTGGGAGAATACCAAGACCGGGCGCAGCGGCTATTCACCCGCCTGCTCGAACGAATGGAAGCGCGGGGTCTGTGAAAAGCCGAAGGTCAAATGCTCAGCGTGCCCGAACCAGGCATTCGTCGCCGTCGATGAAATGTCGATCGAACGTCATCTCCGCGGTACTGCTCCGAACGGAGCCCCGTTCGTCATGGGCGTTTATCCGATGCTCGCCGATGATACCTGTTGGCTTCTGGCTGCGGATTTCGATGAGGGGGACTGGCGACGGGATGTCTCTGCTTTCGGGGAGACGTGTCGTCGTCACAGCATTTCCGTTGCTGTAGAACGGTCCCGGTCCGGAAACGGCGCCCACGCATGGATTTTTTTCGAGGAGCCGCTACCGGCGGCGTTGGCGCGCCGTCTTGGAGCCTTCCTGATCACCGAAACGATGGAACGCGTCCCCGACATCGGGTTTCGATCCTACGATCGGTTTTTTCCGAGCCAGGACACGATGCCGGCGGGCGGCTTCGGCAATTTGATCGCTTTGCCACTTCAGGGGCTCTCACGAGGCTCTGGGAACAGCGTGTTCATCGACGAATCATGCTCGCCGTATCCAGATCAGTGGGCCTCCCTGTCCGCAATCGTTCCGATGGCGCGTGCGAAGGTCGATCAATTGATCCAGGAGGCGAGCGCGTCGGGAAAAATCCTTGCAGTACGCATTCCCCTTATCGACGAAGACGAGGAACCATGGCTCGCCCCGCCGTCGCGCCGGAGGCTGCCGCCAGTGATCGGCGGGTCACTGCCAAGTGAGATCACTGTCGTACAGGCGGATCAGATCTACATTCCGCGTCATGAGCTACCACCGCCATTGATCACCCGCCTCATTCGCCTCGCCGCATTCCAGAATCCCGAATTCTACGCCGCGCAAGCGATGCGCCGATCCACGCACGACAAGCCCCGGATTGTCTCCTGCGCCGAATTGACCAGCCATCACATCGGTCTGCCTCGTGGGTGTTTCGACACCGTCTGCGATCTTCTCGCGTCGCTCGGCATCGTGGCTACTATCGAAGATCACCGCGTTAGCGGTGCGCCGATCCCGTTCGCATTTACCGGCGCTTTGCGTCCGGACCAGGAGTCTGCAATCGCAAGCTTGTTGCCGCACGACACCGGCGTGCTCGCGGCAACGACGGCATTCGGTAAGACGATTGTAGCCATCCGGATGATGGCCGAACGCGGGTTGAATACGTTGATCCTCGTTCACCGTCTTCAGCTGATGGACCAATGGATCGAGCGCCTCACGGCGTTTTCAAACCTGCCGCGCGAGGCGATTGGCGTGATCGGCGGCGGCCGGCGTAAACCGAAAGGTCAGGTTGATGTCGCCCTGATCCAGAGCCTTGTCCGCAAAGGGGAGGTCGACGACATCCTCGGCAATTACGGGCATCTCGTGGTCGACGAATGCCACCATCTGTCGGCCGTGAGCTTCGAATTGGTCGCGCGCCGTGCGAAGGCCCGGTACGTCCTCGGCCTGTCGGCGACGGTAACCAGGAAAGACGGACATCACCCCATCATCGCGATGCAATGCGGCCCTGTTCGCCACCGCGTTGATGCACGAGCCGAGGCTGCTAAACGCCCGTTCGATCATGTGGTGCGGATTAGGGAAACCAGCTTCCAACTCCAAGCCACCTCGAATACCTCGCCCCCTTCCATCCAGGACGTCTTCAAGGAGATGGTCGTCGATGAAACGCGCAATGCCCTGATATTTGATGATGTCTTGCATGCGCTTGAAGCAGGAAGGTCACCTGTCGTGATACCGAGCGCACCGCTCATCTAGAAGCCCTGGTCAGGCGTCTCGAACGCTTCGCGAGGCACGTGGTTGTTCTGCGCGGAGGGCAAAGCGAGAAGCAACGCCGCGACATCGCAGCGCGGCTTGCCGCGATTCCCCAAACCGAGGAACGCGTCATTGTCGCGACCGGACGCTATCTTGGTGAGGGATTCGACGATTCCCGCCTTGATACCCTGTTCCTTACCATGCCGATCGCGTGGAAAGGCACGCTTGCCCAGTATGCGGGTCGGTTGCACCGTCTCCACGGTGCCAAGCGCGAGGTGATCATCTACGATTATGTTGATATGCGCGTACCGGTTCTCACCCGCATGGCTGCGAAACGTCGCATCGGGTATCAAGCTATAGGTTACAAGATACTCGGTACGCGCGATTTGTTTTCCGGTTAGTTGGTCGCGACAGGCACATCTAGAGCCATTTTAGATTGAGATTGCGCATAACCTAGCTTTCAATCCCAAGCTCCGGCCACCGTCATCTGTGCTGTCGGCTGAGAGCATCGCTCTCACGCCGCCTCGTAAGACGCGATCTTCTTGATCTGCGGCGCGAGCGCGTCTTCGGCCGTTTCGAGATCGAAGCGCGCCTGAATATTCATCCAGAACGTAGCGCCGGTCTTGAAGAACTTGCCGAGCCGAAGCGCGGTGTCGGCCGTAACGGGCTTTTCTTCGCGCGCGATGCGTTCGATCCGGGTGCGCGGCACGTCCAGCGCGGCCGCGACCGCGTAAGATGTCAGCTTAAGTGGAACGAGAAATTCTTCCCGCAGGATTTCGCCGGGATGAACCGGCGGAAGTTTCTTTGCCATGTGCGAACTCCTATTCGGTGGCCACATTCGGCCGGTCTGGCTAGTGATAGTCGATTATCTCCACGTCTTCGGGACCCGCATCGGTCCACCTGAACACGATCCGCCATTGATCATTGATGCGGATCGAGTGCTTACCCGCCAAATCGCCCTTAAGAGCTTCAAGGCGGTTGCCGGGAGGCGAGTTCAAGGCCTCAAGAAAGGCCGCGGCGTCCAGCATAATCAGTTTTCGGCGAGCTACCTTGGCGAGATTTGCCGGGAAACCCTTCGGGACCATGCGGCCCTGAAGGATCGGCTCGGCAAATTTCCCCTTGAAGTTCCTGATCATGAGCGCAACGTATCCCATCGAGATACGTATCGCAAGGCTTTCGTATCCCGACGAGATACTATCCCCGAGCGCCGCGCTTTGCTGCGTCAGCGCGCGCCGCTCGATAGTCGGGTTCAACCCGCGCAGATGGCCTGAAGTCTGCCTTGTGGCCACGTGCTGATCGATATCCCGGGCCACGGCCACGGCGCGCTTCGAAAGGATCATTCGCCCTTGAGGTTGGCGCCCTCGGACAAATTTGGTGCAACGGGTAATATGGAATGACGTGCATCACCGCGAGGGGATCTAATGTAACGTGATGGTCGACAAGAAATCTCCTACCTGGAGTGAAGTCAAAGCCAGGCTAGCTGACTTTGATCGCACCAGTCTGCTCGGGCTGGTGAAAGACTTATATGGCGCAAGTAAGGACAACCAGGCCTTCCTGCATGCCCGTTTTGACTTAGGTGCCGACGTACTCAGACCCTACAAAATAAGGATTGATCGGTGGCTGTCGCCTGACCTGCTCAAAAACCAGAATGTGTCCGCTTCCAAGGCCAAAATTGTAATTGCAGATTATCAAAAGGCTATCGGCCGACCCGAAGATCTAGCCGAGCTGATGGTATACTATTGTGAGCGCGCTTCCGATTTCAGCAATGCATTGGGCTTCGCAGATGAGACCTACTTCAAAGCCTTGTTGAAAATGTTTGAGGCGGCACTCAAGATTTCGATCACCCTACAGAGCGATCTGCGCGATGCATTGCTTGACCGCCTCGATGACGTCCGCCGCATTAGTCACAATCTTGGTTATGGACTTGGCGATGAAATGAATATTATTCTAGCTGATTATAAAAATGATAATTGAGCGGAGATTCGCGGAGTACCACTACAATGTGCGTTCAGCGCGTCATTCGGGGCTGATGCCGTGAACGGTCGCGATCGAAGCAATAGCGGAGATTGGCAAGAACTGACGCTGAATGGTCGGTCTCCGCTTCCCCTGGAACGGGACTAACAAGCAGATGCTTATGACGCTGTTCGCGTGAACAGCGCGTGAAATAACGCTTCCGCCCGCCGAAGTCCTTCATCGCTCAGAACCACAGACTTTGTCTTGTTTGCCGGGTCCGCGATCAACCCCTTTTTATGCAGCCGATCCATGGCGCCCCAATCGAAGCCCTTCCAGGCACGCCTCTCGTCATGCAGCGTTAGCCATAAGAGCCCCAGCACAGTGTCGTCGATTTTATCGAGGTCGATCTCCATGCAGCTAGTCTATCATACAGAAAAGCTACTGTGACGGCCCACGTCGGATGGTTACGTTCGCTGCGCCGCAAAATTTGGTCGCTATTGGAGCGAAGCGGACAGTCTCTGTTTGTGAATTAAAGGTCACTTTAGGGGGCAGGGCGGATGTTGGCGTACGCACGCGGACACTGGCGAACGTCTACGGACGCTCTCTCACGGCGAAAACAGGGGTTCGAGTCCCCTAGGGAGCGCCAGACAAATCAATGACTTAAGTGTTTTTAGTAGGCTCCCGCGCCGGTCTTTGGGAAGGTTTTGGGGAGTATGCACCGACGTCCACTGGCGTCCACGCTCGTCCGCCGGCATGCGATCGCTTTCGCGTTACGCTTGGCGCTGGCGATCGCTGTCCCTTCTCAAAAGCCTATTCATCCCTCGATTCTCTTTTAGTAGTTCAACGGTGCGTATGGCGACGGCCGGCTAAGGCCGCGGCCGCCGAAATGCCAGTGCCTCGCCGCCCTGTGTGTACCGAAAACTTCATCCGCATGATCGCCGCCCGCTCAATATGATGGGAGGGTGCTTGGTGCGACCGAACCAACTCGGTCAACCTCGAACGCCCCACGCCGTCAGCAAGGGTGAAAATGCCCGTCTCTTTGAAGCATATCCAAGGCCTCGGTCAGGGAAAGTGCCTCAAGGAGGCGAAACCATTCACCCGTATGCCGGTAGTAGGACAGATCGAACCGATCCCTGCCGACATACTCCAAGCGCGCGAACGGCGCCTCGAACTCGGGACTGATCGAGTTCGGGTGGTCGGATCGGAACCGCGTGATGAACCGATATTTGTTGCCATGCCACTTGCCGTAGATCGTAATCGGGTAATTGAATTCGGTCGGACGAATTTCCGGCAGAAATCGCGGCATCAGGACTGACGCGATCAGCTTCTCGCATTCCGCCGTGATGACCAGCTTCTCCGCCACAGACAGCTTGCCGCCGCTACCACGTGCTCCAGCGTAGACCCATTGACCTCTCGTCATCCGCTACTCGCCGCAAGGATCATCCTCTCAATAGGTCTATCCCGTCTATGATCGCAAATACAGGCACTGCCGCAGGGGGAGGCAACCAGCCGGCATTCATCGGCAATTCAGTGGATCAAATCTGACGAGGAATCATGCCCGCGGAGCATGTCGGCCGAGCCGATCGGGGCCGTGCGGTGATGTCCGGTATTATGCGGGGATGTGCTTGCCCAGCGTGTGTCGGACCATGGCCTTCACGGCTTTGACGAAGTCTCGCCGCGAGTTGATGGCCCAAGCCTCATCGAAGCGGACCGCTTCATAGGCCGCGTCAATCATGCCGTCGGTTGGCTTTGCGAACTCCGCGATGACGGCATCGGCCATGCGAATATAACGGTCTGCGTTATCGGCAGCAGACCCGCGAGCGACCTTGGCAACAGCACGTGCCGCTCTTTCACGAAAGGCCTGCAAATCGTCGGACATCATTTTACTCCCCTACATGAACTGCCAACCATTCGTTCAGCTTTGACCACCGGCGCCGCCCAGACACGTTACGAACGGCGATGGCGACCGCCTTCTTCTGGCCGACCAGCACAACCAGCCGCTTGCCGCGTGTCACTCCGGTGTAGAGCAGGTTCCGTTGCAGCATGGCGTAGTGCTGCGTCAATACGGGGATGACGACGGCGGGATATTCCGAGCCCTGGCTTTTGTGAATTGTCGCAGCGTAAGCCGGCACCAGCGTGTCGAGCTCGCCGAAGCCGTATGTGACGGCGCGGCCGTCGAAACTAGCGGTGAGTTCGCCGGCGTCGGGGTCGACATCGTCGACGTAGCCGATGTCGCCGTTGTAGACCTCCTTGCCGTAGTCGTTCTCGATCTGCATCACCTTGTCGCCGGGCGCGAAGGTCCAGCCGAAGCGTTCGACCTTGCGCTCGCCGGCGGAGTTCAGCGCCGCCTGCAGTTCGATGTTGAGCGAACGCGCGCCGACGCCGCCGCGATTCATCGGGCACAGCACCTGGATGTCACGAATGGGATCGAGGCCGAAGCGCTGGGGGATGCGCGTTTTCACCAGTTCGATGATACGCGGCACGGCGGTTTCGGGGTCGTCCGCCTGCACAAAATAAAAATCGCTGTCACCCTCGGGCTTCGAGAGGTCGGGAATGTAACCCTGGTTGATCCTGTGTGCGCTGGTGATGATCCGGCTCTGGGCGGCCTGCCGAAAGACCTCGGTAAGGCGGATTACGGGCACCACGCCGGAAGCGATAACGTCGGCAAGGATCTGACCTGGGCCGACGGACGGGAGCTGGTCGATGTCGCCGACGATCAGCAGCGCGGCCTTGTCAGGGGCCGCCTTCATCAACGCCTGCATCAGCATGACGTCGACCATGGAGGTCTCGTCGACGACCAATAAGTCGCATGCGAGCGGGTTTTCGTTGTTGCGTTTGAAGCCGCCGGCCTTGGGGTCGACTTCGAGCAGCCTGTGAATGGTCTTGGCCTCGAACCCCGTGGCTTCCGTCATCCGCTTGGCGGCCCGGCCGGTCGGTGCGCAGAGCAGCAGTTTCACGCCCTTGGCATCCAGGATACGCAGGATGGCGTTGACGATGGTCGTCTTTCCCACGCCCGGCCCGCCGGTGATGACTAAAACTTTGGAGATCAGGGCTAGGCGAATTGCAGCGACCTGGCTTTCCGCCAACGACAAGCCGGTCTTCCGCTCGATCCAGGGCAACGCCTTCTCGGCGTCGATATAGGGCCACGGGAGTTTGCCGCTCGCAATCCGTAGAATCCGCTCGGCAATGAGCTGTTCGGCCCGGTACAGACCACCAAGGAAAACGCAGGCCGTCTCGGCAACCGTTGCCGCGATTACCGTTCCCTCGGCCAGTTCGAGATCCAGCGCGGTCTGAACCAGCTCTCTTGGAATCGCCAGCAACTCGACGGTGAGCGGCACCAGTTCTTCAGTCGGCAAGCCACAATGGCCGTCGTCCATGGCTTCTGTCAGTGCATACGAGATGCCGGCGCGCACCCGGATCATGGCGGTCTTTTCGACTCCAAGTTTCATGGCGATCGCGTCGGCGGTCTTGAAGCCAATGCCCCGAATATCGCGCGCCAGGCGGTACGGGTCTTCGGTCATGACCTGCACGGCATCCACGCCATAGGTTTTGTAGATCCGCACGGCACGTGCCGTACCGACGCCGTTGCTGTGTAGAAAAACCATGATCTCGCGAATTATTTTCTGTTCAGTCCAGGCGTCGGTGATGCGTTTGGCGCGCACCAGACCAATGCCAGTCACCTCGCGGAGCCGCTCCGGCTCGGCCTCGATGATATCGAATACCTTCTCGCCAAATGCATTGATCATCTTTTTGGCGTAGACCGGCCCGATGCCGCGGATCATCCCGGAGCCGAGGTATTTCTCGATACCATCGATGGACGTCGGCGCGGACGTGCGCATGAAGCGCGCTTTGAATTGTTGGCCATGGGTGTGATCGTTGACCCATTCGCCAGATGCCGTAATCCACTCGCCTGCAGAGATGATGGCAGCGTGACCGACGACCGTGACAAGATCGCGATGGCCACGGGCCTTTGCCCGCAGAACACAAAACCCGTTATCGCTGTTATGGAAGGTGACACGCTCGACAAGGCCAGCCAGAACTTCCTGGGTCGATGATTCCGGTTGAGGCTTCGCCGAACCTGTCACGAGGTACCAAGCTCCGTGGCGGTCAATAATTCTTTGATTGTTGCAAACTGCTGAGCGCGCGCTGCGGCCGCAATCGGGCTTTCACGATGCATTTCATCCTCTTCCGAAACTTCGCCGGCTTTTTCGCTCTGTTCAAGCTCAACCCGCGCGATGTGTGTACGTATCTCCTCTGGCGTGAACATGCACCTTACACGGGAAACGAACCGAGGCAGCTCTCTCGCGAATTCAGGATGTTGGGAGGCAGCACTGGAAAAATTCAATAGCTTTTCAGCGACCAGGTAATCAAATGCCGCTTTGAGCCCATACCGCAGCTTGATGTTTTGGGCAGCGTCGCACTGCTCAATCCAAATCTCGTGCATCTTTCGAACGCCCATAGGCTGCCCCTCGATTCAATCATGATGCCGCATAACCGCTTTACCGCTGAGTCGCGCTTAGACCGAGTAACCCAAACATCAAAGCGCACGGCGCGCACGCGGCCTCATCGGCCGAGACGCCTTGGCTCGTCGATCTCCTCAGCTTCCCGCGTCTCACCGTAGACCTCTTCCCGAATGAGATTCTCGGTGATTTCGGCGAGATAGGCGGTGAGGGCGCTGCTCAGTTCTTGGAATTCGGGCCATAGAACCCCGTCGACAAAGCTACGTGGCGCTTTGACGATGACTGTTTGCATGTGCATCCGGCGATATCGAAAGGGCCTAATCCCATACCGACGACAGAGCGCGATAAAGAGCTTTCGGGACCAAATATCTGGGACCGAGAATCTGATCTCCTGCGGCGCCTCGCTGGCGGCGGCCTTCCCAAGGAGTATGCGAATGCGGTCGGCTGCAGCACCAGCGGCGGCTTTCTCGCCAGCCGTACCGGCGCCAGCGAAAAGCGCTTCGATCTTGCGGAGCTTCTCGCGCAGCCGCGCCTCAGCGGAATTTTCTCCGGTCATGGCGCCTGGGCCCCTTCGTATCGCCGACAACGGCGTCAGGTCGTTATAACCATCCGCGCTCGCCGAATGCAGCAAGATCGACTCCGGGCGGGGCATACCATCCCGCCGAGCCGTAGCGTGCGCCAAGCTTCAGAGCGACCTCCTTGTTGCCATAAGGAATCCGAAGTGGCGTACCTGTCACTGATTTTGGCTGAGCGGGGGCCGGTAAAATGGTAACGGCGGCAGCTGTACGTTTCCGAGACCTATTCGTCGGCGCTGTCGATTGAGGCGCAATTGATCCCAAAGGGTTGCAGGCGGTCTTGCGACCGCGCTTGCGGCGCTTCGTGCCTCGGTTCGAGTCGATCCATGCGGACATCGCGGCCGAGTTGGCCTTGGCCTCGTCGGGAATGACGACACCTTTCCCCAGCGCAATCTTTTTGGCGTACAACATCTGTGCCGGACTTACCGGTTTTGGGGTGACCTTCCCAGCCGTTTCAGCGGCAGCTTTCTTTGGTGCATGTTGGTTGAGAAATGCTCGGCAGATCGATATCGACGTCTTGTAGCCGGCCGGAGGTTTGATGCCCTTCTGCCGGACGAGGCTGTCGGCAAAGTGCTTCATCGCGGGCGTTGGCGGATATCCTCCGGCGTCCTTGCCAAATGCAACGCCAAGCAGGGGAAGTTCTCCGGCGGCGGCGCCTTCCTTCAGCTTGCCGATAATGCGCTGGGCGACATCGCACACGGCGTCGATCGCACCCATCATCTCCTGCTTGCCGACAACGACATCGTCGAGCAGGCATTCAAGTTGCGCCGTCACGCCCGGGTCGACCAGCGCCGGATCGGCCTGTTGGAGAATGCCGAACAGCGACAAGCCGGTCTCGGTCGGCACGACGTTCTTTCCCTGAGCAATCAAAAAACCCTGCCTCTTCAGCCCGCCGATGATCTCGGCTCGGGTCGCCGGCGTGCCGATGCCCTTGGCTTCCTTCAGCCGTTCCCGCAGAACCTCGTCATCAACAAAACGCCAGGCATTTTGCATCGCCTCGATCAGGGTACCTTCGTTATAGCGTGATGGTGGCCGGGTCTCCTTGTCTTCAATTTTTGGATCCTGCAGTTGCGCAGTCTCGCCGTTGCGCAGTGGCGGCAGCAATTGCGCCTCGTCGCCCTTTTCATCGGCCGGCTGCCACTCAGGGAACGCTGCGCGCCAGCCGAGATCGATGGGTTGGCGACCGGAGGCGCGGAAAGCAAAGCCGCGCACGTCGAGTGTTGCGGTTGTCTGCCGGTAGCGGAAGTCGGGCATCAAGGCGGCCAGATAAGCCCGCGCGATGACGTCGAATAGTTTCTTCTCATCGGACGATAGACGAGGCCAGACCTCGCGCAGGTTGTCGATCGTGTTGACGTTGGGAATGACGGCATGATGGCTCGCGCCCTCCAGCCCCTTGTCGTAAAAACTGCCGCTCGCGCCCCTGCGGATCACCGGCGGCTCGGGCACGGGGATGACGCTGAACGATTGGCCAACCCGCAGCCCGGCCACGATCCGCGGCACGTCTGTTATCAGGCTCTGCGGCAGGTAGCGCACCTCGGCGCGCGGATAGGTGATGATCTTCTTGCCCTGGCCATCATACAGCTCCTGCGCCACCGCTAGCGTCTTGCTGGCCGGCCAGCCGAAGCGTGAGGCGCAGAGTTTCTGCAGCGACGGCAAATCGTGCAGCTTGGGTGGCCCTTGCCGCTTATCCTCAACGCGCACCGCAAGCGCGCCCTCGAAGTCCCGAGCCGCATTCACTACGTCTTGGGCACTCTCGCGGCGGACAATCCGGTCCTGCGGCGCGTGCCGCATCTGAAAATGGCCTTTCGTAACTTTCGCGGTGGCGACAACTTCAAAATATGCGAGCGGCACGAAGTTCCGGATTTCCAACTCGCGCTTGCAGACAATAGCCAAGGTCGGCGTCTTCACGCGACCAACGCCGATTACTCGTCGCGCGCCTTGACCCAGGATGACGGTCGCGGCGCGGGTGAGTGACAAGTTGTAAATCTGGTCAGCCTGTCGGCGCGCAACGGCGGCGGCATAAAGGCGGGCATATTCGGCATTTGGTTTTGCCCGACCGAATGCATCGCGGATGGTCTGAGAGTCCTGCGCGGTGAACAGCACCCGCATTACCTGGCCGCGGTAATTGTAATGCTCGAGAATTTCCTGACCGATGAGCTGCCCCTCGCGGTCGCAATCGGTGGCGAGCCAAACACGCTTGGCGGTGCGCAGTGCCTCGCAAATGGCTTTGAGCTTGGCGCCTTTGTTTCCGCCCTCTGCCGGGCGAGTGCCGTAAAGGCCTTTGGGCCGCAGCAGGATCGGCGACCAGCGCTTCCAGGCCGGCACAACATCCTCCGGTTCGAGCAGGTCGAACAAATGGCCCTCGGCCGGGAGAATGTCACCGTAGCGAGAACCTACGGCGGCGCGGACGTCTTTGGCCTGGCTGGTTTTCTCCGTGATGACAATCTGATCAGCCAATGACGGGCTCGTTTGGAAGAATCGTTTCGACAGAGCTGCAATTAGAACATATAGTGAACATTAGGGCCTCGCAAGCTGTCTTCGTGGAGCGATTCCATTTCATAATGCTGTGCATATCAGTGCCCAACGTCCCCCGCGTGACTTCGCTGAGAAAGTCGAAACCGCGCTCCGCAGGCACGCCGCCGAAGAACGCGAAGGCCTGAGTGTGCCCGTCGCAGAAGGCTTCCGTCGATCTCCGTCGGATAGGCCACCGCGAAGCAGGCGTCGCTGTGCGGCGAGACATACGGGCAAAATTTTGGGCATTTTGGGCCATTTTGTGCAACGCAAAAATCATATTGCATTGCACAATAACCGATGCCATATTGAACTTATAGTTCACCGCGTCTAGGCGAAGTGAATAGGCACGTGACCCACCAAAGGGCGTCGGTCCGTAAGGTGCCATCGAGGAGCCCTAAGGATGTGTCATGTCTGAAACCGTCGTCAATAACCCGAAAATGAAGACCGCAAAGCCGACCGCAAGCTTTGAGGCCCCGCAGTTCGATATGCCGAAGTTCGAAATTCCCAAGATGGAAGTTCCGGCTGCGTTCCGTGAATTCGCCGAGAAGGGCATCGCCCAGGCGAAGGACGGCTACGAGAAGATCAAGGCTGCCGCGGAAGAGACCACCGGCGTTCTCCAAGAGACCTATTCCACCGCCACCAAGGGCGCTTCCGAGTACGGTAGCAAGATGATCGAACTTTCGCGCGCTAATACCAACAGTGCTTTCGACTTCTTCGGCAAGCTGCTGACGGTAAAGTCGCTCTCCGAGGTGGTTGAACTGTCGACCGCGCATGCGCGCCAGCAGTCCGAAACCGCGACCGCCCAGGCGAAAGAGCTCACCGCTCTCGCGCAGAAGGTTGCGACCGACACAGTCGAGCCGATCAAATCCGGCATCAACAGCGCGTTCAACAAGGCCGCGTAAGTCAGTTTTCACCAAGCGTTGCGTGTGTTGCGTTGTGTAGGGCCGCTCCGACATGCGGCCGGAAAATTAGAGCCCGGGTCTTCAGGCCCGGGCTTTTGCTTGTTCTGATGGCGATGCATTTGATTGGTTACAACACCACCTATCACCAAATATCTCGATCCAGAATTCTTCGCCTACGTCGTCGTCACTACGAGGTTTAGACTGGCCCATTAAGTTAGGCCGAGCCCCAAAGGGTCTTCAATCGCGCACTCACGCTGCCGGTCCTTTCTGAACGGTCGATTTGGGATCGGTCGCGACGACTGGTAATTAAGGGACTGCTGGTGAAGATGCAGAGCAATATTAAAAACTGAAGACGGAACGCATAAAGATCATGCGGCTGAAGCCCGGCGAGTCATTCGGCGCTTTCTCCTCAATACCTCGCCTGACGGCTTCCATCACATTCAACATTTCGGATTTCTTGCAAACTGTTATCGAACGGCCAAGCTCGCGCTGTGCCGCTCGTGGCTTGTGAAAGGCGCATCCGGGGCAAATGTCCCAATTATTATGCGACGACGGACATCGCGGCATGTCGCTGAATGCTGTGGGTACCGAAAACCTAAACACGCACGCAATGGTGATGAAGTTCGCCAAGGATTGGGTGTGAACTGATGATTCCAGTCCGCTGAACTGGGGCTCTCTTGGCTACAAGCCGCCCGCACCGGAGGTCTTCGTGCCTGCATTCTCCGCGTGGCCGGCTGCGCTACTCGGACCGGCTTCGGAAGTGGAAGGTGAAGCGTTCGTGTCGATCGAGCCATCGGCGCACCTTGGGATGCTCGTGTGCGGCGTAATTGTCGAGGATCTTATGCACGGCGTTGCCGGCGCGATGTAGGCCGTTGGGGCTTGCCGATAATACCTAGGTATTAATACATATCAGGGTGTCGGGATACGCATATGACGCAAGGGTATTATTTTATCCCATTGAATATGCATGGAAAAATTATTGACAAAAGGTTATCGGCGCTGCCCATGCTGCCTTTTGCGCCTTGCGATTAACCATAAAAAATTAAGTTTTACAGCGCAAACGGGTCAAGCTCCGGTTTGTTCGCGACGAGTCGCGCGCACGCGCGGGGACATCGGCCGGGATATGGGGGCTATGATGCGGAAGTGGTGTGTGGCGGGCGTCTCCCTCCTCGCCGTTGCGTTCGCCGGCGGCGCCGGGGCCGCCGATCTGCCGAGCAAGAACCTTCCCCTCAAGGCGCCGCCCGCCCCGGCCTGGAGCTGGACGGGTCTTTATGTCGGCGTGCATGTCGGCGGCGCCCTCGGCAGCGCGGATTTTTCCGATCCGTTCGGGTCGCCGATTTTCGGCGACAAGATCCGCACGCCCGGTTTCCTCGGCGGCGGCCAGGTCGGCTACAACTGGCAGGCGGGAGGATCGCCGTGGGTGTTCGGCGTCGAAGCCGACCTCAGCGGCCTGAGTTCAGACGGCACCAACACGTGCTTCGCGGTTTCGCTTGCCGCGGTCGACGCGACCTGCCGGGTCGGCCCGCAGGTCGCCGGCACCTTCACGGGCCGCGTCGGCTATCTGGTGGGGTCTTCCCACCGCACCCTGGTCTACCTCAAGGGCGGCATCGGCTGGGCCAATGACCGGGTGGACATGGCTTTGAATAACGGCGGCCTCGCCACGACCTCGCTGAGCCAGACCGTGACCTTGTGGGGCGGGACGGTCGGCGCCGGCGTCGAGCGGGCGCTGACGCCCGCCTGGTCGGTGAAGCTCGAATACGACTATCTCGGCCTCGGCGGCCGCAGCATCGCCAATCTCGGCAGCATCGATGTGGCGCCGGACGGCACGGTCGTCGGCACCACGGCGCCGGGCACGGCCGGGCTGCGCCAGGACCTGCAGGAAGTGAAGCTCGGCTTGAATTACAAATGGGGTGCCGATCCGGCGGCGCCGGGATGGGACGGCGTGTCGCCGCTCGCCGGTCTCTTCACCGGCCGCCCGTTGTCGCCGCAGAATGGCTGGGAGATCGAGGGCGGCACCCGCTACTTCGGCAGCTGGGGCCAATATAAGAAGGACATCGGCTTCTTCACGACGTCCGGCCTGCCCAGCATATCGAGCATTTCGCGGCTGACCTACAACGACATGGCGACCAACTCCGGCGAAGTCTTCGGCCGCCTCGAGACGCCGTTGAACCTGTTCGTCAAGGGCTTTATCGGCGCCGGCCACACCGGCAACGGCCACATGAACGACGAGGACTACATGCTCGGGACCGCGTCGGGAAAGCCGGAGGCCGTAGCCCCGTCGCTGGCGGATTCCTACTCGAACACGCTGGCGTCCGCCCTGACCGGCAACATCGGCTACGGCGCGATCGACGGCGGCTTCGACCTCCTGCGCGCCAACGGCTACAAGGTCGGGGTGTTCGCCGGCTACTTCGAGCTCAACCAGGACATGAGCGCCTTCGGCTGCGCCTCGCTCGTCAACAACGCCTGCGTCCCCAGTGTTCCGACCTCCGGCGCGCCCAACATCACCGAAACCGACCGCTGGCGCGCCCTGCGGCTCGGCGTCGCCGCCGAATCCATGGTGACCGACCGCATCAAGATCGCCGCCGACGTCGCCTATCTGCCCTACGTCTCGTTCCACGGCGTCGACCAGCACCTGTTCGGCAACATTGGTGAACTCGCGAGCAACAATCCGGAGACCGGCACCGGCCAGGGCGTGCAGCTCGAGGCGCTCGCCTCCTACTATGTCACGCCGCAATGGAGCGTCGGCCTGGGCGGCCGCTACTGGGGCCTGTGGACGACCAGCGGGCAGGTGATCCGCGACTTCGAGGCCGGCGAAAAGA
>Ga0209584_10000123_pt1 | contig 20582 bp, 16 predicted proteins | sample NGEPerD_FD_184507 | JGI IMG/M metagenome (GOLD analysis project Ga0209584, IMG submission 184507) | Arctic peat soil microbial communities from the Barrow Environmental Observatory site, Barrow, Alaska, USA - NGEE PermafrostAB12-D... | ecosystem: Environmental > Terrestrial > Soil > Wetlands >...
GCGCGAACTCGTCGATACCCGGGCCTGGCCGACGCGCGCCGGTCTGCACCGTGCCGTGTTCGATTACATCGAGGGTTGGTACAACGTGCGCCGGCTACACAGCTCGCTCGACTACTGCAGTCCCGCCCAATGGGAAGCTGTCCACCGCAACGCCGACCGTCAGGCGGCATGATCAACACAAGCAACCTGTCCGCCGAACCGGATCAAGCCCAATCGTCGGCATCATCGTCACCAGTGCGCTCGACCTGCGGGACATGCGAAGCAGGCAAAAGGCAACACCTGGGGCCGCCCTTTGGGTGACCCCAAACGGGTGGGCGACCCACTGCAGCACGAGTGGGGCACTCCTAGTCCCACCAGCGATCGACCACCCGGCCTGGAGCCCAGGGGTCTGCCGAGCCCTCACTCGGACGGTGTTAAAGCTGCGGATCGAGTCGGCCGATATCAAGAGGGAGCCACTCGTGAAGGGCAGATTCGACCATGAGCTCGAACAAGCAGGATCTGCTTGACGGTGCACTTGGTGCAGGCGCTGAACAAGCCGCGTGGCGGACCTTCTGGCTCACGCACATCCGCATCGGATTTGCCATCTTCCTGGCCGAGACAGTTGTGGTCGCCGGCTACCTCGCCCTCACGCCTGAGGGTCCTCATCGCTCGATCCTGTGGGCGGTGGTCGCCCTCTGGCTCCTGCTGGCCCTGGTGGGCATGTCCCTGGCGCCGATCGTGGCCTCGAAGCCGTGGTGTGCCGCGTATTCGGTGACCTGGACGGCACTATCGGCATTCGGAGTCGCCATCGTTGCGATTCTGGACTCCGGTATGAACAGCCCGCTCCTCATTCTGCTCTTCCTCCCCTTGATCTTCGGCACCCTGATGTTCACCCCTCGAGCGGCAGGGATCTGTGGCCTCGCCGCCATGGCGTCTTTGACACTTGTGGCTCTGGCTGATCGTGACGTCGCAAGCTCTCCGGGCCGGGCGTTCCTTCTGTTCGCGGCACTCGCGGGTGCCTCCGTCCTCACAGTTGCCGCCGCGATCAATCGGACGCATATCGAGGAACACGAGGCACAGCTTCTGGAAGCGCTGGCGGACATGGCGGCCGTTGATGAACTCACAGGGTGTGCTGTCCGGCGAGTCCTCCGTCAGCGGATGGAGGAGGAGATCGCCCGATCGGTCCGCAGTCGGAGCCCCCTTAGCCTCCTGATGATTGATGTCGATGAGTTCAAGTCCGTCAACGACACCTTCGGGCACGTCGTCGGCGACCAGGTGCTTGCCAGTATCGGGGCAGTGCTCCGGCACAATGGGCGACCGTTCGATCTGGTCAGTCGGATGGGAGGGGACGAGTTCGCCCTGCTCCTCCCAGACACCGATGTCCCCAGTGCTGTGAAAGTCGCCGAACGTATTCGTCGCGACCTCCTTGCCGCAGTCGAGGTTCCCGTGACCCTGAGTATCGGAGTCGGTGGTCTCGATCGATCAATGCCTACTGCCGAACACCTCATCGACGATGCTGATTTCGCGCTCTACCAAGTGAAGCGAGCGGGGCGAGATGCCATCGCGATTCACCATCCGGGCCCATCGCCGATTTCGGGGTGAATGATCGTTCAACGATCACGAAATAGGGTCTAGCGTTTGCCCACTTCTGCACCTACGGATCAGGAGGGTGATGGTGACTGGTGGAGACGGATGTGCGGCGCCTTGCGAGGGTCCCGAACGGTACTTGGGCAATCGGCCTATTGGCCTAGTGGCTGAGGTTTTCAGCCGGGCCAGGAGATTGTCGGAGTACCCAGAGGTCTCCACAGACGAAGGTGAATGCCAAGACGGCGGCAATGATTGAGTCCCTCGTCCCGATCGACCGGAAACTCCCAAGGCTGGTGGCTGCGTCAAGTGAATCGCTCACCAACGCAGCTGAGGTCCAATGACAGGCGCCTGTCACATCGCTCGATCTTGCTGCGGCTACGGCGCCAAAGCCCAAAACCAAGTCCCGGATGCCAATCGTGCGCATAAGCAACACGGAGGTACCAGTTGGCTCTCCTCCACCCGAGATGCGCATTGGCACTTTCGGTGCCACGATCAGCGCGGCACCGACCGCCGTTCGGAGCCATCCCATTGTCTCGGCGCTGGTAGTCGACACAGTCGCAGCGTAGTGAGGTCAGTCTGTGTCCGCAGTCGAACGACAGCGATGCGCCGCTGATCACCGGGAATGTGCCGTATGGCCGATCCTCCGATCGTTGTCTTGATGCACCGGCGAGATTCCGGGGTCTGCGTGACAGAAACTCACAAAGGCCGGCTGGGACGGACGAGACTCCTTTCCGGGCACACTGACCCGGCAGCAGGGTGCGTCCGGTCCCATTTTCGATTCCGCCTATGACGCCCATGAGGGGATTCCTCCGTGGGACATTGGAGCAGCGCAACCGGACCTCGCCGGGCTCGCTCAAGGAGCAACGCTCAAGGGGCGTGTCCTGGATGTGGGTTGTGGTACGGGCGAGTTCGGGCCGAGACGGATCTCCAAAGATGAGCTGGATTTGAGCTTTGCCGACGGATGGCGAGCGGACTCAATCGACGAGGCCCGCATGGTCGTCACGTTCGCACCTGACGGTGCCTTCGCGTGGCGTGCCGTGTTGACGCGCGTGAACTGATGGTCCGGCTGGATGCCCCACAGTGCTCGGCCCCCCGTCGCAGCTTGACTATCCCCCACATCAACGCCGAGTGGGAGACCGTCAGTGACCGTGCTTAAGCGCCAAGAAATCGACAGCAGCCAGGCTTGATCTATGAGAGCGAACCCGCCTCAACGAGCTTGGCAAGATTAGCGAGGGCCATTTCCGTGCCAGTCTCGTTGTCCACCCTGGAGACCCCACCGGGTATCCCTTCGTGCAGAACGACTACGTCGGTGCCGCCACTTGCATCAACAAGCGCCGTGGTAATAGTCATCTGCCCACGAAGGTTGGGATCTGTCGTCTCAAACTCGATGATCTCGATCACTTGCGCCTTCGGCACCAGTTTTACGAACTGACCCTGGTATGTGTCGGTGTGCGCGGATGTCTTGCCGGTCCCGCTCGGTTCGTCGTACGTGAGGGAGATTCGAAACGAGCCACCTGCGCAGGCGTCGAACCTGTGTACGTGACTAGACATCCCGACTGGCACTCTCCACGTCGAGACAGAGCCCGCGTCGAGAAGTGCTCGGTACACTGCGACACGCGGAGCATCGATGTGACGTGAGATCCGTGTCGAGGTCACGTCACCAGCCTACGTCTGGGGTATCCCTGAGTTGCTTCGCGGGATTAGGGACCGCGCCGGAGATGGAGCTGCCTCAGGTAGCGACACGGTGAGCGACGAACATCGGCGCAACGTCACATAGTTCGGCCGGGGGAGTGGTGTCATCCGTCGTGACGCTCCAGGGCATTGGTCTTGATTTGCATGGTCGACGGTCCGATGATCTCCAGCCGGTACAGGTCGGCGTACCTGGATCAGGGGTGTACCCCGGAGGGGTCGGCCACCGGATCGAGCCACCGGACGACATGGAGGGTCGGATCGGTGGCCCGGTGCTCCGGGCAAGCACTTGGCCGAGGTTGCCGATCCCGACCAGGTGATCAGCCATGCGCCGGTCTCGTCCACCTCGTGTGGTTCAGGCCGGGACGATGCCGACGTGGTCGACCCCGAGCACCGACAGGTGTTCGACCTCCCCGAGATCCGCCTCGTCGTCACCGAGCACGTCGTCGAGCGACGGCGGTGCCGGCGTGGATGCTCCACCGGGTCCACCCCGCCTCGACCAGCCTCCTCACCCTGCTCGACTGCCATCCGAAGCGGGGACGGGCCGCCATGGACGACCCCGGGGTCATCGGGGCCATGTCCGGGGTGGCCATCCACGACGGGAGCAGCCCTACCGCCACGACGACGCCGACCACGCCCTCTGCAACGCGCACCACTTGAGAGAACTCAAGGCGGTGGGCATCGGCTGGGACCAGGGATAAGCGATCTCGTCAGCCTCCCCGTCGAGGCGAGGTACGCCGTCCAAGCTGCCCGGGCATCGGGGCAGAACCACCTCGATGCGGCAACCCTGCACTCGCTACGGGTCCGCTACGGACGGCTGGTGGCCAGGGTGCTCGCGGCCAACCCGGCTCCCGAGGTCGGCAAGCAGTCGGGATGTAAGGGGAAGGCCTATCACCTCCTCGTCCGCCTCGACGGACAACGGGCCGACGTGTTGCGATTCATCACCGACTTCAACGTCCCTTTTCGACAACCACCAGGCCGAGCGGGCCATCCGGCCGGATAATCCAGCTGAAGATCTCGGGATCGTGGCGCACCCTCGAGGGTGCGAGGAACCTCTGCGCGTTCCGCAGCCACGTCTCGACCCTGCGAAAGCACGACCGCAACGTGCTCGACGGTCAACGCCAGCTGTTCGAAGGTCGGACCTGGCTTCCCGCTCCGACCTGAATAGCTACCACTCGTCATGCACCCCGAGTGATTGCCCGGTGACCACCAGTGCGATTTCCGGGTACGCAACCGGATCGCTATTGACTTTGCTCCCCATCCCTGCATGCTTGACAAAGTGCGGCAGCACGGCGGATAGGTGGGAGGAAACAGATGAAAGCGTCAAGACTGGCGACGGTGGCGTTGGGGATTGGTGCGGCACTCCTGATTATCGTGGGCGCCCAGGCCACGGCGGCCTATGCGTCGAATGGACCAGGAGGATTCGGCCCTGGTTTCGGTCACAAGGGATCACACGAACGCGGTGGTCCCGGTTCCGATCGTGGGGCCGCGGTGGTTTCGCTTGAATCGAGTCCCACTGGCCAGGTGCTCGTTGTGGGTGGAGCGGGCGCTGGCTACGTGCCTGCTGACCCGACGACGAATCCGCCGACGCCGGCGAGCTACAACTACCCGGCCGGCTCGTCGCTGTACTTCGCCAGTATCGACCCACCGGTGTACCGCTACGGCCCCTACCGCGCGGGGTGCACGACGACTGTGGTGACAACGGCCATGGGGCCCCTTTCGTGCACCGGGTCGGAGACGGACCTGAGCGCTGACTGGCCAGCGTTCACGACCAACGCGCCGCCGGTGGCCGGTCCGGGCGTGAACCCGTGGTTGCTCGGTGCGGTGTACCGTGCCGATCTCGGTGCCTTTCAGGTGACCTATGCCGGTCACCCCCTTTACCTCTTCGACCCGGGCCCGAACTCGTTCTTCGGCGCCAACTACCTCGAGACGGTGGCGCCGCTCCCGCCGTGGCACACTGCGTGGTACCTGATGTCTCCGGACGGCCAGGCCGCGCCCGGCCCCGCCAACCTGGAGACCGAAGCACCCCAGGCCGGGACCACGTACACGTCGACGGCGTTGGCCGCAGAGATGCTCCCGAACGCCGTCCCTGGGGGAGCGGCGATCACCGTCTACTCCTTCAGCGGCGACAGGCCGTGGCACAGCCGGTGCGTATGGGCATGTGCGATGGACTTCATCCCCGTGCTCACCAGCGGCCCGCCAACAGTGGCGTCGGGGGTCAACGCGAGCGACGTGGGGGTGATCGTGCGGCCGGACGGGTCGCACCAGGTCACCTACGACGGTCAACCGCTCTACATCTACAGCCAAGAGCAGCCATTGGTCGGCGCAATGGGTCTGATCACAACTGGGACGGCGGGCAACGGCAATGGGATTGATGCCTTCGGCGGTACCTTCAGCGTGGTGAGCCCGTAGGCGTGGCCCGTCAACTCGTCATCCGCTAAGTCGATTGCGGAGCGGGGTTGACAGGGTCCTGGCAGCGACCTCCGATTCGACGGGGTTCGCTGCACGTCTGAGGCCCCCCGGTCAGTTGCCCACCGAACGTCAACTGAGTGCGCCGAAGCGCCCAAGCGATGACGACTGCGATCTTGTGACGCTGGAGTCCCAATTGGCCGGCCATCCGGGAGGTGCCGTTTGAGAGCGGTCCACTGGACGCTTTCGAGGTCTCGAAACGTCCCACGACGCGCGGCCACGCCTTCCCGTCCGTGTATCACCTCGCCGCCGGGTATGCGCCCCAGTGCGGTACATCGAGAATGCTCCCCCGGGCCCGCTATATCGGCTTGGCGTCCGGGCATACTCGCAAGCTGACGTATCGCAGCAAGACTGCGCCGGAGAATTGCGGCCCCGCGAGCGGTGGGACCTCTTACTCTTCCGGAACCGATTGTGGAGCATTATCGTCAACCGTGGAGTTCGTTTCCAGAGAAACAATCTGGAGGATCCTTCGCGAGGAGGGCACAACTATGGGCACATCCATTCAGCAGTGGAGTCCTGATCGCATCCGAGAGTTCCCGAGGAAGATCTACGGGGCCTGGAGTTCTCACGACTCCGACCGGCTGGTCGCGTTCTGGACAGAGGACGTCGCCTTCGAGGATCCCACCATTCCCGGGGGGTCACTTCGCGGCAAGCAGGCGGCGCGGGAATGGATCGAGTCGATGTGGAGAGCTGTGCCAGACATCGCCTTCGAAGCTGTCGGAGAACCGTTCGTGTCCCTGGACGGGACGCGCCTTGCCACAGCATGGAGCTGCGGCGGGCATTTCACCGGCCCGGGCCTAGACCCGCCAGGGTGGGCGCCGACCAACGATGCTTTCGAAATTGCGGGCGTAGAGATCTTCGAATTCGAGGGGGATCTCGTTTGCGACGACACCGTGTTCTTCGACGGGACGGTGTTCGCGCAGCAGATCGACGCGATGCCGACACCAGGGTCGGCAGGCATGCGCGTCGGAGTGCTCATGCAGCATCTCGCTGCTCGACGTCATCGCAGGGCCGTGAAGCACCGGGGCACCGCGCCAGCCTGATTTCGAAGAGCACCGCGCTGCTGCCCCGTAGGGTGTGTCCCCCCTCAATGGGTGCGGCGCTTCGCGAGTGCCCCGTGCAGCACTCCGGGGTCACAGTGTGGAGCCGAACATGGCGGGCGAGTGTCCTCTGCCTCCAGCCATTCCCGATTGGTTACTGCGTGCTCACCAGGACCGAGAGGGATGGGGATGGACTCGTATCGAATCACAGCGATTGCGGGCATCCCCCTTGTGGGGCTCGTCGCAGTCGGATGCAGCAGCGGGTCGGGCACCAAAGCGACCGTGCCGTCCTGCTCAGCCCCCAATTCGACGGCTATGACAGCAGCCACCGCTTCTAGTCCTCAGGGAGGGTGGCGGTTCGCGGGTGCCTCGGTGCGGCACGTTGGGGAAGGTTGGACTACTCACGCCGGGCGCCTGTTGAATTCGTCTGAGGAATGCCGTAGGTTGCGAATTGGAGCTTGAAAGTGATCGGATGTGGCCCAGACTGACTGAGCCATCGCGGCAATCGACCATCTCCTGGGTCTGCCGCCTTCGGTCACAGGGAGTCGTGTTATGTCGCATTGTCAGAGCCTGATTTGGATGCCGGGTGTCACCAATCGCCTGCTCGCCGTCCGTTGCCTGCACGTGGGCCACGGCTGATGTCCCTCCACTCGGTCGAGGATGCCTCCAAGCTCAGGCGAATCATCGAGGCAATGCTCCTCATCGGAGCGGACCTGGACCTTCCAGACCTGCTCCGACACGTCATCGAGGAGGCCCGCTCCATAACGGGGGCTCACTATGGTGCAATCGGAGTTCTGAATAGCGAGCGGACAGCGCTTGCCGAGTTCATCACGGTCGGCCTCGCGCCAGACGACGAGGCGCGAATAGGAGATCGACCGAAAGGTCTCGGCGTGCTGGGCCTGGTCATCTCCGATCCTGAAGCGCTCCGCATAGCGGATTTGAACTCCCACCCCAATCGTTCTGGGTTCCCCCTTAATCATCCACCGATGACCTCGTTCCTCGGCGTTCCCATCAGGGTCCGGGAGGAGGTCTACGGCAACCTCTACTTGACCGACAAGGTTGGATGGTCCGAGTTTACGAACGACGACCTCGTGCTCACCGAGGCATTGGCCCTTGCCGCAGGGATCGCGGTCGAGAATGCCCGGCTCCATCGGAGCGTGAAGGTGACGTCAATCCAGGATGATCGGCAACGTCTTGCCGGAGACCTCCACGACAGGGTGATTCAGCGCCTGTTCGGGGCCGGGCTCTCACTCCAGGGCATCGCAGGCGCTGCCAAGACCGACGGATTGTCGGACCGCTTGAATGCGGTGGTAACGGAGATCGACCACACGATCCGTGAGATTCGATCCACGATTTTCGAGCTGAGCCTCATCGACACCGAGCAGGGTATCCGGGCGCAGGTCATCGCGCTCTTGCGAGAACTGAGCCAGGTCGTCGGCTTTGAGGTGAGATCGGCTTTCGACGGTCCGGTGGACACGGGCATCTCGGATGACGTCGCCGGGCATCTGCTGGCTACGGTGCGGGAAGCGGTCACCAACATCGGACGCCACGCCAATGCCACCAAGGCCGACGTCTTGCTCAGCGTGCATGGCGACCTTTGCCGCCTCCAGGTCAGTGACAATGGTCGGGGCATGGGTGGGACCGGGACGACCGGCGGCGGCCTTGGGCTGAACAACATGCGACGTCGAGCGGAGAAGCTGCAAGGACATCTCGGACTGACTGGCAATTCGGCCGGTGGAACGACGTTGGATTGGCAGGTACTCGCGAAGTAGCTGGCTACCGTCTGGAGCTGAAGCCCGGTTGGGGAGGTAGTCAAGGGTTCCCTACCGCCGGCCGAGGGTCATCACACGACAGTCACGTTCTCGGGGTCATGGCTGAATTGGGCAGTAGACGGGGCAAGCGCCCGGAGGCGTCGCAACGAGTCCCTTGCAGCATCCTCCCAGGTCTCGTCGTAGAGGTTCGAAGCAGCGGGTTGCCCGCTGCGCAGCTCTTCCGCTCGGTAGGCGCACTGCGCTGCGAAAACGACACGTTCGTCGGCGGCTTCGATCACAACCGATTGATGGCCAGGCGTATGGCCGGGTGTCGACAGCAGACGAACCCCCTCGGCGATCTCCTCGTCACCAGTGACGAGCCGCAGCCGGTCCTTCGGGATAGCCGCCCAGTCCGGCACTGTGTAGAGGGGCGTCGTGCCGCCTCGTACTCGGCTGCCTGCGCGTGGACGGGCGCAGCAAGAACGGCCTGCTGGCCACAGTGGTCGAAGTGCAGATGGGACACGGCCACGGCGGCGATATCGGAGCTTGCTAGCCCAATCGCTCCGAGTGCGTCCGCCAGCGACGTGACTTTGGGGTTGTACCACTCGTCAATCGCCGGGTAGCCGCATCCGATGCCCGTGTCCACGAGGACGACACCATCGGGATGTCGGATGACCCACGCATGCACCGGAAATGGTTCGAACGTTGCCTGCTCTGGGTGCCACTCGGGACAGAGGTCACCGTTGCAAGCATCAGTCGTTCAACTGTCGGCAGCTTCGACAAGGGCACGCCGGGCAACCTACTCCTCGACCTACCCCATCGCTGCCAGGAGTGCGGTGCTTCGCGAGTGCCCCGTGCAGCACTCCGGGGTCACAGTGTGGAGCCGAACGTGACGGGCAAGTGTCCTCTGCCTCGAGCCATTCCCGTTTGATTACTGCGTGCTCACCGGGACCGAGAGGGATGGAGATGGACTCGTATCGAATCACAGCGATTGCGGGCATCGCCCGTGTGGGGCTCGTCGCAGTCGGATCCAGCAGTGGTCTGCGGATTGCCGCGCACCTGGACGGCGACCTTGCTGACCGCATGCCCGCAGGCGTCTGCCACCCGGCGGGAAGGTCAGGCGGCCGCTGCTGGCACCGGCTGATAGCGGGCGACGGAGAACGCGAGCAGCAGGGGCACGTCCACCGCGAACATGACCAGCAAGGCGGTGAAAAGGGCCAGCTGCCTGGACGGGGTGTGGTCGTAGACGAAGACGAACTCGAGGATGCCGGCGATGACGAGGTAGGCGAGCAGGGCCCAACCGAACACCTGGCGGAAGGTGCCCCAGTCGAACTCCTTGATGCGGGCCAGCAGGACCAGGTTGACCACCAGGATGGTTGCGGCGAGCGCGGCGAGGATGACCGCGGGGACCAAGGACGCGGAATGGTCGTAGCCCGCGGCCAGGTAGATCCCCCCGATGATCGTGAGCGCGAGGGTGACCGTTGCCAGTCTCGCCACGGGAGGGAGGTCCGCCTGCCTCTTGTCGATCTCGTCGGGCCCTGGAAGAACCTGTTCGGGGGTGGTAGTCATCGGCTGGCCAGAAACGTCATGATCACGATGGTGGCGATCTGCATGAGCCCGGTGATGCCTGCGGTGTAGATGAAGATCTTCATGAGCCTGCCGACGCGCTCGCCGTTGGGCCGCGGCTTCTTGAGCTCGAACAGCACTGCCAGGTTGGCGGGCTCGAGCAGTCCCAGGGCGATGACCGCCATCACGCCGACGATGATGTACGAGGCGACCAGCCAGCCATGATGCGGGTAGGCGGCGTCGAGGTTGCCCAAGTGCCTCGCCAGCTGGAATCCGGCGCCCAGGGTCATGGCCACGAGGGTGGGCATGATCAGGATCATCTTGGGCATGAACCGGACGGTGAAATCGATCCGCGACTGGACGGACAGTCGGGCGAGGATCGGACCGATGATCAGGCCGAGGAACAGATCGATGCTGGTCCACAGCCCGCCCCCCGCCACGTGGAAGAAGGTGAGCGCCCACAGCGAGTTGGAGGCGATGGCCACCACCAGGCCCACGAGGAGGGCAGCCACGATGGGCAGGCCACGCACCGGCACGATCGAAAACTCGGGCACCGACGGAGGGCCGCCCACGGCATGGGGCGGCGCAGCGCCGACATCGACAGCGGTTTCGGCAACGGTATCGGTCATGGCCCCGCTCCTGGTTCCGCCGGTGGCCCCGCACCACACCGGTGGGTCTCGTCCTGGTGATGGAGATTGTACGCCCGCTGCGTACGGAGATCAACGATGAGCGCGTTCATGAACGATGACCGCGTTGATCGACGACGGCTGCATTCCGATGACCACGTTCCGCCGGTGCCGGCTACCAGCCGCCCCGGTGAACGCTGTCCCCGAGGGTGCGTCGCGGGCGGTGAGCGGAGACCGGCCGGGGGTCCGGCCCCGACGCCTCGCCCAGCAGCACCGCTCCGAGCCACCCGAGGCGTTCGGGTACGCCGAGCGCGGCGCGCAGGGCCTCCTCGCCCCGGAAGTTGCCGAGGAACGCGCTTCCGAGCCCGGCATCGGCGGCACCCAGAAGGAGCGTCATGACGGCGAACCCGGCATCGACGAACCAGAAGGGGACCACCCACCCGACGTCGCTGCCGTCGGGTGGGAGCTTGTCCGGCTCCCGGTAGCGGGCGACATAGGCCTCGGGGTCGGCGAACGCCAGGACCACCACCGGGGCGCGGGACAGCCCCTCGTATCGCCTCGAGCGGGTCCGCCACGCCTCGTCGGTGGTGGCCTCCCAGAAGGGGGCGGTCTGCTCGCTCCCTTCCAGGACGACGAACTCCCGACCCTGGGTGTGGCCCGCCGATGGGGCTCGCAGGGCGAGCGCCAGCAGGCGGTCGAGGACCCCGGGCTCCAGAGGCCGGTCGCTGAAGCGCCTGGTCATGTGCCGGCGCTGCACGGCCTCGGTCAGCTCCATTGTGCGAACGCTACCGCCGACGGTCCGCCGACGGGCACCCTCGGGGGCCGGGCCGCAGGTCGGTCGGAATGTCGACCCCACTGGTAGTGTTTTACCCGTAGTTGAGCTGAGCGGGGACCGCGAGCGGTCCGCCGCCGTCGAAGAAGGATTGTGATCGCCGTGCCCACCTTCAGGGAGATGCTGGCCGAGGCCAAGGCTGCTGTCCGGGAGATCCAGCCCGCGCTGGCCGAAGAGGAGATCGCCGGCAACGCGGTGATCCTCGACGTCAGGGAGCCGGACGAGTACGAGCAGGGGGCGCTGCCCGGGGCGGTGCACATCCCCCGGGGGACCCTCGAGACCTCCGTCGAGGGACGGATCCCCGACAAGTCCTCCCACGTGGTGGTGTACTGCGCGGGCGGCACCCGGTCGGCGTTCGCCGCCAGGACGATGCAGGAGCTGGGTTACTCGGACGTGGCCTCGGTGATCGGCGGCTTCAACCGGTGGAAGGACGAGGGTCGGCCATGGTCGGCCCCCCGTTCGCTCTCGCCCGAGCAGCGCAACCGCTACCAGCGCCACCTGCTCCTCCCCGAGGTCGGCGAGGTCGGGCAGCTGGAGCTGCTCGATGCGAACGTCCTGCTCCTGGGGGCCGGCGGCCTCGGCTCTCCTGCCGGCCTCTACCTGGCCGCCGCCGGTGTGGGGACCCTCGGGATCATCGACATGGACGTGGTCGACGCCTCGAACCTCCAGCGCCAGATCCTGCACAACACCGACAGGATCGGCGAGCGGAAGGTCGATTCGGCGAAGAAGACGCTGACCCTGATCAATCCCGACGTGAACGTGGTGACGTACGACGTCCGGTTGGGGGCTGACAACATCCTCGACATCATCGACGGCTACGACGTGATCGTCGACGGCACCGACAACTTCCCGACCCGGTACCTGGTCAACGACGCCTCGCTGCTGAAGCGGATCCCGGTGGTCCACGGATCGATCTTCCGGTTCGAGGGGCAGGCAACCGTGTTCAATCCGTACGAGGGCCCCTGTTACCGGTGCATGATCCCCGAGCCGCCGCCGGCCGAGTTGGCGCCCAGCTGCTCGGAGGCCGGCGTCCTCGGCGTGCTCCCCGGCATCGTCGGGTCGATCCAGGCCATCGAGGCCATCAAGATCCTCCTGGGCATCGGCGACACCCTCCAGGGACGCCTGCTGGCCTACGACGCCCTCGAGCAGAGCTTCCGCACCTTCAAGGTGCACCGCGACCCGAACTGTCCGGCCTGTGGCCCCGGGGCGGCGGACATCGTCATCGCCGAGTACGACGACCTGTGCATGCCCCACCCAGCGGAGCCCCCCGCCGGAGCCTGATCCGACGGCGTCCCGGCCCGAGGTGACCGGTTCCGGCCGGGGCCGGCCGGAGAACGGCGAGCCGCGGACACCGTAACCTGTGCCCATGGCACCACACAGCGCATCCTCCGGGACGGGACGCGAGCGGGTCACCGACTCCGGCATCGAGATCCGCCCGGTCTACGGCCCCTCGGATCTGGAGGGTTGGGACCCCGCCCGGCAGCTGGGGGAGCCGGGGCACTTCCCCTTCACCCGGGGGATCCGGCCCGACATGTACCGGGGACGGCTGTGGACCATGCGCCAGTACGCCGGGTTCGGCACCGCCGAGTCGACCAACGAGCGGTTCAAGTTCCTGCTGGGGGCCGGCCAGACCGGCCTGTCCTGCGCCTTCGACCTCCCCACCCAGATGGGGTACGACTCCGACCATCCGAGATCGGAGGGCGAGGTGGGAAAGGTGGGGGTGGCCATCGACTCGTTGGCCGACATGCGGCTGCTGCTGGCCGGCCTCCCCCTCGACAAGGTCACCACCTCGATGACCATCAACGCCACCGCGGCGATCCTCCTGCTCTTCTACCAACTGGTGGCGGAGGAGAACGGGGTGGACCCGAAGCATCTCGGCGGCACCATCCAGAACGACATCTTGAAGGAGTACGTCGCCCGCGGCACCTACATCTACCCGCCTCGTCCGTCGATGCGGCTGGTCACCGACACGTTTTCCTACTGTGCCGAGCACCTTCCGGCCTGGAACACCATCTCCATCTCCGGGTACCACATCCGCGAGGCGGGCTCGACGGCCGTGCAGGAGATCGCCTTCACGATCGCCAACGGGATCGCCTATGTCGAGGCGGCGTTGGCCGCCGGCCTCGACGTCGACGCCTTCGCCCCCCGCCTCAGTTTCTTCTGGAACGCCCACAACAACCTGTTCGAGGAGGTGGCGAAGTACCGTGCCGCCCGGCGGATGTGGGCGAAGATCATGACCGAGCGGTTCCACGCCAGGGACGAGAAGTCGACGCTGCTCCGGTTCCACACCCAGACCGGCGGCTCGACCCTGACCGCGCAGCAGCCCGAGAACAACATCGTGCGGGTGACCATCCAGGCCATGGCCGCGGCCCTGGGGGGTACCCAGAGCCTCCACACCAACGGCTACGACGAGGCCCTCGGCCTCCCCACCCAACGGGCCGCCAAGATCGCCCTTCGCACCCAACAGGTCGTCGGTTACGAGTCCGGCATCGCCGACACGGTCGACCCGCTGGCCGGGTCCTGGTTCGTCGAGTCGCTGACTGACGAGGTCGAGAGGGGGGCATGGGAGTACCTCGAACGGATCGACGCCATGGGCGGGGCCGTGGACGCAATCGAGGCCCAGTACATGCAACAGGAGATCGAGCAGGCTGCCTACGCCTACGCCAAGGCCATCGACGCAGGGGAGAAGGTCGTCGTCGGGGTCAACAAGTTCGTCGACGACGATGTGGATGCGACCGAGGTGTTCCCCATCGACGCCGAACTGCAGCGGTCCCAGGTGGCCCGGGTCGGACGGGTGAAGGCCGAACGTGACCAGGCGGCGGTCGATGCGTCCCTGGGCGATGTCGAGGCCGCTGCCCGCGGTACGCAGAACCTCCTGATCCCGATGAAGGTCGCCCTGTCCCGGATGGCGACCCTGGGTGAGGTCTCCGACATCCTCCGGGGCGTCTTCGGCGAGTTCCACCCCAACGGGTAGCCGGCCCGTCCGGCCGGCGCCGCAGCGCGCCCACCCCGTCAGCGGGCCAGCAGCCGCTCGCGCAGGGGGCCCGGTTGGGCCGCATCGATGGCCGTCCACGCCAAGGCCAGGGCCCCGTCCCGGACGGCCTCGTCCGCCGACGGGGTGATGCAGGCGGCTGCGAACTCCGGTTGGTGGTTCACCGAGCCGCCGGCATCGATGCCGAGCAGCGGGTGGATGGTGGGGACCGCCAGTGACACGTTGGCCATGTCCGTGGACAGCGTGGGACGGGGCGCGTCCTCGTCGTCGAGGGCGAAGCTGCGGCCCAACTGCTCGGCATTGGACCGGTAGAGTGCCAGCAGGCCGGCGTCGCTCTCCATGTGGGAGTAGGCCGGGGCGAGGGTCTCGTAGCTGAGCGACGACCCGGTGGCCAGGGCACCGGCTTTGAAGCACCCCCTGACCCGGGGCTCGAGCAGCTCCAGCCCGGCCAGGGTCGCCGAGCGGCACATGAACCGGCCGGTGGCGGTTGCGGGGATGATGTTGGCGGCCTGGCCTCCCTCGAGGACGACCCCGTGGACCTGGTCGCCCGGGCGGAGCTGCTGGCGCAGCAGGCCGATGGCCACCTGCGAGATGACCATTGCGTCGCCGGCGTTGATCCCCTCCCACGGTGCGGCCGAGGCGTGGGCGCTCTTCCCGCTGAACGAGACGTCGAAGTGGGAGACGGCCAGGCAGGTCCCCTCGAGCCGATCGTTCGGCCAGGGGTGGATCATCATGGCCGCGTCGACGTCCCCGAAGACCCCGCGCTCCAGCATGGTCACCTTGCCGCCCCCACCTTCCTCGGCGGGAGTCCCCAGCACCCGGACGGTCAAACCCAGCTCGTCGGCCAGTCCGGCCAGACCCAACCCGGCGCCGACGGCGGCAGCGGCGATGATGTTGTGCCCGCATGCGTGCCCTACCCCGGGGAGGGCGTCGTACTCGGCGCAGACGGCGATCACAAGCGGCCCCGAGCCGATCTCCGCGCTGAACGCGGTGGGCATCCCCGCCACTCGCTTGGTGACGGCGAAGCCGCCCTCGGCCAGCGCCCCGGCGGTCCAGGCGCAGGCCCGCTCCTCCTCGAAGGCGGTCTCCGGCTGCCCGTGGATGGCGTGACTCAACCCGATCAGGCCGGGGAGGCCGGCATCGATTGCTCGGCGGGCGGCGCCCTTCAGGGCGGCTGGGTCCGGCATGGAGCTGGTCGGCCTCTCCTCAGGCGATCACGGCGATGACATCGCCGGGGCCGACCGAATCGCCAGCGGAGACCTTGACCTCCGTCACCGTGCCCGCCTTCTCGGCGTTGACGTTGTTCTCCATCTTCATCGCCTCGAGCACGCACACGGTCTGGCCCACCTCCACGGCATCGCCGGCGGCAACCAGCACCTTGACGATGGTCCCCTGCATGGGCACGGCCACCGTGCCCGACCCGGCGCCCGACGCTGCGGCCTTGGGTCTCTTCGGGCCGGCGCCCCGGGCCGGGCCGGCATGTCCGACGGGGGCGACGACGGCGTCGCCCCCGTCGGGAACCCACAGCTTCACCTGGTAGCGGCGCCCGTCCACCTCTGCGGTGACGTCTCGGAGGACCTTCGGCACCTCATGGTCCCCGCCGGCGCCGGTCGCCGGGGGAACGCCGGCCGTTGTCGAGGTGACCCCGCTCAGGTCGAGGGTCTGCTCGACCCAGTTGGTCGAGTGCTGGGCGGAGATGAAGTCTGGATTGGTCAGGATGGCGATGTCGGCCGGCAGGGTGGTCGCCACTCCTTCGATCACCGTCTCGTCGATGGCCCGGAGCATCCGCAACCGGGCGGCCTCGCGGTCATGGCCCCACACGACCAGCTTGGCCAACAGGTTGTCGTAGTACTGGCTGATCGTATCGCCCGATTCGTATCCGGCATCCAGCCGGACCCCGGGGCCCCCGGGGGCCACGAAACGGGAGATGGTGCCCGGTGACGGGGTGAAGGCCCCGCCCGCCGGATTCTCCGCGTTGATCCGGATCTCGATGGCGTGCCCGTTGCGGAGGACGTCGTCCTGGCCGAATCCGAGCGGCTCACCCGAAGCGACCCGCAGCTGCCACTCGACCAGGTCGAGACCGGTCACCAACTCGGTCACCGGGTGTTCGACCTGCAGGCGGGTGTTCATCTCGAGGAAGAAGAACTCGCCGTCCTGGTACAGGAACTCGACGGTCCCCGCGTTGACGTAGCCGCAGGCCTCGGCCACCTTTACCGCAGCTTCTCCCATGGCGTGCCGGATCTCGTCGGGGAAGTCCGGGGCCGGGCTCTCCTCGACCAGCTTCTGGTGGCGGCGCTGTGCCGAGCAGTCGCGCTCGCCGAGCCAGAGCGTGGTGCCGTGGGTGTCGGCGATGATCTGCATCTCGATGTGCCGAGGCCATGCCAGGTACCGCTCGACATAGCACTCGTCCCGCCCGAAGTAGGACGCCGACTCCCGCATGGCCGACTCGAGGGCCTCGGCTGCCTCGTCCGGCCCGCTGACCACCTTCATGCCGCGGCCGCCGCCGCCGAAGGCGGCCTTGATGGCCACCGGCCAGCCGAACTCGTTGCCGAATGCGGCCACCTCGTCGCCCCTACGGAGGACGTCGGTGCGGCCCGGGACTCCGGTGACTCCCGCCCGTTCGGCCGCGTGGCGGGCGCTGATCTTGTCACCCATGATGTCGATGGCCTCGGGCGGCGGCCCGATGAAGGTCACGCCGAGCTCGGTGATGGCGCGGGCGAAGTCCGTGTTCTCCGAGAAGAAGCCGTACCCGGGGTGGACGGCGTCGGCCCCGCTCCTCACGATGACGTCGAGGATGGCCTCCGTGTTCAGGTAGCTCTCGGCGGCGGTCTGGCCACCGAGGGCGTACGCCTCGTCAGCCAGCCGGACGTGGAGTGCCTCCCGGTCGAGCTCGGAGTACACGGCGACGGTGGCCACGCCGAGCTCTCGGCACGTCCTGATGACCCGGACCGCAATCTCTCCCCGGTTGGCGATGAGGACCTTCTTCAGCACGCTGTGCCTTTCGACTCGGAGTGACTACGGAGCGGTGGTGGGACCGCTGCGAGGTGTTACAACACTGTCACGGCACGTAGGGTGTGTGCCATGCCGGGCACCCGGTTCACCGACATCCGGCGGTTCGACTCGATCGACTCCACCAACAGGTACTTGCTCGAGGAGGCCCGGGCAGGGGCACCGGAGGGCGTCGTGGCGGTCTCCGACCACCAGACGGCCGGACGGGGCCGGCTCGGTCGCAGTTGGGAGGCGCCCCCGGGGTCAAACCTCTTGGTGTCGGTGCTGCTTCGCCTCGATCTGCCCGGCGACCAGCAGCACCTGGCCAGCGCCGTCGTCGCCCTGGCTGCGCTCGATGCGGTCGACACCGTGGTCGGCGTGCGGCTGGGGGTCAAGTGGCCGAACGACCTGCTCGGGCCGGACGGCAGGAAGGTCGCCGGGGTCCTGGCCGAAACGGATCTGGGCGCTCCTGCGACGCGGACCGGTGCCACGGGCCCCCCGATCGTGGTGGGAATCGGGATCAACGTGAACTGGCCAGCCGACGCCGCCGACCTGCCCGAGGAGCTGATCGGTCTGGCCACGTCGCTCCGGGAGCTGGCCGGGCGGCCCATCGCCCGCTCGGAGGTCCTCGACGCCCTGCTGGAGGCGATGGAGCCCCGGGTGGGCGACCTGGGCACCGCATCGGGACGGATCCGACAGGCCGGAGACTTGGCGAAGGCGTGCACCACCATCGGCACCCGGGTCCGGGTCGATCTCGCGAATGAGTGGTTCGAGGGTACGGCCACCGACCTCTCCCCGGAGGGTCACCTGGTCGTCGACGTCACCGGCACCCGCCGCACGGTGGTCGCCGGGGACGTCGTCCATGTGCGCTCCCGAGAGGAAGCGGACCGGGCGTGACCCCGAGGGCGTGACCCCGAGGGCGTGACCTGAGCGCCCGACCGGCGGTCATCGGACCACGGCTGGGGCTAGCCTTGGACGATCATGCGACTACTCGTCACCGGCGGTGCCGGTTTCATCGGCTCCAACTTTGTGCGCTTCTGGGTAAACCGGCACCCGGAGGACCGGGTCGTCGTGTTCGACGTGCTCACCTATGCCGGAAACCGGCCCAGTCTGGCGGATGTCGAGGACCGGATCGGGTTCGTCCAGGGGGACATCTGCGACCTCGAGGCGGTATCCAATACGCTGGCCGAGCACCAGATCGACGTGATCGTCAACTTCGCCGCCGAGTCCCACAACAGCCTGGCCATCCTCGATCCGACCCGCTTCTTCCGGACCAACGTCCTCGGCACGCAGACGATGGCGGAGGCCGCGCGCCAGCACGGCGTCTCCAGGTTCCACCACATCTCCACCTGTGAGGTCTACGGCGACCTGCCCCTCGATTCGGACGAGAGGTTCACCGAGGAGACCCCCTACCGCCCTCGCACCCCCTACAACGCATCGAAGGCCGGCGCCGACCATGCCGTCAGGGCCTATGTGGAGACGTTCGGGCTGCCGGCCACCATCACCAATTGCTGCAACAACTATGGGCCCTACCAATTCCCCGAGAAGGTGATTCCCCTGTTCACCGCCAGGGCCCTCGACGACCAGCCACTTCCCCTCTATGCCTCCACGCAGAACAGGCGCGAGTGGTTGCATGTCGACGACCACTGCCGTGCCATCGAACTGGTTCTGCAACACGGCCTCGTGGGGGAGACCTACAACGTGGGCAGTGGCATTGAAGCGAGCATCGAGGAGATCGCCGACGCCGTCCTCGAGGCCACCGGCAAGCCGCAGACGCTGAAGGAGATCGTCCCGGACCGCCCGGGCCACGACCGACGGTACCTGCTGGACTCGACGAAGATCCGCTCGACCCTGGGTTGGGAGCCGACCGTGCCGTTTGCCCAGGGCCTCGCCGACACCGTGGCCTGGTACGCGGCCAACCGGAGCTGGTGGGAACCACTGAGCGATCGGGCGCCGGTGGTCGAAGGGGACTGGTCGCCGGGGGAAGGCACGCCCGGCTCTGCCCCCCGGCCGTGAACCGACCGCTGCGGGTACTGGTCACCGGGGGCAACGGCCAACTGGGCCGCGACCTCCGCGACGTGCTGGCCGGCACTGTCCCCGCCGGCGGTGAGCGCCTGGGCGCGCACGACGGATTCGGGCTGCTGCCCCCCGTTTCGGAGGGGACGTTCGAGGTGCTGACCACCGACATCGATACCCTCGACCTGGTCGATCGGACCGCGGTCAGAGAGGCGGCCGACACGTTCCGTCCGGACGTCGTGCTCCACTGCGGTGCCTACACGGCGGTCGATGCCTGCGAGTCCGACCCCGACACTGCGTTCGCGGTCAACGCCCTCGGCACCAGGCATGTCGCGGAAGCGGCGGTCGATGTCGGGGCCCATCTCGTCTACCTCTCGACCGACTACGTCTTTGACGGCACCCTCGAGCGGCCCTACGTCGAGTGGGACCTGCCCAACCCGCGCTCGGTGTACGGACGCAGCAAGCTCGGGGGCGAGATGGAAGTCCACGCCGTTGCCGGTACGTCTGCCACCGTGGTCCGGACCGCATGGGTGAGCGGTGCCCACGGTGCCAACATGGTCAAGACCGTGCTGCGGCTGGCCGCCTCTGCTCCCGAGGCCCCGCTTCGGTTCGTCGACGACCAGCACGGCTGCCCCACGTTCACCGCCGACCTGGCACGGGCGGTCGTCCGGCTGGCGCTCGATCGTCGGCCGGGGACCTTCCACGTGACCAACCAGGGCGAGACCACCTGGTTCGGGTTCGCCCAGGCGACCCTCGCCGCTGCCGGTCTCGACCCGCGTCAGGTAGTGCCGATCGCCACCTCCGAGCTCGACCCGCCGCGGCCGGCGTCCCGCCCGGCGAACTCGAGACTCGACAATGCCGCCCTGCGCCTCTCGGGACTGCCGATGCTTCCGTCGTGGACCGAATCGCTGGAGCGACTGGTCAACGCCCTCTCGGACGCAGCCTGACAACGTGCCACCTACCGCTGTGAGACCATAGGATCAGTGCACTGTGGTCCCGGAACCTGCGGTGGGCCTCGGCGGGTAGGCGGGGGCGGGACGTAAGGCC
>Ga0209584_10000124_pt1 | contig 20542 bp, 16 predicted proteins | sample NGEPerD_FD_184507 | JGI IMG/M metagenome (GOLD analysis project Ga0209584, IMG submission 184507) | Arctic peat soil microbial communities from the Barrow Environmental Observatory site, Barrow, Alaska, USA - NGEE PermafrostAB12-D... | ecosystem: Environmental > Terrestrial > Soil > Wetlands >...
GGCAGCCGAGGCCCGTGACGCCGACGCGCCGACCCTTCAAAACGTGCTCTCCGGAGAGCCGCGGTGCACGGGGACGAGATCGCCGGCCGCGAAAGAGGACCCGGGCTTGAGCTCGAGGAAGGCGTTCGCCCGCGCGTGTGCCAGGACATCGTGACTCCCCTTCGTCGCGATGGGCTCGACGATCTCCTCGCCGTCTCGCAGCGAGAGCGACGCCGGGTGGAACGCGAGGCGCGGCCCTTTGTTCCGGACGGGGCTGGCGAGGCGAGCCGGCAGCGGGGGGGGCAGCGGAGGCAGGATCCCAGCCGCGAATCTCAGCGCGGGCCTCACGAAAAAGTCGAAGCCCACGGCGGCCGAAACCGGATTGCCGGGCAGGCCGAAGACGAGGGTCGCCCCTTTCGTCGCAAAGAGCACCGGCTTCGCCGGCCGGATCGCGACCTTGTGAAAGCGAATCGAGGCGCCCGCGGTCTCGAGAGCCGTCGCGACGTAGTCGTAGTCGCCGGCCGAGACGCCGCCCGTCGTCAGGAGGAGATCGTCGCCGCGGTCCAGAGCGCCGCAAAGCGCCTTGACGAGAGATTCCTCCATGTCGCGCGCGACGCCGAGGTCCGTGACCTGGGCGCCGGCGCGTCGCAGCGCGCCGATGAGAAGCGGTCCGTTCGTGTTGCGGATCTGCGCGGGACCGGGTGCCGTCCCGGGCGCGACGATCTCGTCTCCGGTCACGAGCACCGCGGCCCGGATCGGACGCGCCACCCGCAGAGTCGCGCGCCCGGCCGCGGCCGCGAGGACGAGGTCCGCCGGCGTGAGGCGGCGGCCTGCGGGGAGAAGGAGCGCACCCTTCTGGAAGACCTCTCCTTGGAGGCGAACGTGCGCACCGGGGTGCGGCGCGACGTCGAGCCGCACGGTCTTCTCATCGATCTCGGCCGCGTCCTCGACGGGGACGACCGCGTCGCTGCCAGGCGGCATCGGGGCGCCGGTCATCACCTTCCACGCCGCGCCGACGGGAAGCGGGCCCGTCACGCGCCCTGCGCCCGCGGTTCCCGCGCGCGCGAGGAGAGAAGGCGTCTTGCCGACCTCCGCCGCGCGCACGGCCCAGCCGTCCATCGCGGTCATGTCGAATGCCGGAAAAGGCAGGTCTGCCGCGACATCTTCGGCGAGGACCCGTCCCGCGGCCTCGCCGAGCGAGACCGCGATGGCCGTGAGCGGCGTTACGGCCCCCACCACGTTCGCGAGGGCTTCCTCGAAGGCGATCACGGGGCGATCGTAGCAAGACGCCGAACGGGCGCCGTGAGTAGAATCCGCCGAGCGTGACGGAATCCCTGTTTCAATATACGGGCGATCTCGCGGAAGAGCCGCTTCCAGAGATTCTCCGGACGATTCACCATCATCGCGTCCCGGGGGTCGTCACCGCCACGTCGGGCGACGTGGTCAAGAAGATCTATCTCATGGGCGGGAACGTGATCTTCGCGACGTCGTCGGATCTTCACGATTCGTTGGGCGCGTACCTGAAGAAGAGCGCGACCATCACGTCCGGGGAATTGCGCATCTCCGCGAGCCGGATCGACGCGTCTCACGGCAAGCGCCATGGCGAGCTTCTCGTCGAAATGGGCGTCCTCACGCCGGACCAGCTTCGCCAGATCGTCACCGAACAGGTGAAGGCCATTCTCTATTCGATCTTCTCGTGGGAGAAGGGCACGGTGACGTTCGAGGTGGGGAGATTCCGGACGGACGAGCTCATCCAGCTCGATGTGTCCACGCCGCAGGTCATCGCCGAGGGCATCCGGCAGCTGCCCGATCCGAGACGCGTCGCCTTGCGGCTCGGACCCTCCTGGACGGTCTTCGAACGGGGCGACGTGGAGGCCGGGGCGTCCGGCGTCTCCTGGAGCGAAGGCGACCTGAAGCTCCTTTCGATCGTCGACGGGCGCCGCACCCTCCGCGACCTCATCACCGCCGGTCCCGGCGACGTTTCGACGAACGCGAGGCTCGTCTATGCTTTCTGGGTGCTGCACCTCGTGACGCGCCGCGACGTCCTGACGAGCGGAATCAGGAAGATCCAGTGGAAGACACGCTCCGGCAACACTCCCGCGGCCGGCGGCGGCACCGCGGGCTGACGGACATGGCCCTCTACGAATACCAGTGCAAAAGGTGCGGGCGGAAGACGGAGGTCATCCAGCGCTTTTCCGATCCAGCGCCCACGAAATGCCCTCATTGCGCCGGCGCGCTGACGAAGCTCCTCTCGTCTCCGGCGGTCCAGTTCAAGGGCTCGGGCTTCTATGCGACGGACTACGGGAGATCCGGAGGGAAGCCGGAAGGTTCTTCGAATGGAAAAGAGGAAGATTCTTCGAAGGGGAAAGAAGGGGACGGCGGTGCCACGAGCGATGCCGGAGCCGGGACAAAGGGCGACTCGGCGGGAGATTCTTCGAAGGAGAAGAAGGATTCCAAGGATTCTTCGAAGGAGAAGAGGGACTCCGGCCCGGGCGCGGCTTCCGACGGTGCGGCCGCGAAAACCTCGACCGCCCCTTCTTCACCATCTAAGAAAAACACCCCAAGGAAATAGTCGAACCGGCCACCGGACGTGAGGCGCGGTCCGCGGACCGCTTTCCCGCTAAACTTGTGCATGCGCTTCCGGCTGGCAGGCCTCCTGTGCGCGCTCCTCGTGTCGTTCCCGCTCGCGGGCGAGCCCCCGCGCGGCACGCCGGGCGCGTGGTATCGGTATCCGCTTCCGGGCGCGGAGGTGAAGTCGCTCGCCGCGGACCCGGCCCTGCCGGGTGTCTTCTGGGCAGGCACGGCACAGGGAGGCATCTACCGCTCGAGCGACGGCGGCGTTTCGTGGACGTCGCCGCCCGGGGGCGCCCCCTTTCCTGGTTATGCCGTGACCTCCCTCGCCGTCGATCCCACGCGTCCCGGAGCCGTCTGGGTCGGCCTGACGGGCGTCGTCAAAGGCGGTCTCCTCGCCCGTTCGACGGACCTCGGACGCTCGTTCGAGGTCGTCAGGCGCTGGGAGGATCGCGCGGGGGCGCGGGTCGTCGCCGTGACCTCGCGGTCCGGCTGGAAGGCGGTCGGCGTCGGCGGCGATTGGGGCCTCGAGATCTCGGAGGACGACGGGGTGACGTGGCGGGCGTCCGCGCCGCCGCTCGACGCGGGTAGCGGCGTCTCTTTCATGGCGTTCGACCCGGTCCGGCCGGGTGTTCTCTACTGCGGGTCGTTCCGCCATCCCTTCCGTTCCCTGGATGGCGGCCTCACCTGGGCGCGCATCGCCAACGGAATGGTCGAGGACACCGAGGTCTTCGGGATCGAATTTTCGACGGGCGATCCGAACGATTTCTGGGCGGCGACGTGCGGCTGGGTCTACCGCACGACGGACGGCGGCGCGAGCTGGACGCGCTATCGCGAGGGGCTCACCGATCGCCGCACTCAGGCGGTACGCGTCGACCCGCGAGACCCGAATCGCATCCTCGCGGGCACGACGGGCGGCCTGTTCGAGAGCCGCGACCAGGGCAAGAGCTTCCGGCGCATCTCGGCGGACGTCGTCGTCACCGCGCTCGTCTTCGATCCGCGCGATCCGTCACGTCTCCTCGTCGGCACCGAAGCCGACGGAGTCCTCAGGTCCGAGGACGGCGGGCTGACGCTCGCGGAGTCGAACCGCGGCCTTTCGGAGGCGCGCGTCTCGGCCGTCGCGGTGCTTCCGTCGGGCCGAGTCGTCGTCGCGCGTGCCGCGGACGGGAAGAGCGGCGGCCTGTGGAGCGTGGACGCGGCGACGGGTGACGTGGAGCGCCTCGCGGCGTCTCCTCCCGCGACGGTGCTCTCACTCGCATCCGCGGGCGGCGCGCTCGTCGCCGGTGCGCCGGACGGAATCTACCGCGCCGCGCACGTGGGTGCGCCGTTCACGAAGGTGCTCGACGCCGGAACGCGCGCATTCGCGTCGGACGGCGAAGGGCGATTCCTCGCGGCAACGGACAAGGGCGTCTTCGAGTCGCTGAACGGCGGAAGTGCGTGGCGGCGCCTCGGCAGCCTGAAATCGCGGGTCGAGGACGTCCGCCGCGCCCGCCTTCCGGAAAGCGGCCTGAAGACATGGTCGGCCGACGCGAAAGGCCTCACCCTGTGGTGGGATGGCACCGAGTGGGCCCGGCGGCCGCTGCCTGGCGGCGGCAGGATTCTGTCGGGCGGCTTCGGGCGCCCGCGCGCGGTGACGCACTTCGTGCCCGAGCCCATCGGCGTCGCGCTCTCTCAGGAGCGCTCAGTTCTCGTCTTCCGGCCCGAGGACGACGCAGAAGGCGGGATCGCCGTCACGATGCCGGAGACCGGCCTCGTCGTCGCGGGCTGGGCCGGCGATCCTCGGAGCGCGTCCGGCCTCTACCTCGCGACGATCGGCCGCGGCCTTTTCCGGTTCGTGCCGGGGGGGTCGTAGACGCCGGTCAGCTCTTCTTCTACCGTCCCGGAATTCCCACCCACTTCAGCTTCGCGCCCGGGATGGCGCCGTTCGCGTCGGCGAGGCCCGCGTTGACCTCGAGGACGGTGTCGGCTTTCGCTCCGGGCGTGACGCTCGCGCACGGCGCGGGATCGGGGGCGCAGGGCGGGACGTTCTTCAGCACGTCCACAACGGTTCCGTCTTTTGTCGCGTAGATCAGGTCGAGAGGGAAATGGCAGTTCCTCATCCAGAACGGCCGGATCTCGAGGCCGTCGAAGAGGAAGACCATGCCGGCGGCCTGTGGCATCGACTCGCGAAACATCAAGCCCTGCGCGCGCTCCTGATCCGTGATGGCCACCTCGACGGCGATCGCCGCGCCGGACGGCAGGACGACGCGTGGGCTGGCGGCCGGCGCCGGCGCGGAAGTTCCCGCTGGCGCCGCGGGGGAGGTCGCCGGCCGCGAGCAGGCGCTCGCGGCGAGAAGGGCCGCGAGAGAGACAGTCGCGCGGCGGCGGATCACGACTCCTCGACCGCCGGCGGAACGGCAGCACGCTCGTCCGGGGTCTCTTCACTGTCGCGGCGGATGCCGTACTTCTTCGCGTAGTACCGGAACGAGCGTTCCGACATCCGGAGCAGCTCGGCGGCGCGGATCTGCACGCCCCCAGTCCTCTCGAGCGCCTGCTGCATGAGGCGCTTGCCGAGCCATTCGAGGTAGGCCTCGAGGTCGACTCCGTCGGTGGGAAGGTCGAACCCCTCGAGGGAGGACGCGGGTGGCAGGCCCGCCGGGTGCAGGAACGTGTCCGGCAGCGAGGCCGTCGTGATGACGTCGGTCGGCTCGAGCGCGACAGTGCGCTCGATCAGGTTCTCGAGCTCTCGCACGTTGCCGGGCCACGAGTAGGCCTCGAGGAGGCGGAGGGCCTCGGTCGTTATCCGCTTCTCCTGGATGCCCTGTTCCTCGGAGACTTTCTTCAGGAAGTGGCGCACGAGGTGCGGGATGTCGTCGCGGCGGTCGCGGAGCGGCGGCAGCGCGACGGGAATGACGTTGATGCGATAATAGAGATCCTCGCGGAACGTCCCGTCGGCCACCTTCTTCTGCAAATCCTTGTTCGTCGCGCAGATGATCCGCACGTCGATCGGCTCCTCGGTGTTGCCGCCGACGCGGCGCACGACCCGCTCCTGCAGGGCGCGCAGGAGCTTCACCTGCATCGTGACGGAGGTCTCGCCGATCTCGTCGAGGAAGAGCGTCCCGCCCTCGGCCTCGTGAAAAAGCCCCTTTTTCTCCTTCACGGCACCGGTGAACGCGCCGCGCGCGTGGCCGAAGAGCTCCGACTCGAGGAGATTTTCGGGCATGGCGCCGCAGTTGATCGAGATGAAGGGCTGAGCCGCGCGGGCGGAGGCCTGGTGAATCGCGCGGGCCACGAGCTCCTTTCCGGTCCCCGACTCACCCGCGATGAGGACCGTCGACGTCGTCTTGCCGATGCGCGAGATGAGGTCGAAAAGCGCGCGCATCTTCCGCGAGATGCCCACCACTCCCGCCGCGGAACGTCCCTCGGCTCGCTCCTTGAGCGCGACGTTCTCGTCGACGAGGCGCTTCTTCTCGAGAGCACGCGCGACCACGTGCTGGAGCTCCTCGACGTCGAAGGGCTTTGCGATGTAGTCGTAAGCTCCGGCCTTGAGCGCCTCGACGGCCGTCTTCGTGGACGAGTACGCCGTGATCATGACGACGGGCAGATCGGGGTTCGACTCACGCGTTTTCTTGAGGATGTCGAGGCCGCTGCCATCCGGCATCTTGAGGTCCGTCATCACGAGGTCTGGCGGCGAGGCGGCGAGCGCGGCCAGGCCTTCGACGCAGCCGGCCGCCGCGGTGACGCGGTAGCCCGCTTTCTGGAAAAGGATCGTGAGCATATCCCGGATGCCGGCCTCGTCATCAATGACGAGAAGGCGGGGGCCGTTTTCGGCCGTCATGAAACCTCCATCGTGGCGCGTTCGGGCGCGGCCGGAGCGCTCGCTCCTTGCGCGGGGCCGGCGAGGGGAAGCGAGATGGATACGGTCGTGCCGCGCCCCGGCGTCGTGTCGACGCGAATCGCCCCGCCGTGCTCCTCGACGATCCGGTGGACGATCGCGAGGCCGAGCCCGGTGCCGCCAGGAAAGCTGTGGGCGAAGGGCGTGAAGAGGCGGTCCCGCTCGTCGGCCGTCATCCCGTGGCCTTCGTCCGCGAACGACACGCTCCAGTGGTTTCCCCGAAGGTGGGCCGAGACCGCGAGCGTGCCGCCGCCGGGCATCGCGGCGAGCGCATTGCGCGCGACGTTCCAGAAGATCTGGCGGAGCTGCCCGGGGTCCGCCTGGACCACGACCGATGGCGGGTCGAAGTCCTGCACGACGCGGTGGCGCGAGGAGATCTCGTCTCCGTGCGCCAGAAGCGTCAGAACGTCGGCGAGAGCCGCGGGCGCGTCCACCGGCTCCACGGCGCGCTCTTTCGGGCGCACGTACCTCAGGAAGTCCTCCAGGATCGTGGACAGGCGATGCGACTCCGCGACGACGATCTCCATGAGCTTTTGCTCGGGCGACCCCGGCGAGGACGAGTTTTTCAGGACCTGGACCGACCCGGAGATCGAGGCGAGAGGGTTGCGGATCTCGTGCGCGATTCCCGCCGCGACCTCGCCGACGGCCGCGAGCTTGTCCTTGAGGCGCACCTCACCCTCGAGCCGCTTGAGCTCGGTGAGGTTCTGGAAAATGAGGATGCGCCCGATCGTGTAGCCCGAGCCGTCCCGAAGCGCCGTCGCAGAGATTCCGAAGTAGTCCTCCGCTTCCTGCAATCGCCGGGCGTTCTCGAAGCGGAGAATCTCGGAGCCCGACGCCGCCATCTTGTTCCAGTCGGCCTCGCCGACGAGTCCAAGGCCGAGGAGCGGCCGGCCCACGAGATCGACGGATGGCGTGCCGAGCAGCTCCTGCGCGGCCCGGTTCGCGTACGTGACATGGCCGTCGAGGTCCGTCGTGAGAACGCCCGAAGACATCGATGTCAGGACCGAGCCGTGAAGCGATTGCAGCCGGGCGATCTCGGCCTTGCGGCGTTCCACGTCGGCGCGAGCCTCGCGCAGCTTGTCCGACGCGACGGAGACGAGCAGCGCGGTGGCGACGAAGGCGGCGACGTTGAGCGCGACGTTTCCGACGAGCGTCGGCAGACTCCAGAGGTGCCGCGTGCGCTCCGCCGTCTCCAGGGGCTTCACGACGTCGAAGAACATGAGGTCGGCGAGGACAGCGTAAAAGACCGCCGCGAGGCCCGCCGTCGCGAGTCCGCCCCGCCGGCCGAGAAGGATCGATCCCGCCGTGACCGTACTCAGGTAGAGGAACGTGAAGCTCGAGTCCGGGCCTCCCGACACGTAGACGAGGCCGGTGATGACGACGAGGTCGCCGAGGAGCTGCACGCCGGCGTTCGTCTCGGCGGGGATCCGGTCGAGCGACAGGATCGCCGCGATGGAGATGGAGTACGCGAACGCGGCCAGGTAGTAGATGAAGTTGAGCGGCAGGGACGTAGAGAACGTGAACTGGATGAGAAACGCCGAGAGGAGCAGCGTCGAGACGATGACCACGCGCAGGACGACGAATGCCCGCAGCATCGACTGCAGCGGCTCGAAAGCCCGCATCCGCCCGGAACTCACGAGGACGAGTCTACTAGTTGATCTTCGAGATGAGGTCGAACATCGGCATGTACATCGCGACGACGATCGTCCCGATGACGACGCCGAGGATCGCGATCATCACGGGCTCCATGAGCTTCATGAGGCCGGTGACCGCGTTGTCGACCTCTTCCTCGTAGAACTCCGCGATCTTGTTCAGCATCTGGTCGAGGGCGCCCGTCTGCTCGCCGACCCCGATCATCTGCACGACCATCGACGGGAAGACCTTCGTCTCGCCGAGGGGCTCGGCGATGGTGCGCCCGGCTTCGACGGACTTCCTGACGCCCATGATCGCGTCCTCGACGATTGCGTTTCCCGCGGTCTTGGCGGTGATCTCGAGACCGTCGAGGATCGGCACGCCCGAGGAGGTGAGCGTCGCGAGCGTGCGGCAGAATCGCGCGACGGCGATCTTCCTCATGATGTCGCCGAGGATCGGCGTCTTCAGGACGATTCCATCGATGACGCGCCTGCCGCGGTACGTCGCGTAGTAGCGCTTCAGGAAGTAGCCGAGCGCGAAGATCCCCGCGACGATGAAGAGGATGTAGCTCGCGACGAAGTTCGAGGCCTTGATGACGAGACGCGTCGGGAGCGGCAGCTCGGCGCCGAGGGCCGCGAACAGCGAGGCGAACGTCGGAATGACCTTCCACAGGATGATGAAGACCACGATGGCCGCGACCGAGAGGACGGCGACGGGGTAGATGAGAGCCGTCTTGACCTGGCTCTTCAGCTTGACGGCCTTCTCGATGTAGGTCGAGAGGCGGCGCAGGATCGTGTCGAGGATACCGCCCGCCTCGCCGGCGGCGACCATGTTGACGAAGAGGTCGTCGAACGCCTTGGGGTGCTTACGCATCGCCTCGGCGAGCGAGGAGCCGGCTTCGACGTCCTGCCGCACGGCCAGGATGATTTTCTGGAAGAGGCGGCTGTCCTGCTGGCTGCCCAGGATCTCGAGGCACTGGACGAGCGGCAGGCCGGCGTCGATCATGACCGAGAACTGGCGCGTGAAGATCGCGAGGCGCCGGGCGCTGACGCTGCCTCCGCCGAGCTTCGGCACGGCCAGCTCCTTGCCCTTCTCCTTGACCGTCGTGACGTCGATCTGCCGGCGCCTGAGGTCGGCGATCGCGAGATCCTTCGAATCGGCGACGAGGACGCCGCCCGTCGTGCCTCCTTGCCGCGTGCGGCCTTTCCAGACGAACTGCGCCATGGGTCCTCCGCTGGCTCCTTGTCTTTTCCTCTACCCGCGCCGTGTCACGTTCGCCGGGGCGCCCGGGACGGCCGTGCCGCCGGCCGCCGTCGTCGTGACGACGCCCGCCCCGCGCGCGATCATCTCGGCGAGCTCGTCGGGAAGCGAGGAGACCGACATGGCGAGTTCCTGCGAGATGACGCGGCGGTGCACGAGCGTCGCGAGCGACTGGTTGAAGGTCTGCATGCCGTACTTGTTCTGCCCCGTCTGCATCATCGAGTAGATCTGGTGGAGCTTGTCCTCGCGGATGAGGTTCCGGATTGCGGGCGTGGGAATGAGGATCTCCATCGCCATGCAGCGCCCCTTTCCGGAGGTGCGGGGCAGAAGGCTCTGACAGAGAATGCCCTCGAGCACGAAGGACAGCTGCGCGCGCACCTGGGACTGCTGGTTCGCGGGGAACGAGTCGATGATGCGGTTCATCGTCTGTACGGCGCTGTTCGTATGCAGAGTCGCGAGCGTGAGATGGCCCGTCTCGGCGACGCGGAGGGCCATCTCCATCGTCTCGAGGTCGCGCATCTCGCCGACGAGGACGATGTCCGGGTCCTCGCGGAGGACGGCCCTCAAGGCATTCGGAAACGAATGCGTGTCGGCGTGCAGCTCGCGCTGGTTCACGATGCAGCGCTTGTGCGTGTGAAGGAACTCGATCGGATCCTCGATCGTGACGATGTGCTTCGGATTCTCACGGTTGATCTTGTCCAGCATCGTCGCGAGCGTCGTGGATTTGCCCGAGCCCGTCGGGCCCGTGACGAGGACGAGGCCGCGCGGCTTGTTGCAGAGGCCCTCGACGACGTTCGGAATGCCCAGCTCGCGGAAACCGAGAATCTCGTACGGGATCTGCCGAAAGACCGCCGACACGGCGCCCCGCTGCAGGAAGCAGTTGCCGCGGAAACGCGCGAGGCCCTTCACGCCGAAGGACAGGTCCAGCTCGAGCTGCTCCTCGAAACGGTGCTTCTGCACGTCGGTCAGGATCGAGTACGCGAGCTGCTTCGTCTCGGGAACCGCGAGGGGCGGGTAGTCGAGCGGGATGAGATCCCCGTCCACCCGGATCATGGGCGGCGAGTTCGTCGTGAGGTGAAGGTCCGACCCCCCGCGCTCGACGAGCGTTTTGAGAAGCTGATGGAGCGTGACCCCCATTTCGCTGTCCCTCCTGAGTACTCAGGAATGATACGCCGGGGAGGGGTGTTGGGCCACCTCAGCGGTCAGATGACGACGACGACGAGCCGCTTCGGGCCGTGGACGCCGTAGGCGAGCGTCTGCTCGATGTCGGCGGTCTTGCTCGGCCCGGACACGAGAACGACGTTAGGCGGGAGGCCCTTCGCCCAGCCCTCGTCGCGGAGAACCGAGAGGAGCGTGTCGCGGATGGTCGCGGCCGAGAGGAGCGCGACGTGGAGCGGCGGCACGAGAGAGAGGAGGCGTGGCTCCTCGGGCGACGGCCAGAGGACGAGCGTGCCGGTGTCGGCGATCGCGCACCTGACCGCCGTGAAGCCCGCGTCGACGTCGTCGAAGAGCGTCGCCTTGAGGTCCTCGACGGGGCGGTCGTAGGGGACGAGCGCCGGCGCTCCCGCGCGGGTACAGGCCGCGGCGAGGAGCCGGCCCGCCTCGGTAGCGGGTCCGTACGCGACGTTGCGCGCTCCTTGCGCCACGAGGAACGCCCGGACGGTTTCCGGCCAATCGTGCGCGGCGGCGTCGAGAAACTCCGTGCGGACGGCAGCCATTGCGGTTCGCAGCCGTTCGAGCCTGGCAGCGGGTGACCATGTCTTCGTTTCGACGATCGAGAAGTCCGACGGCGTGAACGCGTGCGGCTTGACGGCGCGCAGGCGCCCGAGGATGCGTTCGCGGGCGTCAGGCATCGGGCAGCCCCTTCTCGCTCGCGAGGTCGTGCAGCGTGCGCGGGGCGCGCCTCGGCATCGTCCGCGCCTGCGTCCACGCCTTCAGAGGGCCCGCGCCGCCCTTCAGGAGCGGCCCAAACACGCGCAGCCCGAGGCTCATCGCCTTGTAGAGGAGCGGCGAGACGTGCGCCATCCGCCAGCCCCACCACGCGAGGTCCTCCAAGCGGTCGCGGCCGCCTCCGGCGCCCTTCACGAGGAATTCCGGCGATGCGTGCGCGGACTCCTTCCGGAGCGTCACGAGGATCTGCGTGATCGGGATCTTCACGGGACAGACCTCGACGCATGCGTGGCAGAGGCTCGAGGCGTGCGGGAGGTCGTGGCGCTTGGCCAGGCCTTCCGTCTGCGGCGTCAGGATCGAGCCGATCGGGCCCGGATACACGGCTTCGTACGCGTGGCCGCCGACGCGCGTGTAGACGGGGCAGTAGTTCATGCAGGCGCCGCAGCGGATGCAGCGCAGAGTCGCGGCGACTTCCTGGTCGGCGAAGATTCGCGAGCGTCCGTTGTCGAGGATCACGAGGTGGACCTCGCCGGGGCCGTCCTTCTCGCCCGGCCCTCGCGGGCCGCTGATGAGATTCAGGTACGTCGACACGGGCTGGCCCGTGGCCGAGCGCGTGAGGACGGTCAGGATCGGCGCGACGTCTTCGAGCTTCTCGACGACCTTCTCGATGCCCATGAGAGCGATGTGGACGGGCGGGACGTGCGTGGACATCCGCCCGTTCCCCTCGTTCTCGACGAGAACGAGCGTCCCCGTCTCGGCGACCGCGATGTTCACGCCCGACACGCCCGCCTCGGCCTCGAAGAACTTCCGCCGGAGCACGCGGCGCGCCGTTGCCGTGAGGGCGTCGACGTCCTCCGTGTATTCCGCGCCGCGGATCTTCTCGCCGAAGAGCCGCGCGATCTGCTGCCGGCTCTTGTGGATCGCCGGCATGATGATGTGCGAGGGCGTCTCGCCGTCGAGCTGGATGATGTACTCGCCGAGGTCGCTCTCGAGGCTCTCGACGCCGTTCTTCTCGAGGAAGTCGTTCAGGTGCATCTCCTCGGACACCATCGACTTGCCCTTCACGAGGCGAGTCGCACCGCGCGCGCGGAGGATCCCGAGGACGATCTCGTTCGCGTCGTCAGTGGTCTCGGCCCAGTGGACGCGGATGCCGTTCGCCGCGCAGCGGGTCTCGAGCGCATCGAGGAGCTCGGGCAGCTTCGCGAGCGTCCGCGCGCGGATCGAGGCCGCGAGCGAGCGCAGCGCCTCCCACTCCGCCGGGTCCGGGAACTGGGCGGCGCGCTTGGCCATGAGACCGTCCATCGCCCGGCGGAAGTTCGCCCTGAGGCTTGGGTCGAGGAGCGCCTTCGAGGACGAGGCGTGGAAGTCGGCGGAGCCGGTCTCAGCGCTCACGGGTCCGCTCCCAGAGGAACTCGGCGAGGTGCATCGGCCGCGCCGCGGCGCCGGTCTTCTCCAGCGCGCCGCCGATGTTCAGGAGGCAGGCCGCATCCGCCGAGAGGACGACCGAGGCTCCGCTCTGTACGACGTCGGCGACCTTGTCCGCCACCATCGCGGACGAGATGTCCGGATAGCGCACGGAGAACGTCCCGCCGAAGCCGCAGCACTCGCGCTCGCGTGTCAAAGGCGCCACGCGCACGTTGCCGAGCTGCGCGAGGAGGCCCTTCGGCTCCGCCTCGAGCCCCATCTCCCTCAGGCCGTGGCAGGAGGAGTGCCACGTCACCGTCTCGGGGCCGCCCCGGTCCGTCAGGCGCACGCCGAGGACGTTCACGAGAAACTGCGTGAGCTCGACGACGCGGCCCGCGAACGCGATCGCGGCGGCTTCGTCGGGCTCGCCCGCGAAGAGCTCCGGGTAGTGGTGCCGCATCATCCCCGCGCAGGAACCCGAGGGCACGACGACGGGAAGATCGCGCGGGAAGAGCGCGATCTGCACGCGCGCGACGGCCCGCGCTTCCGCGTGGTGGCCGCAGTTGAACGGCGGCTGCGCGCAGCAGGTCTGGCCGCGCGGGAAGATGACGCGGACGCCCTCGCGCTTCAGGAGCTCGATTCCCGCCAGCCCCGCCTCGGGGAAAAAGAGATCCACGACGCAGGTCCCGAAGAAGTAGACGGCCTCGGGCTTCACGGGAGGGTCCTTCCGGCGAACGAGGCATCCAGGATCTCCACCGGGTGTGCCATGGGAAGCGTCGCGCCGCGCTCTCCCAGGAGCCTCCTGATCTGGAGCGTGCAGCCGGGATTGGCGCTCGCGAGGAGATCCGCCTTCACGGAGAGGACATTCTCCGCCTTCCTTCGGCCGATCTCGTCGGACGATTGCGGGGCCACGAGATTGTAGATGCCCGCGCTCCCGCAGCACTGGTCCCCGTCCGGAATCTCGAGGAGGGTCAGGCCGGGAATCTCCGCGAGAAGCGCGCGGGGCGCGTCCTTCACCTTCTGGGCGTGCGCGAGATGGCAGGGGTCGTGAAAGGCGATGCGCGCGGCGATGGGATGGCGCGTCGCGACCCTCGGGATGGACGCGAGGAACTCGGTGACGTCGCGGATTTTCGCCGAGAACGCCGCGGCCCTCTCGGCCCACGCCGGATCCTTCTCGAACAGGCGGCCGTAGTCCTTGAGGTTCGAACCGCATCCTGCCGCGTTCACGATGATCGTGTCGAGCCGCTCTCTTTCGAAGGCCTCCATGAGGGCCTTCGCCATCTCCTTCGACTCGGCCGCGCGCCCCGCGTGGATCGACAGCGCCCCACAGCAGCCCTGTCCCTCCGGCACGACGACGTCACAGCCTTCGGCGGCGAGGACGCGCAGCGTCGCTTCGTTCACTCCCCGGAAAAAGACGCGCTGGACGCAGCCGGCCACGAGCCCGACCCGGAAGCGCCGGGCCGAGATCGCCGGCGTGAGGCTCGGGAGGCCGGCCGTCAGCGCCGCGGCGTCGACGTCAGGCATCAGCGCCTCGAGCTGTCTGAGACGCCGAGGCAGGAGCCGCAGGACGCCGGTCCGCCGCACGAGCGCTTGCAATCCGCATCGCGCGTACACGAACGCGAAGGCCGCGAGAACCCTGAGCCTCCGCGGGTACGGCAGCAGGGCGAAGAGCAGCGCCCGGTGGAGCGCGTCGAAGCCGCCGCGGTCGTAACTCTCTTCGATGCGCGCGCGTGTCTCCTCGATCAGGACGTCGTACTTCACGCCCGACGGGCAGGCGGGGACGCACCCCATGCAGCCGAGGCACCGGTCGAAGTGCCTGACGACGTCGGCGTCGAGCGCCAGCGTCCCGTCGGCGAGGCCGCGCATGAGATGGATGCGGCCGCGGGGCGAGTCCATCTCCTCGCCCCAGGACTGGTAGGTCGGGCACGCGGGGAGGCAGAAGCCGCAGTGCACGCAGTCGTCGAGAAGGCTCCGCCCGGTCGACGCCGGGGGCGCGGAGACTGCGGCCACGACAGCCTCCGACATCAGATCCCCCCCACGAAACGGCCGGGATTGAGCCGGCCTTCGGGATCGAGACGGTCTTTCAGCTCGCGCATGAGCGCGAAGGAAGCCGGCGGCGGCCCCCAGGGGTCCGCGTGCACGCGCACGTCATCGGGCGCTTCCTCGAGGACGAGCGACCCTCCCGTCCCCGCGAGGGACCCGCGGACGGACTCCACCGCCTGCGCAACGAGGGCCGCATCTTTTGGGAGCCCGGCGACGAAGCCGAGTCCGAGCGTCGGATAAAGCACGAAGGACGGCTCGCCGAGCGCGTCCATGAGCTTCGCGAGCGGGCCTTCCGCGAGGGCGTCGAGTGCCGCGGGGAGGAAGGCGAGCTTCGCGCGCAGGGGGCCGGCCGTTCGGAGCGCGTCATGGAGTTCCCAGACAGCGCGCGCCTCGGCCTCGGAGAGGACGTCGCAGTCGCTTCCCGGCGGCTGGCCGACGAGCTGCCGGAGCCGGTCGCGCTGCTCGGCCACGCCGGCGGGGAACCCTTCGAAGCGGATCGCGACGTCGAAGCGCTGTCCCTGAAGAAGCGCGGCGACGGCCGCCGGCTCGAGCTGCGCGCCGCGCATCGCCGATGCGAGCTCTCTCACGCCCCGGGCCGTCCGGGCCCGGGCGACGAGGGTGACGTCGGACTCGGGAAGCGGGTGCAGCCGGAAGGTGACGGTCGCCACGAGCCCGAGCGTTCCGAGCGATCCCACCATCATCTTCGGCAGATCGAAGCCCGCCACGTTCTTGACGACCTTTCCGCCTCCCTTCGCGGAGACCCCGTCGGCGCGCACGAGGGAGACCCCGATGATGAGATCCCGGAGAGATCCGTATCGCGTCCGCAGGGGGCCGAAACCGTTCGTCGCGAGGAGGCCGCCGATCGTTCTTCGTTCCGGGAGCGGTGGATCGAGGGCCAGGCGCTGCCCATGCGCCCCGACGGCGCGCTGCAGGTCGGCGAGCGTAATGCCAGCCTCCACGACGATGATCTGGTCGGAGGGCGCATGCTCGACGATGCGCGTGAGATGTTCCGTCCTGAGGACGGCGTCGAGTCGCCGGGGAGGCCGGCCCAGCCCGAGCGCCGTCCCGCCGCCGACGAATCCGACGCTCGCGGAGGCGCGCGCCTTCTCCTCGAGAACGGCGGCCGCCTCCTCGACGGTCGAAGGAGAGAAGACCTCCTTCGGAAGGACGCCGAGGATCGCGTCGGCGCTCGCACCGGCCCGGACGGCGGCGGGAGCGGTCGCGTTCATCCGCGACCTCGCCTGTCGGCTCGGCCGCGGCACGTACCTGCGGCCCTCGGCTGCGCCTCGGTCCTCCGGTTCATCCGCGCGTCGCCTCGCCCGACAGCTCGGAGGGATGCGGGACATAGGGCCCCGGAAGATCCCCGCAGAGCCGAGGCGTCGGAAAGACCTTTCCGGGGTTGAGCCGCCTTTCGGGATCGAACGCGCACCGCACGCGCTGCATGGTCTCGAGATCCGCCTCTGTGAACATCTCGCCCATGTAGGCCACCTTCTCGGCGCCCACGCCGTGCTCGCCGGTGATGGAGCCGCCGAGCCGGAGGCACAGCCTGAGGATCGCGCCGCCGAGCTCCTCGGCGGCCTTCTCCTGGCCCGGCACGCGGGCGTCGTAGAGGACGAGCGGATGCAGGTTGCCGTCGCCGGCGTGGAACACGTTCGCGACGCGAAGCCCCGCCTTTTTCGAAAGCTCCGCGACCTCGTGGAGCACCTCGGCGATCGTCGAGCGCGGGATCACGCCGTCCTGGACGATGTAGTTCGGGCTGATGCGGCCCACGGCGGCGAAGGCGCTCTTGCGGCCCTTCCACATGAGGGCCCGTTCGTTTTCGTCCTTAGGAATCCGGACCTCGAGGGCGCCCGCCTCGCGCGCCAGTTCGACGGAGTGGCGGGACGTGTGCTCGACCTCGGCGAGTGGCCCGTCGACGTCCATGAGCAGCGACGCTCCCACGTCCGGCCAGTCGACGCCGGTGGCGGCCACGGCCGCCCGCATCGCGAGCCCGTCCATCATCTCGATCGCGGCCGGCACGACGCCCGAGGCGATGATGGAGGAGACGGCGTTTCCCGCCTCGTCGGTGGACGGGAAGGTCGCGAAGAACGTGCGCGTGGCCTGCGGCTTGCGGAGCATCCGGAGCACGACTTCGGTGACGATGCCGAGCATCCCCTCGCTTCCCACGAAGATTCCGGTCAGGTCGTACCCCGGCGAGTCGAGAGCCGGACCTCCCAGATCCACGACCGTGCCGTCGGCGAGGACGACGCGCGCGCCGAGGACGTGGTTGGACGTGAAGCCGTATTTCAGGCAGTGGGCCCCGCCCGAATTCTCCGAGACGTTCCCTCCGATCGTGCACACGCTCTGCGAAGACGGGTCGGGCGCGTAGTAGGTGCCCGCGGGGCCGAGATGCTTGCTGACGTCGAGGTTGGCCACGCCGGGCTGAACGCGCAGGAAGCCGTTTTCCAGGTCGACCTCGAGGATCCGCTTCATGCGCGTGAGGGCGACCACGACGCAGCCCGGCACGGGCAGCGCGCCGCCGGACAGGCCCGTGCCGGCCCCCCGCGGGACGAGGGCGAGGCCGTTTTCCCATGCGAGCTTCACGACGGCCACGACCTCCGCGGTCGAGGCGGGAAGAACGACGAGTCCGGGCATGACGCGGAAGCTCGTGAGCCCGTCGCACTCGTACGTGCGAAGGTCGGACGGGTTGGAGATGCAGTTCTTCGCGCCCACGAGCGCCGACATCCGTGCGACGACGTCGCGGGAGATCGTGACGGCCGGCGCGTTGGAGACGCTCATTCGGGCCGTGATTATGTCCCCCGCAGGGACGGCACTCTAAATTTATTGCTCATCGGCCGGTATTTTTCCGTTCCTCGCGGCGAGAAGAAGATAATTCATCCAGATCATCGCCATGTTGTCGCCCCCGATCCACCCTGATCGGAAAACACTAACTGTTCGCTGACGGAGGTTCGATGTATCAGCAGAACTACAACCCCTTTGGGAGCGCCTTTCTCTCGACGGTCGTGGCGGCAGTCCCGATCCTCGTCCTGCTCTACTTCATCGCTTTGCATCCGCATCGCGACAAGGATGGCGTCAAGCGCCTCGGCATCGCCGCTCCGTTCGCCGCGTTCTACGGCGTCCTGGCGGCCTTCCTCGTCTCGTGCCTCGCGTTCAAGATGCCGCTCGGGTCGGCCGTCTCCGCCTTCAGCTATGGCGGCCTCGCGGGCTTCCTCGGGATCATCTGGATCGTGCTCGCGGCCATGTTCCTCTACACGATGACCGTAATCACGGGCAAGTTCGAGATCGTGAAGGAATCCATCATCCACATCTCGTTCGACCGGCGGCTCCAGGTCCTCCTGATCGCCTTCTCCTTCGGGGCGATCATCGAGGGGACGTCGGGCTTCGGAACCCCGGTGGCCATCGCCGGGGCCGTGATGGTCGGCCTCGGCTTCCCGCCTTTCCAGTCCGCCGTGCTGAACCTCCTCGCGAACACGGCGCCGGTCGCCTACGGCGCGATCGGGACGCCGATCGTCACCCTCGCGGCCGTCAGCGGACTCGACCAGCTCACGCTTTCCACGATGGTCGGGCACCAGCTTCCGTTCGTGTCCGTCCTCGTCCCTTTCTGGCTCGTCGTCGCGTTCGTCAAGATGGAGGGAGGGACGTGGACGGAGGCCTTCGAGGTGTGGCCGGCGGCGCTCTGCTCGGGCCTGTCGTTCGCGGTCGTGCAGTGGTTCGCTTCGGGTTGGGGGCCGACTCATCTCATGACGGACGTCGTCGCGGGCGTCGTTTCCGTCATCTGCACGGCCCTCTTCCTGAGGTTCGTGTGGCACCCGAAGACCCGCTTCCTCCTGAAGTCCGAGCGCACGGCGGCGAGCGCGGCCGCGACAGCCGGCGCCCCGCCCCCGGAGGCCTGGACGTACAAATACACCGTCGGCCAGACCGTCTACGCCTGGCTGCCCTGGACGTTTCTGATCCTCTGCTGCGCGCTCTGGGGGATGCCCAAGTGGAAGACGACCCTGAACAACGTCTTCTCGGGCGTGAAGATCAACACGACCCTCCTCGGTTCGCCGTTCAACGGCACGCTCTCGCTGCCGGGCTGGGACATGCCGGACCTGCACAATCAGGTGCAGCGCATGCCGCCCGTCGTCAAGGCCAACGCCAAGCCGGAAGGCGCCCGGTTCGCGATCAACTGGCTGTCGGCCGCGGGCACGGGCGTCTTCGTGGCGGCGCTCCTCTCGGGGCTCGCGCTCGGCCTGTCCGGCGCGCAGTGGAAGGAAGCGATCGTCCGCACGGCGCGGCGCATGAAAATCCCGACCCTCGTCATCGGTCAGGTGCTCGGGCTCGGGTTCCTGACGCGCTATGCCGGGACGGACGCCGTGATCGGCCTCGCGTTCACGGGGGCCGGGGCCGCCTATCCGTTCTTCGCGGCCTATCTCGGCTGGCTGGGCGTCTTCCTCACGGGCTCGGACACGGCGTCGAACGCGCTCTTCGGCAGCCTGCAGCGCATCACCGCCCAGCAGCTCCACCTGAACGAGGTGCTCATCGTCGCGACGAACTCGACGGGCGGGGTCATGGGAAAGATGATCGACGCGCAGTCGATCATGGTCGCGTGCGCGGCCTGCTACGACGACCCGAAGGAGCGCTCGCACGCGCTCGGGCCGATCTTCCGCACGGTCTGGTGGCACTCGGTCGCCGGCGCGGCCGTCATCGGAATCATCGCGCTCCTTCAGGCGTACGTGTTCCCGGGATTGATCCCCGCCCTCCCGATCGGAAAATGAGACGGGTGGACCGCTTCTGAGTACGATCCTTTCGCCGGGGGCCGCACGCCTCCGGCGGAAGGAGTAAGAGAACGCCATGCCGACGGCCGGCGCCCCCGCGGCGCGCGACACACGCTCCCTCGCCGCCGCCCTCGCCGCGATCGTCGGGGAAGAGCGCGTGCTGACGCGCGCGATCGACCGGATCGCATGGGCGTCGGACGCGAGCTTCTATCGTCTCGTCCCCGCCGCCGTGGTCCACGCGAACAGCGCGGACGAGGTCCGCGGCCTCTTCGCCGTTTCGCGGGCGCACGATGTGCCGCTCGTGTTCCGGTCCGCCGGGACGAGCCTCTCGGGCCAGTCCATCACCGACGGCATCCTCGTCGAGACGGCGCGGGGCTTCCGCGGCCTCGAGGTCGAGGAGAACGGCGCGAGGATCCGCGTCCAGCCCGGCCTGATCGGCGCCCACGCGAACCGCGCCCTCCGCCCCTTCGGCCGGAAGATCGGGCCCGACCCGGCTTCGATCGCGACGTGCACGCTGGGCGGCATCCTCGCGAACAACGCCAGCGGGATGTGCTGCGGCGTCGCCCAGAACGCCTACCACACGCTCGAGTCCCTCACGTTCCTGCTGCCCTCGGGCACGGAGATCGACACGGCGCGTCCCGACGCCGACGAGGTCTTCCGTGCTAAGGAGCCGGCGCTCTGGCAGGGTCTCGCGGAGCTGCGCGCGCGCCTCGTCGCGGACGCGGCGCTCTTCGCGCGCATCCGCGCGAAATACCGGACGAAGAACACGACGGGCTACTCGCTCAATGCGTTCCTCGACTTCGAGCGGCCGGTGGACGTCTTCGCCCACGTCCTCGTCGGGTCGGAAGGGACGCTCGCCTTCGTCGCGGAAGCCGTCCTCGGGACGGTGCCCGATCTGCCCGTAAAGGTCACGGGCCTCCTTCTCTTCCCGGACCTCCACGCGGCCTGCGCCGCGATCGTCCCGCTGAACTCGGCGGGCGCGAAGGCGCTCGAGGTCATGGACCGCGCCTCCCTGCGCTCGGTCGAGGACGAGCCGGGCGTGCCGCCAGCCTTGCGCACGCTGCCGCCGGGCGCGGCGGGCCTCCTCGCGGAATTCCAGGCGGCGCGCGAGGACGAGCGCGACGAGCTCGCT
>Ga0209584_10000125_pt1 | contig 20496 bp, 19 predicted proteins | sample NGEPerD_FD_184507 | JGI IMG/M metagenome (GOLD analysis project Ga0209584, IMG submission 184507) | Arctic peat soil microbial communities from the Barrow Environmental Observatory site, Barrow, Alaska, USA - NGEE PermafrostAB12-D... | ecosystem: Environmental > Terrestrial > Soil > Wetlands >...
CTTCTGAATGCTACATAGGGGGAGGACCAGGATGAAAGTCGCCATCATGGGGGCCGGAGCACTGGGTGGGACGTTCGGCTTTCTTCTCACGGACGCCGGGTTTGATGTGACCCTGGTAGATGTAGACGAGCGCAAGGTTGAGTCTATTCGAGACGGTGGCCTCACGCTCATCATGCCGGATGGTGGCAAGAAGACACTTCCGGTGAAGATTACGTCAGATCCCGCAGGGGTGGGCAAGGTGGACCTGGTCCAGATCTCAGTCAAGGGCTACCATACGAGTTCAGCGGCTGAGTTGGCGCTACCCATGATCGGCGAGGACACGTATGTCCTGTCAGTGCAGAATGGCCTGAAGAACCTCCGTCGCATAGCCGCGGTTGTGGGGCATGACAAGGTGATAGGGGGAGTCACAGCTCACAGCGCCATGCCTCTGGAGTTGAACGTCATCAAGTACAACGGGGGTGTGGGTGGCATAAGCGTTGGACGGTTTGATGGGACGGATGACCCGGGCCTCCGTGAATTGATAGGTATGCTCAATGATTCCGGTTTGGAAACCCATCTTATCCGGGGGGATATCCGGATCCCTATCTGGCGCAAGTTGTTGGCCAACGTATCCTGTAATGCGGTGGCGGCACTGACCGGGTTCACGGGCAAGCAACTTATCGAGTTCGCCCCAACTAACGAGTTGATCCGCGCCCTGGCTGAAGAGACGGGAGAAGTCGCCCGCGCCCAGGGTCTGGATTTTGCTGAGTTGGAGAACGCTGCGGATTTTGCAATCAAGGCTCTTTCCGGGGTGGGTGACAACAAGATCTCCATGCTGCAGGATGTGGAGGCTGGTCGCCGGACGGAGATAGATACGTTGAATCTCGCGGTTACGGAACGGGGTGAGGAGTACGGGGTGGACGCCCCCCTCAATTGGATGATCGGCATTCTGGTTCAGGCTCTGGAACAGAAGATGCTCTGGGACAGGCAGACGGAGGAAGGGAGTAACAGCAACTGATGAATGTAGCGGATGCGTTGGACAGGAATACCATCTTTTTCCCGGACAACGAGGCGCTGGTCAACAGAGATCGCCGCTGGACATACGCGGAGTTTCGTCGCGACGCTGATCGCTTCGCCCACGCTCTCACGGAGTTGGGTGTGGTGAAAGGTGATCGCGTGTGCCTCTTCATGGGCAACTGCGCAGAGTTCGCCATCGCCTTCTACGGGATCTTGAAAGTAGGGGCTATCGCGGTCTCCATCTCCTCCATGTGCAAGTGCGAGGAGGTGGAGTTCATGGCTACGGACTCAGGTGCTCGGATATTGGTGGCTGGGGGCGCTTACTTGGATGAAGTTCCTGCCCGCGAAGCAATGGCCAACATAGAAAGTGTGGTTGCCGTTGAAAGCGAAGAGGGATCTTTGCCCACAGGGCTAGAGGGTGTGGATCACGGTTTCTGGGAGATCATGGAGGGCCATTCTGTGTTTTTCGAGACCGTCTACACGGATAGAGATGACGGCGCTGAGATCATCTATACATCGGGCACTACCGGGAAGCCCAAGGGTGTGGTTCTCACGCACGGCAATGTGGTTTCCAACACCAACGCTACGGTGCATCTAACGGGTATGAGCCACGAGGATAGGCTGATCTGTTTTCTGCCCTTGTACCACTCTTTCGCCCAGAATTTCATCTTCAATTCGTCGGTGAACGTGGGCTCTACTCTGGTTATTCTCCCCAAGTTCGAGCTTGATCAAGTCCTGGAGACGCTCAAGCGGGAACGCATCACCCGTTGGCATGCGGTGCCCACCATATACATTATGATGTTGGATGCACCGGGTATGGAGGAGGCTTTCGCGACGGTGCGGTACTGTTTCTCGGCGGCCTCCAGTATGCCGGGAGAGGTGGCTCGTCAGTGGAAGGAGCGTCTGGGCCTTCCGATCAACGAAGGCTATGGGCTGACCGAATCCACTCCGTCGGCAACATACAACCACCAATTCCGTCATAAGGAGGGGTCAATAGGTACCCCAATAGAGAATGTGGAGGTCCAGATCTGGAGTGATGACGATGAACCGCTTCCCCGTGGGGAGGTGGGCCAGATCGTGATCAAGGGTCCGAACGTGATGAAGGAGTACTACAATAACCCTCAGGCTACGGCAGAGACGTTGGTCAATGGATGGTTGAAAACCGGCGATGTGGGAGTAGAGGATGAGGAAGGATACTTCAGCATTGTTGATCGGTTGAAGGATATGGTGAACTCGGCCGGTCTCAAGATATGGCCTCGTGAGGTGGAAGAGGTAATATACAGGCTTTCCGCAGTATCGGAGTGCGCGGTGGTGGGTAGACCGGACCCGGTATTTGGTGAGAGCGTGGTGGCGTGTATCGTGGTGCGTGCGGGGGAGTCGTTGGATGAGGATGAGGTCGTGTCATTCTGCAAGGAGCACATAGCCAGTTACAAGGCCCCCAAGAACGTGGAGTTCATGGACCAGCTTCCCAAGAGCGCCACAGGGAAGATCTTGAAGACGGAACTAAGGGAGACGGTGCGAGGCAGCGGGGGTTCTTCCTGATGCCGCCTTCCGGAGGAGAGGCTCTGGCGCGGCTCCGGGAGGTTGGTGAGGATCCGCGGGCTGAAGCGCGGGCTCTCAGGGACAGGACCGGAGCCGCAGTGGTAGGGTACTTTGACTTGTATCTGCCCGAGGAGATGGTGATGGCTCACGGAGCGCTCCCCTTCAGAGTGCCGGTGGATGGTCGGGATGCTGCGCGTTCTTCAGAGTTCATCCAAGGCTTTGCCTGTCCGGCTGCCAGGGACATCTTGGATCAGGCGCTGCGGGGTGAACTGGACTTCATGGAAGGCGCCCTTTTCACCAGATACTGTGACTCTCTCCGAGGGGTCTTCTCAGTGTGGGACGCGGAGAATTTGACTCCCTTTGTGGAGTTGGTCAGATACCCAACGGTGACCGACACCGAGGAAGCGGTGGAGTACCTGGCGGCTGAGCTGAGAGAGGTATCAGGAAGAATGGCGGAAAGTCTTTCCGTTCCAGCCAATGACCGCCGTCTTGCGGAGGCCATTGACGCGTGCAATCGCAAGCGTGGGTTGGTGCGGGAGCTGGCCTTGTTGCGCATGGGTGGAGGAATATCCATCTCCGGCGCCGACTACCTGGCCATCCTGAATGCAGGCACAGTCATGCTGCCGGATGAGTTCACCAGTCTACTCTCCGCTCTGCTGGGAGATCCACCCGCCGGCGCGCAGCCTACCGGAGTGCCCATCATTCTGTCAGGGGTGACCTTTGACAACATCCAGCTTGCCCGGTTGCTGGAGGGCACCGGACTCCACATAAAGGGCGATGATCTGTCTTCTGGCTCTCGCTGGTATGGGATCCAGGTGGGAAGTGGTGTTGCCGGTGGTGGAAAGGACGCCAACCCATGGGTGGCGCTGGCCAGAGCTTATCTGACCAAACCGCCCTGCTCCGTCAAAGAACCTTCCTCCCCCAGGGCCGACCATCTCCTGGAGCAGGTGAACAAGGCCGGGGCCGCCGGTGTGGTGTTATACCGCAGCAAGTTCTGCGACTCTGAGCAGGTGGAGTGGCCGTACCTCCGAGATCGGTTGGAGGAGGAGGGAATCCCCGTGACGTTGGTGGAGGGTGAGCACCGCGCCGCCGGCTTTGAGCAGACCCGCACGCGACTGGAGGCTTTTCGCGAAGCGCTGGAAGACGAAGATGGGTACGGAGAGGGTGGCCGCGGATGAGTGCTCGTCTGGAAGCAACGGAGAATCTCAAGTCACTCATCAAGAAGTACTACAATGACCTCTACGGTGCCGAGAAGGAGGGTATTCCCACCGCCTGGCTAAACGTGGGGGTTCCGTGTGAGATCTTCTACGCTATGGACATGTTTCCGTTCTACCCGGAGAACTACGCGGCCGCGGCGGGGTCCATGAAGCTTACTCCTCAGCTGTCCGCTGTCGCGGAAGCTCGGGGGTTCAGTGCTGATCTTTGTTCTTATGTCAGGACCGCCCTGGGAACCGTCATAGCCGGGGAGGGGCCGTATGGTCCTCTCCCCCGTCCCACGGTCCAGGTTAGCGCGATGAACTCATGCATAATGATCATGATTTGGTGGCGCGCTGTGGAACGTGAATGGGACGTGCCCACATTTGTGGTTGACACCCCATTGGTGGAGAAGGAGTCTACGGGCATCAATCTGGACTACGTGAACAGCGAGGTCCGGAGGATGGTGGCCTGGGTGGAGGAGAAGACCGGGCGCAAGATGGACCTGGATCGTTTGAAGGAGGTCGTGCGGCTGTCCAACGAAGGCAAGGACCTGTGGGCCGAGACCCTGGATTTGCGTCGAGCGCATCCTTGTCCCATCACGGCAGCAGATATCTTCACCCACATGTTCCCCATGGTCGCCCTGCGGGGCACTCCTGAGTTTGTGGAGCATCTACGACTTCTCAGGGATGAGGTTAAGGATAGGGTGGAAAGGGGATTTGCGGCGGTTCCTGAGGAACGATACCGTCTTCTCTGGGACAACCTGCCACCTTGGTATGATCTTCGGTTGTTCTCTGACTTGGCCAAGCAGGGCGCCAATTTCGTTATAGACACCTATACTCAGGCGTGGGGTCCTCGCTACATGGGTGAGATCGATACGGTGGATCCCCTCCGCTCGCTTGCAGGATACATGGGGTCCGGTTTCCTCAACGTCCAGGTTGAGAAGAGATATGAGTTGCTTGAGGAACTGGTAGATCTCTACGACGTTGACGGCGTTGTGTTCCACTCAGACCGTAGCTGTAAGCCCTTCAGTCTGGTCCAGGTGGAGTTACGCAGGATGCTTCAGGATCGGGTTGGGGTCCCGGGACTCATCCTTGAGGGAGACCACAACGATCCTAACCTGCTGGACCGGGGAAGGGCCATGAGTCAGCTGGACAGTTTCCTGGAGCTGCTGGAGGGGCGCAAGTAGCTATGCCGGATGGGTGAGTATGTGTAGTGATCCCAGTGTTGCGGAGAAGATCTACAAAATCGGGGTGGTATCGGACACGCATGGCTATTTTTCCCCTGATCTGGGACGTGCGTTCGCGGGGGTCAAGTGCATCCTGCATGCGGGTGACGTGGGCGGCGAACACGTGCTGAAGGAGTTGAGTGCTGTCGCCCCGGTGATTGCCGTGCGGGGGAACATGGATAACGGGCCATGGGCACAAGACCTCCCGTGGCAGGTAGAGACTGAGATCTGTGGTGCCCGGGTTCTGGTGAGACACATCCAAGAGAAGATGGATAGCGGCGACCGGGGGAAGGATGGGATCTCCACGGTGGTGGTCAGCGGCCATACTCACTCGCCGGAGGTGGCCACAGTTGGAGAGACGCTCTTCTTGAACCCGGGATCGGCCAGCCGCGGCCGCCACGGTTCCGGGCGGACTGCCGCTATTCTGACCCTCCATGAAGGGAAGGTGGATGCCCAGTGGTTCTTTCTGGGCGCAGAGTGAAGAAGGATGCAACAGAACAGACGCGCAGCCGTTACGATCGCATTGCCGGTGTCTGGGGTGCGATGGAGTGGATGGAGGGTCGTAGCGCATTCAAGGAGTGGCGGACTCGCCTCTGGGCTCTGGTGGAAGGTCCCAAGGTCTTGGAGGTGGGGGCAGGTACGGGAGCCAACATTCCCTTCTATCCCCCGGATCTAGAGATTACCGCCATTGATTTCAGCTCCAAGATGTTGGCAAAGGCCCGTCGGGTTGCTGACAAATATGGATCCACCGTCCGGATCATGGAGATGGATGTCCAATCTCTGGATTTCCCGGACGGATATTTTGACCAGGTGGTCACCAGTTGCGTGTTCTGCTCTGTTCCGGATCCTGTCCTTGGGTTTCAAGAGATGCGGCGGGTGCTTCGTCCGGGTGGTCAGGTTTTTCTCCTGGAGCATGTTCTGTCTTGCCGCCCCGGGGTTAGGCAGATGATGAACGTGGCCAACCCTCTGGTGAGAACGGTGGTGGGAGCCAACATCAATCGGAGAACCAGGGCCAACTTGGAAGCCGCCGGGTTTGAGATAGAGCGGGAAGAGGATCTCTGGCTGGACATAGTGAAACTGTTTGTGGCGCGGGCTCCGGAGTAGGAGCCCGCGCCGAAGAGTAGCGGCCGGAGTGCGCCGCGGCCGGCCGGGCGTGTGCGGCCCGCAGGCCGGGGCCGCGGAACAGTCTAGGCTTTTCTCCTGTCCACCACGCGCTGACTCTTGCCCTCTGAGCGCTCTATGGATCCCGGAGCTTTGAATTCCAGGTCCACGGTGACGCCGACGATATCCTTGATGTCTCCGCGGATCTTCTTCTTCAGCTTGGCCAGAGCCTCATGCTCCTGGAAGACGGTTGCGTCCTCAACGGACAGGATGGCGTTCTGAGCCTCTTCGTAGACAGCAGAAGTTACCTCTACCTCCACTCCAAGCGTGTCCATGGATCCTTGACGGTCCACCAGGAGGTGATAATGGGGCGCGACCTCAGGTGACATGAGGAGCACAGACTCCACTTGTGTGGGGAAGACGTTGACGCCGCGTATGATGAGCATATCGTCTGATCTTCCTGATACCCGCTGCATGCGCGCGGTGGTGCGTCCGCACACGCAGGTATCGGTGTTCAGGTGGGTGACGTCTCCCGTCCGGTAACGGAGGAGGGGGATACCTTCCTTGGTCAGCGTAGTTATCACCAGCTCTCCCAGCTCACCGTCCGCTACGTGCCTGCCGGTGTCCGGATCTATGATTTCTGGGAAGAAGTGGTCTTCATTGACATGCAGCCCATCTTGGGCTTCCGCGCACTCGAAGGACACGCCTGGTCCTATGATCTCAGAGAGGCCGTAGATGTCCATTGCCTTGATATTGAGCTTCTCTTCTATCTCCTTCCGCATGGTCTCAGACCAGGGCTCAGCTCCAAGGACACCGATGCGCAGAGGGAGGTCTGCTATGGATATACCCATGTCTTCCGCGACTTCGTGTATGTACAGTGCGAAGCTGGGGGTGGCGCAAAGGACTGTGGATTTATAGTCCTGCATAAGCATGAGCTGCTTCTGGGTGTTGCCCCCGGAAATGGGGATGACGGATGCGCCCAGGCGCTCTCCGCCGTAGTGCGCTCCCAGCCCGCCGGTAAACAGTCCATAGCCATAGGCGTTCTGAAGGACATCCTCATCAGTGGCCCCGGCGCCGGCCAGAGTCCGCGCCATGACCTCCGCCCAGGTGTCTATATCTCCCCGCGTGTATCCGACCGTGGTCGGCTTACCGGTGGTTCCGGAAGAAGCGTGTATCCTGACGATCTCCTTCAGCGGCTTTGCGAACATCCCGAAAGGGTAGGTGTCTCGGAGATCCGTCTTGTAGGTGAAGGGGAGCTTCTGGATATCCTCCAAACCCTTGACCGCTTTCGGGTCCAGCCCCGCCTCATCCATGCGTTCCTTATAGAGCGGAACACTGCTGTAAAGTCTGGCGACCAACGCCGCCAGCCGTTCGCCCTGCAGTTGCTGCAGCTTTTCCCGGGGCATCGTCTCATGCTTGCGGTCCCTGATCATCCTCTGTCCCCCTCTTTCCGTTTGCAGGTACTAATTAGGAATAGTCGTAGAAACCCTTGCCTGTCTTACGACCAAGGTGCCCGGCCTTGACCATCTTCCGCATTATGGTGGGTGGGCTGAAGCGCTGTTCCTTGGTGTATTCGTAGAGCACGTTACCCACATGGTAGGCGATATCCACGCCCGTGAAATCCATTAACTCCAGTGGCCCCATGGGCAGGGCGGCCCCCGCCTTCATGGCGGCGTCTATGTCCTCGGCACTGGCTACTCCGGATTCGTATACCCGCGCTGCGTCTAACAGCATGGGGATCAGGATGCGGTTAACCACGAAACCGGGAGTATCCTTGCAGCCTACAGTGGTCTTGCCCATCTTCTTGCCCAGTTCGGTAGCCAACTCCACTGCTTCTTCACCTGATTGCAGAGCGGGTATGATCTCCACCAGCTTCATCACGGGGACGGGGTTGAAGAAGTGCATCCCCACAATTTTCTCCGGCCGGTCACTGGCAGCGGCAATCTCCGTTATGGATATGGAGGAGGTGTTCGTCGCAAAGACGATGTCCTTATCACAGACCTTCTCCAGTCTCGCCAGCAGGTCTTTCTTCACTTCCAGCTCTTCAAAAACCGCCTCTATGACAAAATCCGCAGCTGCCAGCGAGGATATGTCTGTTGAGAAGGATATCCTTCCTAATGCGGCATCTTTCTCTTTCTGCGTGATCTTGTCTTTGGCCAACATGCGGCCCAGGCCCTTGGTGATGGTAGCCAGTCCGCGCTCCCATGCTGCTTCACTGACGTCCGTGACCAGGATCTCGTATCCGGATGTGGCGGCCAACTGGGCTATCCCTGCCCCCATGGTCCCAGCACCGCATACGCCTATGGTCTTGATCTCATCGGCTTTCACTTGGCCTCCTCTTGCGTTTTGTTTGCAGTCCTTGCCCGACCCAGATCAAAGGCCTTGATGTTGACGTCGACCGTGTGGGGTGGGACGACCTCGCGGATGACCTCATACCAGGCGTCGCTGGTGAAGGGGAGGCTTGGCGACGCGGCTCCCAACAGCACTACGTTTTCACTGCGCACGTTCCCCGCCTCCTCAGCCAAGGCACGGGCGTCTATCCCGAACGAACGGCTGTGTGCCTCTTGGATGCGCTCTTGGACGTCACCGGGATATGTTGCGAGTCCGGCCGCCACGGTGGAGGGGTTTATGGATATCTTGTTGTACACCAGAGTGCCTTCCGCCTTTAACTGGGGGAGGTAGCGCAGGGCCTCCAGGGCCTCCAGAGAGATCAGCATGTCCGCCTCACCAGGCGAGATCAGGGGGCTGTGAACTTGGGGTCCGAAGCGCAGGTGGCTTATTACGCTTCCACCGCGTTGGCTCATCCCGTGGACCTCGCTCTGCTTAACGTCATACCCCTCTTTGATGGCGATTTGGGTGAGCAGATAGCTGGCCAGAATCACCCCTTGCCCCCCTACCCCGGACAGAAGAATATTGGTTGTTCTATTGCCGGCATCCGTGGTCATGACTTTACCTCCTCCATCTTGCCCGGGGCCACGATGGCTTCTGGGCGGCACATCTGGGCGCATACGCTACACCCCGTGCACAGAGATTCGTCAATCTCCACCCATTTCTTGTCTCCTTCTTGCTTCAGGCCGAGGGCAACGCACCCCACGCGCAGGCAGCGCCCGCAGCCGTCACATATGGAGAGGTCGACCATGTACGGTTCTTCCTCAATCTTGTACTCCAGTACGCATGGTCCCTTGGCTATGATGACTGAGGGATCCGGGTTGGACAGCTCCTCCTTGAGTACGCTTTCGACGGCATCAAGATCATAGGGATCCAGCTCACGTACGTGCTTTATTCCCAAGGCCTCGGCCAGCGCGGGAATGTCTACCTCCGGCGCTTCCTGCTCATCGAGGGTGCGGCCGGTTCCCGGGTTGTTCTGTCCCCCGGTCATGGCCGTTGTCCTGTTGTCCAGGATGATCGTAACCGCACTCCCCTTGTTCCAGACGATGTTCATGAGTCCGGTAACCCCGGAGTGGAAGAAGGTGGAGTCCCCTATCACGGAGACCGCTTTGTCTCTGATCCGCCCTGTGTCGCCAGTGACCTTGGACATGCCGTGGGCCATCCCCACGCCTGCTCCCATGCATACACAGGAGTGCATGGCTTCCAGGGGAGGAAGCGCGCCCAACGTGTAGCAACCTATGTCTCCACAGACGTAGACTCCCAACCTGCGGAGCGTGGTGAAGATGCCCCGGTGCGAACAACCTGGACACAGTGTGGGCGGACGCATAGGCAGGTCGGCGGCGCCTGGGGCGGTGCCGGACTCCAGGAATGTGGGGTCAGCGTCGGGCACACCGGCTTCGGTCAATGCACGGGCGATGGTGCCGGGATCAAGTTCTCCGCATAGAGACAGGAGATCCTTGCCTCCGTCCACCTGCACACCCATCCATACGAGTTCCTGCTCCAGGAAAGGGTCCAGCTCCTCTACCACATAGAGTTTCTCAACCTGAGAACGAAACTTGCGGACCAGCTCCACCGGAAGCGGGTAGCTTAACGCCAACTTCAGGAAGCTTGCTTCCGGAAAAGCTTCACGCGCGTACTGGTAGCTGATGCCTGACGAGATTATTCCTATCCGCGCGTCGCCTTCCTCGATGCGATTGGCGTCCACACCTGATCCGTATGCGCTGAGTTCCCGGATTCGTTCCTCTACCTTGGGGTGTTTCTGACGGGCAAAAGCAGGGAGCATCGTGTACTTGGACGTCTTCTTCTCAGGTTTCCTCAAAGGTTCCAGCTCAGGCCGCTCATGAAGCTGCACCAGACCCTTGGAGTGGGAGATACGCGTTGTGCTGCGAAACAACACCGGCGTATCGAAACGTTCGCTGATCTCAAAAGCCAGCTTGAGGAGGTCTTTGGCCTCCTGGCTATCTGCCGGCTCAATCAGTGGTATTTTCACGAACCGCGCATAGTTCCTATTGTCCTGTTCATTCTGTGAGCTGTGGAGGTCCGGGTCATCGGCAGAAACCAGGACCAGGCCTCCCTCCACTCCCGTATATGAAGCGGTGAAGAGAGGGTCGGCCGCAACGTTGACGCCTACGTGCTTCATGCAGACCAACGTGCGGGCGCCAGCTAAGGAGGACCCCAGGCCGACTTCCATCGCGACTTTCTCGTTGGGAGTCCATTCACTGTATATCTCCGGGTATCCCGCGACACTTTCCAGTATCTCTGTGCTGGGCGTTCCCGGGTAGGCGCAGGCAAGGCGGACTCCAGCTTCGTACGCACCCCGCGCTATGGCCTCGTTGCCAGATAGGATCTGCTTCATGTGTCCTTACCTTTCCCCGACTTCTCTAACGGACCGACGCCTCGTCCTATTGAGGTCCCTGATTCAGCTAGTAAAGCGCATTATGCCACTCGATTCTACTAGCTGACCGGCCAGCTAACAAGTCGGAAACACGGGTCACATCGTGCGTGCGAGGGGCCGGGAGTGCTAAACTTAAGGTGAGGTTATTCCTTTGAACAAGGTGAGGTTATTCCTGTGAAATGATCTTGTCTGGAGGGCGAGGGAGTTCATGGCAATGAATGTTACGTTGGGCGAACCGCTGTGGCGGGATGTGGGCAGACGCAAGATTCTTCTGGAGCTGACGCAGACGCAGGCCGGAGAAGGAATAGCTCTTCCTGCCCTCATGGAAAGGCTCGGGTTAGGTGACAGTCTGAGCCGTGAGGCGGGCGTCATGGTGATTCTCAATGAGCGCATTGTCCCTCCTGCTGAACATGCCCGGGTGCGTTTCCGGGATGAAGACCACGTGGTCCTTCAGGTGATGATGGCGGGTGGCTAGGATGATGAGGGTTTAGAATGGCGGAATTTGCCAACCCGGTGATAGACATCCATCTGCACTGGTGCGCTTTCGGTTGCCGCTATGAGGGAGTGGTGGAGGAACTGGCTGTGCTGGCGGGGGCCGGCTATGAGGCGGTAGTTTTTTACCCTCTGCCCGGGCTGGGAGCCTCTCCGGAGAAGGTCAGGGACCTGATACCGGGCCCGTACCTGGACCTCACGGGGATAGACAGCCGGCGCACCGCTCTGGATGATCTGGGTACCTGGCGGGAGTTTTACCGCCATCTAGGGGAGAGGAACGGCGGTGCGCCTCTACCGGCCCTCCACTCCTTCTTGGATATCCGCGCCTGGGACGGCCGGACGGACCTGGAGCCCTCCCTGGATATGGATCCTCACCCCGGACACTCCGGGTTTAAGGACATTCTGATCCTGGAAGAGGACGGGGAGAAGATGCGCATGCCCCCACTTCGCCTGGTCCCCGGTCTCTCTCGGGAAGAGTATCTGCAGCGCCATCGTATGTCCTTTGGTCTGGCGGAGGAGTTGGACAGGCCTCTCGTCTACCATGCGGACCTCACCCTGCATGAGGATTTTGTGGTTGACTGCCTGGAGTGTCACCCCGATGTCCGGGTGGACATACCCCACTTCGGGTTCAGCCGCAGGCGTATAGCGGAACTTATGGATCGTTTCCCCGGCGTGCACACGGATGTGTCCAGCATGGCTTCCTTTATTAGAAAGGATACGGAAGGCTATCGGGAGTTCATTGTGGATCATCCGCAGCGGGTGCTGTTTGGGAGCGACGCCATCGCCAGTTACGATCTGCGGGGGTCGTTGGACCATCTGGAGGCGGTTCGGGAGCTGAGTTTGCCGGAAGAGACAGAGGTCGCCGTCCTGGCCGGTAATGCCCGGCGGTTCCTGGCGGGAGAGCCCGCGTGAGATCCCCATGAGTGGCGGACCGCGCCGGTGGCGGCGACTGTCCTCTTCCGTGGAGGATGACCACAGAATATTCAAGGTGCGTAAGGACGTGTCTGTGTCTCCCCGCACAGGGGAGGCGCACGAGTTCATTGTGCTTGATTCCAGAGATTGGGTGCTTGTGGTTCCCATCCTTGCGGACGGGAGGCTGGTCATGATTCGCCAATACCGGCACGGTTTGGCCGACCTCACCCTGGAGGTCCCCGGCGGCCTGGTGGAAGATGGGTTCAGCCCGGAAGAAGCGGGGAGAGAAGAGTTGCGTCAGGAGACCGGCTATGGCGGTGGCACGTGGACTCAGATAGGGGAGCTCTCGGTGGTGCCTGCGGTGTTCTCCAACAGCCTGCACGTGTTCGTGGCCGAAGGGGTGGAGCCGGTGGGTGACCCGGAGCCGGACGCAGCCGAGGACATCCGGGTTGAGTTGCAGTATCCGGAGGAGGTAAGGGAGGCCGCCCGGCAAGGGGCACTGGTGCACGCCCAGGTCCTGGCAGCCTTGTATCTTCTAGATGTTGGGGCGCAGTACAGGCAGGGATCCGAGTAGGGGGCCGGAGATCGTCCGAACGTGCGCCGGGTATGTGCGCCCGGGCAGGGGCACTGGTTAGGCTTCGTCCAATACCCGCCGCACCTCGCGGGCGAGAGTGTCTGTAGAGAACGGTTTCTCCAGCAGGCTTGCTCCCGAGTCCAGACGCGCATTGTGCGTCATATGCTCTCGCGAGTAGCCGGACATGAAGAGGATCTTCGCAGGGGAGCTGTGCGCCTCCGTCAACTTAGCGGCTAGCTCGGCGCCGTCCATTCCAGGCATCATGACATCGGTGAGAAGGAGATCGATGGTTTCGTGGGTGCTGGCGGTCAGGCTTAATGCTTCGTGGGGAGTGGATGCCGCGAGGACCTGGTACCCATGGGCGGTGAGGACGCGCTCGGCTAATCTGAGGATTGCGGGATCATCTTCCACCAGCAGCATGGTCTCGCTTCCCCCTTGTGCGGTCTCCTCCGCCGGCTCAAGGCGGGCAGGACGCCAATTGACCTCCTTCTCCGTCTGAGGGATATACACCTTGAATGAAGTGCCTTCGCCGAGTTCGCTGTATACCCATATGCTACCGCCTGTTCGATTCACTATGCCGTGGACCGTCGCGAGCCCCAAACCTGTGCCCTTGCCTACTTCCTTGGTGGTGTAGAACGGCTCAAACACGTGGGAGAGGGTGTCCTCGTCCATACCCGTCCCCGTGTCAGTCACGGTCAGCTTGACGTGTGGTCCACTGCGAGCATCGGGGTGAGAGTTCACGAAGCTCTCATCCAGCTCTACATTCGCCGTCTCTATGCGCAGGCTGCCCCCGTCCGGCATGGCGTCACGGGCGTTGATGGCAAGATTCATGATCACCTGTTGTATGTGCGTGGGGTCTGCCTCCACAGGCCACAGGGAGGTGCTGGGCCTGCTGATGAGCTCTATTTGGTCTCCGACAACGTTTTGGAGAAGCTCGGACATGGGGAGGAGTGCCGGCAGATGGCCCGCATAATGGCGGAGCGGTTGAATCGCTCCAAGGCGCCGTTCGCCGTCATGCTCCCCACGCAGGGGTGGTCTTCGTTGGATCGGGAGGGTAAAGCGCTCTACGATCCGGAGGCCGACGCGGCGTTCTCTGAGGAGCTGCGCAGCCGTTTGGATGATCCCGGGCGCGTGCGCGAAGCGGATGCCCATCTGTATTCTGCCGAATTCGCGGAGTTCTGCGTGGCGGCGTTCCTAGACGTATGGCGGGAGCACGAAGAGCACCGGGGCTAGTTGTCCTTTTCGAGGGTGTGGTATCCTCAGGATGAGTTTACTGACTGGCCAACCAACAAGCTGGGAAAAGAGGGACAGTCCTATGGCCGACACCGAGCGCTATTGGAATCCGGTTCTTGAGACACTGCCGGCCGCCAGGTTGCGGGAGTTGCAGTTCCGGAAGTTCAAGCGTATCGTCTCCTGGGCTTATGAGCGTTCACCTTTCTATCGCTCTGTCTATGATGAGTCCGGTTTTAGACCTGACATGCTACAGACTTTTGCAGACATTCCGCGTGTTCCCAAGGTAGAGAAGTCCATGCTGCGCGGCGCTCAAGAGGACAAGGAACCTCATCCGTATGGTGATCTGCTGGCCGTCCCCGCTGAGAGAGTTACCGCGTTTCGGCAGACCTCTGGCACGACCGGCCGTCCCGTCTACCAGGGGGATACCTGGCAGGATTGGGACTGGTGGGCGGAAGCCTGGAGCTATCTCTTGTACGCGCAGGGATATCGTTCGGCGGACCGCGTGTTCCTTCCTTTCGGATACAATATTTTTGTGGCCTTCTGGGCTGCTCACTACGCTGCGGAGAAGATGGGTTGCGAGGTGGTACCTGGCGGTGTGCTCGGCACTGAAGCCCGCATAGAGAAGATGCGTGAGATCGAAGCGACGGCGTTCCTTGCAACCCCCACCTACGTGCTGGGCATGGCGAACGCGGCGAGGAAGATGGGGCTTGATCTCCGCAAGGATCTGTCTATAAGGCGAATCACCTGCGCCGGAGAGCCGGGTGCCAGCATTCCGGCGACCAAGAAGAGGATGGAAGAAGCATTCGGCGCGGATGTGTACGATCACTGTGGCGCTACGGAGATTGGAGCGTGGGGATTCGAATGTGACGCCAAGCCCGGCGGCATCCACGTGAATGAGGGGATGTTCCTTGCTGAAGTTGAGGATCTGAAAACAGGAGAGATTGTGCAAGAGCCTGGGCGGAGAGGACGGCTTGTGATTACCGCTCTGGATAGAGTGGGCATGCCATGCGTGCGTTTCGACTCCAAGGATGTGGTGCAGTGGGCGGATGAGCCGTGTGAGTGTGGTCGCACCTTCCGCGTGTTCCAGGGAGGAGTCCTGGGACGGGCGGATGATATTGTGAAGGTGAAGGGAGTGCTCTTGGCTCCGAGTGCTATTGAGGAAATAGTTCGTAGCTTTGATGAGCTATCGGAGGAATACCAGGTGACCGTGGCCAAGAGAGGGGATCTTGATGAGATCAGCCTCAAGGTGGAGCCGGCCCCGGACTTCGCGCAGCGGGCGGCGGAGGTCGCGGAGGAGAGGGAGCAGGTAATAGAGCGTCTGGCCCATGAGCTGCGGGTGAAGACCAACCTGGGCTACAAGATCCAGATGGTTGCGCCTGAGAGCCTTCCCCGTTATGCGCTCAAGGCCAAGCGTTTCCACGACCGTCGGAAGGAGATGGCTTCGTGACCCCTTCCCCTGAACGTGAGGGCTGGACTGACGAGTACCTGGAGGAACTTGACGCCCATGTGCGTGCGCTGCGCCGGGAGGCGCTGGAGCTTCGTCGCTGTGCTCAAGGTATGCAGGCCTTCACTCGTAACACGGAGCGCATCTTGGCCTCCGTCCGCATGTTGGAGCTGAATCTCTCTGACCTCCTGGGGCGGCCGGTGACGCTGGCGTCATGGGAAGAAGGATCGAACAGCGAGTAGCCGCAAGTAGCTCCGAGTAGTCCGGCATTTCTGTCTTGCATAGGCATCCACCGCGAGTTTGTACTGCTTGCTCAATGATTACTCACTGCCTATTCGTCCAGTCTGGGTATTGTTGCCCACTTACCCAAGACTAGCTCCCAAAGCGGACATGCTTTAACTACTATAGAGTTCGCGTTCTGAGCGACGTTGTGGGTTCTTACCTTGTCTCACCGACCGCCCGTGCATTCCCGGTTTCGCCTCTCTTCAGCCTTCATCTTCTTGTTTAAGTAGAAACTCTCTACAGCCGATGCAATACACGACGGTATTGCGATAGAGAGGTCGGCTGTGATGCGGAATCGGTGGTCAATTGTGAGATATGCGGGGCATGGCCCTCTATGCGGCTGCCTGCGCCCCCGAAACCTGCGTCTTCGAAATGCCGTGATGGGGCTACTCATTGCCGCCTTTGTGCTCATGGGAGTGTCGGTTTCCGCCAGCATCGCTCCCGCGTATGCGGTTTCCGCGTCCGCCTCCCCGGCATCCGCCCTCGCCTACGACGCCCAGGAGATGGCCTTTCTGGGGCTTATCAACGACTACCGCGCCGACCATGGCCGGGGGCCGCTTGTGCTCTCCGATCAGCTGAGCCTGACGGCAGGGCGCCATGCGGCGGACATGGCTAAGTACAACTTCTTCGCTCATGAAACTGAGCAGTCCGATTTCTATCCCGCAGGCTACCGCGTGTGGGACCGCCTTAAGGCGGATGGATACTCTGCGGCCGATACGTGTGGGGAGAACCTGGCGGCAGGGATGGCTGAGGCGGACAGGGCGCTTTCCGCTTGGAGTGGATCTTCCAGCCACAATGAGAACATGCTGGATCCCGGGCAAGGGTCTACTCGGACGGAGTGGCGGGCAATCGGTATCGCCAGGGTGGAGAACCCGGAGACCGGCGTTTGGTATTGGGCGACCACCTTCGGCAGAGTAGCGGATGCTGTGCAGGTCGCAGAGGTCGCAGAGGTCGCAGAGGTCGCCAAAGCCCAGGGCGATGGCGGCTCTTACGCCGATTCGGTCAAGCGGCTCGCCGGCATGGGGATCATGGACGGATACGGAGACGGCTCATACGGGCTGGGCGATCCGGTCATGCGGCAGCAGTTCGCCAAGCTCATCCTGAAGACCATGGGTCTGACTCCAACCGAAGCCAACTTCAACCCCTTCTCGGATGTAGACTCAAGCGGCCCCGACCGTCTGTATCCCGACAACTACGTGGCGCTCGCTTATGAGCGCGGTATCACCAAGGGGAAGACGGATGACCTGTTCTGCCCCTGGGACACGATCAGCCGCGCTCAGGTCATCACCATGGTGGTGCGGGCCGCGGATTCCGGGCGGCTCAGAGGGCTGAACTCGCCCCCCAACGGCTATAGCTCCACCTGGGGTTCGTTCAGCGGCATGCATGCTCCCAACGCGGCCGTAGCCGAGTACAATGGCCTGCTGGACGGGCTGCCTCTCACCACTCTGGATCCCTGGGGCGCTATGCCGCGGGGAGAGGTGGCCCAGGTGCTGGACAACCTGTCCAGGTAGTAGGTAGGACCTGCTCCGCACGCGCCCCCGCCGCTCGTCCATGCCGGCCGGTGAACGGGCTCCTAAACTAGCGGGCCACAGCCGAGCCGCGGCGGTTTCTCCGTTTATTAGGGCGTCCGTTCCCAGTATAGACCTTCCGTACCGGCTTCTTGGCCGACCGTTGCGGATGCGGCACCACTCGTTTCTGGTAGGCAAAGTCCTCAACGTCCTCGCAGGGAATCGTTGTGCCAATGAGACGCTCTATGTCTCTTAGACCCTTGGACTCCTCGGCCGCCATGAAACTGAGGGCCGAGCCCGAGGCCCCGGCGCGGGCCGTCCGGCCGATACGGTGGACGTAGTCCTGCGCGTTGACGGGCAGGTCGTAGTTGATGACGTGAGAGATGGCATCCACGTCTATGCCCCGGGAGACGATGTCGGTGGCCACGAGGACCCGGTAGGTGCCTTTTTTGAACCCGTCGAGCGCGCGCTTCCGCTGGGTCTGGCTACGGTTGGAGTGAATGGCCGCGCCCCGGATCTGACTACGCTCCAGGTGGCGACACACCTTATCCGCCCTATGCTTGGTGCGTGTGAATACCAGCACCCGGTCCAGTTGATTCTTTTCCAGCAGACGGATAAGCAGTTCACTCTTCTGCTGCCCATTGACCGGGTATACTGTCTGCTCGATAGCCTCTACAGGGGTGGCGCTGGGGGTCACCTCTATCTGGACCGGCTTGGTTAGAGTCTTGTCCGAGATCTTGAGGACGTCGCGGGAGAGGGTGGCTGAGAACAACAGGGTCTGCCGTTGCGGCGAAAGATGGGCCATGATGCGACGGACGTCCGGCCAGAAGCCCATGTCCAGCATGCGGTCTGCTTCGTCCAGGACCAGGATCTCCACCTGCGAGAGGTCCACATCCCCGCGGTTCTGCAGGTCAAGCAGGCGGCCGGGCGTGGCGACCAGCAGGTTAACGCCGCGTCGCAGGGCGGTGACTTGTGGGGTATAGCCTACTCCGCCATAGACGGCGGTCGCCTTCTGCCCGGTGTGTCGGGAACAGTCCCGGGCCACATCGTGAATTTGGGCAGCCAGCTCGCGGGTGGGCGTGACCACCAGGGTCCGTAGGCCCTTGCGATCCCTGGTCCGCTGCAGGGAGGGGAGGATGAAGGCGGCCGTTTTGCCCGTGCCCGTCTGGGCGCAGCCTATGATGTCCCGGCCTTCAAGCGCCGGGGGGATGGCCTGTTCTTGGATAGGTGTGGGCCGCTCGTAACCCATGGCGCTTACGGATTTGAGCAGGCGTTGGTCAAGGCCTAGAGTGCTGAAAGGCATGAAGCTCCTTTTGCCGTGCGTATCTCGTCGGGACCGCACTGCGTTTGAGACGCAGTTAGTCCAGGCAGAATCACAGAGAAGCAACGCGGGGACAACCGAGTCTTCGGTGTAGTCGGGGGAGTATAGCTCATTTGAAGGAGGATTTGTGCGGATGATTGTCCAGAGTGGTGTCGATGGGACCCTTGGCACATGAGCGGTCGCGTAGCGCTCCCGGATGGGGCGACCATTGTTGTCATCGGTGGAGGACCCGCCGGCTCCTTCTTTGCCATACGTGCCTTGAGGAAGGCCCGGGAGCACGGCAGGCGGTTGGACCTTCTCATATTGGAGAAGGAGCAGGAACTCAACTTCTATGAGTCCGCCTGCCCCTTCGCCTCTCGCGGTGGGTGTAATTACTGTGCCGGGGGCATCTCTCCCAAACTGGCCGAGGTCCTGAGAGAGGACGGTCTTGCCCTGCCGGATGGGATCGTCCAGGGGAGGACGGACCGGATTGTTGTACACGGGGATTGGAAGAGCATCGAGTTGACGGTTCCGGAGGGTAAGGAAGTCCTGTCTGTGTTCCGCGGCTCCAGGCCGAATAAGCGTCTGGAGCGCTACACTAATTTCGATTCGTATCTACTCAGCCGGGCGGTAGACGAAGGGGCAAGGGTCATTACAGCGGAGGCTCGAGAGGCACACTTTTCGGCGGACGGCAGAGCCCTGATCGGCTATCGAGTAGCTGATGGGGAGAGGGTGCGAGACGAGACCGTTGGGGCGGATCTTGCCGTTTTTGCCGGGGGTGTCAACCAGCAGATGGGGAAGGAGGCGGGAAGCGGGCGGCTCTTTCAGATGGTGGAGGAGCTGATCCCGGACTATCGTCCGCCCAAGGTTCGCCAAGCTTTGATCAGTGAGATGCAGGGTGAGGAAGACGACCTCCGGTATATGGCGGGCGAACTTCACTTTGCCCAGTACGGTTCCAAAGATCTCCGTATTGAGATGTCCTCTCTCATCCCCAAAGAGAGATGGATGACCGTGGTGCTGCTGGGAAAGAGCGTGGACGAAGCCCGACCCACAGAGTACCTTGAGATCGTGAAGGGTTTCCTGGGGCTACCGCATATTCGCCGCCTGTTGCCGGGAGAGGTCAACCTCAAGCCGGTTTGCCTGTGTCATCCCAATATGACGGTGGGTATGGCGAGAAACCCCTTTGGCCACCGAACCGCGGTCATCGGAGACATGGCCGTCTCCCGTCTCTACAAGGACGGCATTCTGTCTGCGTACACGACGGCCAACGCGCTGGCCGACTGCATCTTTTCCTCCGGTGTCGACCGCGGGAGCCTGAAGATGTTCTACCGGCCGACTGTCGCCGATCTGCATGGGGACAACAGGTTTGGAAAGATGGTGTTCTTCGTTACCCGCGAGGTGTTCTCCCGTCCCATTCTGAGTAGGATCTTCTATCAATCACTACTCACTGAGAGAAAGAACAAACCGCGCCAAAAACGCCGGTTGGCGGGAGTGCTGTGGAAGATCGCGAGCGGAGACGACACGTATAGACACATATTCGCGGAGACACTTCGCCCCAGGACGGCGTGGCTGATTTTCGCGGGGGGCGTGCTGGTGACCATCAGAAACTACTTGACTGAGCGCCTGTTCGGCCTGGAGTGGGGAGACTTCGGCCGATATCCCACCGGAGTTCCCCTGGAGGAGGTGGAGAAGAAACGCAGAGAGATAATGACTGTGCTTGGCTTGGAGCCGTTCGCCGGGCAGCCGGAATTCGAGAGGATGTACTCAATCCGGATGAAGGTCGACGAGAAGGCCGTATTCCGGCAATTGGGGAAGTTTGGTGATGAGGATCGTAAGTACTTCAAACCGCGATTCGTCAACGTGCACCGCAGTGTAGGTGGGCCGAACGAGGTGGGAAGCACGGTCCG
>Ga0209584_10000126_pt1 | contig 20492 bp, 18 predicted proteins | sample NGEPerD_FD_184507 | JGI IMG/M metagenome (GOLD analysis project Ga0209584, IMG submission 184507) | Arctic peat soil microbial communities from the Barrow Environmental Observatory site, Barrow, Alaska, USA - NGEE PermafrostAB12-D... | ecosystem: Environmental > Terrestrial > Soil > Wetlands >...
CCGCAGCGGCAGAACCAGGTTGCCCAGCTGAACGGCTCCACGATGCTCCAGCCGGTGCTGTTCGTCCGGCCGTGACCCTGCTCCCGTTATTCTGATCTCCCGCCGGCCGCCGGTCCCAACCCGGGGCTCTCCGTTGTCGAAAGGTCATCCGTACCGATGGACACACCGCGGATGACCGACGACACGGTCGGGTCACCTGCAACTCGTCACGCGGCCCGCGATGACCGGCCCCGGCTGCCGCCCCGCCCGCCCTGGCGGCCACCGGTCAGTCCCGTCGAAGCCGGCACCTTCGGCCGGCCGCGGGGTGTCGTCGGAGCCTTCGGCCCCGACGCCGCCCGCGTCAACGGTGCCGCGGGTCCAACAGTGACCACGGCGCCGCCGGTGCCGGAATTCCTGGAGGACGCCTTCGGCCGTCCGGTCGGCGGCGGCGACAGCATCGGCCGCGGGCCTGCGCAGCCCGAACCACCTGGGCACTTCGAATCAGCCCCGAGCGATCCGTGGCGTGACCCGATGTCCGGGGCTCAACTGGGCGCGCCGGCCATCGACCCGACCCCGCCGGAGGGTCCGGCACCGCTTCCGGCGGAGCGGTTCTCGTTCCGGCAGGCGCTGTTCGACCGACGGCTGCGCCCTTCCGCGTTGATCGGTCTGCTCGTCTGCGCGTTGCTGATCGGCGCGCTGGGCGCGTTGATCGGGGTGATCGCGGCCGGCCGGCTGCCGCGTGGGGTGACCGATCCGGACTTCACCCTGGCCGCCGCGCAGCCCTCGGTCAGCCGCGGACCCGGTTCGATCGCGGACGTGGCCGCACGGGTGCTGCCGTCGGTGGTGTCGCTGGAAATCCGCACCGGCGACGTGGGGGACACCGGTTCGGGCGTGGTGATCGACCCGAGCGGTTACATCCTCACCAACAATCACGTGATCTCGTCGGCGGCCACCGATCCGCAAACCCAGTTGACGGTCGTCTTCAGCGACGGTGCCCAGACCAGGGCGCCCGGCATCATCGTCGGACGCGACCCGCTGACCGATCTGGCTGTCGTCAAGGTGGACGTCGCCGGCGCCACGGTGGCCCAGCTCGGCGACTCCGACGCGCTGGCCGTCGGCGATCCGGTCATCGCCATCGGATCCCCACTCGGCCTGGCCGGCACGGTGACCACCGGCATCGTCTCGGCCAAGGACCGGCCGGTGCGCCTGCAGGGCGGGGGGTCGGACACCGACGCGGTGATCGATGCGCTGCAGACCGACGCGGCGGTGAATCCCGGCAACTCCGGCGGCGCGCTGGTGGACGGCACGGGCGCTGTGGTCGGCATCAACACCGCGATCCGCACCCTGGGCGGCGACACCAGCGGGTCCATCGGGCTCGGCTTCGCGATCCCGATCAACACCGCCAAGGACATCGCCCAGCAGATCATCCGGGACGGCAAGGTTCAACACGCCAGCATGGGTCTGAACGCGCGTTCCGCGACCGACGGCGTCACCGACGGCGCCCAGGTCCAGAACGTGCAGCAGGGCGGACCGGCAGCCGCCGCCGGCATCGTCGAGGGTGACGTGATCACCAAGGTGGGCGACCGCGCGGTGGGCAACGCCGATGAGCTGGTGGTGGCCATCCGCAGCAACCCAGTGGGCGCGACGGTCCCGGTGGTGCTGCTGCGCGAGGGCCGGGAAATGACAGTCCCGGTGACTTTCAGCTCCGAATAACAGCCATCGGAGTACTGGGTATCCTGACCGGGATGTCCCGGGCTGGTTGCCGCGGGAACGGGAGGAGGCCGGAGCAGCATGTTCGGCCTTTCCTGGGCGCAGATCGGGATCATCCTGCTGGTCGGCGTCTTCGTGCTCGGACCGGAACGGATCCCCACCGCCGTCACCTGGATGATGACCTCGCTGCGCAAGCTGCGCACGATGGCCGCCGGTGCTCAAGCGGAGCTGCGCAAGGAGATAGGGCCGGAACTCGACGAGCTCCGCCGCCAGGTGGCCGACCTGCAATCGCTGAAGGAAATTCAGGAGCTGCGCGAGCTGCGCGACCTGCACCCCAAGCGGTTGATCGGCAAGGGCATCCTGGGGGATGAGTTCTCCGGCGGGATCAGCGGGTTCCTGGGGATGACCGACAGCCCCTCGGCCACCGCTGCAACCCCGCCGATCGGGCAGAACGGACCGGCCGTTCCAGCGAATATGTCCGGTCAATCAGCCGCTCAGCAGCCGGCAGCAGTCCCGACAGCAGTCCCGACAGCGGCACAGGCCCCGTACCAACGGCCGATCCGGGCTTTGGACGCGGGGGAACGCCCACCCTTCGATCCCGACGGGACCTGATTTGCCGTCGCGCCGGCGCTGATTACCGTCGCGCCGGCGCGATGCCCAGCGACACTCCCGCCAACGGCCGGCTGCGGGCGGCGATGGCCCCGGCGATCTCCCGCATCGCCTGCGCGGCCGGGCTCGAGCCCTCGCCGAGCACCAGCGGGATGCCGGCGTCACCCGCCGACCGCAGGTCGATGTCCAGCGGGATCCGGCCCAGCAGCGGAACGTCGGTGCCGGTGACCTTGCTCAGGGTCGCGGCCACCGCCTCGCCGCCGCCCGAGCCGAAAAGTTCCAGCGTGGAGCCGTCCGGCAGCACCATCGCGGCCATGTTCTCCACCACGCCGACCAGTCGCTGCCGCGTCTGCATCGCGATGGCCCCGGCCCGCTCGGCCACCTCGGCGGCCGCGAGTTGCGGGGTGGTGACGACCAGCAGCTCCGCGGTGGGCACCAGTTGCGCGGTGGAGATTGCGATGTCGCCGGTCCCTGGCGGCAGGTCCAACAGCAGGATGTCCAGGTCACCCCAGTACACGTCGGCCAGGAACTGCTGCAGCGCGCGGTGCAACATCGGCCCGCGCCAGACCACCGGAACGTTGCCGTCGACGAACATCCCGACGCTGATCACCTTCACGCCGTGCGACACCGGCGGCAGGATCATCTCGCCGACCCTGGTCGGTCGCGCGGTCACGCCCAGCATCCTGGGCACCGAGAAGCCGTAGATGTCGGCGTCCAACACTCCGACGGACAGCCCGCGGGCGGCCAGCGCGGCGGCCAGGTTCACCGTGACGGTCGACTTACCGACCCCACCCTTGCCGGAGGCGATGGCATACACCCTGGTCAGCGAATCCGGACGGGCGAACGGGATCTCCTTGCCGGGGCCGCCCTGCAGCTGATTGCGCAGCGCGGTGCGCTGCTCGTCGGTCATCACACCCAGCGTCAACTGGAGGTTCGTGACGCCCCGCACGCTGCGCACCGCGGTGGTGACGTCTGTGGTCAGCCTGTCCCGCATCGGGCAGGCGGCGATGGTCAGCAGCACGGTGAGGCTCACCACGCCGTCGTCGCCGACCGCCAACGCGTCGACCATGCCGAGCTCGGTGATGGGTCGCCGGATCTCGGGGTCCTTGACGGTTGCCAGCACGGCGCGGACGTCTTCGACTGTGGCAGCAACCATGTCGCCAGGCTAGCCCGTTCCGGCTCCGTTCCCGGACGCTGCCCGGAACGCCGCCTGGACGCTGCCAGGCCCAGTACCGCCTTGCCACCGGCCGGTGCATTCCCATGGTTCGCACACAGAGCTGTGTCAGCATGAGAATGCATGTCATCACTAGGAGGAGGTGTCCTTCGTGACCTCACCCATGGGATTCCGCGGTACCGCCGCGGTCCCCAACCTGCCGACCCCGCCCACCGGATTCGCCGTTGCCGCCTACCCGACCTACGCACAGGCGCAGGGCGCGGTCGAGCATCTCGTCAAGCACAATTTCTCGATTCCCGATCTGACCATCGTCGGCTCCGACCTGCAGATGGTCGAGCGGGTGACCGGTCGGCTGACCGCCGGAAAACTCACCGCCGCCGGCGCCGCGTCCGGAGCCTGGATGGGGCTGTTCGTCGGCCTGCTGATGAGCTTCTTCGCACCCGTGCAGAACGGGGTGCTGTTGCTGATCCTCGCCGCCGTGGCCATCGGCGCCGGATTCGGCGCGGTGATGGGCAGGCTCGGCTACTCGGTGGCCAAGGGACGGCGTGACTTCACGTCTGCGTCGCAGGTGGTCGCTCGGCGCTACGACGTGCTGTGCCAGCCGCGCAGCGCTGAGCAGGCTCGCGACCTGCTTTCCCGGATGGAACTCGGGATGCGGGGCTGATCCTCGCACCGGGGTCCCTGCCCAGCCTTCCGCGGCACGTCCGCACAGCACAACGGCCCGGCTCCCACCAGGGGAGACCGGGCCGTTGTGCTGCGCGGCTGAGTCAGCGGCTCAGATCAGGCGAGGGCCTTGGCCTTCAACTGGTCGAACTCGGCCTGGTTGATCGTGCCCGAGTCGAGCAGCTTCTTGGCCTCGGCGATGTGCTCGGCCGGGGACTTGCCACCGCCACCGGCAGACGCGCCGGCCACCTGCTTGATGTAGGCGTCGGTCTCGCTGCGGGCTTCCTTGGCCGCTGCCATCTGACGCTCGGACATGCCCCTGCCACGCGCGATGATGTAGACCAGCGCGGTGAGGTACGGCGCGAAGATCAGGAAGATGATCCAGAGCGCCTTCCACCAGCCACTGAGTTCCCGGTCCCTGAACAGGTCGGTCAGGATGTAGAAGAGCACGAACAGGTACGCCACGAAGACAAAGCTCCAGATGACGATCCAGATGATGCTCCAGAAGTTGTCCATACCAGGTCCTTCGGGTCGACGACCCGGTGTGCCCGGGTCGTGAATTGGTGCTGACCGGCTGTCCGTGAGTCCGATCCAGCCAGATCCGGGCGCGATCACGCCCGTTCCGCCGGGAATAGTCGCACCGTTCGGTGAATGAATCGTGCAGACGCACCGCAGTCGTGCGCTATCTCACGTTTCGCCGAGTTGCAGTTCGGTAACAGCCGTGCGGGTCTCGTCGGTCGAGCGGGAGCGCTCAGAGCCAGCCGCGTCGTCGCAGCAACATGTACAGCAGCACGCACACCGTGGCGATGAACCCGAGCGCCAGTGGGTACCCGTAGGTCCAGGTCAGTTCGGGCATGTTCTCGAAGTTCATCCCGTAGATGCCGGCGATCGCGGTCGGCACCAGCGCGATCGCCGCCCACGCCGAGATCTTGCGCATGTCCTCGTTCTGCCGCGTCGTCACCTCGGCCAGGGAAGCGCTCACCAGCGTGGTCAGCATCTCGTCGAACGTGCTCACCCGTTCGGACACCACCGCGAGGTGATCCTCGACGTCGGTGAAGTACTCGCGGATCTCCGCGGGCACCAGTGGGTGCGGGGTGCCCGACAGCGCCCGCAGCGGCGCGGCCAGCGGCGCGACGGATCGCCGGAGGCCGAGGATCTCCCGCTTCAGCAGGTAGATCTGCTCGATGTCGACCGGCTTCGACGTGGTGAAGACCGCGTTCTCCATCTCGTCGACATCGTCTTCGACCTGTTCGATGACGGTCACGTACTCGTCGACGATCCGGTCGGCGATCGCGTGCATCACCGCGGCGGGGCCGATGGCCAGTTGTTCCGGGTCCGCCTCCAGCCGGGCGCGCACGCCGGTGAGCTGGGAGTGCGAGCCGTGCCGCACGGACACGATGAAGTCCTTGCCGAGGAAGAGCATGATCTCGCCGTTCTCCACGATCTGGACGGCGTTCGTGCCGGTTTGGTGGTCGACGTAACAGACCGTCTTGAGCACCAGGAACAGGGAACTGGAGTAGCGGTCGAGCTTGGGCCGCTGGTAGGCGTGCACCGCGTCCTCGACGGCCAGTTCGTGCAGCCCGAAGAGTGTCGCCACCTCGGCCATCTCGTCGGTGTCCGGTTCGTGCAGGCCGATCCAGACGAACCCGCGGTGTTGCCGGCGGACCATGTCGATGGCCCGCAGCGGGTCATGGCAACCGGGTACCCGGACACCGTCGATATAGGCGGCGCAATCGACGATGACATCGCGCGCCACGATCGGCAGCGTCAGATGCACGGGCCTTCGGTGAACGCTGGGCACGAACGATGGCAGCGACGGCAAGGACGGCAGCACGGCCATGATCAGCCTCCTTCACCCGAAGGGCGCGCACCGGTGCGCGTCTGCACAGGCCAGGCTACCCGCGAGCGCGCGGGATCGGACCACGAATGTGCCCCCGGGTGCGGAAGGAAAGCGCTGCCGGGCAGGATGGTCGCGATGATCATCGACCTGCACGCCCACTCGACCGCTTCTGACGGGACGGACTCGCCCGCCGAGCTGATGGCCGCGGCCGAACTGGCGGGCCTGGACGTGCTGGCGATCACCGATCACGACAACACCGGCGGCTGGGAGCCCGCGCTGCAGGCTCGGCCCGCCGTTCTCACGCTGATCCGGGGCGCCGAGTTCTCCACCGTGGTGCCGGCCGGTCCCCGGACGGTGAGCGTGCACCTGCTGGGCTACCTGTTCGACCCGCTGCACCCCGCGATCGTGACGGAACAGGCCAGGCTGCGTGAGGAGCGGCTGCACCGCGGCATGACGATCGTGGCGAAGATGGTCGCCGCCGGGGTGCCGATCTCGGCCGAGCAGGTGATGGAGTTCGCCGACGGCGCCCCCGTCGGACGGCCGCACATCGGTCGGGCACTGGTCGCCTCGGGGGTGGTGTCCAGCGTCGACGAGGCCTTCGACTCGTACCTGGCCGGCCGCGGGCCGTACTACGTGCCGAAGGCGGACACCAACCTGTACACGGCCATCGAGATGATCGGCGCGGCCGGCGGGGTGAGCGTCATCGCCCATCCGCGGGGTCGCGGCGAGTTCCGTGCGCTGACCTTCGATCGGATCCGGGACCTGGCCGCGCACGGCCTTGGTGGGTTGGAGGTCGATCATCCCGATCATGACGAGACCGAACGCGCGGAACTGCGGTCGGTCGCCGCCGAGGTGGGTCTGCTCATCACGGGATCGTCGGACTACCACGGGCACAACAAGAAACTGCGACTTGGCCAGGAGACCACCGCGCCGGAAACTCTTGCCGAACTGATCTCCCGGACCAGCGGGGTCACTGTCCCGGTCGGCCCGGTCGGCTCGCCGGTGTGAGCACACCGGGGCGAGGAGTCCGGATCCTGGACGCCGTCGCCGGATTGTTCAGCGCGGGGACCTTGGCGATCGGTGTGGTGCTGTTGGTCATGGCCGCAGTCGCGCCCACCGTGCTGGAACGGGCGAGTCTGGGTGAGGCGGACGGACCGGGCTGGTCGCGGGTGCTGGCTCAGCTGATGGTCGGAGCGATCGGGGAGCTGGTGGTGCGGTTGCGCCGCCGCTGGCCGCCAGGTCCGCGCGCGGCCGCCGACCTGGCGGTCATCGTGGGCTGTCTGACCGTCATCTGGTGGGTGTGGTGGCGGTGAGCCAGCCGTGCCGCGACAGGGCCAGTTCCGCGGGCCGTTCGAGGCCCGAACGCGTGTCTGCTGGGGCCCTGCTGGTCCGTCATGACAACCCGACGACCTGGCCACTGCGGGCCTCGATGATCATGCCCCCGACCGCTGTCGCGTCGACCCGGCCGGCATACCCGCCGCGGTCGACAGGGATGGTCGCAGGCACGATGCCGGGGTTGCCGTTCGCGGCCGCGAACACCGCCAGCCCGGCGTCGACGGGCATCAGCAGCCGGTCGCCGATCACCGCGGGCAGGCCCAACGCACCGGCTTTGCTCCAGGCGAAGTCCACATCATCAACCTGAACCTGGGCGGGCGGCTCCGATACGGATTCCGACCCCGACGTCGCGGTGGAGGTGGCGAACACCGAAATGGTCGGCGGCGAGCGGCTTTCCAGTGCCGTCGTCGAGGATGTCGCTGGGGCGTCGGTGGTGATCTGCTGGCTCGTCACCGCGATGAGGTGGTCGCCGATGAGCGAGTACCGCGCATCGCCGTTGACCACCGACGGGGTCGGCGAGGTGCCGCCGGCCGCCGTCAGTTGGTCGGCGGCGACGATCTGTGCGGCGGGAATGTCAACAACCTGACGGGACTTCTCCGCACCGGAGCTGTCGTACACCACCACGGCTGGCTCGGGTGCGGACACCAGCACGGCCACCCGGTCGGCAGTGATGCCGACGATCCGGGCCGCCGGGGAGCCGGTGTCGATGTCCGCCCGCGGCTCGTGCTTGAACACGTCCTGGCCGTCGGGCTTGTTCGGAGCGGAGTCCGGGGTCGCCCAATTGACCACCAAGCGCGCGTTGCCGCCCTGTCCGGCCGCACCTCCATCAGCCGCATTTTCATCAACTGCACTTCCATCAGCCGCATTTTCATCAACCGCACTTTCATCAACACAGTGCTCGACGGTGGCGAACTGATCGTCGGCCAGCGCGATGTCGGTGAAGGTGCAGCCGGTGTGGGTGGCGTTCGGCTTGGGTGGGTTCGGTTCGTCGCCGTACTGGATGGTGCGCACCAGGTCGTCCCGCCAGAGTTCGACCAGGGTGGGGCCCATCCAGGCCGCGTAGGGCCCGCCGAACGCCAGTGATCCGCCGACCTGGTTGGGGCTCGTCCGGTAGTAGTGCCGTGCCCCGGTGTCCGGGTCGAGCAACATGACCTGCGAGCAATAGCCGTTCTTCTCCGACAGCACCATGACGCCGCGCACCTTGCCGCGCCTGGTCACCCCTGGGGCGTCCACGTCACCGGACCCGATGGCGCAGAGCGGCAGGTTCTCCCTGCCGTAGGACCAGCGGAACTCGCCGGTGACGGCGTCGTGCCCGGTCACCGTGTGGTCGTCGGCGGTGATCACCACGCCGTACGGTGAGGCCACCGATCCCAGGTCAGGGTTGGTGGCCAGGCTCCAGAGCTGCGTCAGCGAGCTCGGCACCGTGTCGGGAATGTCCGGGGCCGGCGTGGTCGGGCCGAGCACCGAGGTCGTCGCGCGGACGTCGCTGCTCAGATACACCGCGACACCGACACCGACCACCAGGACAGCGATGACCGCGGCCACGAGCCGGTCGATCCGCCGACGGCGGCCAGGGCTCATGGTCACCGCGCGAGCCTACGCAACGCTGCTGAGTGAGCTGGGTCAGCCGGCCGCGCTCTGCGCGTCGGCGGGCGCGCCGCCACGGGTCCGCCGACGGGGACGGCGGCGGCGGGCGGGGGCTGCATCGGCGTCCACCGATGCCGCGCCCTGCGGAGCGGCCTGCGGGGCGACCGGGGGCGTCTCCGTGGAAGCGCTGCTGGTCCGGGTACGCGTCCGCCCCGAGCCGGTGCCGCGTCCGCGGGTACCTCCGGACGGCCGGCTACGGTGCCCACCGGTCTCGCCGAGATCCTCGACCACCTCGGCGTCCAGCCCGGCCCTGGTGCGCTGGGCTCGTGGCAATCGGCCGGTGACGCCTTCGGGGATGTCCAGCTCCTCGTACAGGTGCTTGGAGGTGGAATAGGTCTCCATCGGGTCGGCCATGTCCAGGCCAAGCGACTCGTTGATCAACTTCCAGCGCGGGACGTCGTCCCAGTCGATGAACGCGACCGCGACCCCGGTCTTGCCGGCCCGCCCGGTGCGCCCGATGCGGTGGATGTACGTCTTGTCCTCTTCCGGACACTGGTAGTTGATGACGTGCGTGACGTCGTCGACGTCGATACCGCGGGCCGCGACGTCGGTCGCGACCAGCACGTCGACCTTGCCGGAGCGGAACGCCCGCAGCGCCTGCTCGCGAGCGCCCTGACCGAGATCGCCGTGCACGGCGGCGGCGGCGAAGCCCCGTTCGATCAGATCGTCGGCCACCTTCGCGGCGGTGCGCTTGGTGCGGGTGAACACCATCGTCAGACCCCGGTTCCTGGCCTGCAGGACCCTGGCCAGCATCTCCACCTTGTCCAGCGCGTGCGCCCGGTAGGCGTACTGCTTGGTCAGGGTGTGCGTCTGGCCCTCGGCAGCCAGCTCGGCGCGGATGTGCGTCGGCTGGGCCATGAAGGTGCGCGCCAGGGTGAGAATCGGGCCCGGCATGGTCGCCGAGAACAGCATGGTCTGCTTGACGTCCGGCACCATGCCGAGCACCCGCTCCATGTCCGGCAGGAAACCGAGGTCGAGCATCTCGTCCGCCTCGTCCAGCACCAGCACCTTGACGGCGCCCAGCACCAGATGGCCGCCGTTGGCCAGATCCAGCAGCCGACCCGGGGTGCCGACAACCAGATCAACCCCGTTGTGCAGGGCGGTGATCTGCGGTTCGTAGGCGCGACCGCCGTACACCGAGGTCACCGCGAGCCCCATGTACTTGGCGGCCTGATGCAGGTCACGGGTGACCTGTACGCACAGCTCGCGGGTCGGCACCATGACCAGCGCGCGGGGGGCGCGCCCGGCGGGCAGCTTTCCGTTGGCAGTCAGCGTCAGGCTGTCGTCCAGGGCGAGCCGCTGCAGCAGCGGGACGCCGAAGCCGAGAGTCTTCCCCATGCCGGTGCGAGCCTGACCGATCAGGTCGGCGCCGCCCAGCGCGATCGGCAGGGTCAATGCCTGGATGGCGAAGGTCCGCTCGATGCCGGATTCGTTCAGCGCACGGACGATGCGCGGGTCGACGCCGAGTTCGACGAAGGTGGGGGCTTGTTCCTCGACCTTGGCGTCACCGATCAGCGGGTGGGAGATGGCTGCGTCGGCCGGGTCGATGGCGGCGTCGGCGATCACACCGTCGGGGTCCGGAATGCCCGTACTTGGGATCGATTCTGGGATCGGTACTGCGCTCGGTGACGTACTCGCTGTCGGGTTCGCTGTCGGGTTCGATGTCGGGTTGGTCATGTTCGGTGGGTAGGGCCTTCCTCGCGTCCGCGCGCGTTCACGCTGCAGGCGAAGGGCGGTTCTTGGCACCTCACAGGGCATGCAAGCCGAACCCGAGCCGTACGGCCGCACCGTGGGTTCGATCGTTCGGACCGAGCGGTGGGCGACGCGCGCACAGTGCAGCGGCGCCGTAGGTGCACCGCTTGTCACGTTCATTCTACCTGCTCACACGCATTTGTTCGATCACACAGTGTTTGATCCCAATGTTTGATCCCAATGTTTGATCCCAATGTTTGGATCCCAATGTTGGATCCCATTGCAAGACCCGATCCGGTTCGGGCCTCGGGAGGCGAAGCGCCCTCTAGGCTCGTTGGTGATGTCGGCGGTGCGGCGGACTCGACACCAGGGTTCACTGTTGCGCACAGGCGGAATCTTGGACGGAGTGGTCATGACGGACGCGCAGCGGGCGGCACGCACCGAGAAGCACCCCCCGGAGCAGGCCGTCATCGATCTGCTCGGTGTGCTTGCCTATGGCGAGCTGTCGGCTTTCGACCGGATGGCGGCGGACGCCCGCTATGCGCCTACCTTGTCCGGCCGGGTCGCCTTGTCGCAGATGGCGGTCGCGGAGATGGGACATTTCCGCGCCCTGGTCCGGCACCTGGAGGCCAAGGGCATCGCCGCCGAGGATGCGATGGCGCCGTTCATCGCGCCGTTCGACGCGTTCCACGATTCGACCGCACCGCATTCCTGGCTGGAGTCGCTGGTCAAGGCACATGTCGGTGACGGACTGGCCGCCGATTTCTACCGGGAGATCGCTGAGTGGATCGACCCGGAGACCCGTGACCTGGTCGTCGAGGTGCTGGGTGATTCGGGTCACTCGGCCTTCGCCGTACGCGAGGTGCGCAAGGCCTGCCAGGCCGACCCGCGGCTGACCGGGCCCCTGGCGCTGTGGGGCCGGCGGTTGCTGGGCGAGGCGCTCACCCAGGCCCAGTACGTGGTCGCCGACCGGGACAAGCTGGCCGAGCTCATCGTCACCGGGTCCGGTGATCTTGCCGGTATAGCGGCGCTGTTCCGCCGCCTGCAGATGGGTCACGCCGAGCGGATGAAGTCACTGGGGCTGGCCTGATCGACCTCCGCGTGTCCGCGCCGCTCGGTCACCTCGGCCGATGACTGACCGTGATCGTTTGAACCCGAAACCTCACCGGCATATCCCGCGGGTAGCTTCGGTGCATCAAACCGGGCGTTCCGCGCGCCCACATCACGAGGGGATCACATCGTGTGCGGCTTGAGCGGCGAGATCCGGTTCGACGGCGGCATTGCTGATATCACAGCCGCCGACGCGATATCCGAGGTGATGGCCCCGCGCGGCCCGGACGGGCACGGCCTCTGGCATGAGGGTCCGGTGGCGCTGGCGCACCGCCGGCTCGCGATCATCGACCTGTCGCAGACCGGTGCCCAGCCCATGGTCGACCAGGAACTGGGCCTGGTGACGGTCTTCAACGGCTGCATCTACAACTACCGGGACCTGCGCGAAGAGCTCCGCGGCTACGGCTACCGCTTCTTCTCCACCTCCGACACCGAGGTGGTCGCAAAGTCCTACCACCGGTGGGGCGACCGCTGCGTCGACCACTTCTTCGGGATGTTCGCGTTCGCGGTTCTGGAGCGGGAGAGCGGCCGGCTGGTGCTGGGCCGCGACCGGCTCGGGATCAAGCCGCTCTACCTGGCCGAACGTCCGGGCCGGTTGCGTTTCGCCTCCTCGCTGCCCGCGCTGCTGGCCGGCGGTGACATCGACACCTCGATCGACCCGGTGGCGCTGAACCACTACATGACGTTCCACGCCGTGGTGCCGGCCCCGCTGACCATCCTGGCCGGCGTTCGCAAACTCCCGCCGGCAACGGTGCGCACCTTTGAAGCGGACGGCCGGTTCTCAGACCTGACCTACTGGTCGCCGGAGCACACCAGGCAGGACAAGTACGCCGGGATGCCCGAGTCCGACTGGCAGGACCTGGTGCTGTCCACCCTGCAGACCGCGGTGCAGCGGCGGATGGTCGCCGACGTGCCGGTCGGGGTGCTGCTCTCCGGTGGCATCGATTCGAGTGTCATCGTGGCGCTGCTGGCCGACGCCGGTCAGCACGGGCTGCAGACGTTCAGCATCGGGTTCGAACGGGTCGGCGACCGGGAAGGCGACGAATTCGAGTTCTCCGATCTGGTCGCCAAGGAATTCGACACACGCCATCATCAACTGTTGATGCCCTCGAGCACCGTGCTGGACGGCCTGGACGGTGCCGTCGGGGCGATGAGCGAACCGATGGTCAGCCATGACTGCATCGCGTTCTACCTTCTCTCCCAGGCGGTGTCGCAGCATCTGACGGTCGTGCAGTCCGGCCAGGGGGCCGATGAACTGCTCGCCGGCTACGACTGGTACCCGCCGCTGGCCGACGTACCGCCCGAGCGGGCGCTCGAGGTCTACGCCGCCCATTTCTTCGACCGCGACCGTGCCACCCTGGCCAAGATCCTGCAACCGCGCTGGATGACGGACAATGACCCGAGCCGGGAGTTCGCCCGAGAACACCTGGATCGGCCGGGGGCGACGACCGCGCTGGACAAGGTGCTGCGGCTGGACTCGCAGATCATGCTGGTCGACGACCCGGTCAAGCGGGTGGACAACATGACGATGGCCTGGGGCCTCGAGGCCAGGACACCGTTCCTGGACCACCAGTTCGCGGAGGTCGCGGCGGCCTGCCCGCCCGAGCTGAAACTGGCCAACGGCGGCAAAGGGGTGCTGAAGGAGGCCTCCCGAAAGGTGTTGCCCGCGGCCGTGATCGACCGCAAGAAGGGCCATTTCCCGGTGCCGGCGATCATCAACCTGGAAGGCCCTTACCTGGAACGTGTGCGGGACGCGCTGGCCGCGCCCGCGGCCAAGCAGCGGGACCTGTTCCGGCCGGACTACGTCGAGATGCTGCTGGCCGATCCCAACAAGAACCGGACCACCTTGGGTTCCAACCAGCTCTGGCAGCTGGGTCTGCTGGAGATGTGGCTGCAGCGGCACGGTATCGGCTGAGCGGGTGTTCGATACTCCCTCTGTAACAAACACCGTGACTCCCACTGCGGCGCCGCCCGACCCCATCGGCGGCAGGGTGGCCGGCCGAACCACCGATCGGGTGGCGGAGATCGCCGGAGTGGCCGGCGCCTGGTGCCCGTCGTTGTCCCCGGACGGCGAGCAGGTTGCCTACGTTACCGACCGGTCGGGCCTGCCCAGGCTCGAAGTGCTCAGCCTGGCAACGGATGTCACTCCAGTTCCGCGGCAGGTGTCGCTGCCCGACGAGGAGGTCGTCTCGGTCGCCTGGTCGCCGGACGGGCAGTGGCTGGCGTACTTGGTGTCGCCGAACGGACTGATCCGCGCCGAATTGCATGTCGTCCGACCGGACGGCAGCGGTGCCCGGGCGCTGGCCGGGACGGACTACCTGGCAACGGTTTTCGCCGGATGTTGGACGACTGTGCCGAACACCTATGCGTTCTCCGTCGCCGACGGCCAAGGACCCGGAGCCGACGTCTGCCTGGTCGATGTCGTCACGGGAGCGTTGTGCACCGTCGCCAGCGGCGGCTTTCTCGCGGTGACGTCGGTGTCCCAGGATGCCTCCCGGATCATCGCGCGGCGTGGTTCGCGGGGGCGTCGGCACCTGGTGATCATCGACATCGGTGCCAACGGTGCCAACGGTGCCGACGGTGCCGATCACGCCGGTGGTGCCGAGAGTGCTGACAGTGCCGATGGTGCCGATGGTGCTGCCAGTACCGGCGGCACCCGGGCGGGCACGGCTCGCCGCCTGCTGGCCGGCGACTTCCCCGACGAGGGGACGGATCTGGCCGAGGACGGACGATTCAGTGCGGATGGTTCGGCCGTCTATCTGCGGACCAACGCCGGGCGGGAACGGACTGTGCTGGCGGTCGTCGCGCTCGCCGCCGACGGCAGCCCGGGACCATGCCGGGTGCTGGCCGAGCGGTCGGATGCCGACCTGGAGTCCTACGCGGTGCTGTCCGGTGGGCACAGCGTCTTCCTGGTCTGGAATGTCGAGGGCAGCAGCGTTCCGGAAATCCGGAATCTGCTCACCGGCAACGGCTATCAGTTCGACCTCGGCGCGCACGTGATGCCGGGCTGGTCGGTGCGTCCGGACGGGCGGTCCGCCGTCGTGGAGCTGACCTCGCCGACCCGACCTCGGAGCCTGTACCGGCTGGATTGGGACAGTCCTGATCCTGCGCCCGATCCCGATCCCCATCCCGATCACCGTTTCGATTCCCGGGCCCCGGAATTCGCGACGAGTCACAGCGGCCCGCATCCGCTCGTCGGGATGCCGGCCGCCGATCTCCCGCGGGAGTCCATGGCCGAACCCGAGCAGGTCCGCTATCCGTCCCTGGACGGATTGTCGCTTGCCGGCTGGCTGTACCGCCCGGACGGCGCCGGCGGCCCGATGCCGACCGTGGTGGTGCTGCACGGTGGCCCGGAAAGCCAGGAGCGGCCGGCATTCTCGATCCTGATCCAGTCGCTGGTGGCGGCCGGGTTCGCGGTGATCGCACCCAACGTCCGCGGTTCGACGGGGTACGGCCGGACGTTCACCGCGATGGACGATCTCGGCGCCAGGGACTCCTCGTTCCAGGACGTGCCGGCGACCGTGAACTTCCTGGTCGACGCGGGCCTGGCATTTCCCGGCCAGATCGGCGTGCACGGCTGGTCCTACGGCGGGTACCTCGCGCTGACCGCGCTCACCCGCTGGCCGAAGATGTTCGCCTCCGGGTCGTCCCACGCAGGGATGTCCGACTTCGCGGCGTTCTTCGCCGAAACCGAGTCGTGGATGGCCGCAGCCTCGGTGACGGAGTACGGCGACCCTCGAGCGGATGCCGAGATGCTGTACGACCTTTCGCCATTGCACCGGATGCACGAGGTGCTGGCACCCACCTTGTTGGTGCACGGTGAACAGGACACCAATGTGCCGGTGATCGAATCGGTGCGCGCGCACGACGCGCTGTCCGTGTCCGGCGTGCCGACCGAATTGTTGTTGCTACCCGGTGAGGGCCACACCATCGTCGGCCGGGCCGCCCGGATCGAATTGTCGAAAGTGGTGACCAGATGGCACGAACGGTGGATCGGGTGACGGGTGTGCTGCGTGGTTATCCGGCCGGGCCGCTCGACGAGGCGGTCGACCCGGACGGACAGATCCGGCCCGGCTACGTCGACGTCATCGCTGCGTTGGACGGTGCCGGTATCAGCGGGCTCCGCGACGCCGCGACGGAACTCGACCGGCTGCGTGCCGCCGAAGGCATCGTGTTCACCGCCGACATCGACGGGGTCCTGCGGGCGCTGCCCTTCCCGCTGGATCCGATACCGCGACTGCTGTCCGGAGCGGACTGGGCGCGGATCAGCGCGGGGCTGCGGCAGCGCACCCGGGCGCTGAATGCGTTTCTCGACGACGTCTACGACCAGGCCCAGATCGTCAGGGACGGGCTGATGCCGGACTGGGTGGTCCAGCAATGCCCGGGCTTTCTCCCGGGCGCGCGGGACCTTGCCCCCGGCGGTCGGCCGCGCGCAACCGTGCTCGGTTTCGACCTGCTGCACCCGCCGTCGGGTGAGTGGGTGGTGCTCGAGGACAACCTGCGGGTTCCGTCCGGACTGGGGTACGCAGTGGCCAACAGGCGGACCGCGGCGGCGGCGTTGCCAATGCTGTACCCCTGGGACGGCGTGCGCTCGCCGGACCGGGTCGGTGCGATGCTCCTCGACGCCTTGGTCTCCGCCGCGCCGCCGCGGTGCCGGCGGGAAACGCCGCAAGTGGCCCTGCTGTCCGACGGGCCGGCCAACTCGGCCTGGTACGAGCACACCCTGCTGGCGCGGGCGATGGGCGTTCCGGTCGTCACCCCCGCCGACCTGGCCGGTGACGCCGACGGGATCACCGCGATGGTGGACGGCCGGTCGATCGGCGTCGATGTGCTCTACCGGCGGCTGGCGGACGACGAGATCATTGCCGGCTCTGCGGTGGCGCCCGAAGTGAACATGCTGCTGCAGGACGCGTCTCGCGCTGGGACGGTGTCGATCGCGAATGCGCCGGGCAATGGTGTGGCCGACGACAAGGCAACCTATGCGTTCGTCCACACCATGATCGACTATTACCTCGCCGAGAAGCCCGTGATCGCGGACGTCGGAACCTGGGTGCTGGCAGATCCGGGCCAGTACGAGGCAGTTCGGGACAGGCTTGCCGATTTGGTGGTGAAGCCCGTCGACGGATCCGGCGGAGCGGGGGTGATGATCGGGCCTGAGATGACCGATGAGCAGATCCGGCAGATGCAGGCGTCGGTGGCCGCCGCGCCCGAGCGCTTCATCGCCCAGGAAGTGATCCGGTTCTCCTCTCACCCGACTCTGACTCCCCTTGGGCTGGCACCGCGGCATGTCGACCTACGGGTGTTCGCGCTGGCGGGAGCCGACGGCACCGTGACCATTCCCGAGGTGGCATTGTCCCGAGTCGCGCTGGAATCCGATGGGCTGCTGGTGAATTCGTCGCGCGGCGGGGGATCGAAGGACACCTGGCTGATGCGGTAGGGCGTCGGCCGTATGGCGAATCGAGGGTGCCATTGCATTCGATATGCCGCCGGGTGACAAGTGTGCTTGACACCCGCATGCGCGGCCGTCATGCTGTAGCGATGACAAGCAACCTTGACAGCACTGGTTCCAGTCGCGGTGATCGCGCCAGGACGCGCGCCTACCTTCGCGACTTTCTGCCCGGCATGATCGGGTATCTGGCGGTGCTGGCGCTCGTGGTGACGTTCGGCAAACTTGACGGGTCGAGCCCCTGGCGATTCCTGTGGGCGGTGCTGCCGGTCATTCCGGCCCTGTGGTGCCTGCGGGCCGTGGCACGGCACATCGGTCGCATCGACGACTACCAGCAACGGTTGCTGTTGCAGGGGATCGGCGTCGGTTTCGGGGTTGCGATGATCACCGCCGTTACCGTCGGCTTTCTGGGAATCGCCGGAATGGACACCAGGATGGCGGGCTGGATCATCTTTGCGGCCGGAATGCTCGGCTGGATCGTCGGTGCGGCAGTCTCCGCGAAGCGCTGAATCCGTGAACAACTGCCTCAAAGTATTGCGCGAAAAGCGCGGCTGGACACAGGGAATGCTGGCCGACCAACTCGACGTTTCCCGGCAGACAGTGAACGCACTGGAGACCGGGCGCTACGACCCGAGCCTCCCGCTCGCCTTTCGCATTTCCCGCCTCTTCGGGCGCCGGATCGAGGAGATTTTCGACCCGGGCGAATGACCGACGGTTGCGCAGTTCTGGGTAACCGTGTCCGCCGGGGGGATCGAGTGTCCCCTTTTCTTCGAGGCCGCACGGAGCGGCCCACGAACGTGAAAGGGATCACAACATGCGAAAGCTCGCGTCAGGGCCCGGTCTACGCAAGTTCGCTGTGCTGACCGCAGTCGGCGGAGCGATGTTGCTCGGTTCCATCTCGGCCGCAAGCGCCGCCTCGGCAAGCGCTGCGGCTCCGGCACCCAACGCGTCGGCCATCTCGGACGCGCATGGCCTGCGCGTCATCGGTCTCGGCGGCCCGAACAAGATCACCGTGCGGGCGGTGTCGGGCCAGAACCTGTTCCTGGTCACGGACACTGCTCCGATCAGCGCCGACATCGGCTGCGCCCCCGGCGACTGTTCAGGCCGGGCTGTTCGGCGTCCATTGCCGGGCCCTGCCGGGCAGCGGGGGCACGCAGTTCCGGAGCTTCTCCGTGAACGGCGGCGGCGGTGACGACACCGTCACCAACTTCGCGCCCGCCGCGATGCGAGCCGACGGCGGAGCCGGGAAGACATCCTCAACGGCGGCAGCTTCGGTGACATCCTGCTCGACTCATCCGGCAACGACCGGCTGGTCGGCGGCCTCGGCGCGGACAAGTTGAACGCCAGTTCTGGCACCGGTGACGTGGTGGCCTACGAGGGACGTACCGCTCGGGTGGTCGTGTTGCTGGACGACCTTGACAACGACGGCGAAGCAGGCGAGGGCGACAAGATCACCAACGCCGAGATCATCCAGGGCGGACGCGGCCCCGACCCCCTGATCGGCGACGACAAGGCGAACATCTTCGAAGGCTTCGACGGCGATGACGTGCTGATCGGTGGGCTCGGGGCCGACGACCGCTTGGCGAGCAACGATCTGTTCGGTGTTCCGGTCCAGGACGGCTCGATCGACAAGCTCGACGGGTTCGATGGCACCGACTACTGCCGCATCCCGTTCGTCGAGCCCGATGTCACGGTCGGCTGCGAGATCGTCGACAAGGACTGACCTTTCGGCGAATTGTGCCCGGCGCGGCCGCTCCTCCCCTCGGCGGCCGAGCCGGGTACACCGCCGTTCAGCAGGTCGAGGCCGGAGGCGCCCCGTTGATCACGTCGGTGAAGAACGACGTGACGGCCGGGACAGCCTTCAACGCGATCAGCCCGTGACCGGTGTCGGGATAGAGCTGAAACGACACGTGCTCGCCCTTCGCGCATTCCTGCGCGACGAATTGTTGGGTCGCGTTCGGTAGCACGAGGGTGTCGGTAGCGCCCTGCGCGACGAACAGCGGAACGCCCAGCGGAGACGCCCCTGGGGTGTTCTGGGTGAGCAGATCGGCCCACGGCTGCGTGGTGGCAGGATCGTTGCGGGTGTAATGACCCACCAGCGCGAGGGCGTCGGCGTGGATCGTGGTGTGCTGCCCGAACAGGCACAGCTGCGCCATGCCGGGCGTCGCCGCGGCGCCCTCCGGCGTCAGTATCGAGTCCAACGACAGTCCCGGAATAGTTGCGGCGTAAACGGATTGGTACGCAGCGAAGGCATACGAGCCGATCGTGACGCCCGACGCGTCGGGAATGTCGTCATCGAACAGGGTGCCGAGATCGGCGGCCGGTGCGGCGACGGCCACACCGCGCAGGTGAAGCTCGGGTGCGTAGCTGGGTGCGTCCTGCGCGGCGAACAGGACGGCGTGGCCGCCCTGCGAATGCCCCCAGAGCAGCACGTCATTGGTGACGGTCGTGCCCGTCTCCGGCATGTTCTGCGCGGCCCGGACGGCGTCCAGCACACCGTTGCCCTCGCTCTGGCCGATGAGGTACGAATTGGGGCCCTGCACGCCCATCCCGGGGAAGTCGGTCGCGGCGACGACGTATCCCGCGGTCAGCAGCGCCCGCAGGCCCTCGATCAGGTCGAACGGGTCGATGCCGTTGGACGGTGCGCATTTCACCGCTGCCCCGGTCGTCGGGTGCCCCCAGCCGACGACGGTCCGTCCACCGGCCGGCGCTGGTGCGTCCGGAGCGACGATCACGCCGGAGGCGACGATGTGCGCTCCGGTGACATCGGTGGTGTGGTAGAGCACGCGCCAGCCGATCGACCCGTCGGGTGCGCTGGACAGCCGTTCGGTGCGGATGATGTCCCCCGGTTGACCGCTGGGCACCGGCGAGGGCAGTGTGTAGAACGGTGACTCGGTGATCTCTTCGACCGCTCCGTCGACGAGCCTGCGGTCAACGGAGGAGGTGCAGGCGGCCGCGGTGAGCAGCAGAACCGCGGTCACCGCCAGGATGCGGAACCGTTGTGCAGCCATCGATGTCCTTTCGGGATGGGTCGTGGCCAGACTACGGACCAGTGAGCCGAGCCCCGCTCGACCCAGGGGTAGGGAGTGGGGGAGAGACGCTCTGGTCCGACGGGCCCGGCGCAACGATGTCCGGCCTGCGGCAAGGATGGTGCCGTCGCGTTCGGCCGCCGTGGTGCCTCACGTCAAGATGCCCGCGAAAGCTGATCGGTGCCTCACGTAGGAATGCCCGCGAACGCGGGGGTCAGCTGGCCTTGATCCGGATGCCTTGGCGGACGTCGGGTAGAG
>Ga0209584_10000136_pt1 | contig 19757 bp, 20 predicted proteins | sample NGEPerD_FD_184507 | JGI IMG/M metagenome (GOLD analysis project Ga0209584, IMG submission 184507) | Arctic peat soil microbial communities from the Barrow Environmental Observatory site, Barrow, Alaska, USA - NGEE PermafrostAB12-D... | ecosystem: Environmental > Terrestrial > Soil > Wetlands >...
CGCGCGACCAAAGTAGTCTGCTTGGTTCAACCTAATTCGCCGCCGCCGGAGGCACGACGTAAATCAGAAACGGCATCGTCTGATCCGGGGCGCCGAAGAAACTCCGCGTCATCGTGACCTCGATTCGCCGTACGTTCGGTTTGCCCTGGATAATGCGTTGCGCGTCGTCATCGCCATAGCGAAGCGCACAGCCGTAGTGGTGGCGCACGTTGAAACCGAGTCGGCAGGCGGTCACGATGCCCTCGTGCGCGATACGCGTCGCGTCGATCCAGGGCGTGAGGTATTGTTCATCGAACGGCAGCGAGGCGGGCGCGTCCGGAAAATAGAAGGCGGTGGCGTACGCTAGATCGAGATCGCCGCCGACGATCCGCAACGGCCGGTCCGATGTCTTGTGCCATTCGAGCAGCATCCGTTGCGCGAGCATCTCGGCGTACATCGTATTTTCGTTGCGGTCGGTGCGGTGGATGGCGATCGCTATTGCCGGCGCCGCGATCGTCATCAGCACAGGGAACGCGATTGCAATCGCGGTCACGACTTGTGTGGCGCGCCGCTCGATGACGATCGTCGGCGACGACAGCAGGACGACCGGCAGTAGCGCAAAGCCGGTCATCGTCCAGATCGCGTTGACGTTCGTTTCGGTGGCGAGCGCCACGACGGCGGGAAGCAGCAGGGGGGTAAGAAAGGCGATCAAGACGAAGCGGCGTTCGCGCGACTGCGGATACACGAAATCGGCGCATGCGGCGAGTGAGGGTCGGCTCGCGGCGAGCGCGAGCAATACCGGTGCAGCCATATAGCCGGTGCCGCCCGCCAAGTACTTACCCGTGGCTTTCAGCGTCTCAGCGAAGGAGTGGGTCGCGCGTTCATCGAAGGCATAGCCGAGTGGGCTGAAATCGCTGTGCACCAGCCACGCAATATGCGGAGCCAGCAGCGCCGCTCCGAACGCCAAGGTGATCCACGGCGCGCGCGAGCGGAAATAAATTCCGCGCCGTGGATCGAGCAGCACGGCGACCGCAAGGCCGATGAGCAGGAACAGCGACCAATACTTGCCGAGCATCGCGACGGCGGCCGCCGCGCCGGCCAGCGCGGCCCAGCCCGCGCTCCGCGTCTCGAAGGACCGGATAAAGCACAACGTGGTTGCCGCCCACAACGGCGGCAGCACGATGTTCACATCGAAGCGAAGCGCGAAGAAATTGTAGATCGGCACCAAAGTGAGCAGCGCGAGCGCTACGACGCGCTTGTCTGCGTCGAGATAATATCCGAACAGCCGCCAAGCGAGCCAAAGCCCGGCGAACGTATAGACCATGCTGAAAAGATAAAAAGACCACTCGGCCACCGGAAATATCGTGAACCAGCCGTACACCAGCCATGCGGCGAGCGGCGGATGCTTGATATAGCCGAGCGCCAGATGCCGCGACCATGCGACAATCTCGGCGGGGTCGGTTTGCACGCCTTGGCCGGCCTTGGCGAGCAAGCCATAGACCGTCCAGAGCAGGGCATAGCCGGTAAGCATGCCGATGATCGCGCGTTCGCGGCGGCGCGGATCGGTCAATGCGGCTACGGTCCGATCGATAAATACGCGAAGACCTTCGATCCACTTCAACGTGAAGCCCCCGCCTAAGTCTTATTTGGCAATGGCATGATCCCTGGCTGAAGTCTATCGCAGCGTCGGGCCGTGCCGGTCACTGAGGCGACGGCGGAAGAGGCGGGCGCGCCGCCGGCCATCCGCTCACGGCGGCGGCGTCGTGAGCAGCTGCGGCGGCGGTCCGCCGCGCAGATTGTAGACTTGGGCATAGACCACGCCTTCGCGCTCGATCGTGGCCATGATCGGATGCTGCAAATGCCGGCAATAGAACGTGCCGAGCGCCAGGGCGAAATCGGCGGTCTTGCGGTCGAAGGTGGTTTCGAATTGCGGCCCGAGCTCGACCTGCGCCGAGGCCTGCGGACCGCAGATCGCCACCACCCAGCGCCGGCCTTGCGGCGGGTGCTCGCTGGCGGCGGCGAGCCGCGTGCGCAATTCGTCGGCCGCCTGTTTGAAGGCGAGGCCCCAGTAATCCAGCATGTACTTGTCTTGCGCGCCGCGCACGCCGCCCGAGAGCAGGTTAAACGCCGTGTATTGGTAAGGATGTAGACGCACCATATCGCTCACCGGCATGGCAATGCCGGCGATGAACATGGCGGCCAGCGCGGCGAGCGCGGCCTTGCCATGCCGGCACGCGCTCTCGGCGAGCCAGGCCATGGCGAGCCCGCCGAGCGCCGCGAACGGCGGCACTACGAAAATAAAATGGCGCAGTCCGTTATAGAGCGCCGGCCGCGCCATGATGGCCAAGGCGACGGGCAAGATCGCGGCGAGCGCCACCATGAGCACAGCTGCGCGGCGGTTAGCCGGCACGGCGCGGCGCGTGATGGCGGCGAAGGCGCCGGCCGTTCCGATCAGCCCGAGCGCCAGCATGATTTCCGGCAACTTGAGCATGAACAAATGCGGCAGGTAGCTCGCCGGCATGTCGGGGACGTTGATCAGCCGGCCTTCGTACAATTCCTGCCACGGCTTTTCGAAAAACGTGTCGAAATATTCCGCCGCATACAGCGGATTGAGCGGCGAGAGCACCGACCACGGCCATAATAGGCCCATGATTAGATAGCCGAGCCCCAAAGCCGGCAGCATGGTCCAAAAGAATTGTCCGCATCGTTGCGCCGCCGCTTTCCAGCCGCCGGCGCGGTCTTCCGCGATCAGCACGAACAGCAGCGCGGCGAGCCCGACCGGCGCGGCGACCCCGGCGAGCACGCGCGAGCCGAACGCCAGCCCGAGGCCGACGCCGGCCAGCGCGACCGTGCGCGCGCTTGGGATGGGATATTCGTCGAAGGCGCGCAGCAGGCCGAGCAGCAGCACCGCCATGGCGGTGGCGAAGGGCGCGTCCTTCGCGTTCATGAACATATGGCCGTAATAGAGCGGGCAGGTCGCGAGCAGGATGAGCGCGGTCAGGCCGGCGAGCGGCCCGCCGATGCGGCGGCCGATGCGCCAGGTGACGAACAGCCCGACGATGCCGATGGTGGCCCCGACCAGCCGCCGCGTCTCGAACAGATCGAACGGCAGCAGCTTGGCGGCGAGCGCCGCCGCCATGTCGAAGCCGCCGCCGTATTTGTAGAGGTTGACGAAGGACAGCGCGCGGGTGTCGGCGAAGCCCGAGCCGTAGAGCTTGAGCAGCAGGTCGCCGTATTGCGAGTGGGTATAGTCGTCCCAGCCCAGACCGTAGTCGCGGAAGGTTACCCCCGCGATGACGGCGACCGCCGCGAGAATCAGGACCGCGATACGATCGGTGGAGACCATTACCGATCGCATGCAGAACATTTCCGCCAGAAGATCAAGAAGAAGACCGACTTCTTCGCCGAGTATTTATTCTTCGCGCGCGACGTTTACTTGCTCGCCGCCACGAACAACTCTTCTACGTAGTCCCAATTCACCAGGTGATCGAGATACGCCTTGAGGTAGTCCGGCCGCCGGTTGCGGTAGTCGATATAGTAGGAGTGCTCCCACACATCGCAGCCCAGCACCGGAATCGCCCCGTGTACCAGCGGGTTTTCGCCATTCGGCGTCTTGGTGATGGCGAGTTTTCCATCTTTCACGGTGATCCAGCACCAGCCGGATCCGAATTGCGTCACGCCGGCTTGGGCGAAATCTTCCCTCATCTTGGCCACGCCGCCCAGATCTGAATCGATTTTCGCCTTGAGTTTGCTGGGGATTTTGTCGCCGCCGCCGTTCGGCTTCATCCATTTCCAGAAATGCATGTGATTGTAGTGCTGGCCGGCATTGTTGAAGAGACCGGCATTCTTGCCGAACGAGCCTTTGACGATTTCCTCGAGCGATTTGCCCTCAAGCCCGCTGCCGACCAGCAGCTTGTTGCCGTTGTCGACATAGGCCTTGTGGTGCTTGTCGTGGTGATATTCGAGCGTCTCACGTGACATGTGGGGCGCCAGCGCGTCATAGGCATAGGGCAACTCGGGCAGAGTGAACGACATCAGATCCTCCTCGATCCACAAACGGTGATTGGGAAAAAAGCCGGTCTCATAATGAAACCGCGATGTCCCGGGCGAGTTCCTCGATTAAGTTAATTAGGCTCTGACGGCGGCCGGGGCAACGCCTTGGCGGCGGTGCGCCGCAGGCAATCAATCGGCTGTGCCGGGCTAAGTGATTGGAAATGCCTCGAAATGGCCCCCAGTGGCGATCGACCGGGCCGGCACAACATTAATCAAGTTTGAGGGCATTCGCGACTAAATTAACATTAATGGTTGCAGCGGGTGCCGCGAACGGCCAAAATTCGCCGCTTCTGGAAGGCTTTACCGGTTACCGGCGTTGCTGGTTCACAAGAGGTCCTAACGGGTTATGTCAGTTCTGTTGTTCGTTGTCGGCGCCATTGCCGTCATGGTGGGCGTCGGGATGGTCGGATACGGCATTCCGATCAATGAATTCAGCTTCGGCAACACGCTCATCGTCGCAGGGACCACGGCCGTGGTCGGCGGCCTCATCGTCATCGCGAGCAGCGCCGCGGTCAGCAAATTGCAGCGGATCGCCGAGACACTGGCGACGCGCACACCGGTGCGGTCCAGCCGCCCAATCGAAATGTTTGAACCGCCGTCCGGCTCACGCGCGGCCCCGATGCCGGGCCAAATTCCGTTCCCGCCCAGGCCGAAATCCGAGACGGCTGTCCGCGAAGCGCAGCCGCCCGCCGATATGGCCGTCGAAGACCACCCGGCCGCTGCCGCGGCGCCGACGCTGCGAAATCCGGATAGGCCGGTCGCCGCGGTCGAGGAATTCGAAGTCAAGGAATACGAGTACGTTTCGCTGTCGCCGCAACAATCGATGCCCGCGCCGTCGGCGGTCGATCTGGGCGAGCCAGCGCCGCCTCCGCCGGTCAGCGACGATGCTTTTCCGGTGGCCGGAATGCGCCCGGAACCGGCCGTCGAGGCGCCTTGGCGTTCTTCGCCGCAGCCGCTGGAGCGCCCGTCCGAGACAAACTATTTCGATGCCTTGTGGCCGGCGGAATCCAGGCCGGCGAAACGCCCGGTCATTGACGAAGCCAAGCCCGAGCCGAAGCGGGATCTGGCGCCGGCCCCTGCGCCCGAAGCGCAAAACGCACCGGTCGCGATCCTGAAATCCGGCGTGGTCGACGGCATGGCCTACACGCTTTATGTCGACGGTTCGATCGAAGCCGAACTGCCGCAAGGCACGCTGCATTTTGCCTCGATCAATGAGCTGCGCGAGCATCTCGCGAAGAGCTCGTAGAATCAAACGGATAGACGAACACCGCCCGCGCGCCGCGGGCGGTTTCATTTTTGGCAATCCATTACGGAGAAGTCCCAAGTCTAATCGAGTTTTTGACGATCTTCTTCTTGCGGTGACTGAAATTCGTCAGTAGAATTCAAAGAAATAGCCACAGAGCTACGATATTCCTGCGCAGAACAACCTTGGATCAACCGGGGAGCATGGTTTTCTTCTGATTGATCTGCGGTGCCTTGTTCTGGCGCCGCGACACAGCGGGGCGACCTCGATGACCGACACACCGGCGAGCGGCAACTACATCGAACTGACGGCGGAAATCGTTTCCGCTTATGTGAGCAACAACACGGTGCCCGCCGGCGAGATTCCCAGCCTGATCAGCCAGGTGCATGCCGCGCTCGCGCGGGTGTCCGGAAAATCCGGCGACGCCCCCTCCGAGCCGCTGCGACCGGCGGTTTCGGTGAAGAAGTCGATCACGCCGGACCATATTGTCTGCCTGGAAGACGGCAAGAAATTCAAGTCGCTCAAGCGGCATTTGCGCACGCAGTACAACATGACGCCCGAGCAGTATCGGGAAAAATGGGCGCTCGGTGCCGACTATCCGATGGTCGCGCCCAGCTACGCAGCCGCACGCTCGCAATTGGCCAAGCAAATGGGGCTTGGCCAGCAGCGCCGCCGCCGCGTCAAGTAACCGGCACCGCATTTAAGCAGGGTTGCCGCCGCGGCTCGCCGCGGCGGTTTTGTTTTGCAACATTAGGACGTGGATTCATAAACGGGCGCGCTTTGATCCATTGGGACTTTATATTTATTCGAGAGTAAACTTTGAACGAGGCTCGCTCCAGGTCGCAGGAGGAAATAATGATAAAACGGTCCATCATTTTCGCCGCATGCCTTCTTATGTGCGCCGTCGCTGCGCCGACGGCACGCGCGGAGTGGCCGGACCACCCCATCCGCTGGGTCGTGGGGTTCGGGCCGGGCGGCGCCAATGACCTGATCGCCCGGTTTGCGGCCGAGGGCGTCGGCAAGCGCCTCGGGCAAACGGTCGTTATCGAAAATCGGCCGGGCGCCGGCGCGGTGATCGGGACCGCGTTCGTCGCTCACTCCGCGCCCGACGGCTACACCTTTCTGGTCGGCGCGGCGAGCACCATCACCAACAGCCTGCTGCTGAAAGATCTTCCGTATAAAGATGAAGACCTCGTGCCGGTCGGCATGATCGCGGTTGCGCCGTCGACCATCATCGTGCATCCGAGCGTGCCGGCCAATAACATGGCCGAGTTCATCGCCTGGGCCAAAGCGCAAGGCGGCAAGGGCGTCAACTGGTCCACCGCCGGCAACGGCAGCACGCCGGAATTCGTCGCCGAGATGATCAAGGAGGCGACCGGCATCTCCTTCACGATCGTCCCTTACAAAAGCGGCGGCGACGGGGTGAACGCCGTTCTGGCGAACGATGTCTCGGCGACGTCGGAGGCGAGCATCGTCGTGCTGCCCAAGATCAAGGCCGGACTGCTGAAGGCGATCGCGACCACCTACGAAAAGCGCATCAGCATTTATCCCTCGATCACGACCACGGCGGAGCAGGGCTATCCGAGCGTGCAGATCGGCCACTGGGCGGGTCTCTATGCGCCGCGCGGCACGCCGGAGCCGATCATCCAGCGCATGAATGCCGAGCTGCAGGCGGCGCTCAAGACCCCCGAGGTGCAAGGCAAGCTGACCGCGACCGGCATCGAGCCCGCCGGCGGGTCGGTTGCGGATTTTGTCGCCTTCATGAAGACGGAGCGGCAGCGCCTCAGCGATCTCGCGGCGAAAATGAAAGTCGGCAAGGAGAATTAAGCGGGTCAGCCGTTCGCCAAGGCCTCGGCAATCTGCTCGGCGCGCGCCAGCTTCTCGGCGCCGAGCACGAGGTTGACGACCGCGTCCGCCTTGGCGTCGCTCACGACATGCGTGGCGAGGTTCCTGAATTTGCCCACGATATCGGCTTCGGAGGCGAAACTCTCTTCGCTGCCGCGCGGCGCCTCGACGGTCTGCTCGAGCTTGACGCCGTTTTTCAGCTGCACGTCGACGCGCACCATGTGCCGGTAGCTTGAGCCGCGGTCGGTGATTGATGGGTCCTCCACCACGCTTACTTTTTTCGACAATGCGATCCGCCGTTTGTCGTCGGCCACGGCGTCGGTGAACTGATCGACGAACACGTCGCCTTCGAGCAGCAACGTCGCGACGCAGAACGGAAGATTCAACTGGGCCGATCCCAGGCCCTGCGGCTGGTAGGGCCAGCCGACGTGTTCGACCGTCACCTGCGATCCATGCACCACGATCGACGCGATATCGTCGGCGCCGAACGGCGTCTTTTCTTGCAGGCTTCGAATGGCATCGAGCGTCGTGTGGTTGCTGCCGACGCAGGAATAGAATTTCAGCGAAATGCGCATGGTTTCCCACGCGCGGCCGAGCTCCCATGACAGCTCGTCGAGATTGAAGCGGTCGTTCGAGCGCGAAAACGTCGAACAAAAGCCGCCATAGGGTGATTCGAAAACATCGACGATGCCGGTGAAACCGGCCTGCGCGAGCAGCGCGCCATAAAGGCCGCTCTGCGCCGCACGCCCGGCATGCATGCGCTTGACCATGGCGCCGTATTGCGCGGCCATCAGTCCGGCCGATTGCGTGCCGGCTATGCCGAGGGCGTGCACGGTCTGTTCGCTGGTGAGGCGCAAGGCGGCGGCTGCGCCCGACACGGCGGAAAACACCCCGACGGTCGCGCCGGAGTGCCAGCCCTGGCCGATATGTTGCGGGCCCATGCATTTGCCGACGCGCGGGCCGATCTCGTAGCCGGCCACGGCGGCGGCAAGGAAATCGCGGCCGCTTAAGCCCTGGCGGATTTCCGTGACCGCCAGCAGCGGCGGCAGAGTGACCGCGCCGACGTGCAGCACGCCCTGGCGATGCACGTCGTCGAGCTCGAAACTTTGAATGAGGGTGCCGTTGACCAGCGCGGCATGCGGCGCCGATAAACGTTCCGGCGTTCCCCATACTCGGCAGGCTTTTGTGGTGTCGAGCTTGGCGAGCGTCGCCCGCAGAATGCGACTCCATTCGAGATCGCTGCCGTAGAGCGCGCAACCCAGCGAATCCAGAATCAACAGTTTGATGCGGGCAATGACTTCAGCCGGAATATCTTCGTATCTGATCTGAGAGATAAATTGCGCGATAGCGCGGGTATGCGGATTGTTGCTTGCACCTGACATGAGCGGGTTCCATCAGCTCATGAGTATTTTATTTCGAGATCGTCGAAGCGCGGTTTGCCGACCAGCCGCTGGCGCTCCTCGAAACTGACGAGCTCATCGGAAATGCCGTCAAGCGAGCCACGCTCCTTAAGATGGCCGAGCACCTTTTGCATGCCGGCGATCGACGCCTGCAATGCCGCGTTGGCGTAGAGGATCATGGCAAAGCCCATCTTCTCCAGCGCATCGAAGCCGATCATCGGCGTCAGGCCGCCGGCCACGATATTGATCAATTGCGGAACCGCCAGCCGCTTGGAAATTTCAGTAATCTGTTCTTGGGTGCGTGGCGCTTCGACGAATGTCATATCCGCGCCGGCCTCGATATAGGCGGCTGCGCGCTCCATCGCGTCCTCGAAACCGTTGCTGGCGATCGCATCGGTGCGCGCGATGATGACGAGATCGGCATCGCTCCGGGCATCGACCGCGGCGTGAATTTTCTGCACCATTTCGGCGCGGTCGATGATGCTTTTCCCGGAAAAATGACCGCACCGCTTGGGAAAATCCTGGTCCTCAAGCTGAATGGCATTAGCTCCACTGCGCTCAAGGACCTGGATTGTGCGTGCCACGTTGATCGGATTCCCGAATCCCGTGTCGGCATCGACGATCAGCGGCAGGGAGACAATATCGCGCATCGCGCTGACGTGGCTGGCAAGTTCCGTGATCGAGATTAAGCCAATGTCCGGCACGCCTAGAAATGTATTGGTGACGCCGGCGCCTGTGACATAAATCGCTTTGAACCCGATATCTTCAATAACGCGCGCGGCAAGGGCGTTTGCCGCACCCGGCAAAAGAACGGCTTTTCGCTCGCTCAAGATCTCGCGAAGTCGTCGATTGCAACTTTCTTTCATCACTGGTTCTTTCGTTATCGCCATGAAGGGACGGCAGCCTTGTGAATTCTGGTTCAAGAACCAAGCCAAGTGCCACGCATCCTAGCCACTTCACGGTTCGCATCGTACCCCCTGCCTCTGAGCAAAGCCGTGTCTTATGCGTCCACTCCCAAACCGTACGAAAGTTGCGGATAAAAATCCTATTTATGTGGACAGTTGTGTCCGTATTTTTCACAAAATTAAAAATACATAAATAAATTCAATTAGATAACTCCCTCTTCTCAAACTTATCCCCGCCGCCGTAATTTCGGCGATGATGTAGGGAAATAATCCTAATGGAGGAGGCGTTGCATGACCCTGGTCGAAGCCCTGAACAAACCGCGCCGGGCGCGGCGCCGGCCGCCGCTGCACGACGACACCGCCCGCATCTGCTGGCTGATGGAAGCGGCCACGGCGGCCGCGTTCGCCGTGCCGGTGGATGAGTTGCGGGCGCCGTCGCGGCGCGCGCCGGCCGCCGCCTTTGCGCGGCAATGCGCCATGTATCTTGCCCATGTGGTGCTCAGCCTGCGCTACAGCGAGATCGGCCGGCTGTTCCGCCGCGACCGCACCACCGCCGCCTATGCCTGCGCGTTGGTCGAAGAACGGCGCGACAATCCGGCGATCGACCGTGTGCTGGAAACACTCGAAGGCCTGTGCGGCGATCTGGCGCGCGGCATCCTTTCGCGTCCGCAGGTGCGGCCATGAGCGGCAACACGGGAAAATCCGCGAACCGCGCGGGCGAACCTCCTGCCCCGGCAATCGATTGCTATCGCGGCCAGCATCTCGACTTGGCGGAACGGCAGATCGCGACCGAACTCGGCCGCACTAACGTCACCGTCGATGAATCGGAAAGCCCGCTCGCCTGGCTGGCGCGCCGGCGCGGACGCAACGGCCGCGCTCTGATCGAGCCACATCAGTTTCAGGCCGGCGAGCGGCTGCGCGCCGATTTCACCCGCGCCCACATGATGCCGCGCACGACGTCTAACTGGTCGAGCCCGATATCGTCCGGCCGCCGCGGTGCCAGCGGCGAGCGCGCCGCGGGCTTCACCGAGACCATGATCGCCGCGCGCCAGCGCGTGCATCAGGCGCTCGACGCGGCCGGGCCGGAATTCGGCGGGCTGCTGCTCGATGTCTGCTGCTTCCTCAAAGGGCTCGAGGATATCGAACGCGAACGCGCGTGGCCGTCGCGCTCGGCCAAGGTCGTGCTGCAACTCGCGCTCGATCGGCTGGCGCGCCATTACGGTTACGCGGCGCAGGTGAGGGGGCCTGCTTATGCGCCGATCCGCACCTGGCTGGCCGACGGCGCTTCGTTCAGCGTCGATGGGGGTTAATATACGCGCCAGCTACAATCCAAGCGCGACCGTCACCCAACGCAGCATTGCCTTCTCGTTCAGGAATTCGATGACAACAGGTTCAACGGCATTGGGTCGCGCATCGTTTAGAATGACCGTTGCGACCAAAGCGTCGCTATTGTTGTTATAGGCAATCGAGATCGCGGACGCCCGCGAGCGGTTCGGGCCGGCAATTACATAGGTCCGCAGGCGTCCCTTCATCCACGCGACATTGATCTCATGACCTTCGCCGAGCGCGACACCGGGGCCATTCATAAAGTCGAAGTCGCTTAGTCTTTCAAGTTCGTTGTCGTCCGCAACACCCGTCGAACTGCTGCAGAAGCCGATCTTTGGACGAATATACAAGTTAAGTTCGACCCCGCAGTCCACCGCCTTGCATTGGAACGCCTTGCCCTCGCCCCACTGATCCATCAGAAACGGCCACTTCGTCTCGATCCACAGCGGGTGGTGAGGAGCGACGGTTACGGGGCCGGCTCTCTGCAACTCAGGAACAAAATAAAGCGCCAAGGCAAGCACCCCGCCGACTCCGAACGCGGCGGCGATTGTTGCGGTGCGTCTCATCGCGCTTCCATTTAAAATCGCGCGTTAGTTCGCAGGCAGACCTGCAATTTCGCGCGCCGGTCCGGTCACTTCGAGAATATGAAGTCCGGTGTTCGCCCGATCGACCACATAGATATAGCCGCGGTCGTCGGTTTCGACATTGTTGCTCTGGATCGCGACCTTGCAGGCGTCCTGCCCATTCACCTTGATGCAACGCTTGTCTGTCGCCGCCGTAATCGCGGGTATGAAGTAACCAACTTCCTTGGGATGGTAGGGATCACGGATATCGATGGCACGGACCCCTGCATTGAACCAAGTTACAAAAGCGAGCTTGCGGAAGAAAACCGGCGCCATGCTCTCATCGGATGAATGCGACCCGAATCGCCCGCCCCGCTCGCAAAAATTCCCGCTCGCTTCCGACACTGAATAGCTCGCCACGACCATTGGCTTTGTCTCGACGGTCGCATCGACGAACCACACCATTTGCCGCGCTTCGCCAACCTGGCACTCGTTGACCAGCGATTCATCGACAATCATCACCATGTTGCGTTGGCTGGCAAACTTATCGCTGGAAAAATTGGGAATGGTCATTTTTCCGAGCGGATATGTTGTGTGTGCACCATTGAGCGGCGACATTTCCATTTCGCCGATGACCGGAGCGCGCAAGTTGTCTGGCGTGGGTTCTTTCGGGCCACTGATCAGTTTGCCGCGATCGACGATCTGCAAAATACCGCCTTTGTTGGTGCCGTAGCCAAAATAGACACGGTTACTGGCCGGTCCGGTCGAGATCATGCCGTGCAATTCAGTTGGCACGCGACCCGTTGAGCCCGGCTCCTGGCCCGGCAAACCGAATTCACGAATTTTAGCCGGCTTTGCCGGATCGCTGAGATCATAGACCTCGGTCATGCGGCGAATGCGCCAGCTCGGAACGCCGGACACCAGAAAGGCGATGCCGGTATCGCACTCCCACCAACTCTTATGGGTATCCTTGAGGCCTTCGAGGCGGACGACCAGTTTCGGATTCGCCGGATCGGCGACGTTCCAGATCTCGTGCGCCGCGCCGCCAAAGGTGCGCAGCAGATAGACCGCTCTTGGATCTCCTTTCGGAAGATCCTTGCCGTCGCAGACGCGCGTCATTTGCGCGCCGCCGGCCTCGTAAGTTCCCTCTTGGCCCGGAATATGATGCAAATATACCGGATGAGCAGGATCGGTGACGTCGACAATCGACGTCCCATTAAATTCGGGCTGTCCGGTCTTGGGATTGATCGGCTTTGCGATGGCATCGGTGCCGCCATGGTGCCCGATATAGGCGATCCAACGATCGCCCTGATGATGGAGGGTCGGTTGATAGGCGGAACGTCCTTGCAGATCATTGAAGCCTACAAGGCGCATATTCGCTGCTTCCGGAGGGTCGCCGATTTTCGGGGATTGAGCAGTGACAGGCCCGCCGATAAGCAAAGCGGCAATCACGCCTGCAATACCGGGCTTTAGACCAAAAAACTCAACGTAGGCTTCCAGTCGAAACTTCATCGCCGCCTCCGATCATTCAAAATTCATTGCCGCGATGATAGCACGCGTCAGGCCGGCGCCAGCGCCGCTGTGGCTTCGGCGCGGATGCGCTCGATCATCGAGCGCAGGCCGTTCGAGCGTTGCGGCGTGAGGCCCTCGCGCAGGCCGATGCGGTCGAACAGGTCAAGCGCGTCGGTCTCCAGGATTTCTTTCGCGCGTTTGCCGGAATAGAGCGCAATCACGATGGCGATCAGGCCGCGCACGATATGGGCGTCGCTGTCGCCGTCGAAGCTCAGCGTCGGGCCGGCGGCGCCATCCGGTTTCACATGGGTGAGCAGCCAGACCTGGCTGGCGCAACCGCGCACCTTGTTGGCCTCGGAGTGGGCGCCTTCCGGCAGCGGCGCCAGCGTGCGGCCGAGTTCGATCACGTAACGATAGCGGTCGTCCCACTCATCGAGCAGCGTGAAATTCTCAACGATTTCGTCGATGGTCGTCATGCCGCCAATATATAGGCTGGGGCGCGCCGATGGCCAAAAAAGATCGCGGCGGGCACACGTGGCCCGCGACAAAACGCTGATAAATGCGATGATTAAACGGCCGGCCGGCCGGACCGTGCCTCGCGGCGCGGCGGCAGCGGAACCGGCGCATGCCAGGCCGGCTGCATGTCGGCCCCGGTCAGCGTCCCTTGGCCGGGCGCGGTTACGGAGTCGATTTTGGCTGCCGTCTGATCCCCCGGCGCCGAATTTTTGTTCAGCTTGGTGGTGATGAATTCGTAGATCGTGCGCGCGCCCGCTTCGGCCTTGTGACCGAGCGCGACGGCGACCTTGCCGCCGGTCACGCAGGCGTCGGGCTGCCGGTCGCAGAAGCCGCGCGCATCGGACACCGCGGCGCTCGCCAGCGTCACGGCTTGCGTGGCGTCGATATGGGCTTCCGGCGACGTCGATTTGGTGCCGCTCGGCAGCAGTACGCAAACGACGCTCAGCCAGAAGGCCATTCGCAGCAGAAAGAACATGACTTTACCTGTTATCCCCGACGGCTGTTCCGCCGCCTTTGAACTAAACCGTAGCAGACAGGCTTGAAGCTGTTGTTGGCGTTGAAGCGAGGGTTTTGGGCAAACTAGATGCGAATAAGCCGCGAGTTTTCGTCAAATTTGACAGAGTCGGATTCGATTAAAATTTTAAACGCCGGCACGCCGGTTACGGGCCGTGAGCGCCTTCGATCGATAGCGCATGGTTACCGCAACGGTAACGTTTGGTTCAGGTGCGGGTGCTGGCGCGGCGCGGCAATAGAAATTTCACCATGCCCGGCGAATGGAACCGGACATTGGCCCGGAATGGGCCAAAGGGCCGGTAACGGGCCCCGTATCGGTCCTGCTTTAGCGTTCGCTTAAGCGGCCCTGACTACGATTTCCGTTACCAAAAAGGGGCGCGTCTGTTGGTACAAGACGTGAGACAGGAACCGTGAGTCTCCTCACGCCAGTGTGGAATTACGTCGACGCCTTGGTGCACCCGTCGGCGCAGCAGGACGCGCTGACGGCGGCGCGCCACCGCGCCTTCATCGCGCCGCGCCTGCTCGGCAGCTTTGCCGCGCTGGCCAGCTTCCCGGTCTATATCGCCTTGCGCGGGGTGCCGAGCGCGCTCGAACTCGGCGTCTTCGGCTGGCTGGTGGCGCCGATCCTGATCGCTTATTTCCTCTCGCGCACCGGCCGTTACGAAAGCGCGCACGTGATGTCCTCGCTTTCGCTCACCGCCCTGGTGGCGGTGGTGGCCTGGTGCACCGGCGGCATCGGCTCATTCGCCGCGATCTGGCTGGTGGTGGTGCCGCTGGAAGCCGCGCTGTCCGCCTCGCGGCGCGTGGTGGCGCTGGCCTCGATCTTCGCGCTCGCCGCCGCCGGATTATTGCTGAGCTTGAGCGCGCTCGGTCTGCAGCCGCCGGCAAATGTTTTGGCGAATGCGCATGGCGCGCTGGCCGCGCTCGCGATCATCTCCGCCGCGCTCTACGCCACCGGTCTCGCGCTTGGCGCCGAACAGCTCACGCGCACCAGCGCCGGGCTGCTCAATGCCGAGGAGGAACGCTACCGCCTGCTCGCGCGCAACATGACCGACGTCATCACCCGACACGGGCGCAACGGCGCTGTGCTGTTCGTCTCACTGGCGGCCGAGCCGCTGTTCGGCGTGCGTGCTGGCGAGCTTGCCGGTCACGGGCTATTCGACCGCGTGCACGTGGCCGACCGGCCGGCTTTTCTCACCGCGCTGGCCGATGCGGCCGCGCTCGGCGAGGACCGCTCGGTCGAATTCCGCATCCGCCGCAACAACGACGCGGAGCCTCATGGCGGCCATTTCGCATGGATCGAAATGCGCTGCCGGCCGCTCGAGCCTGCCACCGATGCCGCGAATCCCGGCGAGCGCGAAGTGGTCGCGGTGCTGCGCGACGTGACCGAGCGCAAGGTGCAGGAGCGCGCGCTCGAGATTGCCCGCAAGGAGTCGGAGCGCATCAACAACGCGAAAAGCCGCTTCCTCGCCACCATGAGCCATGAGCTACGCACGCCGCTCAATGCGATCATCGGCTTCTCCGACATGCTGAGCAACGAACAGATCGATCTCGATCCGGCGCGCGAGGCCGAATATGCCAGGCTGATCAACGATTCCGGCCGTCATCTGCTGTCGGTGGTCAACGGCATTCTCGACATGTCGAAGATGGAGAGCGGCAATTTCGAGATCACGTTGGAACCGTTCGCACCGGCGCCGGCGATCCGAAGCTGCTGCGATATCCTGGTACTCAAGGCGCAAGAGGCGGGCGTCGAGCTCAAGACGCGTATCGGCGCCGATCTGCCAGAAATCGTGGCCGACCGGCGGGCGGTCAATCAGATCCTGATCAACCTCATTTCCAATGCCATCAAGTTCACGCCGCGCGGCGGCCGCGTCAGCGTGAGCGCGCTTTGCGACGGTGCCAAGCTCGTGGTCGCGGTCGAGGACAACGGCGTCGGCATCGGCGAGGCCGATCTGCCGCATCTGGGCGAGGCGTTCTTCCAGGCGCGCGCGTCCTACGACCGGCGGCACGACGGCACCGGCCTCGGCCTGTCGATCGTGAAAGGCCTGGTGCGCCTGCACAACGGCGACATGGATATAAGCAGCCGGCTGGGCGCTGGGACGCGGGTGACGGTGCGCTTGCCGATCGATTGCGAAGGCGTTCGCCCCGCCGTTGAACCGATCAAATTGGTCACCGAGCGTGCCCGCGAATTCAGCGCGGCCGCCAACATGCAGGCGAAAAAAAGTGCGTAGCCGCAGCCGGCGCGGGCAGATGACCGATAGCGACGGCGGCGCCGGCAGGCTGGCCGCCGCGATCAGCCGTCACCCGCGCGAATTCGTCGGCATTCTGATGGGGACGGTGGCGATCTTTGCGATTTTCATCAATGCGTTGTTCCTGCAGCGCGGCCCCCATCCAGCGCCGATCTTCGCGACACGGCCGCCGATGACGCAAGCAACGCCGGTCGCACTGCCGCGCCCGCGCGCGGTGGCGCCGCCGGCTGTCGCGCCGGCCACGGTCGCGCGCAGCCAGGCGCAAATCATCGGCGATATCCAGCGCGAGCTCGCCCGCAAGGGCTTCTACGACGGCGCGGCCGACGGCATCTGGGGCGCCAAGACCGACGCGGCGGCGCGCGACTTCGTGCAGGCCGCCGGGTTGAAGATTAACACGGATGCGAGCGATGGCTTGCTGCGCGCGATCGTCACGTCCAATGCCAAGGCACCGAGCGGCCGCGCCGCTGCGCCGGCGCCGGTGCGCAACGATCCGATCGCCGAACTGATCGCGCCGACCAAGCAGGTGCTCGCCATCCAGCGCGCGCTTTCCGATTTCGGTTACGGGCAGATCAATCCGACCGGCGTCTACGATCCGGAGACGAAGGAAGCGATCGAGAAATTCGAGCGCGATCGCCGCCTCCCGGTGACCGGCCAGATCTCCGATCCGTTTGTGCGCGAACTTGCCGCCATGACCGGGCGTCCGCTGGAATAAATAGCGTTTTTTTTCGGGCGCATGGTCTTGTCCGAAAACCGGTTCCCACTTTTCGGGACCATGCGCTTGCCGCGGCCTCGTGCTACTTAAGGTCATGCGGTTGAAATCCGGCATCTGGGGGCGGCCTATCTGCGCCGCTGCAACGTCGAAGGCGCCTTCGCAGCGGTGCGCCGGCGCGGCGCCGAAGAGGCCGGCGCGGTTTTTATCAAGATCAGCCGGCTCGACGGCACCGCCACTTTGTATGGACCGGCGGCGCAATCCACCTTCGACGAGGCGCAGCCGGCCGATCGCAATTTCACAGCCGTGCTTGGCGGCGATAGACCGGTGCCGGAAGCCGATATAGAGGCCCGTCTGGCGCGTGAGATCCGTTTCGATCCCGACGTATGGATCGTCGAGATCGAGGATCGCGCCGGGCGGAATTTCCTCGATGGCAATGTGGTGGCTTAGCGGCGCTATTTTCCGCTGGTCTTGACGTGCGAGGGCTGCACGACGCGGCGGCGATCCGAGCGATAGCGCGCCGGTGTCGACAGCGAGCGGGCGTCGCGGCGTTCGTCGTCCCAATGCACAGGCTCATGCGGTGGCCGCGAGCGGCCGCCCGCTTGCCGCCAAATCGTGAGCATGCGCTCGGCGGCGGCCGGCGCGAGTTCGTCGTAAAGGCGGGCGAGGTCGTAGACCCGCTCGACCGATTGACCGATCGCCGGATTGAGGAACAGCAGAATGCGCTGGAGCACAGCGGCGGTCATGCCGAGCGCCCGGGCGGCGACCACGATCGGTTCGCCGGACGGATCGCGCGCGATGCGATCGGCCAGCGCGCGGCTGATGCCAAGCGCGCGTTCGAGCATGCGGCTGAATTCGCTAGGGTTGCGCTGCAAGGCCGCGTTTTCCAGGCGGCGGATCATTTCGCTCGAGGCCGGCGCCGGCCGGTGCGCCTCCGTCTCGTCCGATACGTCGAGATTGGTCAAGATCAGGCAGCGTTCTTCGGTGTTGGCCGCAAAGAATAATTCCAACAGGTCGTTCCGGGCTGTCGGCTTGGCCTCGGTCCGAGGGAGCGGTTGCGCGGCCGGCCGTGCGGAGGGGCTGACAAGCCTGTCAAGGATCGCCGCCGGCGCGGCCGCGTAGACCGACAGCCTGGCCGCCACTATGGCGAGGGTCGCAGCATCGACGGCATCGATCAGCCCGCGCGCGAGCTCGACATATTGGGTTTCTTCCTCGGCGCTATGGGCCGGCTTCTGCACGTAGAGGTCGGTGAGGACACGCAGCAGCGTCGGGCGGATATCGACGCCGTCCCGGCATGCCAGGTCGACCAGACTGTCGAGAGGGGGATACGCGGAGGACTTCGCCATGACTTTACGCTTTACCGGGCTACGACGGCTCACATTAGTCAGGGCGCGTTAGCAGACCGTTAACCTTGCAGACCGTTTAATTACCAAAAGGCGCCGGCCCGGCGGTTCCGAACATAGCATTACGCCGCGGCGGCAAGGGGGTTGCAATGGGCGAAGTGATCCGATTTCCCGACGAAGCGGGCTGCGCGCGCGGCGGCAGATATGTCGACGCCAATACGGAACCCGCGACCGTCATCATTCTTCCGGTGATCCGCGTCGAGCGTAGCCCGGACGGCTCCAACGGCCTCGAACCGGATACCGGCAATACACCTGGTCGCCGCCGCCGCCGCCGTATCGCGCGCTGAAAATAACTGGCCTCGAGCCATCAATGCGAAATCCGCCGCCGCCGCTCACGCAGGCGCTTATCTGGCGCCGGCGCGTCATGGCGTTCGCGGCGTTGTCGCTGCTCGGCGGCTGCGGCACCCCCAACGGCGATTTCGGCGAAGTCCGTCCCACGCTGGTGAGCGACGGCATGCACGATTGGGTCGGCCCTTATGCCACCGGCTCGGTGCCCTCGAAATTCGAACTGACCGACGATGAGCGCGCCCTGCGCGATCTCGCTTACCCGCTGGTCGATCCTCCCTATGATCGACAACAATGGTATTCCGTTGCGGGCGAATATGGCCTCTACTGGCCGGCGCGCGGGCCGGCGTTCGACCGCACCGCTTATGCGAAGTGGCTGCTCTCGGGCGACGGCCCTTCGCCACTGGCGCGTTACTCGGCGAAGTTGGAAGGTGTGCGCCACGACGTTACGACTTTCTTGTCGCCGCACGAACGCTCGCCGTCGGTGCGCTATGCGCGCCTGATGGACGATGTGCGCAACGACATGACGCAGCTGCCGCAATTCTTCGAAACGGCCGGGCGCGTGCTCGATATGGATCAGAAGCGGCAAAAGAGTCTGGCCTATGTTTCCGCCGTGTCGAAGGCGGAATTGAAAAATGCGCAGCAGCGTATGCGTGAGAACGAATCGATCGTCGCATTGGTGCGCGCAAAACTGACGCAACGCGCGGCGTCTTATCACTATGCTCTGGAGCGTCTGGTGATCGCGACGCCGTCGACGCAGGCGGTCGACGTCGAGCGCGCGGTCAATCACCTGCAAGGCTTGATCACGCGTTACCGCGGCACGGCGCCGACATGGATGCGCGAGCAGAACCTGGCCACGGTTCGCTAATTTACTTACGCATGATCTTTTCCGAAAACCGGTTCCCATCCCGGATCAAGTCCGGGACAAGCTTTTTCGGGATCATGCGCTACCTCGAAGGTTTCGGTTCGTCCGCGCGCACGCATCTGGCGTTGGCGATCGCGCTTTGCGCCATCGGCATCAATCCGGGCTCCGGCGCCAGCGCGCGGATCGCGATCAGACCGGTGAGCGTCGGCGATTCAACGATCAGCCGGTCGGCGGCGGTGATCTCTTCATCTTCCGGCATCTGGCTGTGCTGTTCGACCGTCATCAGGTCGAGCTCGATCACGCGCCGGCCAGCCGCGCGGTCGTTGATGGCGTAATAGGCCACGTCGTAGCGCGTATAGAATGAGACCGAAGTGTAGGCGAGGCTCACCGG
>Ga0209584_10000137_pt1 | contig 19724 bp, 16 predicted proteins | sample NGEPerD_FD_184507 | JGI IMG/M metagenome (GOLD analysis project Ga0209584, IMG submission 184507) | Arctic peat soil microbial communities from the Barrow Environmental Observatory site, Barrow, Alaska, USA - NGEE PermafrostAB12-D... | ecosystem: Environmental > Terrestrial > Soil > Wetlands >...
GCGGTTCGTCTAGTCCCGTTTATCCGCAGCCATTGCCAGCCCCGCAAAATTTGACAGGGCCGTCGCCGCAGCAGGTGGTGACGCCCGGTCCGCCCACCGTGCCGCCGCTGCTTTACGTGCCGCAGACCGGCCGAGTGCTGCCGAACCTGCCGACCGTGGCGCCGTCCGGCCCGAACGGGACGGAGACCTCTCAGGACCGCGCCGCGCGTTGCGCGCATCAGGCCGGCGTCTACGGCCAGGCCGCCGGCGACCGCACCAGCTATATCGGCACCTGCATCAATCAGTAGCGTTAGATCTCTTCCATCACCTGCGCGTAGGAGATCAGCGCGAACAGCGCGGTGCCACCGACGATGTTGCCGAGCAGCACGGGCATCACGAATTGCCCGATCATCCGCCACCATTCCCAGTCGCCAGCGAGCACCAGCATGTAGGCTTCCATGCTGCCGGCGACGATATGGGTGAAGCCGCCGATCGCGATCAGGTAGGTCATCAACGTGATCACGGAGAACTTTGCGTTCTCCGCGCTCGGAATCATCCACACCATGGCGGCGATCAGGAATCCGGACGAAATGGCGCGGAAAAACATGTCCCACCAGCCGAGCGCGAGCAGACCGCGGCTGATGGTCAACATGCCGTGCAGCAAGTCGGGCTGAAGCACCGGCGTATAACTGGAGATCAGCGCAGCGATCAGCGTGCCGGCGAGATTGGCGACGAGCACGATTGTCCACAGTCGTGCCATGCGCCAGATGCTGGCCCAGTTGAGATGAGCGAACACCGGGAGCACCACAGTGATCGTGCTCTCGGTGAACAGCTGCTGGCGTCCCAGCACCGCCATCAGGAAGCCGACGCAATAGCCGAACCCCGACAGCAGCGGCCGCCACGGCGTGTCGGGCAGGTGGGTTTCCAGGATCGCCTGCGCTAGCAGCGAAAAGCTCATCGACAGGCCGGCAGCGACGCCTGACCACCACAGCGAGGTGGCCGGGCGCTGCATTTCCTCGTCGCCAATCCGCCGCACCACCTCGTAGATCACCGGCGTGCGTGGAGACGACAGCTCCTCGACGTCCACGATCTCTCGCGCGGTGATGCCCTTGGCGGTGCCCTTAGCCTTGCCCTGGCGCTGCGCCTTGGCGTGGTCGCGCTGCTTTTGGACGCGGGAGGCTGGAGTCGCTGTCATAGTCAGCCATTAACGCTTGGCCCGCGCCCGCGGTTCCATGGCTGGAACTCTGGCCACGGGCTGCTGGCGCCGGCCGCTCAGGCGCTGGCGGCGTCGAGCGCCACGATATCGTCGCCACTGAGCTTAATCAGCACCGCCTTCAGGATCTCGGCCAACTGCCCGAGACTGGTAGCACTCACAATCGGTGCAGTTACGCTCGGCCGCGCCATCAGCCAGGCCAGCGACACTTGCGCGGGCGTCGCGGCATGGCGCGCGGCCACGCCATCGAGCGCCTTTAGGATACCCAGGCCGCGCGCGTTGAAAAAATCCTTGATGCGAGGCGCGCGCGCCGCGCTTTTCCCGATGTCGCTTTCAGAACGATATTTGCCGGTAAGAAAGCCGGCGGCGAGCGAGTAGTAGGGGATGACGCCGATCCGCTCCCTGAGGCAGGTCGGCTCGAAATCGCGCTCGAAGGCCGCGCGGTCATAGAGATTGTAGCGCGGCTGCAGGCTTTCATAGCGCGCCAGGCCGCGCCGCTTGCTGGTGGCCAGCGATTCCTGCAAGCGCGCGGCGCCGATATTGGAGGCGCCGATCGCGCGCACCTTGCCCTGCGCGATCAATTGCGCATAGGCCTGCAAGGTCTTGTCCGGCGCGGTGTTCGGGTCGTCGAAATGGGTCTGATAGAGATCGATGCGGTCGGTTTGCAGCCGCCGCAGCGAATTCTCGGCTTCGCGCAGGATATCGCTCGTCTTCAGGCCGCGGCCGGACCCCATGTCCTCGCCGACCTTGCTGGCGATCACCAGCTTGTCGCGCTTGCCGCATTTTTTAAGCCAGTTGCCGATGATGGTTTCCGATTCGCCGCCCTGATGGCCGGGCACCCAGCGCGAATAGGTGTTGGCGGTGTCGATGGCGTTGAAGCCGGCATCGGCAAAGGCGTCGAGGATGGCAAACGATGTCGGCTCGTCGACATTCCAGCCGAACACATTGGTGCCCAGCATCAGCGGCGCGATGTGCAGATCGGATTGGCCGAGGCGGCGAAAATCCATGAGCTGACTTTAACGCCTACCGCAGAGACGCGTTGAACTTCTCCAGCGCTGCCTGGCCCGGGCAGAGCTCTTTCTCGGCAAGCGCATTGAGCGGTCCGTCGACCGTGCGCAGATGCGCGTGCAGGTCTTCCGATTCCTTCTCCACGTAAATAAGTCCGGTGACGATCTGGCCCTTGGCGGCGTGGTGCTGCAGGAACCCCAAAGCCGCCGTGCGGTCGCTGATCTCGTAATCGGCGGCGAGCTTGCGCAGCGTGAGCTTGGAGCCGTCGTGCTGCTCCACCACCTCGACGGTGCCGGGCTCGTACTGCACCTCGATCGGCATGCGGCTGGACATGAAATCGAGCCGGTTCACCGCCTCGTTGTGCTCGCGCACGAAATCGAAGCTCTTGGTCGAGCCGGCATGGTTGTTGAAGGCCACGCACGGGCTGATGATGTCGATGAAGGCGGCGCCCTGGTGCGCGATCGCCGCCTTGATGATCGGCACCAATTGCTGCTTGTCGCCGGAAAACGAGCGGGCGACGAAGCCGGCGCCGAGCTGCAGCGCCATCGCGCCCAGGTCGATGGAATTGTCGGTGTTGATGAAGCCGCGCTTGGATTTCGAGCCGCGGTCGGCGGTGGCGGAGAACTGCCCCTTGGTGAGGCCGTAGACGCCGTTGTTCTCCACGATATAGACCATGTTGACGCCGCGCCGCAGCGAATGCGCGAACTGGCCGAGCCCGATCGAGGCGCTGTCGCCGTCGCCGGAGACGCCGAGATAAATCAGATCGCGGTTGGCGAGATTGGCGCCGGTCAAGACCGAGGGCATGCGGCCGTGCACCGAATTGAAGCCGTGCGAATTGCCGAGGAAATAGGTCGGCGTCTTCGACGAGCAGCCGATGCCGGAAATCTTGGCAACCCGGTGCGGCTCGATCGACAGCTCGAAGCAGGCCTGGATGATCGAGGCGGTGATCGAATCGTGACCGCAGCCGGCGCACAAAGTGGAGACCGTGCCCTCATAGTCGCGGTGGGTGTAGCCGAGATCGTTCTTCGGCAGGTCGGGGTGATGGAATTTCGGCTTGGTGAGGTAAGTCATGAGGATACCTTCAGCGGCGTCACTTTCAGCTTGTCGACATGATCGCCGATCGCCTTGGCGATGAAGCGCGCGGTGATGGGGGTGCCGTCGTAATGCAGGATCGGCACCAGCCGCACCGGATCGATGCCGCATTCGTTGACAATGAGCGAGCGCAATTGCGCGTCGCGGTTCTGCTCGACCACGAACACGAAATCGTGGTCGGCGACGAAGCTATTGACGCTCGAATGGAACGGGAAGGCGCGCACGCGCATGCGGTCGAGCGCATGCCCGCGCGCCTCGATCATGGCGATCGCCTCGTCCATCGCCGGCGAGGTCGAACCGTAATAGATCACGCCGTATTTGGTGGGCTTGGCCGCGCTGGCTTGCAGCGGGCGCGGCACCAGGTCCTTGGCGGTGTCGAACTTGCGGATCAGTCGCTGCATGTTGTCGACGTAGGGCGCGCCCTCCTCGGTGTAGCGCGCATACCTGTCGCGCGACGTGCCGCGGGTGAAGAACGAGCCCTTGGTCGGATGCGTGCCCGGGTAGGTGCGGTAGGGGATGCCGTCGCCGTCGACGTCGAGATAGCGGCCGAATTCCTTGCCGGCCTCCAGTTCCTCGGCGGTCATCACCTTGCCACGGTCGTATTTGCGGGCATCGTCCCAAGCGAGCGGGCGGGCGAGGTGGTGGTTCATGCCGATGTCGAGATCGAGCATGACGAAGATCGGCGTCTGCAGCCGGTCGGCGAGATCGAACGCCTGCGCGCCCATGTCGAAGGCTTCGGCCGGATCCTCGGGGAACAGCAACACGTGCTTGGTGTCGCCATGCGAGGCATAGGCGCAGGAGATGATGTCGCACTGCTGGGTGCGCGTCGGCATGCCGGTCGAGGGGCCGGCGCGCTGCACGTCGAACAGCACCGCGGGGATTTCGGCGAAATAAGCGAGCCCGATGAATTCCTGCATCAACGAAATGCCGGGGCCGGAGGTGGCGGTGAAGGCGCGCGCGCCGTTCCAGCCGGCGCCGATCACGATGCCGATGGAAGCCAGCTCGTCCTCGGCCTGGATGATGGCGTATCTGGCCTGCTTGGTGTCGGGATCGACGCGGAATTTGGCGCAATGGCGGGTGAAGGCGTCGGCCAGCGAGGATGACGGCGTGATCGGATACCAGGCGCAGACGGTGGCGCCGCCATAGACCGCGCCGAGCGCGGCCGCCGCATTGCCCTCGATGAAGATGCGGTCGCCGACCTTGTCGCTCTTCTTCAGGCGCAGGCCGATCGGGCAGGCGAGGTTGAGGATGGCGTGGTCGCGCCCGATATGCAGCGCCTTGATGTTGGGCTCGATCAGCTTTTCCTTGCCCTTGTACTGCTCGCCGATCAGTTGCTCGACCACCTTGACGTCCATGTCGAGCAGCGCGGTGAGCACGCCGATATAGATGATGTTCTTGAACAGCTGACGCTGGCGCGGATCGGAATATTCGCGGTTGCAGATCGCGGTCAGCGGCACGCCGATGACCGTGATGTCCTGGCGGAACTTGGAAGCCGGCAGCGGCTTGGTGGAATCGTAGAGCAGGTAGCCGCCCGCCTCGATGCCAGCGATGTCGCGGTCGAAAGTCTGCGGATTCATCGCTACCATCAGATCGGTGCCGCCGCGCGCGCCGAGATGGCTCGCCTCGGTGACGCGCACCTCGTACCAGGTCGGCAGGCCTTGAATATTGGACGGAAAAATGTTGCGCGGCGCGACCGGGATGCCCATGCGCAGCACGGCGCGCGCGAACATCTCGTTCGCGCTCGCGGAGCCGGAGCCGTTGACGTTGGCGAAGCGGACGACGAAGTCGTTTACGCGGCTGATCGGCGTGGCGGTCGGCATGAAGTCCCTGCGTAGGTCATATCGAGCAAAAATTTCTGCATGTCCCAGGCGCCGGTCGGGCAACGCTCGGCGCACAGACCGCAGTGCAGGCAGACGTCCTCGTCTTTTACCATGACGCGGCCGGTCTTGAGCCCGTCCTGCACATAGAGATCCTGGCTGAGATTGTGCGAGGGCGCGTTAAGATGCTTGCGGAGATCGGCTTCCTCGCGGTTCACCGTGAAGGTGATGCAGTCCATCGGGCAGATGTCGACGCAGGCGTCGCATTCGATGCAGAGCTGCGCCGAGAACACCGTCTGCACGTCGCAATTGAGGCAACGGCCGGCTTCGGCCAGCGCGAGCTCGGGGTCGAAACCCAGCTCGACCTCGGCCTTGATGTCTTTCAGCGCGATCACTTTGTCGCGCAGCGGCACCTTGTAGCGGTTATCGAGCGCGATCTCGTTGTCGTAGGACCATTCGTGGATGCCCATTTTCTGGCTCATCAGCGCGACCGCCGGCAGCGGGCGATCGGCGATGTCCTCGCCATTGAGCATCTTGTCGATCGAGACCGCGGCCTCGTGGCCGTGCGCCACCGCCCAGATGATGTTCTTCGGACCGAACGCCGCGTCGCCGCCGAAGAACACCTTCGGGTTGGTCGACGCCATGGTCTTGGCATCGACTTTCGGCATACCGTGCTCGTCGAATTCGATCCCGGCGTCGCGCTCGATCCAGGGGAAGGCGTTCTCCTGGCCGACCGCCACCAGCACGTCGTCGCAGGGGAAATGCTGTTCGGGCTCGCCCGCCGGCACCAGCTTGCGGCGGCCCTTGGCGTCGCGCTCGGCCTTCACCTTCTCGAAGGTGATGCCGGTGAGCTTGCCGTTGTCGTGGATGAATGCCTTGGGCACCAGGTAATTGTGGATCGGGATGCCCTCGTGCATGGCGTCTTCTTTTTCCCACGGCGACGCCTTCATTTCCTCGAAGCCGGAACGCACCACCACCTGCACGTCCTCGCCGCCGAGCCGGCGCGAGGAGCGGCAGCAGTCCATGGCGGTGTTGCCGCCGCCGAGCACGATCACCCGCTTGCCGATTTTCGTGGTGTGGCCGAACGAGACCGAGGACAGCCAATCGATGCCGATGTGAATGTTCTTGGCGGCTTCCTTGCGGCCGGGGATGTCGAGGTCGCGCCCGCGCGGCGCGCCGGAGCCGACGAAGATCGCGTCCCAGCCTTCCGCCAGCAGCGCCTTCATGCTGTCGATGCGTTTGCCACCGCGGAATTCCACGCCGAGGTCGAGGACGTAGCCACATTCCTCGTCGATCACGGCATCGGGCAGGCGGAATTTCGGGATTTGCGAGCGGATCATGCCGCCGGCCCGTGGATCGCTGTCGAACACCACGCAATGATAGCCGAGTGGGGCGAGGTCGCGCGCGACGGTGAGTGAGGCGGGACCGCCGCCGACAAGTGCTACGCGCTTGCCGTTCTTTTTCTGCGCCGGCCTGGGCAGCCGCGCGCGGATGTCGTCCTTGTAATCGGCGGCCACGCGCTTCAAACGGCAGATCGCCACCGGCTCGTCCTCCACGCGTACGCGCCGGCAGGCCGGCTCGCACGGGCGGTCGCAGGTGCGCCCGAGGATTCCAGGAAACACGTTGGAATACCAATTGACCATGTAGGCGTCGGAATAGCGGCCCGCCGCGATCAACCGGATATATTCAGGGACGGGCGTGTGCGCCGGACAAGCCCATTGGCAATCCACGACTTTGTGGAAGTAGTCGGGCGCGGCAATGTTGGTATTCTTCATTCACTCCTCGAAACGCGCCCCTCACCGCCGATGACCCGACGGTGTCGCGTCACAGCCTCAGGCGGCTGATCTTCCCCCGACGCGGCCTTGTTGGGTCGGCCGCGATTCAGGGGGCGGAATATATGGGGTAGAACACCCCAAGGCTACCTATCCTTCCGTCCTGCCTGTGGCCTATCAACTGCAAGTTTTCGCTCGCTTTTTCGCTCCCTGAAAGGGGCGACAGCATGGCGGCAAGCTGAGAAAATCGCCGCGTTACCTTAATGTTTTCGGTCGTTGAACCGGCTATTTTCCGCAAGATAGGCGGGCCGGGGTCCGCCGCCCTGCCGCCCTTGTTGCGGCGCACAATCACGTGATCCTGATGCGCGATATTTTCACTGAAATTTTCGAAAACCAGCCGCTCGACCCGCGCGAGTCGGCGCGCCGTGGCGCGCGGCCGAAACTGCGCAAGCGATTCTATAACCAAGCGCATTTGGGCGAAGCCGAGGGCGGCGGCTTCGCGCTGCTGCTCGATGGTAAGCCGGTCAAGACGCCGGCGCGGCGCGCGCTCACCGCACCGACGGCACCGCTTGCACAGGCGATCGCGGACGAGTGGAACGCGCAAGCCGACCTGATCGATCCGGCGCGCATGCCGCTCACCCGGCTCGCCAATGCGGTGATCGACGCGGTGGCGGATGCGCCTAAGCCGGTGGCCGACGAGGTGGCGCAATATCTCGGCTCGGATTTGCTGTGCTACCGCGCCGCGGCGCCGCCGGGTCTGGTCGAGCGGCAGACGCAAGCTTGGGACCCGGTGCTGGCCTGGGCGCGTGAGACATTGGGTGCGCGCTTCGTGCGGGCGCAAGGCATCGTGCACGTGGCGCAGCCCAGCGAGGCACTCGCCGCCGCGCGCGCGAAAATTCCCGCCGAGCCATGGCGACTGGGCGCGGTGTCCTTGATCACGACGTTGACCGGCTCAGGCCTGCTGGCGCTGGCGCTGGCGCTCGAGCGTGGCGCGCTCGAGCCCGCCTGGGCGGCCGCGCATGTGGACGAGGACTGGCAGATGTCGCAATGGGGCCGCGACGACGCCGCGTTTGAGCGCCGCGCCTATCGCCACGGCGAGTTCGCCGCCGCGGTGACAGTGTTACGGAATGCGCGCTGAGACGAGCCCGCGCACGGCCTCGACGATGCGGGCGATCACCGGCTGCCATTGCCGTCCGGCATCCTGGCGGAACAGCCTCATGGTTGGATACCAGGGCGTGTCGTTACGGTCGATGAGCCAGCGCCAGTCGGCGATCACCGGCAGCGCAGTGAACACTGGCCGCGTCAGCGCACCGGCCAGATGCGCGACCGAGGTATCGCAGGTGACGACGAGGTCGAGAAGGCTCATCACCGCGGCGGTATCGAGGAAGAAATCCGCATCGGCCTGCGGATCGGCGTCGATCGTCATGATCTTGTCGCGGAACGCGACCTCAGCCGTTTGCGCGGCCGCCGCGCCCTTTTGCAACGAAATCAGTTGCACGCCGGGCAGCGCGGCGACGGCTGCGAAGTCCGCGAGCGCAATGTCGCGCAGGGTGAAGTGCGCCTTGTCCGAGTGGCCGGACGACCAGTTGATGCCGATCTTGAAGCGGCCTTCGCCGAGCCGCGCGCGCCAGGCTTCGACGCGCGCAGGCTGAGCCGAGAGGTAAGGCACGTCGGCCGGCACGCTGTCCGGCCGGATGCCGAGCACGCCGGGAACGCTCAACAGCGGCAACCAGCGCAGCGGCCGCGGATCTTGCGCGAGCGCTTCGGCGTCGGTTGCGATCGTCACGCCCGATAACGTCGAGAGCAGCGGCGCCATGGCCTTGCGGGTCAATATCGTCACGTCGAACCCGCGCGCCGCCAGCAGCGGCGCGAAGCGGCAAAACTGGATGGTGTCGCCCAGGCCCTGTTCGCTCACCAGCACGACGCGTTCGCCGGTGCGCGGTTCGCCGTCCCAGCGCGGCCCGGGCAATGGGACGAATGTGGGCTCGCCGACTTTCTCGCGGTGTTCGTAATCGGCAAAGCCGGCCGCCCAGTCGCCGCGCAGCAATGCGAGCAGGCCGCGCCCGAAATAGGCCTCGTCCAGTCGCGGCTCGAGCGCGATCGCCTTGCTGTAGGCGGCTTCGGCTTCGTCGAAACGCGGCGAACCCGGCAGGCCGCTTGCGGCGTCGAGATGGCCGAGGTCCTTGAGCGCGTTGGCGCGATTGACATGGGCTTCGGCGATCTCCGGGCCGCAGATGACCGCCTTGTCGAAGCTCGCCAGCGCTTCGGCGTGGCGGCCGAGATCCTGCAGCAACGCGCCGCGGTTGAGCCAGTCCGAGCCGGAGGCAGGATCGAGCGCGAGCGCGCGGTCGAAGCTTTTGAGCGCCTCATCGTGCAGGCCGGCATCCACCAGGATATTGGCGCGGTTGCCATGGGCCTCGGCGAATTTCGGATCGGTGGCGATCGCCGCATCGAAGCATTTGATCGCCTCCAGTGGCTCGCCCAGCCGGTCGAGCGCCTTGCCGAGTAGATTGTGCACCCGCGCCTGCGTCGCCCCGAATGAGATGGCGCGGCGGGCCAACGCCACACCCTCCTTGAACTGACCGTCCTGGCAGGCGACCGCGGCGACGTAATAGAGCGCGTCGGCGTTCTGCGGCTCGTTGCGCAGGACTTCCGTATAGCGCTCCATGGCCTGCGCGATATCGCCCTGGCGGTGGTGGAACAGGCCCTGTTCGAGCAGCTGCGCGGTGGTGGCGGGTTCGGTCATGGGGCGGTTCTAAGCAGGCTTCGGTGACGGTGCCAAGCGCAATACCTTTGTCATGGCCGGGCTTGACCCGGCCATCCCGCTTAGGGAGGCATGGCCTTGCGAACCTAAGCGGGGTCACCGGGACAAGCCCGGTGACGACAAGAGGAAATTAGGCCGCCGTCATGCTATGCCTCTGGCAGCCGGAACTTGCAGGGCACGGGCTCTATGAAAGACATCCTCGACAAACTCGAAAAGCGGCGGGAGGAGGCGCGGCTGGGGGGCGGGGCGGCCCGCATCGAGGCCCAGCACAAAAGGGGAAAACTGACCGCGCGCGAGCGCATCGAATTGCTGCTCGACAAGGGCTCGTTCGAGGAACTCGACATGTTCGTCGAGCACCGCTCGGCCGAATTCGGCATGGAAAAGACCAAGGTGCCGGGCGACGGCGTGGTCACCGGCTGGGGCACGGTCAACGGCCGCACCGTTTATCTGTTCTCGAAAGACTTCACCGTGTTCGGAGGTAGCCTCTCGGAGGCGCATGCGCAGAAGATCATGAAGGTGCAGGACATGGCGATGAAGGCGCGCGCGCCCATCATCGGCCTGTTCGACGCCGGCGGCGCGCGCATCCAGGAGGGCGTCGCCGCGCTCGGCGGCTATGGCGAGGTGTTCAAGCGCAACGTGCTCGCCAGTGGCGTCATCCCGCAGATTAGCGTGATCATGGGACCTTGCGCGGGCGGCGACGTCTATTCGCCGGCCATGACCGACTTCATCTTCATGGTGCGCGACACCTCTTACATGTTCGTCACCGGTCCCGACGTGGTAAAGACGGTGACCAACGAAGTGGTCACCGCCGAGGAGCTCGGCGGCGCATCCGTGCACACCACCAAATCGGGCGTTGCCGACGGCGCCTTCGAGAACGACGTCGAATGTCTGTTGCAGATGCGCCGGCTGATCGATTTTCTGCCGGCCAACAACGAAACCGGCGTGCCGGAATGGCCGACGCAAGACTCGTCCGAGCGCATCGACGAGTCGCTTGACACCTTGATCCCGGACAATCCGAACAAGCCCTACGACATCAAGGAGCTGATCCTTAAAGTCGCCGACGAGGGCGACTTCTTCGAGATCGCGTCGGCTTACGCCAAGAACATCGTCACCGGCTTCGGCCGCATCGCGGGCCGCACGACAGGCTTCGTCGCCAACCAGCCGATGGTGCTGGCCGGCGTGCTCGACAGCGACGCCTCGCGCAAGGCGGCGCGCTTCGTGCGTTTCTGCGACGCCTTCGCTATTCCGATCGTCACCTTCGTCGACGTGCCCGGCTTCCTGCCCGGCACCGCGCAGGAATACAACGGGCTGATCAAGCACGGCGCCAAGCTGTTGTTCGCCTATTCCCAGTGCACGGTGCCGCTGGTCACCGTCATCACGCGCAAGGCCTTCGGCGGCGCCTATGACGTGATGGCGTCAAAGCACGTCGGCGGCGACTTGAACTACGCCTGGCCGACCGCGCAGATCGCGGTGATGGGCGCCAAGGGCGCGGTCGAGATCATCTTCCGTGCCGACATCGGCGACAAGGCCAAGATCGCCGCGCGCACCAAGGAATACGAGGACCGCTTTTTGTCGCCATTCGTGGCCGCCGAGCGCGGCTATATCGACGACGTGATCATGCCGCACTCGACGCGCCGGCGCCTGGCGCGCGCGCTCGCCATGCTGAAGAACAAGCACGTCGAGATGCCGGCGCGCAAGCACGACAATTTGCCGCTTTAGTTTTCCTCATTCTCCGCGCTTGCGGGTGACCTGACGGATTTTTTGAACCAGCGGGATAGAGGTTACTGCATCGGCATGATCTCATCTAGGTGGCAGGCCAAGGGCGCGAATGTCTGCGGCGCTGGCGGCCTATAGTTGAGCGCCGAGTGCGGTCTGATCGTGTTGTAGTGCTTTCGCCATTGCTCGATGACGATCTTTGCCTCTTTCAGGCTGTAGAAGATTTCGCCGTTTAGCAACTCATCGCGAAGTTCTGCAGCGATATGCCCGCATCCCGACAGGCCACCGGCGTAGGTTTGCCCTGTGCCATCAACACCTCAATCTGACGAAGCAACGTCACGATTTGCTCCGCGCTAAACCGCTTCTTCGGCATGACCAGCTCCTTTCCAAGCTCATTCTCTCACAACGCTTGGTCTAAAAAAGCCCGGTCAGGTCATGCCGACTATGGCGAAGCCATTCGGCATTCGCCCGACTCAGCGGATTTTTATGTCGAACGGGGCCACCTTTATATCGTCGCCAAGAGAATTGATGCAGCCATCGCTGATCTGACAGAGGCGATTCGATTAAATCCTCAGAACTATCATGCGTTCGACGAACGTGGCCTGGCCCATTTTAGGAAGGGCGACTTGGTTCGAGCGCAGGAAGACCTCACCGCCGCGATTGCAATGTATCCAACTCCGCAATTTTACGCCAATCGTGGCCACATTTACGAGGCCCAGGGCCGAACACAGGATGCCATCAGCGACTTCAGACTTGCGTTGCTGGGCGATCCATCTCTGGTTCACGTGCTGAATGAGTTAAAGCGGCTTGGCGCTGAGACCGCGATCGGGATTGAAACGGAAAAGCGCATTCGCGAGGGTGAGGTCTTGGCCGGGAAAAACTGCGGCGGCTGTCACGGTGTGGCAGCCAAGGGATTTAGCCCGAACAAGGACGCCCTAGAATTCCGTAACATTTATCAACGACATGCCCTGTTGCAACTGCGGCAACCGATTACACGAGGGGTTATCGCAACGCACGGTCAAATGCCGCAGTTTCAATTGTCCAATGAAGAGATGGGCGCGATCGTTGCCTATATCAACAGCTTCCCTCGACCGCGCGATAGATAATTCCATTTGCACCGATCTTAATCAGCCGGGCGTGAGTCCGCTTCGGTCATTAGCGGACATGGCGGCGATCCCGAGCGATGTCTGCTTTACCCCCGATAACGGACATTAGGCGGTGCATCCGTGCCGCCATTTGGCTGCTCGTTTAGGAGCCCACGCCCTAGGCTTCAGATCAAATAGATTCGGTCGCGCAATTCATCGCGTTTCGTTTCGCCGAGCGGGAAGTGCCGCGCCAGCGCGTCGCCGCATTTCTCGATCGCCGTGATGAAGCCGTCGGCAATGCGGCCGTCGCGCATGTGCGCCACCAGCGCGTCAATGGCGCCCTGCCATTCTGATTGGTGCACGCGGGCGGCAATACCCTCGTCGGCGATGATGCGGGCATAGCGCTCGGAGAGCGAGACGAAAACCAGGATTCCGGTGCGGTCTTTAGTGTTGGCGATGCCGCGGACGGCGAATTGCTCCAGCGCGGCACGATGCGCGATGGCACGGCGCGCCGAACGCGGGAGGAGCGCAACGCGCAGGCGCGGCAAACTGAGCAGCGCGGCGGCGGTAAAAAATAGTACGACTTGCAGCGACAAAATCCGCAAGACCGGCATCGCCGTGGTGGCGACCAGGAGCCAGGGCAGCGCGAGTGCGGCCACGGCCGCGATAAAAATCGCCAGCGCCGCGGCATCGGAAGATTTCTCCGCCAGCACACAGACGATCTCACCCGACGTCTTGCTTTCGGCGGCGCGGATGGCGGCCGCTATCCGCTTGCGATCCTGTTCCGGAATTCTCATCACCAGCTCCCCGATGCACCGCCGCCGCCCGATGACCCGCCGCCCCCGGAGAAGCCGCCGCCGGAAGAGCTCCCGCTGCTTGAACTTCCCGAGCTGAGCAGAATGTTCAGCGCCACGTTCAGCACAAACCAGCGGAATCCGGGAAAGACAATGCACAGCGCGGCGACGACAAGCAGGACCGCGAAAATGATCCAGTTGGTCGGATCGCTGGTTGGCGCATTATCAAGCCGCAGCGCAGGGCGCGGCTGCCAATCGACGGAGTCGGTGGTGAGCACCGTGATGATGTCGTCGACGCCGCGCGATATTCCGCCGGCGAAATCGCCGGTCTTGAAGCGCGGCGTGATGGCGTTGCTGCTGATGACCTTGGACAGCGCGTCGGTGAGCGTACCCTCCAGCCCATAGCCGACCTCGATGCGCACCCGATGCTCTTTGGGCGCGACGAGGAGCAATACGCCGTTGTTCTTTTCCTTCTGGCCGAGCTTCCAGGTCCGGAACAGCGCGTTGGCATAGGGTTCGATCTCCTGGCCTTCGAGCGAGGTGACGGTGGCGACGACGAGCTGGATCCCCGACTTGGCTTCGAGATCGGCCAGCTTTTGCTCGATCGCAGCGCGCGTCGCGGCCGGGATGATGTTCGCCTGATCGACGACGCGGCCGGTGAGCGCGGGAAAGTTGACGGCGAATACAGCGACGACCGCGCACAGCAGCGCAATAAAACCGCCGGCCACGCGCCGGCCACCCGTGGCGAGGAGCCGCGTGGTGCTGCCTGCGGTCATTGCGGTCCCGTGTGCGGGCTTGTCAGAATTTCACTTGCGGCGGCGTCTGCGCATTTTCGCCCGCGGCGAACTCCGCCATCGGCTTGTTGGCGCGGAAAAAGGTCGCCGCCCACAGGATGCCGGGGAAGGTCTTGAGCGTGGTGTTGTAGACCCGCACGGCCTCGATGTAGTCGCGCCGCGCGACGGCGATGCGGTTCTCCGTGCCCTCGAGCTGCGACTGCAGCGCAAGGAAGTTCTGATTAGACTTGAGGTCGGGATAGTTTTCGCTGACCGCAAGCAGCCGTCCGAGCGCGCCGGAGAGCTGATTCTGCGCATCCTGGAACTGCTTCAGCTTGGCGGGATCGTCGAGTTGCGAGACGTCGATCCTGACCTGGGTCGCCTTGGCGCGCGCCTCGATGACCGCCGTCAGCACGTCCTTTTCCTGTTTGGCGTAGCCCTGCACGGTGGCGACCAGATTCGGGATGAGGTCGGCGCGGCGCTGGTAATTGTTCTGCACATCCGCCCACTTCGCTTTGGCCTGTTCCTCGTAAGTCGGAATGGCGTTGTAGCCGCAGGCCGCAAGGAACAGCCCCAGAAAGGCCACGGCGGCAACGGTGCGAAGGCGCGATACGGATGCGGACATGACGGCTCCTACGGGCTTTCAAGATTCAGCCGGCGTTTCGCGGGAAACAGGCCCGGCGGTTGGGCGCTGATGCGGATGCTATCGCCGCGGCGCGGCGATGCGCAAGGCGATACGCAAGCGGTCAGCGGTTCCCCGGCATCTCGATCCGCCGCCCGGCGCCGTCCGGCGGCGGCAGCACCGCATGCGCGGCTTTCATGCGTTCGAGCGCGCGCAGGACGCTGTCGTGAAACGGCGCGACCTTCTTGGCCGTCATGTCGACGCTCAAGGTCATGTTTTCCGAAGTCGCCGACACCCAGCCTTCGGTCGCGTGCTTGAGCTGCTCGAACAAATGGACGCGCTTGGCGTCGTAATCGAGCAGCTGCACGGTCACGCGCACCGGATCGTCTTGATGCAGCTCGCGCAAGTAGCGCACATGCGCTTCGGCCACCATGGTTGAGTGCTTGTGCCGTTCGAGATAAGCGGGTCCCAGCCCGATCAGCTCGTAGACTTCGTCCACCGCGCGATCGAACAGCACGTTGTAATAGGCCACGTTGAGATGGCCGTTGTAGTCGATCCATTGCGGCTCGACCCGCATCAGCGAGGAGACGAACGGCGCGGCGAAAACCGGTTCGGCGATCATGCGCTGATCGGATAGACCGCCTTTTCGCCGCTGAGCACGCGCGCGACGTCGGCCGCGCACTTGGTCTCCAATTCGTTCAACGCCTCGATCGAATAGAACCCGGTGTGCGGAGAGAGGATGACATTGTCGCGGCCGAGCAAAGGTGAACCCTTGGCCAGCGGTTCGGCCGTCACCACGTCGAGCCCGGCGGCGCCGACCTGGCCGGCATCGAGAGCGGCGACCAGCGCCGGTTCGTCGATCAGCGGGCCGCGCCCGGTGTTCACGATGAAGACGCCTTTCTTCATCTTGGCGAAGGCGGCTGCGTTGATCATGCCGCGCGTCGCCGGCAGCAGCGGCGCGTGAATGGAGACGTAGTCGGAGGTCTTGAGCAGCGTGTCGAAGTCGACGCCCTCGACCTTCGCCGCCTTGAACACGTCCGGTTTGACGAAGGGGTCGTGCACGATGACCTTCATGCCGAAGGCCTGCGCCTTGGGCGCCACCAGGCGCGGAATATGGCCGAAGCCGATGAGGCCGAGCACCGTTCCCTCGATGCGCCGGATCGGCACCACCGCCGGCATTTCCCAGCGGCCGCTCTGCACCAGTTTATTGGAGAGCGGGATTTTGCGGATCAGCGCCAGCAGCAGCGCCATGGCGTGGTCGGAGACCTCGCGGATGCAGTAGTCCGGCACGTAATTGACGGCGATGCCTTTTTCCTTGGCGGTGGGCAGGTCGATATTGTCGACGCCCAGGCCGAAGCGGCCGATCGCCTTGCATTTGGTGAGCTGGCTGAGGATTTCACGCGTGAGCTTGGCATAAGTGACCAGGATGGCGTCGGCATCCTTGGCTACCGCCAGGATATCGTCGGCCGTGACGCCTTTCGACATCCGATACGTCGGATTGAGCTTCGCCAGCGCCGCCTTGGCGAGATCGAGCGAGGGAAACACGCTGTCGGTGACAGCAATCACAGGGCCGGCCATTGGAAACTCCCAAGTTCGGTGGGCGGGATGCGGCGGAACCTACGCCAGCAGTATTCGCCAGTCTATCGCCGGCCGAAGCGAGCAAATTGATAAGCATCAATGACTTGGGCCCCATTAACCAAAAATTAACGATGGCTGCCCCGGACCGCATCTCTTGGCTATGCTGAAAAAAAACCAAGGGAGGCAGGGCCATGATCGGCAGGTTGGCGCGCGGGGCGTATATGCTCGCCGTCGCGGTGATGATCGTGGTGTGGGCCATATCGGCCACCAAGAGCAGCCCGGCCGAGCCGAAGAACGACCAACCGGTTGTTTGGACCTGGTATTGCTGACCCGCCGCCGCGCACGATTACGGTAGCCATTTTCACACCACGCATTTTTCGCCGCGGTCGCGGCGCGCCCCAGTCTCGCATCGCGGGCGCTTGACCTCGCCCGTCATCCCCGCCACGGTCGCCGCCGATAACCGGGGCAACAGCCGATGGCCGGTGCGGGCGCAACAAAAAAGAATACAAGCGTGCAGGCGCGCGATGCTTCCGCGATCGCGGCGGCGATTGCCGCGCTGACCGCCGCCTTCGGCAACCGCGTCGTGACCTCGCTAGCCGTGCGCGAGCAGCACGGCAATACGCTGACCTGGGTACCCAACCAGCCGCCGGACGCGGTGGTGTTCCCACAGAACACCGGCGACGTGCAGCAGATCGTGCGCATCTGCGCGGACAAAGGCGTGCCGGTCATCCCGTTCGGCGTCGGCACCTCGCTCGAGGGCCACATCAACGCGCCGATCGGCGGCGTATCGATCGATGTCCGCGACATGAACAAGATGCTGGCAGTGCACGCCGAGGATCTCGATTGCGTGGTCGAGCCCGGCATCACCCGCAAGGCGCTCAACGAGCATCTGCGCGACCAGGGCCTGTTCTTTCCGATCGACCCCGGCGCCGACGCCTCGCTCGGCGGCATGGCGGCGACGCGCTGCTCGGGCACCAATGCGGTGCGCTACGGCACCATGAAGGACAATGTGCTGGCGATGAAGGTGGTGATGGCCAATGGCGAGCTGATGACCACCTCGCGCCGCGCCAAAAAGTCGGCGGCCGGCTACGATCTCACGCGGCTGATCGTCGGTTCGGAAGGAACGCTGGGCGTCATCACCGAACTCACGCTCAAGCTTTCGGGAATCCCCGAAGCGATCGCCTCCGGCGTCTGCCCGTTTCCCTCGGTCGATGCCGCCTGCAAGGCGACCATTCTCACCATCCAGTCCGGCATTCCGGTTGCGCGCATCGAATTGCTCGATGCCTTGCAGATCAAGGCGGTCAACGCCTACTCGAAATTGTCACTGCCGGAAGTGCCGACGCTGTTCGTCGAATTCCACGGCAGCGACGCCGGCGTCGCCGAGCAGTCGCTGCGTTTCGGCGACATCGTCGCGGATCTCGGCGGCGGGCCGTTCGACTGGGCGACCAAGCCGGAGGACCGCAGCCGGCTCTGGCAGGCGCGCCACGACGGCTACCATGCCGCCCGCCGCCTGCGCCCAGGCGCAGAGGCTTTCGCCACCGACGTCTGCGTGCCGATCTCGCGGCTGGCCGAATGCGTCAACGCCACGCAAGCCGCGACCGCCGAGCTCAATCTGGTCGCGCCCATTCTCGGCCATGTCGGCGACGGCAATTTTCACCTGTCGCTGCTGGTCGACATGGCCGATGCCGACGAGGTGAAACGCGCCGGGATATTGATGCAGCGCGTCGTCGAACTGGCGCTGTCCATGGACGGCACCTGCACCGGCGAGCACGGAGTCGGGCAGGGCAAGATGAAATATCTGTTGGCCGAGCATGGCGCGCCGGCGCTGGCTGCCATGGCGGCGATTAAGCGCGCGCTCGACCCGCAAAACATCATGAATCCGGGCAAGATCGTCGCGCTCAGTTGAGCGCCGACATAGATTTGCCGCCAAGCACGGCCAAAAATAGCGTACATTTCACATCGTTAGGCGCGGGGCGCGTCGCGGCACGCGCGCTCAACCGCGTTGGAGTTGGCGTTGCAGACCACCCTGCTTGGATTGGCGATCGCGATCATTCTGGCGCTGGTAGCGGCGCTGGTCGGTCCGCTGCTGATCGATTGGGGCAGCCATCGCACGTTGTTCGAGGCGCAGGCGAGCCGCCTGATCGGCGTCGACGTGCGCGTCACCGGCGCCATCGAGGCGCGGCTGCTGCCGACGCCCTCGCTCACGCTGCACGACATCGAGATCAGCAGCAGTGCCGAGAATAAGATCCGCGCTCGCTCGCTCGGCTTCGAATTCGCGCTTGGCGCGCTGATGCGCGGCGAATGGCGGGCGGCCGAGATGCATCTGGTCGCCCCGCAGTTGAGTCTCGGCCTCGATGCGTCCGGCCATGTGCTGGCGCCGAGCCTGGCGATCAATTTCAGCCCTGATAACCTGTCGATCGACCGCCTGAGCGTCGAGGACGGCAAGGTGATCCTCACCGATGCGGCGAACGGCGGCCGCGCCATGCTTGACCGGCTTTGGTTCAACGGCGAGGCGCGCTCGCTGCTCGGTCCGTTCAAGGGCGAGGGCGCCGTCACCGTCGGCGACGAGCTTTATCCGTTCCGCATCGCCGCCGGCCGCTATTCCGATGACGGCGCGCTCAAGCTCCATCTCAATGTCGATCCGGTCGATCGTCCACTGAGCATTGAAGCCGACGGCATGCTGGCGCTCGCCGGGGCTGAACCGAAATTCGACGGCACCTTGAGCCTGACGCGGCCGGTCGGCATCGCATCGCACGGCGCCGAACAGGTGACGCAGACGTTAAGCCAACCTTGGCGCGTGAGCGGCAAGATCAAGGCCAGCGCGGCATCGGCGCTGATGCAGCAGTTCGAATTCCAGTACGGGTCGGAAGAGCAGGGATTCAAGCTCACCGGCGTCGCCGAATTCAAATTCGGCAAGCGGCCGCGCTTCGACGGCGTGCTGTCGGGCCGGCAGATCGATCTCGATCGCGCGCTCGCTGGCGAAGACGGCAGCCGGCCGACGCCGGCCACGGCCATCCGCAGAATTGCGGAACTGGCCGGCGGCGCCTTCCGCCCCGCAATTCCGATCCAGATCGGCATCGGCATCGACCAGGTCACGCTCGGCGGCAATAACGTCGCGAATGTGCGCGGCGACATCAGCACCGACGCCGAGGGCTGGAATCTGGATCGCTTCGAGTTTCGCGCGCCCGGCTTTACCCAAGTGAAGTTGAGCGGCCATCTCGCGGTCGGCGGCGACGGCGTTAACTTCACCGGGCCGGCCGAGATCGAAACCGGCGATCCCAAGCTGTTGGCCGCCTGGCTGGAAGGGCGCAGTGACGTGACGCAGGGCGACGTGCGGCCCTTGACGCTGCGCGGCGACGTCGCACTCGGCAGCGACAAGATCGCCGTCGAACGCCTGCAAGCCGCGTTCGACCGCAAGAGCGTCACCGGCCGCCTCGCTTATGTGTTCGCGTCCGGTACCCGGGCGGCCAAGCTCGATGCCGCGCTCAACGCGCCCGAGCTCGATATCGAC
>Ga0209584_10000139_pt1 | contig 19711 bp, 15 predicted proteins | sample NGEPerD_FD_184507 | JGI IMG/M metagenome (GOLD analysis project Ga0209584, IMG submission 184507) | Arctic peat soil microbial communities from the Barrow Environmental Observatory site, Barrow, Alaska, USA - NGEE PermafrostAB12-D... | ecosystem: Environmental > Terrestrial > Soil > Wetlands >...
GCTGGTCCACCGCGAGACCGAGTCGGCCCGGGACGGGTCGAGGGCGTCCAGTGCGTTGTTCCGCGGGACGTGATAGCCGGCCGTCAAGCCGAAGGCGCCCACCAGACAAGTGACCCCGCCGGCGAGCAGGAGCAGAGCAGAGCCGCTGCCCCACAACAGGAACGACCACGCCGTCAGCAGCCCGCAGAGCAGGGTTGTGCCCAGGAACAGGACCATGAATGCGGGGGTCAGCGCCGCGCGGTTGATCTCCTGCATGGCCAGGATCCCCTGCGGCGCCGGCACCCGCCCGAGCGCCTTCATCACCAGGGTGGAGAACGCGACGAACACGCCCGCGAGCACCGCGCAGCCCAGTGCCGCCAGGGTGGTCAGAATGAGCAGCAATGGACTCATCGAGCAACCACCGCCGGGGCCGGCTGCCACCCGCCCGAGCCGGCCACCCAACCGGCGTAGTCCGTGAAGTCACGCGGTGCCCGGCCAAGTGCGCGGAGAACGCCGTCGGTGACGTGGGCGTTCCGGCCGTCGAGTACCTCGGTGAACAGGTAGCCCAACAGGGCGATCACCGCGTCCGGCACTCCCTGCGCGGCCGAGCACTCGCGCGGTGACACCGGGACGTACCGGATGCTCCGGCCGAAGGCACGGCCGATCTCGGCGACGGCATCCGCAAAGGTGAGCAGTCGCGGGCCGGTGAGTTCATAGAGCTGACCCGCGTGGCGGCCGTCCGTCAGGGCTGCGACGGCCACATCGGCGATGTCGTCGGCGTCGCCGAACGGCTCGGCCACCGACCCGGCCGGCGACTCGACCAGGCCATCGAGGATCGGTTCCAAGAGATAGTTCTCGCTGAAGTTCTGGTCGAACCAGCTGCACCGCAGAATGGTCAGTGAGGCTTCGGTGAGGTTGCCGGGGGGCTGGTGACTGGTCATGCCTTCAGTACACGGCAGGTCGCTGAGACGATCCATGGTTCAGAAGCGCATTTACATACTCCTGCGTCTCACGATGCACTACATTCTGCCGATGGACGCCGTCACAGCCCTGTTGGACGGCCCGCGCGCTCGGGGGGCGTTCCTGCTCCGTTCCGTCCTCGACCCGCCGTGGGCGCTGCGCATCCAGGATGAGGCGCCGCTGACCCTGGTGGCAATCGTCAAGGGCGAGGCCTGGGTGCTTGCCGATGACGGAGAACGGGTGCGGCTCCGTGCCGGCGACGTCGCCGTGCTGCGTGGTCCCGAGCCGTACACCGTGGCCGACGAGCCCGACACCGCGCCACACGTCATCATCCATCCCGGTCAGCGGTGCGAGATCCTCGGCGGCGACCCGACGTCCGCGATGATCGACCTGGGGGTCCGGACCTGGGGCAACAGCCGCGACGGTGCGGTGGTGATGCTGACCGGGACCTATCAGATGCGCGGTGAGGTCAGCCGCCGACTGTTGGACGCGCTGCCGGGATTGCTGGTGGTTCGCGGCGACGATTGGGACAGCCCACTGGTGCCGCTGCTCGCCGCCGAGATCGTCAAGGACGAACCCGGGCAGGAGGCCATGCTCGACCGGTTGCTCGATCTCTTGCTGATCGCCGTGCTGCGCGTCTGGTTCGCCAGGCCCGACGCGCGCGCCTGCCTGGTACCTCGCGCAGCGGGACCCGGTGGTGGGCAAGGCATTGCGGATGATCCATCACGATCCAGCGGCACCATGGACCGTTGCCTCGCTGGCAGCCGCAGCCGGCAGCCGGTGTCTCCCGAGCCGCGCTGTCCCGCCGGTTCACCGAATTGGTCGGCGAGCCGCCGATGTCCTTTCTCGCCGGGTGGCGGTTGGCGGAGGCCGCCGATCTGCTCCGTGAACCCGATGCGACGGTGGGCGCGGTTGCCCGCCAGGTCGGCTACGGCAGTGCTTTCGCGCTGAGCACCGCGTTCAAGCGAGTACGCGGAGTCAGCCCGCGTGAGCATCGCAACGGCGGTCCCGTTGCACGCCCGACGAGTGCGCGTTGATGGGCGAATCCGACGCGCCGAGCCCTCGATCTCCGCCTGCCACGCCGATAGATGCTGGTCGGTTATGGTCAGCGCCATGAGGTCGTCGGCGAGCGCGACGAGCGTCTCCGGGGGATGGGCATGACGACGTGCCTGCTGGCCGAGCGCTACCAGTATCAACTCGGTGACGCCGTCGGCCGCGGCAAGGTGTCGGTCGTTCATCGGGGCCGGGACGTCCGGATGGACAGGGACGTCGCGATCAAGATGCTCCGGTCCGATCTGGCGCGTGATCCCTCTGTGCAGAAGCGTTTCCGGCGCGAGGCACAGAACACCGGGACCCTGAACCATCCCGCCATCGTGGCCGTGTACGACACCGGCGAGACACCCGCATCCGCGGGTCGGGTGCCCTACATCGTCATGGAATACGTCGACGGCGAGACGCTGGCGCAGTTGCTGGCCCGGACCGGCCCGCTGCAGCCGGACCGAGCGGTCGTCATCGCCGCAGAAGTCTGCGCCGCACTGGATTTCTCGCACCGGCTCGGCATCGTGCACCGGGACATCAATTCTGCCAACGTCATGCTCGACCGTTCCGGCGCGGTGAAGGTGTTGGATTTCGGGATAGCCCGCGCGAACCGCGACGGGGCATCCACCATGACCTCGCCGTCGGCACGGATCGGGACTGCTCACTACGCGTCGCCGGAACAGACCCGTGGCCAGCAGGTGGATGCGCGGACCGACGTCTATTCGACGGGGTGCGTGCTGTACGAGATGCTGACCGGCGTTCCGCCGTTCACCGGCGGCTCTGCGGTGAAGGTTGCCGACCGTCATGTCCGGGAGGCCCCGCAGGCCCCGAGTTCCCGGGTGTCGGGCATTGGTCCGGAATTGGACGCGATCGTCCTCAAGGCGTTGAACAAGAATCCGCTGAATCGCTACCAGACGGCGGCCGACATGCGGGCGGACCTGTTGCGGGCGTCCTCAGCACGCGTGCTGACCCCTGCTCCGGCTCTCGCGATGGCTAACGCCCGCTCGGGTGACCACCACGCGGACACGGACAGCGGTGGGCCATCCGTGCGGGAGGCTGCCGGCGAGTCGGCACCGCTGCTGGCTCCGCCGGTGCTGGACCCGCCGGAGTGGATGTGGCAGACAGAGCCGGACAAGTCACCGGCGCGGGGCTGGGCGCTGGCGGGTGCGGGAGCCCTGGCGCTGGCGCTTGCGCTGGCGCTCTGGCTGACGCTGCGTGTGGTCACCGCCCCGCCGACGCCGCCCAAGGTCGCCGTGCCGGACCTCACCGGGATGACGCTGTCCGAGGCCAGTGCGCAACTTCAAGCCGGCCACCTCGCGCTGGGAACGATCACCAAGATCGAGTCGGCCCCCAAGAACAAGGACAAGGTCGTCGTGCAGCGCCCATCCGGCCAGACCCAGGTCGACCAGAAATCCCCGGTCAATCTTGAATTGGGAGTCGTCGCCGGCTGATTCGAAGGCACTTGCTCGACCGCGGAATTGTCGGGGAATCGCGGTTTTCGTGCCGAGCCGGCGGTCGGACCGAAAGTGGCGAAACCGAAAGTGGCGACACCGGAACGACGACGATTCTCCGGAGGACTAGGCTCTCGGTTACCAGCAAGCCGCTATGGTCGGCTGCGTTCGACCCGGAACCCGTCGCGCGACTGGCCGACAGCATCGTGAACTCGTTTGTGGGCTGCCGATGAGATACCACGTCCAATGCGGTCGCCGCGCCCGCTGTTTTGGCTCGGGGGTGCGCGATGCCGACGGCCCAGCGGTCTGAAATACAGCGAGCCATGCAAGCAATCCGGACCGGTCCGCTGTGCGAGCCCTGCCTGCGGCTGTTGCCGGTGACCGGTGTCGCCGTGTCCACCCTCAGTGGCCCGATCCACGCCGACACCGTCTGCGCCACCGACGACACCGCGTTCGGACTCGAGGAGATGCAGTTCGACCTCGGCGAAGGACCGTGCTGGGAGGCGTTCGCCTCCCGGCGGCCGGTGTCGGTGCCCGACCTGTGGCTGCCCGAGCAGCCGCGATGGCCGCTGTTCGCCGAGGCCGTGCGGAAGACGCGGGCGAGAGCGTTCTTCGCGTACCCGCTGTCCGTGGGTGCCACGGCGGTGGGGGTGATGGACCTCTATTGCAGCACGCCCGGCGCACTGAACGGCCCGGCGGAACACGAAGCCGGCGTGCTGGCGGGCGCGGTGGCTGCCGAACTGCTGAACAGGGTGCTGTCCGCGGAGGACGTGGACCTGATGGGGGGTGCAAACGCCGGTCGCCCAAGTCCGTGGCGGGACCATCCGCAGGATCGCCGGGCGATTCATCAGGCAACCGGAATGCTGATGGCCCAACTCGATCTCCCGGTGGGTGCGGCGTTCGCCCGCCTGCGCGGGCGCGCGTTCGCTTCCGGGGTGACGGTGGCCGACGTCGCGGCCGCGGTGGTGGCCCGCACGTTGATGCTGAACGGTGATTCTTGATGAGCGGTCAGCCGAACGACTACGGTGATGTCATGTCTGGCCCGACCAGGGAAACGCGGCTCGTCGAGGCCTTGGTGACCCTGGCGGACACCCTGGTGGGCGGCTACGACCTGGTCGAGCTCATGCATTACCTGGTCGATGTGAGTGTGGAACTCCTCGACGCGGCCGCGGCCGGGCTCGTGCTGGCGGACGGTACCGGGCAGTTGGATGTGCTGGCCTCGACCAGTGAACGCACCGAACTGTTGGAAGTGCTGCAGATCCGCACCGGCCGGGGACCCTGCCACGACTGCTACACCACCGGCGAAGCGCAGACCATCCGTGATGTGGCGGCGGAGGCCGTGCGCTGGCCGCAGTTCGCGCCGCTGGCCCTCGAACAGGGCTTCCGTTCGGTCCACGCCGTCCCGATGCGCCACCGTGAGCGCACCATCGGCGCATTGAATCTGTTCCGCAGCGAACCCGGAGAGCTGGCAGAGGCCGATCGCCGCGCCGCCCAGGCGCTCGCCGACGTGGCGACCATCGGCATCCTGCAGCAACGCGCTGCCAGGGAAACCACCGAAGTGAACGAGCAACTCGAATTCGCGCTGACCAGTCGGGTCGTCATCGAACAGGCCAAGGGAATTCTGGCCCACTACGGCGGGCTGACGATGGACGACGCCTTCAGTCACCTCCGCCGTTACGCTCGCAACCATCGGCTCGCGCTGACCGGTATAGCCCAGGAGTTGGTCGATCGGCAGCGGACGCCCACCGAAATCCTGCCGTCCGGGGCGGGCGTTATTCCACGGGATTCGAATCCGCCGTTTCGTGGCTGAGCCGGTGGTGGCAGATCACCTTTGGTAGACTCCCACTTGAATACGCTGGTGCGAGGGCCCGACCTTCACATTTCCCGGTCCCGGTAGCCGCGTCACATTGCTGGAATACACCCCCAGACCCCGGGTGGCAATTGGCGGCCAAGCCGAGGGGGTGTGATGGTCCGAGTCCGGAATTCATCGGCGGCCGCCCTGCACCGCATCCAGATGCGCCGGCTGCGGCACGACAAGGAGGCGCTGGCCATCCGCGTCCGCAACGTGAACCGCGAGCAGCAGGACGAAGCGATCCAGGAATTGTTCGGTATCGGCTTGGCGATGGAGATCACCAAACGCGAGGTCCCTCCGCAGACGGCCGCCAGGATGGGCGGTCACATCGACCAGTTGCAGGGGGTGATCCGGGGCTTCCGTGCTCATATCGAGGACGTGCCCGCCGCACCTGGACATGTCGACCTCCTGCCGTGGCGCACTGCTTTGCGGGAAATGGTTATCGACATCGGTGCGGACAAACCTCGGCCGACCACCTTGCGGCTGACCGGGCCCGTCGAAGGCTGGCGCACTCGGTCGCCGGCGGCTCGGGTGCGTCGTGCGCACTCGTCGGCCGCGGGAAGTGCCGGCGAGTTCCCCAGCCCGGCCGGGGTTTCGGCCGTACCACGACGGGAAACGCGGCTGGCCGATGCATTTGTCACGCTGACCGATAGGTTGGTGGCCGGATACGACGTGGTGGAATTGGTACAATACCTGGTCGAGATCAGCGTGGAATTGCTCGACGTCGCGGCAGCAGGGCTCGTGCTCGCCAACAGTGCGGGTCAACTCAAGGTGATGGCCTCGACCAGCGCGCCCGTCGAATTGCTGGAAACAGTGCAAATCCGTACCGACGCAGGCCCGTGCGTCGAGTGTTACACGACCGGTGAGGTGCAGTCGATCACTGACGTGACCGGACGGGTGGAGCGCTGGCCGCAGTTCGCTCCGCTGGCGCTGCAAGCGGGATTCCGGTCCGTCCATGCGGTTCCTATGCGCCTGGGTGAAAGGGTGATCGGTGCGCTGAACCTTTTCCGCAGCCAGCCCGGAATGCTCACGGAGGCGGATCGTCGCTCGGCCCAGGCGTTGGCCGACGTCGCCACCGTCGGCGTCCTGCAGGTACTCGCGGCCGGCGAAACGGCCGAACTCAATCGGAAGCTGGAACACGTACTTTCCAGCCGCGACGTCATCGAACAGGCCAAGGGCATGCTGGCGCAATCCTCCGGGCTGGAGATGGACGAGGCGTTCCTCGCGCTGCGGGACATGGCTCGGCACAGCGGAATCGCCCTGACCGCAGCCGCGCGGGCGATGGTCGCCGGAGCACGCGAGCTGGTGACGGTGTCGCGGACGTCGTTGCCCGCGCAGCGACCTGCGGCTGGCTGACAGCTGGGTCGGGCTGAGTCCCGGCGTGGGTTGGTCAATAGCGGCAGACGTCGCGCCGCGCGCGAGTTCCCCTTCTGCTCGCACCGACACGGCCCCTCGATGTGATGCTCATCTCCATATCGAGTGTCAAGGCGGCCTTGACAAGGCATCGCCTGTCAAGCAAACATTGACAGCATGAACCGATACGACTTGTGCCCCGTCCGACCACCCGAAGTCCGCGCCGCGATCGCGAAGACCGGCACCGCGCCAGGTGCCTTGGCCCACCGATACGACTTGTGCCCCGTCCGACCACCCGAAGTCCGCGCCGCGATCGCGAAGACCGGCACCGCGCCAGGTGCCTGGGCCCACGCACCCTCCCTGAAGATCCCGATCACGGTGTACGGCATCAACGAGCCCACCCCCGGGCCACGCTGGCGGGCGCTGTTCGACGCCACCTGGCCGGGTTACCGCGCCTGGTACCTCAGCCACGGCGAAACGGCCCGGCCGGATCTGCCGACCGCGACCCGGATGCTCGCCAGCCACATGCCCGAACTGATCCCCACCTACGATCGTCTCGTCGACCTCGCCGGCGGTGACGAACTCGCGGCCCGGATGCTGACCCTTTGGGACGCACCGGCTTTCGCCCCGGCATGCTCGCAGGCCGTGATCACCGGACCGGAGCCGGCGCTGTGCCGCAACTACGACTACGGGGTCGACCTCTGGGAACGGACGATCTACACCAGCGCGTTCAACGGGCGGCGGGTGATCGGCTCCGGCGACTGCCTGTGGGGCCTGTTGGACGGGATGAACGATGCCGGCCTTGCGGTCTCGCTGGCGTTCGGCGGGCGCCCGGGCTCGGGTCGCGGCTTCGCCATCCCGATCGTGATGCGCTATCTGCTCGAGGTTGCAACTACGGTGGCGCAGGCCCGAGAAGTGTTGCAGGCCCTGCCGATTTCGATGTCCTACAACCTGACGATGGTGGACGCTGCCGGTGAGTCGGGTACCGCGTTCGTCGGTCCGGACTGGCCGGCCGAGTTCTCCGCGGCCCCCGTCGCGACCAATCATCGCGGCGATATCCCGGAGTATCCCGAGCGCGCGGCGCTGCTGCGCAGCGTGCCTCGGCGGAATCGGCTGACCGCGGTGCTGGCGACCGATCCGCGCCCGGCCGACCTCACCGCGGCCTTTCTGACCGACCCGCTCTACAACCGTGACTATTCCCGGTCGTTCGGCACCCTGTACACGGCTCTCTACCGCCCTGCTCACGCAGTCGCGGAGTTCCTCTGGCCCGGTCAGAGCTGGCGCCGCGGGTTCGATGACCCCGACGGGACGCGCCAGGTCGTCCTCGTCGGCCAGTGAACGGATACCGCGACCCGCGTTGACGATCGGGTGGCCGGGAGTGCAGGTTGGTGACGTGACCGACCACAACACCGGAGCGGATGGCATGCACGCGGCCCCCCAGGACCTCACCGGCCGCTCGAACTCCGAACTCGAGGAGTTGGCCAGGAACGCGGTGAGCTGCCTGGCCGAACGGCCCGATCCGGAGGCGTTCGCCGCGCTGCTACGGCTGAGCGCGGTGGTCGGTGAGAGCCTGGGCATCAGCGCCAGGGCGCTGGCCGTCAGCGGGTCGTGGGCACAGGTCGGTGAGGCCGCCGGAACCACTCGTCAGGCAGCCTGGTCGCGCTGGAGTTCGTGAGGGCGCTCCTGGCTACAGCTTGATGCCGACGTACTTGGTCTCCAGGTACTCCTCGATGCCTTCGAAGCCGCCCTCGCGGCCGAGTCCGGAGGCCTTGACACCGCCGAACGGCGCGGCGGGGTTGGACACGATTCCCTGGTTGATGCCGACCATGCCGGTTTCCAGCCGCTCGGCCACGGTCAGCGCCCTGGTCAGGTCCTGGGTGAAGGCGTACGCGACCAGGCCGTATTCGGTGTCGTTGGCCATCGCGATGCCCTCGTCGTCTGTCGTGAAGGTGCTGATCGGCGCGACGGGCCCGAAGATCTCCTCGCGGAACATCTTCGCGTCGGTCGGCACCCCGGTCAGCACGGTCGGCGGGTAGAAGTGGCCGGGACCGTCGATCGCTTCGCCGCCGGTCAGCACCTCGGCGCCATGGCCGATTGCATCGGTGACCAACTCGGTGACCTTTTCGATGGCGGCGTTGTCGACCAACGGTCCGACCTGGACGCCGTCCTCGATACCCCGGCCGATGCTCATCGCACCCATCCGCTCGGCCAGCCGCCGGGAGAACTCGGGCGCCAGGGATTCGTGCACGATGAACCGGTTCGCCGCGGTGCAGGCCTCACCGATGTTGCGCATCTTGGCCAGCATCGCGCCGTCGACCGCCTTGTCCAGGTCGGCGTCGGCGAAGACCACGAACGGCGCGTTCCCGCCGAGTTCCATCGACACCTTGAGCACCTGCTTGGCGGACTGCTCGATCAACCGCTGGCCGACCCCGGTCGACCCCGTGAAGGTCAGCTTGCGCAGCCGGGGATCGGAGATGATCGGCTCAGACACCGGACCGGACGTCGACGTGGTGATGACGTTGACCACCCCGTCGGGGAGCCCGGCCTCGATCAGCACGGCGGCCAGCGCCAGGGTGGTCAACGGGGTCTGCGCGGCCGGCTTGATCACCACAGTGCAACCCGCGGCCAGTGCCGGGCCGATCTTGCGGGTGCCCATGGCCAGCGGGAAGTTCCACGGGGTGATCGCGTACACCGGACCGACGGGCTGCTTCATGGTGAGCAGCCGGGTGCCACCGGAGGGCGCCACGGAGTAGCGGCCGGAGATCCGCACGGCCTCCTCCGAGAACCAGCGGAAGAACTCGGCGCCGTAGGTCACCTCGCCGCGCGCCTCGGCCAGCGGCTTGCCCATTTCCAGGGTCATCAGCAGCGCGATATCCTCCGACCGCTCGATCAGCAGCTCGAAGGCGCGGCGCAGGATCTCGCCGCGCTCGCGGGGGTCGGTGGCGGCCCAGTCGGCCTGCGCGGCGACCGCCGCGTCCAACGCGGCGATACCGTCGGCGGGGGAGGCGTCAGCGACCTCGGCGATCACCTCGCCGGTGGAGGGATCCTCGACCGGAACGGTTTTCTCGGTGGAGATCCACTTCCCACCGATCAGCAGCCCCTTGGGTACCGCGTTCAGTACCCGCTTCACCTGCTCCGACGTCACAGCCATTGGTTTCTCCTCGGGTGAAAGGTGCAGTTGTCGTGCGGCCCCGAAGGGTTGGGTCAGGATGCCAACGAGTCGAAGGCCCGTTCGATGACGTCGAGCCCCTCGGACAGCAGATCGTGTCCGATCACCAGCGGCGGCAGGAAACGCAGCACGTTCCCGTAGGTACCCGCGGTCAGCACCACCACACCGGCCGCATGGCAGGCCTTGGCGATCTGACCGGTCACAGCAGATCGTGTCCGATCACCAGCGGCGGCAGGAAACGCAGCACGTTCCCGTAGGTACCCGCGGTGAGCACCACCACACCGGCCGCATGGCAGGCCTTGGCGATCTGACCGGTCAACGCGGCGTCCGGCTCGGTGGTGCCCGGCTCGACCAACTCCACCGCGATCATCGCGCCGCGGCCGCGGATGTCACCGATCGCGGCATGGCGGGACTGCATGGCGCGCAGCCGGTCGAACATGATCGTCTCGATATCCCTTGCGGCGCCGGCGAGATCGAGCTCGCGCATGGTCTGGATCGAGGCCAGTGCGGCCGCGCAGGCGACCGGGTTGCCGCCGTAGGTGCCGCCGAGACCTCCGGTGTGCACGGTGTCCATCAGTTCGGCGCGACCGGTGACGGCGGCCAGCGGCAGCCCGCCGGCGATGCCCTTGGCCGTGGTGACCAGGTCGGGGACGACGTTCTCGTGCTCGCTGGCGAACCAGGCGCCGGTGCGGCAGAAGCCGGTCTGGATCTCGTCGGCGATGAGCAGCGCGCCGTCCGCGGTGCACCAGGAAGCGATCGCCGGCAGGAATCCTGGCGCAGGGACGATGAAACCGCCCTCACCCTGCACCGGCTCGATCAGCACGGCGGCGACGTTCTTGGCGCCGACCTGGGTGCTGATGACGTCGATCGCGCGCTTCGCGGCCTGCTCGCCGGTGATACCGCCGTCCCGGAACGGGTACGACATCGGCACCCGGTAGACCTCGGCGGCGAACGGGCCGAAGCCGTCCTTGTAGGGCATGTTCTTGGCGGTCAGCGCCATCGTCAGGTTGGTGCGCCCGTGGTAGGCGTGGTCGAAGACGACGATCGCGGTCCGGCCGGTGGCGTGCCGGGCGACCTTGACGGCGTTCTCCACGGCCTCGGAGCCCGAGTTGAACAGCGCCGACTTCTTGGCGTGGCTGCCGGGGGTGACGGCGGCCAGCTCCTCGCAGACCTGCACGTAGCCCTCGTACGCGGTGATCATGAAACAGGTGTGGGTGAACGCGGCGACCTGATCCTGCACGGCCTGCACCACCCGCGGCGCGGAGTTGCCGACGCTGGTCACCGCGATCCCGGATCCGAGGTCGATGAGCGAGTTGCCGTCGACGTCCACCAGCACGCCGCCGCCGGCGCGCTCGATGAAGACCGGGAACATCGCGCTGACCCCGGCCGAGACCGCGGCCTGCCGCCGCGCGAACAGCTCCCTGGAGCGGGGGCCGGGCAGTTCGGTGACGAGGCGGCGTTCCTGGGCCAGGTCCTGTGTCGCGGCGATGGTCATGGGCGGCAACTCCCGTCGTCGAAGAAAGCGTCTGTGAAAGCGGTTCTATGACTGTCGTCTCTGATCAAGCATCGTCGGATCAGCTGGTTTGCGCTGGTCCGGGCACAGAAGTTCACCCGGCTCGCCCCGGGCGAGAACTCCAGCCTCCCGGATCGAGTGCGAGCATCCCAGTGGCCAAAATGTCCAACTAGACTCGCAAGTATGTACAGATTGGCAAACCGCGGCGTCCAGCCATGTCGCTGACCTTGCGTGACCTCGTCGCAATGCCCGAACTCAAGCTCCAGCTGCACACCTCCGGACCCGATGTCGATCGCGTGATCACCTGGGTGCACGTCAGCGAGCTGGTTGACCCGACCCCGTTCCTGACCGGCGGCGAACTGCTGCTGACCACCGGGCTGGCGTTCGACCCCGGCACCACCCGGGCCACCGGCGACGGGCCACCCGGGTACGTCGAACGGCTGCGGACGGCCGGGGTCGTCGGCCTCGGGTTCGGTACCGGGCTGAGCCACGACGACGTGCCGGCCGATCTGCTGGCGGGCGCGGGCCGACGTGGGCTGCCGGTGGTCGAGGTGCCGCGTCAGACGCCGTTCATCGCGATCAGCCGGGCCGTCTCCAATGCCATTGCGGCTGACGAGTACGCCGCTGTGACAAGGACTTTCGTCGCACAGCAGGCGTTGACCAGGGCCGCTCTTTCGCCGTCGGGGCCGGATCAGGTGGTGCGGCTGCTCGCGCAGCAGGTGGGTGGCTGGGTCGTTCTGATCGATGCGGCGGGTGCACCACTGGCGAGTCACCCGCGGGCCGCCGGTGCGCCGCCGGAAGCGCTGGCATCGGAGATTGCGAAGCTGCGGGGCCATCGCGGGGCGGTGAGCTCGGCGTTTCCGATCGGCGAGGACACCGTCAGCTTGCAGCCGGTCGGGTCCGGCCAACGGCGCCGGGCGTTCCTGGCCGTTGGCCGGCCGGGCGTGCTCTCGGCCGCTGACCGGCACCTGGTCAATGCGGCCGTGCTCTTGCTGACGATCAGGCTGGAGCAGTCGAACGGGGACGACAGGGGCATGGCCGGACTTCGATCGGCGATGGTCAGGCTGCTGCTGGCCGGAGATGTCGACCTGGTGCGGCCGGTCGCACTGGACATCGGGGAAGAACTCCCGGATGCCCCGTTGGCCCTGCTCGCAGTGCTGGCCGGGCCCGACCGACCCACCGCGGCTGGGCTGGAGCGGCGAGTCGGCGACCCGTCTCGGGCATGGCTGGCCGGGAGTGTCGGTGACTCGCTTGCCGTCATCGCCGGCGAAGCGGATCCCGGTCTGCCGGATCTGCTGGCCGAACTCGCGCAGTCGCGCGGTACGTCGGTCGGGGTCGCTCAATCACGCGACTACCCGGGACTGGCTGCTGCGTACCGCCAGGCGCTGCAGGCAGCCGAGTTCGGTCGGCGTACCGGCGGCGTCACCCGGTTCACCGACATCTCGATGCAGGACGTGGCCGGGATCATCGACGTGGCCGGGATCATCGACCCGGCCGCCGGCCAGGCGTTCGCCGACTCGCTGCTGGGTGGCCTGATCGAGCACGATCGCACCGGCCGGGGCGATCTGCTGGCCTCGCTGCGGGTCTGGCTGACCCACCTGGGGCAGTGGGATCCGGCGGCCGGCGAACTCGGCATCCACCGGCACACGCTTCGGAACCGGATGAACACCGTCGAGGACATCCTGGGCCGGAGCCTGGACTCGCCGGGGACCCGCAGCGAATTGTGGTTGGCCATGGAACTCATCGCCCCTGCTGCCAGCAAGGCCTGAACGGCCGAAACCGTTGGTCGGTGCTGACGTGCAGCAGCGTCTTCGCGATAACCGGGGATCAGAGGTCGTCGATGTCTGGATTCGATCATCACATCAGGCGGAGCGACACCCGCCATTCTTCTGAGGACATCCTGCGGCGAACGATCGTCGAGAGTTGCCGTCTGAGATTCCAGCGCAGGAGAATCCGGAATCCACCGGCAAAGCACCCGCCAACAAAGGCCCCACGATGAGCTACTTGCAGGCGTCAGGTGAATGGAAGCCGTTCAAGGACGGTCAACGCGGGCGGAGCACGATGTCGATGGTGTCGTCGGGGTCGTTGAACCGCCGCTCCCAGCGTCGATCCGGCCAGCACAGCTCTAGCACGCCGGCGGCCGGGCGGTAGAGCGCGGTGTAGACGGTGCCGAAAGCCCTCCGATAGTGCGGGGAATGCAGCGGCGGCTGCAGGAACTGCTCGACGAGCTGCTCGGGGGTCGGGTCGTCGGCGACCACGGCGAGCAGGTGGGTGCGACGCTGCACACTGGCGTAGCGGTGCGCGTGATCGTCATCGTCGGGCAGCTCGCCCCGGTGGTTGGTGGCGATCGGCGAGTTGCTGAACTCCGCAGTCCGGCCTGGGCCGACGTAGGCGGTGACCACCGTTCCGGCGGCGTCCACCATCGTCAGGTTGTACGTCATCGCGACCGGCAGCCGCTCCAGGATCTCCCTGGCCTCGCCGACCGTGGACGCCACCTCCAACAGGTAGCGGACGACCAGCGACACGGCGAAGCCGGGTCCGGACCCGCGGCGGCCGCCGAAGCTCAGCGACACCACCAGGCCGTCGGCGTTCATCCCGTCCAGCAGGCCCCATAGGCAGTCGTTGTTGCCGATCACCGGCCGACCGCGGAAGGAGCTGGAATAGACCACCCGCTCCCACAGGTCGGGGGAGTAGTCGTAGTTGCGGCACAGCGCGATCGGCGGCCCGGCCAGCACCGCCTGCGAGCATCCGGGCAGAAACCGCGGCGGATCCCACAGCGTCAGCAAACGGGCCGCGACCTCATCCGCGCCGATCTGCTCGGCCAGCCCCACCATCTGCTGGTACGTCGGGAACAACTCCGGCATGTGCGTGGAGAGCATGCGCTGCGCGAGCTGAACATCCGGCCGGGGGCGGACGTCACGCTGCAGGTACCACTGCCGGTACCCCGACCAGGTAGCGGCGAACAGCGCCTGCCACCGCGGCCCCGGCGTCGGCTCGCGGATGCCGTAGACCGTCAACGGGATCGGTTCGCTCGGCAGGTCGGGCTCGACCTGCGTCATCCGGCGGGGAAAGGCGTCCACCGAACGCCGGCGTGGGGCTGCGGTCATCGTTCTCCTCTCCCGCCAGGCTCCCACCATCGTGCGTGCACTGCCCGGCTGCCCGCCCGGTTGCTGCTGTCCAGGGCGTGCGCCATGCTCGCAGCAGCGGGCTCCCGGGGGCGTCCGTAGCCCCTCGACCGACGGAGGATTCATCGTGACCCAGGCTCGGCCGCTGAAGGGCGTCGCGGAAATCAGGCACTTCTTCCGCACGAACACCACCCCGATCTTCTTTGTCGGCGCCACCCCGTTCAACCTGCTCGGCCTGGACCGGTGGGTCCGCGGCTTCGACTACGTCACCTATTACGACGCGTGGGACGGCGCCCATCCGCGGGTGTTCACCCCGAAGGACAAGCCGTACGTCGAGTTCGAGAGCGGCGAGGAGATCAACAACTATTTGCTGCAGCACCCCGAGGTCAAGGCCTACATGCAGCGCTCGGCGGCTTCGACTACGTCACCTATTACGACGCGTGGGACGGCGCCCATCCGCGGGTGTTCACCCCGAAGGACAAGCCGTACGTCGAGTTCGAGAGCGGCGAGGAGATCAACAATTATTTGCTGCAGCACCCCGAGGTCAAGGCCTACATGCAGCGCTCGGGTGGGCGGCCGAAGGTGGCCATGGTCTTCTTCGACGAGGAAACCGAGAAGATCTGCACGGAACTCGGCTACGACCTGATCCTGCCGTCCGCGGCGCTGCGCGAGCACCTGGACTCCAAGATCGTCACCACCAGGCTCGGTGACGAGGCCGGCGCGCCGTCGGTGCCCAACGTGCTGACGTCCGTCGACTCCTGGGCCGAGTTGGTCGAGCAGACCACAGCGGCCGGGTTGGGGACGGATGTCGTGTTGCAGACCCCGTACGGGGACAGCGGCAAGACCACTTTCTTCCTGACCAGTGAGGCCGACTGGGACAAGTTCGCCGCGGACATCGTCGGCCAGCAGCAGAAGATCATGAAGCGGATCAACAACCGCGGCATCGCGGTCGAGGCGGTGCTCACCCGGCACGGCACCGTGGTCGGCCCGTTCATGACCGAGCTCATCGGCCACCCCGAGCTGACCCCCTACAAGGGCGGCTGGTGCGGCAACGAGATGTACCCGGACGCGCTGTCCGGCGAGGCCAGGATCAAGGCGAACCAGCTGGTGCGCCGGCTCGGCGACCGGCTGTCCGGCGAGGGGTACCGCGGCTTCTTCGAGGTCGACGTGCTGATCGACACCGACGCCGACGAGGTCTACCTGGGTGAGCTGAACCCCCGGATCAGCGGCGCCTCCGCGATCACCAACGTCACGGCGGGGGCGTACTCGGACATCCCGCTGTTCCTGTTCCACCTGCTGGAGTTCATGGACGTCGAGTACGAACTCGACGTCGACGAGGTCAACCGCCGCTGGGAGGACCTGGCCTCGGTCGACCTGTGGAGCCAGATGATCATCAAAGAGACCGCGCCCGCGGTGGAGCAACTGACCAGAACCGCGCGGACCGGCCAGTGGTACTTCGATGACGCGGGCGAACTGCACTTCCGCAGGGCCGCGCTGGACTGGCATCAACTGCAGAACGAGAACGAGTGCTTCTTCCTGCGGATCTACGGGCCCGGCGACTACCGGTGGAAGGGCGCCGACCTGGGTGTACTGGTGACGAAGGGCCGGTTGCAGACCGAGGAACCCGAGGCTCCGGAGGCCAACCTGGGCGATCCAGGACCTGTCGCTGCGCTCGATCCCGCCGTTGACGACGGTGCCGACGAAGCTGCCGACGACGCAACACCGCCGTCGGGGTTGGACCTGGTGTCCGAGCACGAGTCCGATGCGGCGCCGCAGAACGCATCCGGCGAACCGGCGCCCGGCGGACCGGCGGTGCAGAAGTCGCGGCTGACCTCACGAGCGATGCGGTTGATCGACGCGATTCGTGGCCAGTTCGCCGGGGTTCCGGTGGGCGAGGACTTCACGCCGCCGATCAACCCGGTCGGGGTCAAGTCCGGCGGGTGATCTCGTCGGTGCCCGCGGTCCCACCAGCGGTGCGGTCCGCGGTCCCACCAGCGGTGCGCTGATCATTTGCACCCCGAACAGGACAAAGACCCCGGTTGAAGTGCTTTTCGTCCGCGCACCAACGCCTGACGGCTCTCGACCGGCTCACCGCAGGTGCAGCTGGAAGCCGATCATGTCGATGGCGGCGAAGGTGTCCAGCAGCTTGCTGACATCCTGCGGCAACGGCCAGGACGACAGCTTGACCACCACCAGCTTCCGCGCGGGCTCCACCCAGATCATCTGGCCGTGAATCCCCAGGCACAGCAACACTTCTCGGGTCGCCGAGGGCAGCCAGAACTGGTTGCGGTACATCCCGCCGGGCATCCAGCTGTCGTTCCCCGACGCGGCGAACACCTGCCGGGAGTGGCTGGCGCCGGCGTAGCTGTCGGCGATCCACCACTCCGGCACCACCTGCCGGCCGTCGACGCTGCCCCGTTCCAGCAGCATCTGGCCGAACCGCCCCAGGTCGCGCAGCGTCGCGGCGAGCCCGCCGTCGTGGAAGACCGCGCCGGCAGCATCGACCGAGGCGTCCATGTCCTGCTCGGCGTCGATGCGTGACCACAACAGGGTGGAGAGCAACTCCGGCATCCGCACCCCGCTGGCCCGTTCGCACAGCCAGCCGAGGACATCGGTTTCGCACGAGCGGTATTCGAACGCGGCGCCGTGGTCACGCTTGGCCTGCAGGGTCGGCAGGTATTCGTACATCGAGAACGGCAGGTCGGGCCTCATCCGCGGGGCCCAGCCGATCACCTGCTCCAGCAGCCGCACCTCGGCGCCCGGATCGAGGTATTCCTCGGAGAACCGCACGCCGGATCGCATGTCGAGCACGTCGCGGACAGTCGCCCCCCGGTAGCCGGACGCGGCCAACTCGGGGAGGTAGTAATCGACTGCCGCCCTGACGTCGATCGCGCCCCGGTCGGCGAGCACCCCGACCACGCAGCCGACCAGCGATTTGCTCACCGACATCAGCATGTGCGTCCGGTCGGCGGGCATGCCGGTGGGGTACTGCTCGGCGACGATCTTGCCGTCGTGGATCACCAGGAACCCGTCGGTGTAGGTGTCGGCGATCACCCCGGCCACCGTCCCGGCGCTGCCGTCCAGGCGCCAGACGACCTGGTGCTCCTGGAACCCCGAACCCTCGGGAAGCGGCCGGGCAGACGCCCCGCGGCTCACCCGTGCGGTCGGCACCACCTCGCGCAGGTGCTGGAACGACCAGCGATTGACCGGGGCGTTCTGCCAGTTGGCGAGCGACCAGCGGTGTTCGACGGCCGGCGGGAAGCCGATCATGGTCATGGCGGGTCTGCTCCAGCAGGTACGGGCCGGGTGGTGCCCCGGTCTGATCGGGTTGCGACGTTACCCGGCCGAGCTGTCGCCGGAGACATTTGCGCTTCCGCAACTCCGCGTGGGTACCCGGCTGATCACGGTTTGCGGCCCTTTCGTGTCGCGTCACAACCTCGGATGGCCCGGCGTCGTGATCACGGCCGAGAACATGGGTATGAGCACTGCTCCCGACCTGGACACCCTCGCCTGGCGGCCCGTCGTAAAGTTCGCGTCATGACCGACACCGCCGACTCGCCCGACGAATCCAGTACAGCCGCCGCATCCGCGGATCGACCCGTGCACCGCAAGCCGCACAGCTACATCGTCACCGACGGAATCGAGCGCGCGGCGGCGCGCGGGATGCTTCGCGCGGTCGGCATGGGCGACGACGACTGGCGCAAGCCGCAGATCGGGGTGGCAAGCTCCTGGAACGAGATCACCCCGTGCAACCTGTCGCTGGCCCGCCTCGCCAAGGCCGCCAAACAGGGCGTGTTCGACGCGGACGGCTACCCGCTGGAGTTCGGCACCATCTCGGTCTCCGACGGCATCTCGATGGGTCACGGCGGGATGCACTACTCGCTGGTCAGCCGGGAGGTCATCGCCGACTCGGTGGAGACGGTGTTCCGCGCCGAGCAGCTCGACGGTGGCGTGCTGCTGGCCGGGTGCGACAAGTCCGAGCCCGGCATGCTGATGGCGGCCGCTCGGCTGGACATCGCCGCGGTGTTCCTCTACGCGGGATCGACCCTGCCGGGCCGGCTGGACGGCGAGACGGTCACCATCATCGACGCTTTCGAGGCGGTCGGTGCCTGCCTGGCCGGGAAGATCACCCGTCAGCGGCTGGACGACGTGGAGAAGGCCATTTGCCCCGGCGAGGGCGCCTGCGGCGGCATGTACACCGCCAACACCATGGCCAGCGCGGCCGAGGCGCTCGGTATGTCGCTGCCCGGCAGCGCCGCCCCGCCGGCGCCGGATTCCCGGCGCGACTCGTTTGCGGTGCGTTCGGGCGAGGCCGTCGTCAAGCTGGTCGACGCCGGGATCACCGCCAGGGACATCCTGACCAAGAAGGCCTTCGAGAACGCGATCACCGTCGTCATGGCGTTGGGCGGATCGACCAACGCGGTGCTGCACCTGCTAGCGATCGCCCACGAGGCCCGAGTCGAACTCCTGCTCGATGATTTCAATCGGATCGGCGACCGGACCCCGCACCTGGCGGACGTCAAGCCGTTCGGGAAGTACGTGATGACCGACATCGACCGGATCGGCGGCGTGCCGGTGGTGATGAAGGCGCTGCTGGATGCGGGTCTGCTGCACGGCGACGCACTGACCGTCACCGGCAAGACTATGGCCGAGAATCTCGCGGAGCTGAACCCGCCCGCGCTCGACGGCGAGGTGCTGCACGCAATGACCAACCCGATCCACCGCACCGGCGGCATCGCCGTTCTGCAGGGGTCTCTCGCGCCCGAGGGTGCGGTGGTGAAGAGCGCCGGGTTCGACGCCGAGGTCTGGGAGGGCCCGGCGCGGGTGTTCGACGGCGAGCAGGGTGCCATGGACGCGATCGCCGACGGTACCTTGCGGCCCAAGGACGTCATCGTGATCCGCTGGGAAGGCCCCAAGGGTGGGCCGGGCATGCGGGAGATGCTGGCCGTGACGGGCGCGATCAAGGGCGCCGGCCTTGGCAAGGACGTGCTGCTGCTGACCGACGGCCGGTTCTCCGGCGGGACCACCGGCCTGTGCATCGGGCACGTCGCGCCGGAAGCGGCGAACGCCGGGCCCATCGCGTTCGTGCAGGACGGTGACCTGATCCGGCTGGACATGGCGTCCCGCACGCTTGACCTGATCGTCGACGAGACCGAGCTCGCGAAACGCCGCGAGCAGTGGAAGCCGAAGGAGCAGAACCTGAACTTCGGCGTCGCCGGCAAGTACGCCAAGCTGGTCGGCTCGGCGGCGAAGGGCGCGGTCTGCTTCTGA
>Ga0209584_10000140_pt1 | contig 19709 bp, 17 predicted proteins | sample NGEPerD_FD_184507 | JGI IMG/M metagenome (GOLD analysis project Ga0209584, IMG submission 184507) | Arctic peat soil microbial communities from the Barrow Environmental Observatory site, Barrow, Alaska, USA - NGEE PermafrostAB12-D... | ecosystem: Environmental > Terrestrial > Soil > Wetlands >...
GTGATCATGGTGTCTCTATGTCGTGATCTCGGTAGGTAGCGGATGAGGGTGCTGTTGAGCCCGAGGAGCGCAACGAAGCCGATGAGTGTCGTAGCGGCAATCAGCGAGGTTGCCCGCCCCACTTGGGGAACGCTGAAGATGCGGGCGGCAAGGATCCAGAAGGCAAAGCCGAGTCCCGCTTGGAGTCCCGAGCTCAAGAGCAGATACATGGAGTTGCGGACCATGTGATTCTGTTGGAGCCGACCCACCAACCCGTAGGCCGGCTCGACTGTCTCTGGTCGGGGCGGCGTGGCTACTTGGGCGAGCCCGGCAGTCGAGGTGACCACAAGGTGGATGCCTGGGTCATCGGACAGGGTCGCTTGATCCGTGACTGACATGGGCACTTATCCGACCAGCAATAGATGTCGCGTAATGGGGCTCATCAGCTTGCGATGAGCTGCAGATCGACGACCGTGCCGTCTGACTCCGCCAGCCCGACGTCGATGTTCGAGACCTTTCGCTGAGAGCGAACCTTGAACAGGATGCTCATGCACACCACGCCGTCCCGCCAGTTGAGGTGCTTGCCCTCCGCGTGTGTGCGGGAGTGGTAGGAGACAGGAACCTCGAACGGACGGTGACCCGCTTTGAGCAGGCGGGCCGTGATCTCTGTGTCGAGACCAAAGCCCTGCTCGCTGAGCGTGAGGCCACGGAGTAACTCGACCGGCACCAGCTTGAGGCAGGTGTGGAGATCGCTGATGTACGAGTCGAACAGGACGTTGGCCACGAATGTGGTCACCTTGTTGCCCATGGCGTAGCGATAGGACTGGTAGACAGTGTTGCTGCCGAATAGGCGCGAGCCGTAGACAACGTCCGCCCGTCCGTTGAGGACCGGCCGCAGGAGGGGAAGTAGGTCCTGGGGCGCGTATTCGAGGTCAGCGTCGAAAGGCACCACGTGGGTGCCCCGGGCGAGGTCGATGCCCGAGAGCAATGCCGCACCCTTGCCGCGATTGGTGGCGTGGCGGTGGATGACCACCCGGGGATCGAGGATCGAATCGAGGATGTCAGCCGTATCGTCTCGGCTGCCGTCATCGACCACGATGAGTTCGATAGGGCAGGGATACGGAACGTCGAGGACCTGTTCGATAGCTCGAGCGATCGTCCGACCTTCGTTGTATGCCGGCATGATGATCGAGAGCATCACGGGGCGCATGGAGGGCTCAGTGCAAGACGGCTCGGTGAGTTCGAGATTGCTATAGGTCATCGGAGCCCACCCAGAGTGGTAGTGGCAGATGTAAGCCCGTTGCATCTGGGGTCGCTAGGGATCTGTGTTGCAGCTGAACGTGCCATAAGGATGCTCCGATGGTTTGGTCGAATTGCGAATGAAGTGATTCAGCAATCGGGAGGTGGAGTACTGTCCTGTCGTTGGGCGGAGGTGCTATGAGGGGCATCGTAAGAGTCGATCGAGACGGTGAACACCCTGAAAGTCTCGACACCGCCCCTGAATTAGGCGAGGTCAATCCCGGTGTTGGCCGAGTCCGACCCATGCGATATAGGGATGCTCACCCTTGCGATAAGCCCATGCTCCGTCGGCCCACCATCGTGTTGATGGCGCTGCGCTCCTTCATCACATCAGGCCCCCTGACCACCTGAATAGTTACGGCCATTCGTGCCTCTTCTGCAAGGGCTCAGGTCGTTTTGCCCTACAAGTTGCCATACAAATCGGGCCCAATTGCCGCTTCACAGGGATGAGGTGCGGGGGTTCTTGGTCGCTTGATGTCGCCAATGCCCGCGCTCGATCCATTGACGTATTGCGCGCCACGCAAGGGGTCAAAAATGTAGCCACGACGGTAGCCACGCCGCTGAACTACCCTGGCTAGTGCTGAACTACAATGATCACTTAGGCCCAGGTCAGCGGCCGATCTTGGACGACATCGGACCCACCTGAACCCCTCCGGGGTGCATGACACGCAAGGGGTCGTGGGTTCAAGTCCCGCACGGCCCACCACTGTGATGTCGCGAGACATCGCGGACAGACGAACCTATGCAGGCTACGTGACCTTCGCCTTCGGGGCGAGGGGCTGGTAGTCCTTTTCTGGGTCGAGCGTGAGGTGTCTGAGCAGTTCGCCCTCTTCGCTCAGCACCCGGATGTCGAGGTCGGCCACCAAGACGATGACCCGGCGTCCCGTGTGGGCCCGACCGACTCCGACATGGTGGAGCTTGGTCCCGTGCCGCAGGGTGAAGACGCCGGTCTTGTCGACCTTGTCGTGGCGGACCCGGGTGTGGGGAGCCATGGGGTACTTGTCGGGGTCAGGTGATGCCTTGGCGAGGGCGTCGAAGGCCTTCCTCGGCGGGACCATGCCCCGGGCCGAGTGGGGCCGTGTCTCGTTGTAGTAGCGGACGAAGTAGTCGACCTGTCCCTGGAGCTCGGCGATGGACCCTGCCGGATCCTGTTTGCGCAGCCAACGCTTGAGGGTCTGGTGGAACCGTTCGATCTTGCCCTGGGTCTGGGAGTGGTAGGGCTTGCCGTGCTTGATGGTGATACCCAGGGTGGCGAGCTCGGTCTCGAAGCCACAGCGGCCGTTGCGGAACTGGGCGGTGAAGATGCAGCCGTTGTCGGTCAGCATCGAGGCAGGCAGCCCGAAACACCCCGCACCCTGGTAGAACGCGGCCACCACGTCGGCTGCGGTGGTCACCGGCAGCACGACGGCGACCGTCACCATCCGGGAGTAGTCGTCCACGAAGTCGAGGATCTCCACACCCGTCCCATCGGCCAGGGACCAGTGGGTCATGTCCGCCTGCCACGTCTCGTTGGGCAGGTGCGCCTCGAACCGCACCCAGGACTGCTTGGGTCGCTTCTGGGGCGCAGGGACGACGAACCCACGTCGGACGAGCACCCGGTGGATCGTCGATCGACCGGGGGCGGTCCCGTGGCGCTGGGCCAGGTGGTACTGGATCGTGAGCGGCCCGGCGTCGAAGCCGTCCTCGGAAAGCTGCTTGCGGATCATCACGATCTCGTTCTCGAGCTCCACGTCGAGCTGGGTCGGTCGGCGGTGGGGCGCCTTGGACTTCGGGGCCAGCGCCTCGTAGCCGCCAGCTCGGAAGCGTGCGGCTTGTTTGGCCACCCAGGACTTCGACATGTCGAGCGACGAGGCCACCGACCGGAGGGACCGGCCCTCGATCACCACAGCGTCAACGGCATAGCGGGCACGATCCATGGACACCACCTGAGCCAGGTGTCCACGATGTCCTGGGACATGGTGTCCACTAAGTCATGGAACCGGACACCGCACGGCCCACCACTCCTGACCTGGGAATACGCCTGGTCAGATGATCTAGGTGGCGGCTCAATTCCCAGAATGGGGGACTTGGTGGGGTTCAAGCCCCACACCATTGACCGGGAGCGATGTGGCTCGGTGGGTTCGGTTGCCATCCCAGGAGTGACCTCCACAGCGGGGGGTACTCTGGCTCCCATGGAGCCGTTCGTCGCCGCATTGTCGCCCTTGGAGCCGACGATTCACGCTCCCGCAGCCACTGGACAGCAAGGGCCTCCCGCGGTGGTTCGGTCCCGACTTCCACCCGACACCGGAAGCGTTGGCCGAGTTCGGCAAGCCCATCGACGGCGAGCAGCGCGGATTCGACCTCAGTGGCTGAGCCAACCGATGGCGTCAACCTGTGGGGGTCGACAGATGAGGTCATGTACGCCGAGGCAGTGGCCTGGTTCAAGCAGCACCCAGAGGTCACGCCAGGATGGGCGGTCCTGCTGGCCTACGGGCTGTCACCTGAGTTCCTCAACGGCCTCATGGCCGACGTGCAGACCTACGAGGACGGTTCAAGTGTCCCAGCAAACCCGCCGATGCACCTTGCACGCCGGAAGCATCGGCGGACAGGAGAACAGCGATGAGGCGGATGGCACTACTGGCGGGTATCGGACTGCTCGCACTCGGAGTATCGACGGCGGCGGGCGTGCCATCGGTGGCGGGCGCGGCGACGCTGCCCCTGTTCAAGGCGGAGGCCATCTGCAACAAGGCCGTCCTTGCGGACAAGCCCATCACCACAAAGCAGGTCGCCGCTTGCAAGGTCGCCAGCGGGTACATCACCACCAAGTGCTCTCACGCCCCGAACGTGTACGAAGTCTCGGTGGGCACCAATGGCAACGGGTCCGCGCTGCTCCGAGTCAGCCACAAGCCGAAGGTCTACACAGAGGCGAATCTCACCGTCAGCGACGGTACGCAGCTTTGCGGCGACCCGCTCGACCCCACTGACACACCGCCCCCGGCTGCGATGACCCAGGCCCAAGTTGCTGCCCTCTTCCGCAAGCCGAAGGCCAGCACCACGACGACCTCGGCCGGTACGACCGCGTCCAACGCCTGTGCTCAGTGGGTGGCTGCCAACAACGCGCTCGCCGGTCTTCCCGCTGGCATGACGATGGCTCAGGCCGAAACCAAGATGGCCAACCTCTGCTCGCCATCGGAGATGAACGGCGTGCTGGCGGCTTCGCAGCCATCGGACCCATCCACTGAGATTCAGCTCGCCACCAAGTCGTTACAAGCCCAGGTGTGCCCGACGAACCCCCACACGAAGCTCTGTCCCTGACGCCGACTCAGGCATTAAACCGTCTCGGGTCCTCGTCAGGCGCCAGCTTCTGTAACTTTCTGATCCTGACAAGTCCTCCGCCACGGCCTGCCGGCTGGTCGAGCTGGACAACCCACACCTTCAGATGGAGGATGCGACCTCGCCGGATGATGGTTCCGGTGTGGTCCTTGACGGGCATCTCCAAGCACCGGACCCGGTCACCGACCGCCAACTCCTTGTCGGGTGTCTTCTTCGCCATGGACGACAACGGTACTGCCCACTTGTTGGTGAGTAGAAGGAGCATCAGTCAGACTGAGCGCATGAGTTGGCTCTGGGGTGCGCTCGTCACGGTTGTCCTGACTTGGGCAGGCAACCTCATCGGGAAGATCTTTGGCTCACCGTCCACAGCGGACATCACAGTGGCCGTTGAAGTGAAGGCATCGGGAGAGTCCGAGCAGCAACTGAATATGCTTCCTGGGGCCACTGATGCCAGCCTTCGTCTGCTTCGGGCTGAACCCAACGTGTTGAGCAACCTTGGGGTCATCAACCGCCTCGGCGTGCCACCCTCTGTCCAGGGAGGGGCATGGACATGGCCCCAAGTCTTCCGTTCGCTTCGGGCCGTAGTCGAATCGGCCAACGTCGTCGCAGAAGAAGTCCTCATCATCAGAACGCTCGGCTCAACTGCACTGGCCGACGCTGCCTTCGACACCGCCAGTCGCCTTGCCAACTTGCTTCAGAACAGCAATCCGACCAATCACCAGCGCCGAGACTTTGTTCCGCAGCCACTGCTCGAACAAACGGTGGCTTCACTCGTCATGTTCAGGAAACTCGTTCGGGCCGAGTTGGAATCAGGTGGTCCTAAACTGAAGTCGAGCACCGAGGGCGGCTGAGCCCGGACCACGTCCCAAGGCACCGACTGCCACCCGTATCCCCTCGGCGGGAAGAGTGGATCGAGGCTGACCGACCACAGACCACCCGGTCCTATTGGAGTGATGGTCGCCTCATCGTCACTGCCCGTAGGTAGCCTTGCCGCATGGCGGTAACAGGCGAAGAACCCCCGGTGGTCGGGGGCAACATGAAGAACGCTCTTGTGGCGGACCAGGTCATGGAGAGCGACGCCAAGACTGGCGACTACATCCTCTCCCAGTCGAACAATGACCCCTCCGAGTGGACAGAGCACATCGCCCGGCAACTGCGGATCGATGACGACGAAACCCACTACTCGGGCGAGCTCCACACAACCCTGCTGATGTTGGTGACGGAGACGGACAAGATGTTCCGCAATCCGCCGCTGCCTCAGACCCCAGAACTGTGCCGGCCGCTCGCCAACGCCGTCACCAAGAGCCTCAGTCCTCGGGTGGTCTACGACATGCTGCTCATCGGACCGAGCGAGTGGCGGCGTAAGAAGGTGCCTGCTGACACCCCCGTGTCCGGCCTGGCGCCGAAGCTTCAGGTGATTCTCGAGAGCGCCCTGGCAGGCGAACTGAGCCGGCTCTACACCCAGTGGACGGAGTGGGACGTGCGTGAGCCTGAGGAAGCGGCGAGAGGAAGCGATTGAGGCTCTCGAAAAGGCAGTGAGGGAAGAGGCAAAGGCGAAGGCCGCGGCTCGCCCGATCCCGCCGCCTCCTGGCCAGCGGCCGGGCCGCGAGGAGATGAGGAAGCGGTTGGAGGAGAACCGAGTGGTGCCGTTCACTCCACCCGGCAGGACGTGACCCTTCTCTTGGCCAAGCGCTGCGCCGACCTCAGATGGAGTCGAATGTCATCCAGTTGCCCGTGACGCCCGTCTCGGTCCTCAGGCTCCTGCACCCCACAACCATCTCTTCGACTTCACCGTGTTGGATAACCAACCTGCTGGCCCCCTTCGCCGCTTCGATGAGCCGGTCCATCCTGGGGAGCGAGTCTGGGACGAACTGGCCACGTTCGTCGGGTTCAACATTCGTCGCCGCCTGCAAGACGACCCCAGGTTCGTCCGCAATCAAGTTGACTGCGCCGTCCTGGCCTCGCTCAATGGCCCGAATCTTGCCTCCGAACTGGCCGATCCCGGGCTTGCGCTTTGCGAAGAGCAGTGCCGTGTTGGGCCATGCGTCTGGGTCCTCCTCCGAGCCGCTCCGTACCCTGGGCGAGGTTTAGACGTCTGAGGATCATCGCTGCGTCGTGGGCCGGAGTGCCCGCCATCCGGTTCTGGCATCGCTCGTGGGGGCGCCAAGATGGGCCAAAGGTCACCTGTTGTCGACTTGACAGTGGACTCGACAGTTGACTCGCCGAGGATGTGCAGTGCCGGTTCATGCGTCACACGGCGGGCTCCGGTACCTGCATGACAATTCATGCCCGATAAGGGTCCCCCAGGCCCTTTCGGCCACCTTCGGTGCTCTGGAACGTCACGTCACCTGGCTCGTGCAGGTGGTCACCGGAATCGGCGACCGCAGCCGCTGCTGCATCTGTGCCCGGACCGTGGCTCTGGCGATGCCTTTGTCGAGGCGATCGTCGGTACTGTCTGCATGTGTGACCCAAGTGAAGCGACTCACTTCGCCAAGCGGACGTGCTGGAGGCCCGTCCCTGCTGCCTTGGTTGTGCTCTGGATGGACGTTCGTGATGCCCGCACGCTCTGAACCGGTACGAGAGCATCCTGCGTGACACGCCAACCTTCTGACCGCCGGCGCCGTCGACTCGGTCGGACTGTCGTCATCGTGGCTCTGCTCCTCGCAATTGTGGTCGCCGGCCTCCTCATGTCGACGTTCGGCGGCGACGTCAGGCGCTTGGCGGGCGACGTGCTCCACTTCGACTCAACGTCTGCGGACGGCACACCACTGGACCCCTCGGCGTTCTCGGCAGGCGCATGCATGGCATTCGCCCCCACGGCGGGCGACAACAACAAGACGGTGTTCCTCGACGCCGGTCATGGCGGGATCGACCCCGGTGGAGTGGGAACCACCGAATCCGGACAGACGATCTACGAGTCCGACGTCAATCTGGCCATCGAACTGGACACGATGGCGCTTCTGCGGGCGCGTGGCTACCGCGTCGTCGTCTCGCGGACGCAAGATTCGACCGTGGTTCGATTGACTACCCGCGACACCACCGACGGAGTGCTCTCGCTGCAGGGTTCTCATGACGACGTCGTTGCCAGGGATGCCTGTGCCAACCTCGCCAAGGCGGACGCCCTGGTTGGGATCTATATGGATGCCGGTACCACTTCTCAGAACGCGGGCAGCGTGACGGTCTACGACACCGACCGACCGTTCTCGCAAGCAAATCTCCGATTGGCAGGGTTGCTGCAGAACGACGTCCTGTCGGCGATGAATGCCCAGGGCTGGCAGATCCCCAACGACGGGTCGCTCCCCGACAGTGGCTTCGGTTCCTCCGTCGGCGACCCCTCGGCCGGTGGCATCGCCGGAGAAGCAGCCGCCTACAACCACCTTCTGCTCATCGGCCCGGCCATGTCCGGTTATTTCTCCACGCCGAGCGATATGCCGGGTGCAGTCGTCGAGCCCCTGTACCTCACCGATCCCTTCGAAGGATCGATTGCGGCCAGCTCGGCTGATCAACAGGCAATTGCCCGGGGCATGGCCACCGCCGCCGAGCAATTTCTTGCGCCGACTACGGGGTCCGGATAGGGCCGGAGCCAAGGAGTCCCGTTCGGCAGCGTCCGCTGCATCACCGGCGGCGCATCGAATCCACACCTCTCGGGATCCCACAACCTCTCTCGGCGACCGGAGGAACATTCCCGATCTCCGGTCAGATGCCGCCGACACCTTGTCGGGGACACACCGTTGAGGCCGACGACGGCGCATTCCGGGGTCTGCCGGTGCGCTCGGCGACACCGCCGGAGGAGCGTCGGTCGTTACGCTGGACCGTGAGGGCTGAGCACGGTCAACGCGGGCGCGCTCCGGACTCGCCGCCTCACCGAGTTCAGGGAGGCTCCTCGGCCAACGAGGACGAGCTGCGAACCCTCGGCGCCCAGATGGGAGCGCTACGGGCGCCCGTCGACGACGTGTCGGGGGTCGGCGGAGACGGGGCCGAGGGGCGGTTCGGCCCACCCTGCGCGCACGGTAGAACAGAGGCATGCACGCACGAACACTCGGACAAGGCCTCGTCGTCTCGGCCCAGGGACTCGGATGCATGGGGATGAGCGAGTTCTACGGTGCGGGGGACGAGGAGGAGTCGATCGCCACCATCCACCGGGCTCTCGACCTTGGCATCACTCTGCTCGATACCGCGGACATGTACGGGCCGTTCACCAACGAGCAGTTGGTGGGGCGGGCCCTGGCCGGCCGCCGCGCGCAGGTGGTCCTCGCCACCAAGTTCGGGAACGAGCGCGCCCCCGACGGCACCCGCATCGGCGTCAACGGCCGCCCCGAGTACGTGCGATCGGCCTGCGATGCCTCGCTCGGGCGGCTGGGCGTCGACCACATCGACCTCTACTACCAGCACCGAGTCGATCCCGATACCCCGATCGAGGAGACGGTGGGTGCCATGGCCGAGCTGGTGGCGGTGGGCAAGGTGCGTCACCTGGGCCTGTCCGAAGCGGCCCCCGACACGATTCGCCGGGCGCACGCCGTGCACCCGATTACCGCCTTGCAGACGGAGTGGTCGCTGTGGACCCGGGACCCTGAGACCAATGGCGTACTCGACACCGTCCGCCAGCTGGGCATCGGCTTCGTCGCCTACTCGCCGCTCGGGCGCGGCTTCCTGACCGGGGCGATCCAGAAGCCCGAAGACCTGGACGAGGACGACTTCAGGCGGCACAACCCGCGCTTCCAGGGTGCGAACTTCGAAAGGAACCTGGAGCTGGTCGAGCGGGTGAAGGGGATCGCGGCCGCCAAGGGTGTGGCCGCGTCGCAGCTGGCCCTGGCCTGGGTGCTGGCCCAGGGAGACGACGTGGTGCCCATCCCCGGCACCAAGCGACGGAGGTACCTCGAGCAGAACGTGGCGGCTGACGGCATCGTGCTGAGTGAGGACGAACTGCGGCGCATCGACGAGGTGCTGCCTCCGGGTGCGAGCGCCGGGGACCGGTACGGCGACATGACCCCGGTGTACCGCTGAGCATCGAAGCGTGCCGGGCGCGGTTGCGGCGGTTCACTGGACAACAGGGGGCTCCCTGCCGGCCCATCCGTTGGTGGAATCGCCTGATGGGACGGGTCGCCTCACCGAGCTCGGACGGTAAGCGGCTTCCCGCTACCATCTTCGCCAGGTCGAGTGATCGCCCTGTCCACCATCCGACTGATCGGGTGTCGTGACCACCCAGGAGAACCGATGGACGATCCGCACGACCTGGAGCGCTTCGTTGCCGCCCAGGACGCCGACGACACCTACGACCGCGTGATCGAGGAGCTGCGTCGTGGTCACAAGACGAGCCACTGGATGTGGTTCGTGTTTCCACAGATCGCCGGCCTCGGACGAAGCGCACTGTCGAAGAGGTTTGCGATCTCGTCACTGAAGGAGGCGCAGGCATATCTCCACCACGCCATCCTCGGTCCTCGGCTGATCGAATGCGCACGCCTGGTGGCCGAAGGTCAGGCGGAAAGTGCGGAGCAGATCTTCGGAAGTATCGACGCTCTGAAATTGCACTCGTCGATGACGTTGTTCATGCGGGCCGCTCCCGACGAGCCACTGTTCGGGCAAGTGCTCGACCGGTACTTCGACAGCCTTCCTGACCTGGGGACCGACCAGCGGATCTGAACTCAACCGTGTCGGGTAGCCTCGAGCGGGGATCTCGCAGGCCGAAACAGAACGTTGCCACGTTGTGCCCCGGCACGACCGGGGCGTCCGGGCCGTAGACCAGAACGCCAGGGGCAGACGGGCCCTTGACGGCGCGTGAGGTGCCAACGACCGCCCCAACCTGCCAGCTGAGCTCGCCTGCGGTCCCGCGCTGCTCACGGCCGGGAAACTACCTGCGGGGCCCCGCTCGAGCGGGTGGACCGAAGCCGTTGCGGGCCACGATGCGGGCGGGAGTTCGACCGCCGGCGACGGCAGGCCCGTCCCTGTGGTGCTGGTCCGGGTCGGCTGGTGCTGGTCCTAGTCGGCGCCGTAGAACGGTGCCAGGAAGGAGAAGATGCCGCCGTCCGCTCCGACCAACCAGTAGCCGCCCGTGCCCGCGTCGGCCGCCATGCCCGTGACGGATGCATTGAGGTGTGTGCCTCCCATGGATCCGTGGAACTGGGCGTCGCCGAAGGCGAAGATGCCGCCGTCGGAGGCCACGAACCAGTAGCCCCCGCCGTCGGCCGTGGGGGCCATCCCGTTGACCGGCTGGTTGAGGGTCATGTTGCCCGTGGAACCGAAGAACGGGGCGCCGAAGGAGAAGATGCCGCCGTCCGAGGCCACCTCCCAGTAGCCACCGGTGGCGTAGTCGGAGGTGACGCCGACCACCGGCCTGTTGAGGTGTCGACCGCCCATCGATCCGTGGAACTGGGCGTCGCCGAAGGCGAAGATGCCACCGTCGGCGCCCGCCAGCCAGTACCCCTCGCCGTCCTTGGTGGGCGTGATGGACACTACGGGGGCGTTGAGAGGCCGGCCGCCCATCGACCCGTAGAACCCGGCGTCACCGAAGGCGAACGTCCCACCGTCGGCGGCCACCAGCCAGTATCCCTTGCCGTCCGGGGTGGCCACGATGTGTTCGACCGGTGCGTTGAGGGCGTGGCCGGCCATCGACCCGTAGTACGGCGCGGCGCCGTGGGCCGATACCCCGCCCTGCGTGTTGACCAGCCAGTAGCCGTCGCCTGTCGGGGTCGAGGCCATGCCGGTGACCGGGGTGGGGAGCGACGCAGGAGTGAACTCGATGGGCGCTACGAACAGGCGCCGTGCGCCCACGCAGGAGGGGTTCACGTAGGCGGTGCATCCGGGCAGCCAGGCGGCGTACGCCAGCATCCAGTTGCCGGATGCATCCTTGAAGAACGACCCACCACCCGGGCCGGCCGCCGATCCGTAGGAAGTGAGGAACGGCTCGGTCTGGCTCTGGGTGCACGGCCCGGCCGGGCCGGCACAGGTGGCGAATGCTTCGGAGTAGCCAGAGGAGTCGTAGGCACCCGCCGAGAAGAGGAGGAAGTAGGTGCCCCCCGCCTCGGCCATGTCGGGGTTCTCGACGGTGGTCTCCCAAGGGAACTGGAAGCCATTCTGAATCAGGAGCTGGCTCGGCGACCCAACCAGGGACATCCCGTCGGCACTGAGTTGCTGTGACCACAGGCGAGCCGGTCCGGTGGAGCCGCCGTCGTTCGACTTCCAGAGCAGGTAGGGAGTCCCCGTCGCCGGATCGACGAACGGGCTCGGATCGATCGCACCCCCCAGGTTCGGCTGGCAGAGCAGGGGCTGGGTGGAGTTGTCGGTGAAGACCGGACTGCTCGGCGTGAGGGTCGCCGCCGTGGCCACCGACAGGCAGTCGGATCCCGTGTCGCCCGGCTGCCCGTTCGTGGCGGCGTCGTAGTACATGATCCACTTCCCGTCCCAGCGGAAGACACCCGGCGAGGTCTGGGTGCTCGGCGTCTCCCAGGCCGGGGGGAAGGGAAGGGCGGTGGAGCCCGACTCGGTGCCGGTATAGGTGTTCCATCCGTTGCCGGTGTCGACCAGCGCCTGGAGGTTGTTGCCCCGGTCGGTGCCGGTGGTGAAGGCGTAGTAGTTCGATCCGTCCCACACCACGTCAGGGTCCGGGGCATCGAAGTCGTAGACCGGCGGATCGGTCGGCTGGATGGAGATGGCCCCGTTGCCCTGGGCCCCGGCGGACCCCTCCGAGACGGCCAGGGCCGCGCCGACCGATCCGGTGACCAGCAACAGGATCGCAACTGCGCTCCTCAACCCACGTCGCACGGCCACCGCCTTGTTCATGTTCGGGGGATCGAGGGTCCCTTGCGGCTTCTGACAGGTGCCGTCCCGGGCGGGATGTGCTCCGGCGGCAGGCACCATGCACTGGCTCCGTCTCGGTCTCCGTCGACACTAGCCCGGCCACCACGCGGCGCTAGGGCGCGGAGCGGGCTACCGGGGGTCTCGTGCACCTGTCGGACCGGATGGGTATCGTCACCGGCGTGCAGCTCGACGGTTTCCTCGAGGCGTCTCCGGGGCTCGGCGGCGTCCCGGGACGTCCCGTCCCCGGCCAGGTGGCCCGCTCGGGGCCTTCCTGCGAGCCGGTCGCTCCCTCGTGATTGCCCCGGGCCCGCCGGGGTCGGTGCATCGACCCGAGGATGTGACCGCTGAATGGCTGACGTCCGTCCTCGCCGAGGCGGGGGTGATCGCCGACGGCCGGATGGCGCACTCCGTCTCGACCAGCCCCGTGGGCACCGGGCAGATGGCCGACACCGTGCGGGTCTCCTACCGGCTCGAGCCCCCGGACGGCGGAGCGCACTCGGTCGTCGCCAAGTTCGCCTCGGCCGACGAGCAGAGCCGGTCGACCGGCCTGATGACCCGGGCCTACGAGATCGAAGTCGGTTTCTACACCGCGGTGGCCGGCCGGGTGGGCACCCGCATGCCCGAGTGCTATCTCAGCCACTACGAGGCCGACACCGGATGGTTCGTGATCCTCCTCGAGGACGTGATCGACGGGGTCCAGGGCGAGCAGCTCGACGGATGTGACGCGGAGGCGGCCGAGGCGGCCCTGGTCGAGATGGCCGCCCTCCACGGGCCGGCCTGGTCCGACCCCCACCTCGCCGGACTGGGGTGGCTGCAACGCGGGGGCCCCGAGGCCGACCATTTCCTCGCCGGTGTGGTGACCCCGTTGTGGCCGGGGTTCGTCGAGCGGTACGGTTCGCGTATCGATCCGGCCCACCTCGAGCTGTGCGACCACTTCATCGACGTGCTGGGTCCGTGGCTGGCGGGCCGCTCGGCTGCCACCACCGTGACCCATGGCGACTTCCGCCTCGACAACCTCCTGTTCTGCCCCGGGCAGGTGCGTCCCTACGTGGTCGATTGGCAGACGGCTGCGTGGGGCTCCGCCGCCTCGGACGTGTCGTACTTCATGGGCGCGAGCCTCACCGTCGAGGACCGTCGGTGCCACGGTGACGACCTGCTGCATGCGTACCATGGCGCCCTGGTGGCCCACGGGGTGACCGGCTACGGCCTGGGCCAACTCGAACAGGACTGCCGCCTCATGTGCTTCGGTGGGCTGCTCATGACCATCGGGGCGTCCATGCTGGTGAAGCGGACGGAGCGGGGCGACGAGATGTTCGTCACCAACCTGGGTCGCTACGCCCAACAGGCCCTCGACCTCGACGCCAGGGCGGTCCTCCCCGGGCCGGCCCGCAGATGACCCGACAACAGGAGGATCCGTGCCCGATCTGAGCAGCCACCCGGTCGACCCGGACGATGAGCAACGACACCTCCCCGGGACCGAGATGCTCTGGAACGAGTCGTACTACCTCGACTTCGTGTCCGAGGACGGCGCGGTGGCCGGGTATGCCCGGATCGGCCTCTACCCCAACCTGGGAGTGACCTGGTGGACGACCATGGTCGTCGGCCCGGGACGTCCGGTGACCGCGTCGGTGGCCTACGACCTTCCGGTCGGGGAGGGCACCGGGCTGGTGCTCGGGGCGCAGGGCTACGACATCACCTGCTCCGTCGAGGAGCCCCTCGACGTGATGACGCTGCGGGGGACGGCGCCCGCCGTCGGGTACGCCGAACCGACGGCGGTCTACCGGGGTGAGGCGGGTGACCCCACCAGTGTCGGGTTCGACCTCAGCTGGAGCACCGATGGCGTGCCGTACCACTACGACATCACCACCCGGTACGAGGTGCCCTGTCTGGTCGGGGGCACGGTGAGCGTGGGCGACGAGATGCTCGCCGTCGAAGGGCACGGCCAGCGTGACCATTCCTGGGGCGTCCGCGACTGGTGGGATTTCGGCTGGTGCTGGATGGCGGCCCGGCTCGACGACGGGACCAGGGTGCACGCCGCCGACATCCGGATCCCCGGGCACCCGGTGGCCTTCGGCTACCTGCAGCATCCCGATGGGGAGGTGCACCCGGTGGAGGCGGTGGAGGTGACCGAGGTCCTGGGCGATGAGGGACTACCGAGCACCGGCTCGATCCGGATCGAGCCGGGCGGTCTCGAGCTCGGGATCCAGCCCTTGGCCTTCGGGCCGCTGCTGCTGGTGGCCCCGGACGGCCGGTCCACCCGGTTCCCTCGTGCGGTCGCCCGGTTCACCTGCCGTGACGGCCGGGCCGGCACCGGGTGGATCGAGTGGAATCAGCCCGACCTCCCGGTGACCGCACGGTAGCGTCGGGTCGATGCGCCTCTCGATCGACCCGTCGCTCGACCCGTCGGACTACCGGTTCGTGCACCGGATCCGGCCCCGCTTCGCGGAGACGGACGCCATGGGGATCATCCATCACGGCGCCTATGCCGCCTATCTCGAGGAGGCCCGTGTCGAGCTCCTGCGGGCGGCCGGCCATCCCTACGACCAGATCCGGCGACAGGGGATCGACTTCGCAGTGCTCGAGCTCTACGTGCGTTACCGCCTGGCCCTCCGGTTCGACGACGAGGTGGACGTCCGCCTGGCCGTGGGCAAGCTGACCCGGACCACCTTCCAGATCGGCTACCTGCTGCAGGTGGCGGAGGAGACCCGGTCCACCGCAGTCACCGTCCACGGCGCGGTGGACAGCACCGGGAGGGCAGCCCGCATGCCGGCGTGGCTGGCCGAGCTGGCCGGGCCGGCCGATCCTGTCGGCCCCGGCGACCGCTCGGGCTGACGGGGGCTCCCGGGTGCGCGTGTCCTACGGATTGCCGACCCACCGGGTCGATCTCGACGGGGAGTTCCTCGGTCCGGGTGCCATCGGCGAGCTGGCCGCTGCCGCCGAAGCGGCCGGGTTCGGGGCCGTCTACACCACCGACCACCCCTTCCCGGGTGACGCCTGGCTGGCCCACGGCGGCCACCACGCCCTGGACCCGCTGGTGGCACTGTCCTTCGCGGCGGCGGCGACGACGACCATCCGGCTCCATACCAATCTCTTCATCGTCGCCTACCGCAACCCGTTCGTGGCGGCCAAGGGGATCGCCTCCCTCGACGTGCTGAGCGGCGGGCGGGTGATCGTCGGCCTGGGTGCCGGCTACCTCGAGCCCGAGTTCGAGGCGCTGGGGGCGTCGTTCGCCGAGCGGAACGAACGGATGGACGAGTCCATTGCCGCCATGCGCGCCGCATGGACGGGTTCGAGCACCACCTTCGAGGGGTCGGGTTACCGGGCGACGGGGAACACCATGCTCCCCAGACCCGTCCAGCGACCCCACCCACCACTGTGGATCGGCGGCAACAGCCGACGTGCCATCCGCCGGGCCGTCGAGCTGGCCGACGGCTGGTGTCCCTTCCCCAACCCGGCCGGCCTGGCGGGACGCACCCGCACCGCTCCGCTGGAGAGGGCAGAGGATCTGGCCGCGTCCCTGGAGTATGCCCGCGAGCACGCGGTAGCGATCGGGCGCAGCGCGCCCCTGACCGTGTGCTTCATCCCCGAGGGGTTGTCGATGGGCGGCGGGTCCGAGGTCGACGAGGAGCGGGTGGTCGCCTCGATGCGGGAGCTCGGGGCGATCGGGGTCGACTGGGTGAGCGTGGCCCTCCCCGGCGAGACGAGGGACGCCCAGTTGGCCGCCATCGAGCGGTTCGGGCACGAGGTGTTGCCCGAGGTGCCGGAGCGCCATGGCCGTCGGTGATCACCCCTCCTCCGTGGAGGTAGCCTGGTTGCGGAGCGCCGGGAAGTCTGGTCGGCATTGGGTCGGCCTCGGTGGCCGCCCTCGCAGAGGAGCGCGGTGACCGAACCAGAACAGGCGAGCGTGGGACAGCGACTGCCGGACCAAGCCAGGCAGAGAAAGCTTCGCCTTCCCAGCTGGCGGCGCGAGGCGCTTCGAACGACGTTCTGGGTGGTGCCGACCCTGGCCATCGTGGTCGCCTTCCTGCTGTTCGCCATCACCTATGAAGTGGACCTGGCGGCGTCCCACCACCACCTGACGCTGCCGTGGTGGGTGAGGACCGGAAGTGCCGACGCCGGCCGCCAGGTGCTCATCGCCATCGCCGCGGCCATCATCACCACCATCGGCGTGGTGTTCTCCATCACCATCTTGGCCCTGACGCTGGCGTCGCAGCAGTTCGGGCCTCGGATGATGCGCAACTTCATCCGGGATCTGGGCAACCAGATGACGCTCGGGATCTTCGTGGGCACGTTCGTCTACTCGGTCCTGGCCCTCGGTTCGATCACCGGCCTCCCGTCAGGGGACTTCGTCCCCCACCTGTCGATCACCGTGGCCGAAGCCATGTTGCTGGTGGACCTGGTCGTGCTCATCTACTTCATTCACCACATCGCCAAGTCCATCCAGCTGCCGGAGGTCATCGCCGGAATCGCCCGCGACCTCGACAGGGCAATCGCCGCGGAATTCCCCGAGCGCCACTCTGCTCTGGGCCAAGGCCGGCATTCGCCGTCCGGGTACACCGCGGAGCTGGTGGACATGCTCGAGAAGCCGGGAGCGGAAGTCACCGCCCGGCAGAGTGGCTACCTCCAATTCGTCGGCTACGGGCAACTCGTCGAGATCGCCGAGGCCTCTGATGCGGTGATCCGCCTGGCCCATCGGCCCGGCCACTTCGTGGTGGCCCATCGCCCGTTGGCCACGGTGTGGCCGGCCGGGGCGGCGAAGCGGGTGGCTGCCGCCCTGGAACAGGCCCACGTGACCGGTCCGCATCGCACCCTCACCCAGGATCCGGTGTTCGCCATCGACCAACTCGTCGAGATCGCCATTCGGGCCCTGTCCCCAGCCGTAAACGACACGTTCACCGCGTTGACGTGCATCGACTGGCTCTCTGCCGGATTGTCGGAGATCTCGGCCAGAGTGCTCGAAGAGGGGGTCTATCGCGATCGGAGCGGACATGTCCGACTCATCGAGTTCGATCCGAGCTACGGCCGGATGGTGGATCGGGCCTTCGACAAGGTCCGTCAGGCGGCCCGCGCCATGCCCGCCGTCATCATCCGTATGATCGACGCACTCGCCCACATCACGGAGAACACGACCAGCGACCGACAACGGGCCGTTCTCCTCCGTCAGGCCGAGATGATCCTGCGCGGTGCCGAGGAGGAAGTGCCCGAACCACACGACCTGGATGTCATCCGCCTGCGGTTCGATCGGCTCGTTCGGGCGGCGACGACACTGGATGACAGGCTCCTGGCATCCCCGCGCCATGTCGATTGACGCGACGGCTGTCGACGAGTGTCCCGTATGCTGCTGATCAGACCGCCCCAGCCGGGTGATCCCGAGGGGATCGCAACGGCGCGACACGGAGGACAACCATGACGATTGCCGTCGGTGACAGGATCCCGGACATCCAGGTGATGACCTACGGCCCGGACGGGCCGACCCATGTGCAGACCGGCGACGTGCTCGGTTCCGGCAAGGTGGTGCTGTTCGCCGTCCCCGGAGCCTTCACCCCGACCTGTTCGGACTACCACCTGCCCAGCTACGTCATCCGCCACGACGAGCTGAAGGCCAAGGGAGTCGAAAAGATCGTCTGCATCTCGGTCAACGACCCGTTCGTGATGGAGGCCTGGGGAGAGGCTCAGAACGTCGGTGACCTGGTGGAGCTGCTGGCCGACGGGAACGGCGGGTTCGCCAAGGCGATCGGGCTCGAGCTCGACGGGAGCGGGTTCGGTCTGGGGACCCGGTCGCAGCGCTACGCCATGATCATCGAGGACGGCGTGGTGACCACGCTCAATGTCGAGCCGGGCGCGGGACTGACGGTCAGCGCGGCCGACGCCATCCTCGAGGCGCTGTAGGCAGCACAGCCGGTCCGGCGCACCCGAGGCCGGTCAGTCCGCTCAGCCCGCCGGCTCCCAACGCCAACCGTCGACGTCGACACAGGTGATCGGGCCGTCGGCGCCCTCGACGGTCTGGCCGCGCCGTGCGGTAGGGCAGTACTCGTCCGCCTGGTAGCACTTCCCCTCCGGGTCGATGAGGCACGGCGCGCCGGCCGGCCGGGGAGCAGCTCCCTGGGCCGAGGACGGCGGCCCGGCGGGTGGTGGAGCCGTGGTGGTCGCACCCGCCGGGCCGCCGGCGAACGGTGTGGCTCCCGCGAAGTCCCCCGCCAGTGTCTGGGCGAGCGGGCCGACCACGGCGGGGTCGCCGGTGACCAGACCGAGCTCGCGATTGTCGTCGAGGCTCGACGTCGAGAAGTTCTGCGACCCGACGAAGGCGGTCGAGCCGTCCACGACGATCGCCTTGGCGTGGACGTAGAGGGCGCTCGGCGAATCGGGGTAGGTCGCAACGCGGACACCGGCGCCGGTCAGCGCGGCGAACGCGGTGTCCCATTCGGAGTTCGCCGTCATGGTCACCTCGACGAGCACCCCCCGGAGACCCGCTGCCTCCAGCGCCGACACGATCGGCGTCGAGTCCATCTCCTCGTTCTCCACGGACACCGAGCGATGGGCGGCGTCGATGAGGCCGACCAGCGCCGGCTCGGCGCCCGGGCTCCACACCAGGCCGTCGGGGGTGGACCCGCCGGTGATCGGTCGGCCGTCCCAGTCATCGGCGAACACCGCCTCGATGGCGGCAACGGCCGCTGGGGCGCGGTCCATCACCACGAAGTCGCGGGTGGTTCCGTAGAACTGCGACGTCAGGTTGCCGGTCATGATGGCGGAGACCGCTCCGTCCACGGTGACGGTCTTCTGGTGGAAGATGACCCCGTCGGGTGCCCAGCGGACCGGCACCCCTGCACCCTGCAGCTGTCCGTAGGCGGACTGGTTGACCGAAGCGCCGCTGTCGGCCTGGTCGAGCACGACCCGGATGGCCACCCCTCGTTGCCGGGCGGCGATCAACAGGGCCTGGGCCTGGGTGTCGGCCAGCTCGTACATGGTCATGTCGATCGTGTGGTGGGCCGAGGCGATCAACTGGTCGGTCGACCGGTAGTCGTCGTCGGGCTCGACGACCAGGCTGAGCGCACCGGTGCCTGCCGCGGTGGTCGACGTGCCTGCCGCGGGCGCGGCCGCCGTCGGCGTGGACGTCCCTGCAGCGGTCGCGCCCGGGAGTTTCGACGTCGCGGGGGCGGAGTGACCGGCGGTCGGTGCGGACGCGCTGCACCCGGTCAGGATCAGCACGGCGACGACCAGGGGAGCGCTGCCCCGGTAGCGGACCCGGCACCGAGGAAGCAACGGGCGGCGCCGGGCACGTCGACCGCGGTGGCGATCGTGGTGGTGTGTCGGGGGGCGTGCCATGA
>Ga0209584_10000141_pt1 | contig 19700 bp, 17 predicted proteins | sample NGEPerD_FD_184507 | JGI IMG/M metagenome (GOLD analysis project Ga0209584, IMG submission 184507) | Arctic peat soil microbial communities from the Barrow Environmental Observatory site, Barrow, Alaska, USA - NGEE PermafrostAB12-D... | ecosystem: Environmental > Terrestrial > Soil > Wetlands >...
CATGGCGCAGACCGGCGACGGGCAGAACGGCGACGGCACCGGCGGTTCGAAATATCCGCAGCTCAAGGCGGAATTTTCCAACGTGCCCTACGTGCGCGGCGTGGTCGGCATGGCGCGCACCTCCGACCCGAACTCGGCTAATTCGCAATTTTTTATCATGTTTGCCGAGAATTCCGGCCTGAACGGCCAATACACCGTGATCGGGCAGGTGGTGTCCGGCATGGACGTGGTCGACAAGATCAAAAAAGGCGAGCCGGTGCAGGACCCGGATAAAATCCTGAAAATGCAGGTCGCCGCCGACGCAAAGTGAGTTAGCAACAACAGGACAAGCCAATGGCCAAGCCGGAAGATACCCTCACGCTGGAAACCACCAAGGGCAAGGTGGTGATCGCCATGCGGCCCGACCTCGCGCCCGGCCACGTCGCGCGCATCAAGGAGTTGGTGAAAGAAGGCTTCTACGACGGCATCGTGTTCCACCGCGTGATCGACGGCTTCATGGCGCAGACCGGCTGCCCGCAGGGCACCGGCACCGGCGGCTCCGGCAAGAAGCTCAAGGCCGAGTTCAACAAGGAGCCGCACGTGCGCGGCACGGTGTCGATGGCGCGCGCGGCCAGCCCCGATTCCGGCGACAGCCAGTTTTTCATCTGCTTCGACGACGCCGGTTTCCTCAACGGCCAGTACACCGCCTGGGGCAACGTGATCGAGGGCATGGAAAACGTCGACAAGATCAAGAAGGGCGAGCCGGTGAGCAACCCGGACAAGATCGTCAAGGCGACGATGGGGGCGTAGGGATTTGTCATTCCGGGACGCCGCGTAGCGGCGGGCCCGGAATCCATACTCCGCAGCGCCGGGACTATGGATTCCGGGTTCGCGGCCTTCGTCCGCGCCCCGGAATGACGGCACCATATGCGCACCTCGCTTTTTGACTTCGACCTGCCGGCGGATCGCATCGCGCTGCGCCCAGTGAGCCCGCGCGACGCCGCGCGGCTCCTGGTGGTGCGGCCGGGCGGGTCGCCCGAATTAGAAGATCGAGGCGTTGGCGACTTGCCCGACCTGCTGCGGTCGGGCGACTGCCTGGTGGTCAACGACAGCAAGGTGATCGCGGCCCGGCTCCAGGGGCGGCGCATCGGGCGCGGCGCGACCGAGCCTTCCATCGAGGCGACCCTGCACAAGCGGCTGGATGGCTCGCATTGGCGCGCTTTCATCCTCGGGGCGAAGAAAGTGCAGGTGGGCGACACCCTGCGCTTCGGCACCGAGGGAAAGGTCTGCTTCCTTGGGGAACTCGACGCTCAAGTTTCACAGAAAGATGAAGGCGGGGAGGTAACCCTTTCATTTTCCTTCCATGGTCCGGTGCTTGACCAGGCCATTGCCGAGCGCGGCGCAATGCCGCTGCCGCCCTATATCGCCTCCCGGCGGGCCCCGGACGAGCAGGACCGCGCCGACTATCAGACGGTTTTTGCCGTTCCGGAGGGTTCGGTGGCGGCGCCGACCGCCGGCCTGCATTTCACCGAAAAACTGCTGGCGCGGCTCAAGGAGCGCGGCGTGGCCTTGCACAAAGTGACGCTGCATGTGGGCGCTGGCACCTTCCTGCCGGTGAAGTCCGACGACACCGAAGACCACAAGATGCACGCCGAATTCGGTTCTGTTTCCCGTGAAACAACCGACGCGCTCAATAAGGCGCGCGCCCAGGGCGGGCGCATCGTGGCGGTCGGCTCGACCGCGCTGCGGCTGTTGGAAACCGCGGCCGGTGAAGACGGCCAATTGCGCGCTTTTACCGGCGAAACCGCGATTTTCATCACGCCGGGCTACCGTTTCCGCGCGGTGGACTTGATGCTGAGCAATTTCCACCTGCCGCGTTCGACTTTGTTCATGCTGGTGGCGGCCTTCAGCGGGCTTGAGACCATGCAGCGCGCCTACCGCCGCGCCATCGAGGCTGGTTATCTCTTCTATTCCTACGGCGACGCCTGCCTACTGGCCCGTGCCTGACGGCGGTGTAGGATTGCCCCAACCGATGCGGCCGTCATGAGCCGCACGGTGCCCTGGGGAGAAATCTCATGCCGTCGATCACTGAGCAAAGCCGCCGCAAATTCCTGCAATTCATGGCCGCCAGTCCGCTGTTTGCCTCCGGGGCCTTGGCCGGCGAAGTGCCAGCGGTGCCGATCAAGCCAAGTGACCCGATTATTTGGGCGCCGCTGCAAACCGACAAACTGATCAAGTCACCGAAGGAAGCGATCAACGTTTTCGACTTCGAGGCGCCGTGCCGGGTGAACGTGCCGCCGTCGCATTTCGGCTACATGGCCTCCGGCATTGACGATGAGGTCACGCTGCGCGCCAACCGCGAGGGTTTTTTGAAGTTTCAGTTGCGGCCGCGGCGACTCGTGGACGTCAGCAAAGTCGACATGTCGACCGATATCCTCGGCGTGAAATACGATACCCCGATCGTCGTCGCGCCGGTCGGCGGACATAAAATGTTCCATCCCGAGGGCGAGATCGCCACGGCCAAGGGCGCCAAGGCTGGAAATCATCTCCAGATACTCTCAACATCCACGACCACGGGCGTCGAGGACGTCACCGCCGCGCGCGGCGCGCCGATCTGGTACCAGCTCTATGCGTCGAATAGCTGGGACGTGGCGAAGGCCATGGTGACGCGCGCGGAAAAGGCCGGCTGCCCGGTGGTCGCGGTGACCGTGGACCGCTCCGGCGGGCGCAACCAGGAAACGCTGTTCCGATTGCGGCAGACCGACACCCGCGATTGCTCTACTTGTCACGATCGCACCAGTCTTACGACCAACCAGGCTCGGCGCTCGATGTATCAAGGCGTCGATCTGTCGGGCTTAAAGAACACCCAGTCGTCGGCCATGAACTGGGATTTCATCAAGCGGCTGCGCGACACCACCAAGATGAAAATCGTGCTCAAGGGCATCCTCGCCTATGAGGACGCCGTGCTCGCCGCCGACGCCGGCGTCGACGGTATCATCGTCTCCAATCATGGCGGGCGCAGCGAGGACAGCGGCCGTTCCAGCATCGATACGCTGCCGGAGATCGTCGAGGCGGTCAAAGGCCGTATGCCGATCCTGGTCGACAGCGGCTTCCGCCGTGGCACCGACATCGTCAAGGCGCTGTGCATGGGCGCGACCGCGGTCTGCATCGGGCGGCCCTATATCTGGGGCCTGGGCGCCTTCGGGCAGCCCGGCGTCGAGCGCGTGCTTGAACTGATGCGCGTCGAGCTTTACGGCGCGATGCAGCAGGTCGGCGCGCCGACCATCAAACATCTGGTCCCCGCCATGGTGCGCCGGGCGTAAATTGCGGGCATAACCCCGGAATGCCCGACCGCTTTTCCTTTCGCTTGCTTGCAACCGACGGCGCCGCGCGCCGCGGCGAAATCGTCACGCCGCATGGCGTCGTGCAGACGCCGGCCTTCATGCCGGTCGGTACGCAAGGCACCGTGAAGGGCCTGATGCCGGATGCCGTTCGCGCGACCGGCGCCGAAATCGTGCTCGGCAATACCTATCATCTTATGCTGCGGCCCGGCGCCGAGCGCATCGCCGCGCTCGGCGGGCTGCACCAATTCATGAACTGGCCGCTGCCGATCCTCACCGATTCCGGCGGCTTTCAGGTGATGTCGCTGTCGGCCTTGCGCCGGCTCGAGGAGCACGGCGTCACCTTCCGCTCGCATCTCGACGGCGCCATGGTGGAGCTGTCGCCCGAGCGTGCGATCGAGATCCAGGCGCTGCTCGGCGCCGATATTGCGATGCAGCTCGACGAGTGCATCGGCCTGCCGGCCACACGCGAAGAGATCGGACGCGCCATGCAGCTCTCATTGCGCTGGGCCGAGCGCAGTAAACGCGCGTTTGAGGGCCGTAGCGCTAAGGGCTACGCGTTGTTCGGCATCGTGCAGGGCGGCGATGATCCGGCGCTGCGCGAAGAGAGCGCGCGGGCGCTGGTCGATATCGGCTTCGATGGCTACGCGATCGGCGGGCTGGCGGTCGGCGAACCGCAGGAGGTGATGCTCAAGATCGTCGCCGAGACCGCGCCCATGCTGCCGCAAGACCGTCCGCGCTATTTGATGGGCGTCGGCACGCCGGACGATTTGATGCAGGCAGTGGCGCGCGGCATCGACATGTTCGATTGCGTGCTGCCCACCCGCAACGGCCGCCACGGCATGGCGTTCACGCGGTTTGGTTCGATCAATCTGGCGAATGCGCGCCACGCCAATGACCCGCGCCCGCTCGACGAGCAAAGCGCGCACGCCGTGGCGCGCACCTATTCGCGCGCCTATCTGCACCACCTGACCAAAGCCAATGAGATTCTCGGCCAGGTGCTGCTCTCCACCATCAATCTCGCCTACTACCAGGCGCTGATGGCCGGCATGCGCGAGGCCATCGCGGCCAAGCGTTTCGCGGATTTCCAGGCTGCCACCAAGGCGCAGTGGGAGCAGGGCGATATTGCGACAATGTGAGAGGCCGTCCGGGGTTGTGTCGGTGCATCGCCTTGGCTAAAGGCAACACATGAACGTTCACCCCGAATTCCTCGCCAAGCGCCGCAAGCCGCGCTTCAAGCTGCCGGCCGGCGCGACCGACGCCCATTGCCACGTGTTCGGGCCGGCCGTCAGGTTTCCCTATGCGGCAAAGCGGCGCTACACGCCGGACGACGCACCGAAGGAGATGCTGGCCGCGCTGCACGCGCATCTTGGTGTAGGCCGTGCGGTGATCGTGCAGGCGAGCTGCCACGGCACCGACAATGCGGCCATGCTCGATTGCATCGCATCGGACCCAAAACGCTATCGCGGCGTCGCCATCGTGGACGACGGCTTCACCGACGCCGACTACGACCGGCTCGATGCCGGCGGCGTGCGCGGCGTGCGCTTCAATTTCGTCAAGCACCTGGGCGGCGCGCCCGACATGGCCGTGTTCAACCGCGTCATCGACCGCGTCAAAGGGCGCGGTTGGCACGTGGTGCTGCATCTTGACGCGCCCAACATCATTCCGCTCTCCGACATGATCCGGAAGCTGCCGCTGCCTTTCGTGATCGATCACATGGGCCGCGTGCCGTCGGCGGCCGGCGTCGATCAGCCGCCGCTGCGCGCCTTGATCGCGCTTTCGACCCATGAAAACTGCTGGATCAAGGTATGCGGGGCCGAACGCATTTCCATGCCACCCTATGAGATGGCGGTGCCGATCGCCAGCGCGCTGGTCGAGGCGGTGCCCACGCGCGTGCTGTGGGGCACCGATTTCCCGCATCCCAATGCCACCCACGCGGCCGACGAGGCCGATCTGGTCGACCTGGTGCCGAAATTTGCCACCACCCCGCTGGCGCAACACTGCCTGCTGGTGGACAATCCGGCCCGGCTTTATGGTTTCAGCTAACAATAAAAAAAGCGGACGAATGACAGGGAGGATCACCATGAGGAAAATGTTTTTCGCAGCTCTGGCCGTGCCGGCGGCTTTGATTCTGGCGCTGGCGCCGGTTGGCCAGGCACAGGCGAAATGGCCGGAGAAGCCGGTGCGGCTCGTGCTGCCGTTCGGCGCCGGCGGGGTCGCCGACGTCACCTCGCGCATGCTGGCGGCCAAGCTCACCGAAAAATTAGGCCAGCAGGTTTTGGTCGAGAATATGCCCGGCCCGGGCGGCATCAATGCCGCGCGCGCCGTGATCAATGCGCCGCCCGACGGCTACACCATGGCGCTCGTGACCAACGGCACCTCGATCAGCGTGGCGGCATTCAATAAACTGCCGTTCGATCCGGTAAAGGATTTGCAGATGGTGTCGATGGTCGGCACCTTCGATCTGGTGTTCGCGGTCAATGCCGCGTCCGAATACAAAACGCTGGGCGATTTCATCAAGGCGGCGAAGGCCAACCCCGGCAAGTTCAATATCGGCACCACCTTGCTGGGCGGCACGCAAAACCTCGGCGCTGAATTGTTCAAAATCGTGGCCGACCTCAACGTGCAGGTCGTGGTCTACAAGACGTCGCCGGACATCGTGGTGGCGCTGTTTCGCCATGACGTGGAAATGATGATCGATTTCCCGCCCGCGGTGCAGGGCCAGGTCAACGACGGCAAGGTGCGCCTGCTGGCGAGTTCGTCGCCGAAGCGCTCGGCATTGCTGCCGAAGACGCCGACTGTCGTCGAATCCGGCGTCAACTACGAGGTGGTCTCGTGGAACGGCGTCGCGGCGCCCAAGGGCACGCCGCAAGAGGTCATCGACACCATGAACAAGGCCATGCACGAGGTGCTGGGGTCGCCCGAGCTCAAGGCACAATTCGAAAAGGTCGGCGTGGAAGCGCATGCCAGCACGCCGGCCGAGCTGCTGGACCGGCTCAAGTCCGACATCACGAAATGGGACGCGGTCATCGTCAAAGCCGGAATCGCGAAGAAGTAGCGGCGTTGCGGTGATCGGCGCCGGCGTGGTGGCTTTGCGGCCACGCCGACTGGCGTTGCCTTGAAAATTATCATCCTGCCTTTGAAATAGGCGGAACCGTGCGGCAGCGCCCGCAAAACCACGGTTCTGCGCTGGCATGGAGCTTGCTGCTTACAGACCGAGTTGGTGGCTAGGGTTCCGGCTTTCGCGTTGCGGAGGCGGCAGGTCCGAGAGCCACCGCCCGGGACAAAACTCAGCCTGGGTGCACGGCGGGACAAAAACCCGGGAGACCTCAAGTGGCCGCGATTGGCAGCACTTAGGTCCTATGGCCAGTTCGCGGTCACCAAACCGGTGAGGATTGGCGCAACGCTTGCAAAACCTCCTGATTGACTTCGAAACGGCCGTTGTCCTCGCGGCCGCGCCGGGCTGGAGGCTTGCTCACAAGTATTACGGGTCTCGTATTTCGTAATACGCAACACAGGAGATCGCGATGAGTCGCAAAGGTGCATTCGGCGTAATCCTAGGACTCTCTTTGTTTGCCATGATGGGCGTACAGCCGGCGGCGGCGGCGCCATTGACGATCGGCTACAGCGATTGGCCGGGCTGGGTCGCCTGGCAGGTCGCCATCGACAAGGGCTGGTTCAAGGAGGCCGGGGTCGATGTGACGTTCCAATGGTTCGACTACTCGGCGTCGATGGACGCCTTCGCGGCCGGCAAGATCGACGCCAACCTGATGACCAACGGCGACACGCTCGTCACCGGCGCGGGCGGCGGCAAAGGCATCATGATCATGTTGACCGATTATTCGAGCGGCAACGACATCATTGTCGGCAAGCCCAGTGTAAAGAGCATCAAGGACCTCAAGGGCAAGAAAGTCGGCATCGAAGTTGGCGTGGTCGAGCATTTGTTGCTGGTGCACGCGATGAAAGAAGCGGGCATGAGCGAAAAGGACGTCACGTTGGTCAATGCAAAGACCAACGAGACACCGCAGGTGCTGTCCTCCGGCCAAGTCGACGCCATCGGCGCCTGGCAACCGATCGCCGGGCAGGCGATGAAAGGCCTGCCGGGTTCCAAGCCGCTTTACACCTCGGCGAAGGCGCCAGGCCTGATCTACGACGTCCTGGCGGCGAGCCCGACCAGCCTGTCCGCGCACAAAGACGACTACGTCAAAGTCATCAAGGTGTGGGATCGCGTCGTACACTACATCGCCGACCCGAAAACCCAACCCGACGCGGTCAAGATCATGGCCAAGCGCGTTGGTCTGACGCCGGAAGAGTACTTGCCACTGCTCAAGGGCACCCACCTGCTCGACGTGGCGGCCGGCAAGAAGACGTTCAAGAAAGGCGACGGCCTCGCTTCGCTCTACGGCTCGACGAAGAACGCCGACGACTTCAACGTCGCCAACGCGGTCTACAAGGAGGCGCAGAAGATCGACAGCTACATCGATCCGTCGCTGACCGAGGCTGTCAAATAACGGCGGCGCGCGGGGAGTAGATACGATGAGGCTGGCCAGGTGGTTTCAGGTTCTCCGCCCCATCTCGCCGCGCGCCAGGCTTCTGCTCGGCGGCCTATCGTTTGTGCTGCCGATCGTGGTCTGGAGCATCGTGAGCTACATCCCCGTCGTTTGGCACCCGCAAATACTGGTGAGCAATCCCGGCTCGGTCGATTATCTGCAACCGGGCATGCGCATGGACAAACGGGCCTTCGCCGACGCGGCGGCGGAGGCCCGCAGCGAAAATAAAGAGCCGCCGCAAGGCGTGCCGTCCAATCCGATCTATCTGCCGGCGCCGCACGAGGTGGCGCTGGCACTCTATACGTCGTTCATCACGCCGCCGGCCACGCAGGACGGCCCCTGGCTGCATCAGAGCCTGTGGCACAGCATCCAGGTCATCTTCTGGGGTTTCGTGATCTCGTCTCTGCTCGGCGTGCCGATCGGAATCCTGTGCGGCACCTATGCCGGCTTCGCGCGGCTCAACGAGCCGTTCATCGAATTCTTCCGCTATCTGCCGGCGCCGGCCTTCGGCGCGCTCGCGGTCGCCATTCTCGGCATCTATGACGGACCGAAGATCACCATCATCGTCATCGGCACCTTCTTCCAGCAGGTGCTGATCATCGCCAACACGACGCGCAAGCTCGACGTCGCCATGGTCGAGGCGGCGCTCACGCTCGGCACCAAAAAAGGGAAACTGCTCTCGCGCGTCGTCATCCCCGGCATCCTGCCCGATCTGTATCGCGATCAGCGCATCCTGCTCGGCTGGGCTTGGACCTACCTGATCGTCGCCGAGCTGATCGGAACCAGCACCGGCATCACCTTCTTCATCACGCAGCAGGCGCGCTATCAGCATTTCGCCACGGTCTACGCGGCCATCATGATCATCGGCATCATCGGTCTTTCCACCGACATGGTGTTGGCGCTGGCCGGGCGGCAGCTGTTTCCGTGGGACCGCACCCTGGACAAGAGCGCGTGAGGGAAGCGGCCTTGAACAAATTCGTCGCCCCCAACACGCTGCCGTCCTATCTCGACCAGTCGGCGGCGGTGCGCGCCCGCTTCAAGCGGCTGAAGGAGCGCGAGGTTATTCTCAAGGTCGACAACCTCAGCAAGGTGTTCACCACCGGCAAGAGCTCGACGCTCGCGCTCAACAAGATCAATTTCGAAACCCACCGCCGCGAGTTCTTGTGCGTGGTCGGGCCATCGGGCTGCGGCAAGTCCACGCTGGTGCGCATTCTGGCGGGACTCGAACAGCACACGTCGGGCGAAGTGCTGTTGCAGGGCAAGCCGGTGACAGAGCCGGGCAGCGATCGCGGCATGGTGTTCCAGGGCTACACGCTGTTCCCGTGGCTGACCGTGAAGAAAAACGTGATGTTCGGCCTCGAGGTCAACGGGCAAAGCCGCTACGAGGCCGAACAGCAGGCGTTGCAATGGCTGCAACTGATCGGCCTGGAAAAATTCGCCGAATCCTATCCGCATCAATTGTCGGGCGGCATGAAGCAGCGGGTGGCGATCGTGCGCGCGCTCGCCAACCAGCCGCGCATCCTGTTGATGGACGAGCCGTTCGGCGCGCTCGACGCGCAAACGCGTTGCCGCATGCAGGCGCACCTGTTGGAAATCTGGCGCAAGATCGACATCACCATCGTCTTCATCACCCACGATCTCGACGAGGCGATCTTCCTGGCCGACCGGATTCTTGTGCTCTCCGCCCACCCCGGCGAGGTGCAGGAACTGATCGAAGTGCCGGTGCCGCACCCGCGCAGTACCGCGCAATTCATTTCGCCGGAATTTCTCGCCACCAAGGCCCGGCTCGAGGAATTGATCCACCAAGGTGCGGTCGAGGACGAGGAAGACGTCGGCACCTATCAAATGGTCGCCCGGCTCACCGACGTCGCCGACAACATCGAATAGCCATGCGGAGGTCCGATTGCACCCGACAAGCACAAGGAGCGTCCTGATGCGCGATCCCTTTACTCGCAGTTCGCGCAAGGCCGGACTGTTTCCGTTACGCGAACGCGCGCACCGCCATCATCCCGACTTCGACAAGATGGCCACGCAGGGCTGGAAGGCGCTCGACGCGGAAGGGAAATTGTCCGAGGCCGGCTGGCGCAAGGAACAGAAATGGGCGCTCGACATGGGATTACCGGGCGCCGACAGCCTGACCGACAAGTCGATCCCGACGTTTTCGCGCGGGGAACTGCCGCATTTCGCCGGCATCAACACATTCCTTAAGGCGCCCTATGTCGAGAACGTGCGCGACGTCGCCAAATACGACGCCGCCATCCTCGGCATTCCGTTCGATTCCGGCACCACGTACCGGCCGGGCACGCGCTTCGGGCCGCAGGGCATAAGGCGCATCTCGGCGCTCTATACGCCCTATAATTACGAACTCGGCGTCGATCTGCGCGAACAGATGACGCTGTGCGACGCCGGCGACGTCTTCACGATTCCGGCCAACCTGGAAAAAAGCTTCGACCAGATTTCGCGCGGCGTGGCGCACGTATTTTCGTCCGGCGCGCTGCCGCTGATGCTGGGCGGCGATCATTCGATCGGCTTTCCTTGCGTGCGCGGCATCGCGCAGTGCACGTCGAAGCGCATCGGCATCATCCATTTCGATCGTCACATCGACATCCAGGAGAAGGACCTCGACGAGCGCATGCACACCACGCCGTGGTACTGGGCGACCAATCTGCCCAATGTGTCGGCGAGCAATCTGGTGCAGCTCGGCATCGGCGGCTGGCAGGTGCCGCGCGCCGGCGTACAGGAGGCGCGCAAGCGCAGCACCAACGTGCTCACCATTGCCGATATCGAAAAGATCGGTCTCGAGAAAACCGCTGAGATCGCGCTCGAACTCGCGTGGAAGGATGCCGACGCGGTCTACATCTCGTTCGACGTCGACTCGATCGACTGCGGCTTCGTGCCCGGCACCGGCTGGCCGGAGCCGGGCGGCTTCCTGCCGCGCGAGGCGCTCAAGCTTTTGGGCCTCGTCGCGGCCGAAGGCCTGTGCGGGCTCGAGGTGGTCGAAGTGTCGCCGCCGTACGACACGTCCGACATCACCGCGCTGGTCGGCGTGCGCGTGGTGGTCGAGGCGCTGGGCTCGATGGTGGCGCACGGCAAGCTCGGCAGCCACAAGAAACTGATCGACAAGCCTGTCGCGTACTAAGGAGACAACAATGCACCGGGGACACGATCACGATCATCACCACCACGGTAACGGCGCAGCCGGCGTTGGACACAATCATGTGCAGCCCGCGCGTGGCACCGTGCAATGGCAGACACCGCACAAGCCGCAAGCGGAGGCCGAGCACGACGCCCACGAGCCGGATCTCGATCTGGTGGAAATGGCCTTTGTCGAAGGCTTCGCCACGGCCAAGGACCCGGCGAGCTTCCTGCGGCTGGCGCGCATTCCATTCGAGGCGATCGATGCGGCCGGCACCAAGCTGGTCATGCTGCGGGTGGAGAGCGACGCGGTCACCGATGTCGGCGCGCTCATGCCGCAGCTCGGCGGCGCCGCCATGCGCTACGACCCGCTGCCGGCGCGCATGGTCACGCACCGGCGCCGGCTGCGCTTCGTCTATTTCGACGGCAGCGCGCCGCGCCTGCTGACGCTCGGAGAGGTGAGGGAGCTCAAATAAAGCGTCAGCCGGGCTCGACCGGTTCCTTGACGCTGGTGTCGCGCTCCCAGCCCTCGTTCTCGAGCTTGATAGATTGGATCGCCACCGCGTCAGCGTCGGCGTCGAGAGCGGGCATCGCCTGGAATTCCGACACCCAGCAACGGAAAACCTTGTAGGCAATTACGAGTTGTCCCGCTTCATTGTACAGCTCGATGACGATGTCTTTGCGGAAATCCTTGAGCGCGACTTCGGAGCCGAGCCCAGCGCCCAATTGCCAAACCTGATTGGCCCAATTCTCGAAATCCGGATCGTGGGTGACGCCGCGTTCGAGCGTGATCGGCTCGAATTTGGTTAGCCCCGGCGACTTGCGGCTGATGCTCGGGTCGCCGCCCTCGCGATGCTCGACGACATCGGTCGTGCGCTTGAGTGCGCTGATCTTGGAAACTCCCGCCACATAGTGGCCGTCCCATTTCACGCGGAACTTGAAGTTTTTGTAGGGGTCGAAGCGGGTCGGATTGACGGTGAACTGCGTCATTTGTGCCTCCGGATATGCCGCGGAGTGGCAATCATATAGCAGAATGAAGAGTTGCATTACGGCCCGCCGTAGAGCCAGGCGATGCCGTCATAGGCTTGCTGCGGCGTGCGGCCGGCGAGCGCGATATCGCGCAATTCGGCGGTGACCCCGCGCGCGTGATAGAAATCGCCGTAGACGCGCGCCATGATCTGCACGCGGCCGGTGCGCAAATAGCGCTCCTGCTCATAGGCCTTGAACGCCGCCGGCAGATCGTTCGGCGTCGCCGCCGCTTTCTCCGCCAGCACCACGGCGTCCTCGGTCGCCATGCAGGCGCCTTGCGCGAGATATTGCAGCATCGGATGCGCGGCATCGCCGAGCAGCGTGACGCGGCCTTTCGACCAGTTCTTCACCGGCTCGCGGTCGCACAGCACCCACATGCGCCAGGTCTCGATGCGCTCGAGCATGCGCAGCACTTCCGGGCGCTGGCCCTTGAAATGCTGCCAGAGCAAATCGGCGCTGCCGACTTCGTTCCAGCCTTCCTCGTAACGGTCGGAGTGAAACACCGCGACCAGATTGTAGAGCTCGCCCCGGCGCAACGGATAATGCACGAAATGGGTGCGCGGCCCGGCCCACAGCACCACGTCCGGCCGCCACAGATCCTCCGGCACTTCGGAGCGCTTGAGCACGGCGCGATAGGCGATATGGCCGGACACGCGCGGCTTGCCGTCGCCGACGATGCGCTCGCGCACCTTCGACCACATGCCGTCGCAGCCGATCAGCGCGCGGCCCTCGACCTTTTCTCCACCTTCGAGCGTGACGACGACGCCGTCGCCGCGCTCCTCGAAGGCGTCGACGCGCCGGCTGGTCTCCAGCGTGATCAACTCGTTGCCCAGGCAGGCGTTCAGGAGGATCCCGTGGATGTCGGCGCGATGGGTGACCGCATAGGGCTGGCCAAAGCGCTTGATGAACGCGGCATCGAGCGGAATGCGGGTGATCAGCTTGCCGGTGAGTGCATCGCGCATTTCCTGCGCCGGCGGGCGGTGGGCGTCGCCCAGTACGGCTTCCTTGAGCCCGATTTTATCCAGCACGCGGAAGATGTTGGGGCCGAGCTGGATGCCTGCGCCGACCTCGCGGAATTCGGGCGATTGCTCGAGCACGTGCACCGCAAAGCCCTGGTGCGCCAGCGCGAAGGCCGCGACCAGGCCGCCGATGCCGCCGCCGGACACCAAAATGGGCGTCGAGTCACCATCGTAACGGACCATGATCGCTCCTTCGGGCAGGGGGGATTGACGAAATGATCTCTGTACAAAGCATTAGACGCCGGCACGCCGGCCGCCAAGGGCGGGCGAGCGTTGCATCGGCAACGAAAAACCCGCCGGTCGCACGACCGGCGGGCTGCTCGTTTTGGTTGGCTTGCGGTGGACTATTTCGTCAATTGGCCGCGGATTTCGCCGCCTTTGTTTTCGGCGGTGTGGACGTTGACGTACATATCGCCGTCCATCAGGGCCTTGGCTTGCGCGTCAGTGAGGGTCGCCGAGCCTTCGAACGAAGGGCCGTTCGGGCTGATCGGAACCATCACGCCGGCATTCTTGCCTTCCGGCGCGGGCCCGTGGAAATGGGCCGCGGTGGCCGGACCGGTCAGGCCGCTATAGCTGCCTTTCCATGTCAGCTTCTTGCTGTCGGTGTCATAGGTCGCAGTGACCGAGCCGGTGGCGGCGACGGTGTTCGGGGGCACTTCGCTCTTGCCGCTCAGGCTGGCTTTGAAGTTCATCATCGCCGCCATGGACGGCGTGGCGAGCGCGAGCGCGCCGGCAAAGGCGATCGCAGCCGCGGTGGACCGCAGGATGGTCGATGTCATGTTTGCTCCTCCCCTTGGATCAGGCCGTGATTAGCCTGTCCGGGTAATACCGCACCATAGCGCCTATTCCGGATAACGCCGATCAATGGGTCGTGAGCGGGATGGCGGTGGTGGAGCTTGCCCCGCAGGCGTCGCATTCCCAATGGTGGCGGATTTCGCCGTCTTCGACGAATTCGGACAGCACGGGAGCGACCATCGGGTCGCCGCAATGCGGGCAGCGCACCAACGCGGAGAAGGAGCGGATCCCGGCGAGCTTGGCCGCGTGGGTCTGAAGCTGCATGGTTTCGGTCTCCTCTGGATCGTTTCCCCGCCAAGGGGTTAGAGGGACAACGTGGCGAGGGCGCGACCCTTTGGTGAAACTGTGGTGACCGGAACACTAAAGTTTTGCGACGCGAGAGGGACTGCCGCGTCGGAAATTTGCGCTGCATGGTGCGTGGAGGCAAGTCTTTCGCGACGTTACGGCCAACGCCGTGTGCACTGCGGCGAACAAAATTTCGACGATTTTGCTAAGAGCCGGCCCGCTTACCTCTATTCAAGTCTCAGGGCCCGGCGCGCTTTTGCCGAAATAGCGGAAGCTTCGCTCGCAGCGTTTGCAAATGAACCCACAATTCCGGCAGGCTCGGCCGTCGCGGCATGGACATGACCATCGCCGACAGAAAGATGGCAAATGCCATGGCGGCACTGCGCGAGCTCACGGTGAGGTGGAATTGGGTGTGGCTGGACAGCGCTTCGAACCACAGCAGCGAGACGAGGGCGGGAGAGCAAAGCCAAAGCGCGCGCCGCCAATCGATGCGCGACACCGTGACGGCATAATGCGCGACGGCCAACAGGATAATGAGCGGAACGATGACGCCGACCCTGTTCAGCGCTCTCAGGAACGCACGCACCGTCGCGGCCAGCGGCACGAGGTAAACGCCATTAAGGGCGCCGACCGTGCGAACTTCGATGGTCGATAAAATATCCGACACGACGCCGGCGGAACTCGGCATGGCGAGATAGGCCAACAGCCACTTCGCCACCCAGGTTTCCGCGTAGCCGGCAAACCACGCGATCACAGTCGCCAGCGCGAGCATCCCCGCATCGCGGCGGTTGGCCAGCAGAACAAAAACCGCGATCAGCATCGGCATCATCGGCGGGTTGACGAGGAAATCGATGAAATTGAAGGCGCTGCCCATGACGGCCGCCATGACAATCAGGTTGTGCGCTTGCCAATCCTTTCGCAGCGCGGTGGCGAACAGCGAAGTGCCGGCAAGGATGTAGGCAAGGCTGATGCTATGCGTCGACGTGCGCCAGATGAACAGCACATCGCTCAGGCAGAGAAAGGTGGCGAGGAAGATCGTGGCCACCGCCGCACCGCCGCGCTTACTCAGCGCGATGCACAGTGCCGCGCAAGCCGCGGCGACCATCAGCGCGTTGATGATTTTGACGAACCAAAGAGGAAATAGCGTGACGAGCGGCACCAGGATCACCCGATAGCCGTGCCAATAGCGGAAATAGGGCTGCCAGGACGTCTCAGTGCCGGAAACGGCCTGATGCAAACCGTGACAGGCATGCGTGCTGCCGGACATCGGGTACGATCCCGTGGCGGCGGTCTGCCAGGCCGTCTCGGCTTTGTTGAGGCCGATGCCGAGCGAAATGCATTCGGTGAGCTGCTCGCCGCCCTTGAAAATAAGCGAGCGCGGATTGCCGTCATCCGACAGGACGCCGGCGTCGAACGCGGCGGTTAAATGATCGGCAATTCGCTGTTGCGGAACGATGGAACCGACGGTGGCGAGGGAAATGTAATAAATCGGCTGCAGCAGCAGGACGACCAGAACCGAAGCCGCCAGCGGCCAGAATGCCAGCCGGAAAAAGTCTGCAACAAGCCGCGCTGCTCGACCCATGGCGATCTTATGATTCTATAGCAGCGTCGTGAATGGTGAGCGCGGCGGGACTCGAACCCGCGACCACTTGATTAAAAGTCAAGTGCTCTACCACCTGAGCTACGCGCCCTTATTAAAGGCGGGTTTACGGGCGCGGCTATGCCCGGTCAATAGGCGGTTTTCGCCCGTTTCTTGAACTCGCGCCCGGCGCCTGCAGTTTGCTACACTGCGGGCAGCGAAGGAGCCCGCTTATGCCGATCGTCAACCGCATCGCCGACCTGCAGGCTGAAATCACCGCCTGGCGGCACGATCTGCATGCCCACCCGGAGCTGCTCTACGACGTGCAGCGCACGGCGGCGAGCGTCGCCGAGAAGCTTAAGGCCTTCGGCTGCGACGAGGTGGTGCCGGGCTTGGGCCGCACCGGCGTGGTCGGGGTCATCCATGGCCGCAAGGGCAAGTCCGACAAGGTGATCGGCCTGCGCGCCGACATGGACGCGCTGCCGATCGAAGAGGCGACCGACCTGCCGTACAAGTCGACGGTGCCGGGCAAGATGCACGCCTGCGGGCATGACGGCCACACCGCCATGTTGCTCGGCGCCGCGCGCTATCTGGCCGAGACGCGCAATTTCGCCGGCACCGCGGTGGTGATCTTCCAGCCGGCCGAGGAGGGCGGCGCCGGCGGCAAGGCCATGCTCGACGACGGCATGATGGAGCGCTTCGGCATCAACGAGGTCTACGGCATGCACAATTATCCCGGCATGCCGCTCGGCCAGTTCGGCCTGCGCGCCGGGCCGCTGATGGCGGCGGCCGATCATTTGTCGATCGACATCGAAGGCGTCGGCGGGCACGCCGCGCGCCCGCAATTTTCCGTCGATACCGTTTTGGTGGGCGCGCAGATCATCAACAACATCCAGTCGGTGGTGTCGCGCAATGTCGATCCGCTGGAAGCAGCGGTGGTGTCGATCTGCCTGTTCCAGGCCGGCAATACAGATAATGTGATTCCGCAGACCGCCAAGCTGCGCGGCACCGCGCGCAGTCTGACGCCGGCGGTGCAGGATTTGCTGGAGAAGCGGCTGCGCGAGGTCATTGAGGGCACCGCCAAGCTGCATGGCGCCAAGGTGAAGTTCAATTACCGGCGCGGCTATCCGGTGCTCAAGAACCACGCCGCGCAAACCGAATTCGCGGCCTCGGTTGCCGCCGGTATCGCCGGCAAGGACAAGGTGAACACGTCGCTCGCGCCGGTGATGGGGGCGGAGGACTTCTCCTTCATGCTCAATGCGCGGCCGGGCGCCTTCATTTTCGTCGGCAATGGCGACAGCGCGGGGCTGCATCACCCGGCCTATAACTTCAACGACGACGTGATCCCGATCGGAACGTCATATTGGGTGAAGCTGGTGGAGACGGCACTGCCGGCGTAAATCCGCTCTCGGGCTTACTGGACCAGCTCGGCCTGTTTTTGGACTTGCACCACTTGCACCACTTGCACCACCTGCGCCGGTAATGTGGTGACCGCGCTGGCAGTGATCGGCGCGCGCCGGCCAAGCAGCTCCGCAAACCGTGCGTCGAGGGTCCGCCAGTAAACGAATTCGTTGAGCCGCGTGCGCTCGAACACGGCGAGCCCAACCGCCGCGATGAACGGCAGGCTCTGCACCAGCAAGACGGCGGCGAAAATATTGATCTCGCGCACGCCTTTGATGTTGGTCGCCACCAGCACCACCGCGCCGAGGATCAGCAGGCCCGCCAGCACCGCCTCCCAGAACGCGTGGAAATCCGTTGAGCGCCGCAGGCCGCCCTTGGAGGTGCGCACGAACGGCAGATGATCCTTGATCACGCCGAAGCCGACCGCGCGCGCCACCGTCCATTGCACCGACATGGCGGCGAACACCGAACCGGTGAGCTGGCCCGGGCCGCTGCGCACGCGCAGCCGGTACAGCGTCACGAAATGCGCCAACGAGATGGTGAAGCTGGCGATGATCGGGATGGTGAGAATGCGGTCGGGCACCGCGATGTCGAGGAAGGCGACGACCGGTACCCAGATGATATTCAACAGGGCGACCACGACGCCGAGACTTTCGGCGCCCAGCCAATTGAGCCAGCCGAGCCCGAATTCGCGCTTCTGGTCGCCGGTGAGCAGGCTGGCGCCGGGCAGGAAACGGCGCCAGTGCTTCTTCAGAATCTGAAATCCGCCATAGGCCCAGCGGTGGCGCTGTTTCTTATACGCCTCGAAGCTGTCGGGCAAAAGGCCGTAGCCGTAGCGCTTATTGGTGTAATGCGCGCGCCAGCCGAGCTCGAGCAGCGTGAGGCCGAGATCGGTGTCTTCGCAAATCGTGTCACTCGACCAGCCGCCAGCGGCTTCCAGCGCGGCGCGCCGGATCAGGCACATGGTGCCGTGCACGATGATGGCGTTGTATTCGTTCCGCTGCACCATGCCGATGTCGAAGAAGCCAGCATATTCGCCGTTCATGGCGTGGTGCATGACGCTGCGCTCGCCGTCGCGGTGATCCTGCGGCGCCTGCACCAGCGCGACATTGGGATCGCGGAACAGCGGCACCAGGTCTTTGAGCCAGCCCGGCTGCACGACATAGTCGGCGTCGATGACGGCGATCACCTCGGCGTCGGCCGCGGTGTGCACCATGGCGAGCCGCAGCGCGCCGGCCTTGAAGCCTTGCAAGTCGTCGGCGCGCACGAACCTGAAGCGCTCGCCGAGCGCGCGGCAGTGCTCCTCGATCGGCAGCCAGAGCGCCGGATCGGGCGTGTTGTTGATCACCACCACGCACTCGAAATTCGGATAGTCGAGGCGGCCGACCGCGTCGAGCGTCTGCTTGAGCATGTCCGGCGGCTCGTTGTGCGCAGGGATATGAATCGAAACTTTCGGCGCGCTTTCCTCGGGCGCCAGCGGCGGGGCGTCGATCAGCCGCAACGGCTTGCGGCCAAAAGCGACCATCGCGAGTTCATCGATGCGCGCCAGCGCGATGATGATCAGCGGGATCAGCAAGAAGACGCCTAAGCCGAGCGCGAAGGCGGTGCCGGGAACGAAATAATGTCCGTTCCAATAGGCGAACACGGCGGCGGACCAGGCGCCAACCACATTGGCGGCGGCAACCAGCGTGACCGACTGCCACAGCGTCACCGCGCTCATCGTCAGGATCGGCAGCGACAGCAGCAAGCTTACCAGCAAGGCGATGCCGGCAAGCTTCCAGTGGTCGGGACCGGTGATGGTGCCGGTCCAATTGAATTTCGTAGCACGCGAGGCGTCGAACAGTCCCCAATAGGGACCGACGCCGCCTTCGAAAATCTTCCACGGCTGATCGATCGCTTCGACGATGTTGTAGTCGATGCCATAGGCCTCGGCACGCGCGACGAAATCGCGCAGCACGACCGCCTGCTCGATACGGCCGGGCTCGGCGTCCTTGAGATTATAGCCAGCGCTCGGCCAGCCGAACTCGGCGATGACGATGCGCTTGCCGGGATAGGCTTGGCGCAGCTTGTCGTAGATCAGGATCGCCTGATCGACGGCTTGCTTGTCGGAGAAGCCTTCCCAATATGGTAGGATGTGCGCGGCGATGTAGTCGACTTGCGACACCAGCTCGGGATGCTCGATCCAGACGTGCCAGATTTCGCCGGTGGTGACCGGCAGTTTGGTCGCGCGCTTGACCCGCTGGATCATCTGGATCAGGTCGCTGACCTTCTGCTCGCCGCGGTAGACGGTTTCGTTGCCGACGATGATGCCGTTGACGTTGCTGTAGCGCTTGGCGAGTTCGATCACCGAGTTGATTTCGCGCTCGTTGCGCTCCTGGTGCTTGTCGATCCAGGCGCCGATCGTGGCGCGCAGGCCGAATTCGGCGGCGATGCCGGGCACCATTTCGACGCCGCCGGTGGACGAATAAGTGCGGATGGCGCGGGTCTGCGGCGCCAGTAGCTGGAGGTCGGCGCGAATTTGCGCGGCCTGCGCTTGCGTTCCGGAATCCGGGCGGGCGGTGCCGCCAAACGGGGCATAGGACACGCT
>Ga0209584_10000144_pt1 | contig 19578 bp, 15 predicted proteins | sample NGEPerD_FD_184507 | JGI IMG/M metagenome (GOLD analysis project Ga0209584, IMG submission 184507) | Arctic peat soil microbial communities from the Barrow Environmental Observatory site, Barrow, Alaska, USA - NGEE PermafrostAB12-D... | ecosystem: Environmental > Terrestrial > Soil > Wetlands >...
CCTTCTCGATGAACTCCACCGACGAGGTGAAGATCTCGTCGGCGTCGTTGTCCATCGTCGCCACGTGGTAACTGTTCTCCAGCCAGATCTCGGTGACGTCGGTCGAGGAGATGCCGTCGAGCACCATCTGCGAGTTGACGGGTTCCACGACGTGGTCCACCCGGGAGTGCAGCAGCAGGACCGGCACGGTGACCTTGAAAAGATCGCGCCGGACGATCGGCCACGCCGACCACAGCGAGTGCATCGCCTTCACCGGCAGCCGGTTGTACCCGGGCTCGACGACCCCAGGCTTGGCGATGTCACCGGCGATCGGCGGGAACATCGGCACGACGTATCGCAACACCGGAAGCAGGTTCGCCTCCTTGCGCAGGGTCGTCACCGACGGGTTGACCAGCACCAGCCCGGCGATGGTGTCGGGGTGCAGCTCGGCAAGCCGGAGCGCCAGAGTGCCGCCCATCGACAGTCCCGCGACCACCACGGCCCGACAACTGGACGCCAGGTCCTGTACCGCGGCGGTGACGGCGCCCAACCAGTCGTCGAACGTCGTCCGGTTCGCGTCCTGCCAACGGGTGCCGTGCCCGGGCAGCAGCGGCAGCCGCACGGAATATCCCTCGTCGACCAGGTGATCCGCCCACACCCGCAAGGATCCGGGGGCGCCGGTGAACCCGTGACAGAGCACCACCCCGACGTCGTTGCCGTCGTGGCTGAAAGCCCGCCTCGCCTGGTCTGCGCTCGCCTGGTCTGCGGTCGCATCGGTCATCTGCACTCCTGAAGACTCCGGCCCCTTCCTCCATGGTCGCACGACCCGCGACCGGACCCGCCGAACCGCCGGGAAGGCGGGCGGAGGTTTGCACCGCAGCGTACGGTTGTCGCAGTCGTCATCCGCGAGCTAAGGGGCTTTCCCGCGTGCTCTACAACTTGGTCAAGTACGTCCTCCTCGGACCGATCCTCCGATTGTTCTTTCCCTGCAAGGTGATCGGCGCCGAGTACATCCCGGAAGATGGCGGCGCCATCCTGGCCGGTAATCACGTGTCGGTGGCCGACTCGTTCTTCACCCCGCTGCACATCAAGCGGCGGGTCACCTATCTGGCCAAGAGCGAGTACTTCACCGAGAAGGGCATCAAGGGGCGGTTCAAGCACATGTTCTTCGCCGGGGTCGGCCAGGTGCCGATCGACCGCAGCGGCGCCTCCGCGGCGCACGACGCCCTGATGACCGGCGTGCGGATCCTCAAGGAGGGCAAGCTGCTCGGCATCTACCCGGAGGGCACCCGCTCGCCCGACGGCCGGCTGTACAAGGGCAAGACCGGGGTCGCCCGGATGGCCCTCGAGGCCGGCGTGCCCGTCGTCCCGCTGGTGATGCTGGGCACCGACAAGGTCAACCCGATCGGCTCGAAGATCTGGCGCCCGCACCGCATCACCATGATCGTCGGGCGGCCGCTGGACTTCTCCCGGTACGAGGGGCTGGCCGGCGACCGGTTCGTGGAACGATCGATGACCGACGAGATCATGTACCGGCTGATGGAGATGTCCGGCCAGGAGTACGTCGACGTCTACGCCACCAAGGTGAAGGCCGATCTGGAGGCCGCCAAGGCGGGAGCCTCCGGGACCGATGCCGCGGCAGGAGCCGGCGCGGCCCCTGAGGGACGCGGACCCGGAACGGTGACCAGGCTGCCCGGCACCAAGGCCGGCTGATTCCGCCTTGGCCCGACCCACACCGACCGGCCCGGTCGCGCGGTACTTCTACGACTGCGAGTTCATCGAGGACGGCCGCACGATCGAGCTCATCTCGATCGGCGTCATCGCCCAGGACGGCCGCGAGTTCTACGCGGTGTCCACCGAGTTCGACTCCGGCCGCGCCACCCCGTGGGTCCGCCGCCATGTGCTGAACAAGCTGCCGCCGCCGGCCGACCCGGCATGGCTGTCCCGGTCGGCCATCCGCGACGCGCTGTACGCGTTCCTGTCCGCGCCGAAGCTGCCGGTCGAGTTGTGGGCCTGGTACGCCGCCTACGACCACGTCGTGCTGGCTCAGCTCTGGGGCTCGATGCCCGAGCTCCCCCGTGACGTCCCGCGGCTGACCAGGGAGATCCGCCAGCACTGGGACGCGGCCGGTTCGCCGCCGATTCCCGGCCCGGGTACCGATCGGCACGACGCGCTGGCCGATGCGCGGCTGGCCTACGCGCGCTGGCAGGTCGCCCAGGAAGCTTTGCAGGCAAGAAACCCGGGTTGGGGCTGACGCCCGACCGGCGCGGGTCCCATACCGGCGGCGCAGGACCTTCGACTCTGCTGGTCGGACGATGGTGCGCGTCTACTGGCCCGTGTCGGCGAGCGCCGACGAGTCCGCTCGTGCGGCGGACGTGGTCCGGCGCCCCTGTTTTCAGGGAGGCCGTTGTCATGACCACTCAGCAGGGCCGCGCCGGTGGGGCCGGCAAGCTGTCATCGGCCACCCGAGATTCGGACCGTCGCGACGGTCAGCCTGGGACGGTGAGGCCGCCCCTGGTCATGTGGGATCCGCGGATGCTCGGCTACGACCTTGGCGGGCATCACTGCCTGGATCCCTTGAGGTGGGAGTTGACCTGGCTGTTGGCGCGGAGCCTGGGCGTCATCGACGGTTTCGAGGTTTCAGTCCCGGAACCTGCCGACGCCCGGACCCTGGGTCTGGTGCACACCGCGGGTTACATCGATGCCGTGCGCCGCGCCTCGCGACCGGGGTTTGCATTCTCGGTCGGCCACGGGCTCGGCACCCCGGACAATCCGATCTTTCCCGGCATGCACGATTCCGCGGCGCTGATTGCCGGGGCATCGGCCGGGGCGGCGCGGGCGATCGCCCACCGGGAGGTCGACCGAGCGGTCAACTTCTGTGGCGGCCTGCACCATGCGATGGCCGACTGGGCCTCCGGGTTCTGCGTGTACAACGACGCGGCGCTGGGCATCGCGGTGTTGCTGGAGGAGGGCGTTCGCAGGGTGGCGTACGTGGACGTCGACGCGCATCACGGCGACGGCGTGCAGGCCGCGTTCTACGACGATCCCCGAGTGCTGACCGTGTCCATCCACGAGTCGGGCCAAACGCTGTTTCCGGGCACGGGCTGGCCATGGGAGTGCGGGCGGGGCCAGGCGTGGGGCACGTCGGTCAACCTCGCGCTGCCCGCCGGCACGTCGGACGCGTCCTGGCTGCGGGCGTTCCATGCCGTGGTGCCGGCGGTTGTACGGGCTTTTCGGCCCGAGGTTCTGGTCACCCAGCACGGCACGGATACCCACGGCGAGGACCCGTTGACCCACCTGGACATGACCATCGACGGCCAACGAACGTCCTACGAGGCGCTACGCGAGCTGGCCGAGACGGTCACCGGCGGTCGATGGCTGGCGCTGGGCGGTGGCGGCTATTCGTTGGTGCGGGCGGTGCCCCGCGCATGGACCCATCTCCTCGCGATCGTGTCCGGCCAGGACGTCGATCCGGCCACACCACTACCCAGGAACTGGCTCGCGCGGGCAGCGGCAGCGCGTCCCGCAATTGCGTTGCCCCATGGCATGTCCGACGGCACACCGCGCCCGGTGCAGTTCCCGCGCTGGGGCGGGACGGTCGAACTGCCCGTCGACGTCGCCATCCGGGACACTCGCGACATCATCTTTCCCCTGCACGGCCTCGATGCCCACGACCCGCGGGATTAGCAGCCTCGGCTGGATCGGTCGTGGGCTTCTCACGCCGGCAGTCGCTGGTTGGTGACGTCCTGGCGAATCAGACCGTTGTTGCTGTTCCTTCGACGGTCGACGGACCGGTGTGGGGTTCGTAGGCGAACCACACCACCGCGAGGGGCGGCAGCGCGAGGGAGGCGGAGTACTCCAGGTCGTCCCAGCGGATGTCGTCGGTGGTGACGTCACCGACGAGGGCGTTGCTCCCGCCGAACTCCGCGCTGTCGGAGTTGAGGATCTCCGCCCAGCGCCCCGGATGCGGCAGCCCGATGCGGTAGTCATGGCGGGGTACCGGCGTGAGGTTCGCGATGCAGGCGATGCTGCGTCCGCCCGCCGACGGGAACCGGAGGAAGGACAGCACGCTGTTGTCCGCGTCGTTGGGATTGATCCAGCGAAATCCGGGCCAGTCGAAGTCCTGCTCCCACAACGCGGGCTCGCTCCGGTACACCCTGTTCAGTGCGCGCACCAACGCCTGGATTCCGGCGTGTTCCGGGTAGTCCAGCAGGTGCCAGTCGACGCTGCTGTCATGCTGCCATTCACGGTTCTGACCGATCTCGCCGCCCATGAACAGCAACTGGCGGCCGGGATGCGCCCACATCCAGGTCAGCAGGCACCGAAGGTTCGCGAATTGTTGCCACCGGTCCCCGGGCATCTTGCCCAGCAGCGATCCCTTTCCGTGTGCCACCTCGTCGTGACTCATCGGCAGGACGAAGTTCTCGGTGAACGCATACAGCAGGGCGAACGTGAGCTCGTGATGGTGGTGCGGGCGATGAATCGGATCCTTGGAGAAGTACACCAGGGTGTCGTTCATCCACCCCATGTTCCATTTGAAGCCGAAACCGAGACCGCCCAGATAAGTGGGTCGGGACACCGCCGGCCAGGAGGTCGACTCCTCGGCGACGAGCATGACCGAAGGGTGGTGTCGATAGACCAACTCGTTGGCTTGCCTGATGAAGTCGACGGCCTCCAGGTTTTCCCTGCCGCCGAATCGGTTGGTGACCCACTCGCCTTCCTTGCGCGAGTAGTCCAGGTAGAGCATGGAGGCGACCGCATCGACACGCAGGCCGTCGACGTGGAACTCCTCGATCCAGTACAGCGCGTTGGCGAGCAGGAAGTTCCTGACCTCGTGGCGCCCGTAGTTGAAGATCAGGGTGCCCCACTCCTGGTGCTCGCCCAGTCGGGGGTCGTCGTGCTCGTACAGCGCGGTGCCGTCGAAATGCGCCAGCGCCCAGTCGTCCTTGGGGAAGTGCCCGGGCACCCAGTCGACCAGAACCCCGATACCTGCCCGGTGCAGCTGGTCGACCAGGTAACGGAAGTCATCGGGTGTCCCGTGCACGGATGTCGGCGCGTAGAACCCCGTCACCTGGTACCCCCAGGAGCCCGCGAACGGGTGCTGGGCGATCGGCAGGAACTCGACGTGGGTGAAGCCGAGGTCGTGCAGGTACTCGGGCAGCACGTCGGCCGCTTCGCGGTACGTCAACGGTCGCCACCCGCCGTCGGCGTCCTGGGTGGACCGCCACGAGCCCAGGTGGCACTCGTAGATCGACACCGGGGCATGCATCAGGTCGGTCGTCTCCCGGTGGGCGAACCACTGTTCGTCCTGCCATTCGTAGTTGCTCTGGGTGACGATGCTCGCGGTGGCCGGCGGCACCTCGGCGGCGAAGGCGAACGGATCCGCCCGCAGCGTCACGTGGCCCTGCTGAGTGACGACCTCGTACTTGTAGTGCGCGCCGGGGCCGATGCCGGGCAGGAAGATCTCCCAGACGCCGGAACTGCCAAGGACTCTCATCGGGTGGATCCGGCCGTCCCAGCCGTTGAAGTCCCCGACGACCCTGACTGCCCGGGCGCCGGGCGCCCACACCGCGAACGACGTGCCGGGGGTGGCCTGATGCACCCGGACGTGCGCTCCGAGATGGTGCCACAGACTCTCGTGCCGGCCCTCACCCATCAGATAGAGGTCGAGCTCGCCCAGCGTGGGCCAATACCTGTAGGGATCGTCCAGGACGACCACCACCCCGTCGGGGTAGGTCGTCTCCAGACGGTAGTCCGGGATGCCCGGACCATCCACCACCCCGGCGAACGCCCCGGCGGGGTGCACTCGGCTCATCTCGACCCGTTGGCCGCCGGCCAGGATGACCATCCCGGTCGCGTCCGGGCGCCACCCGCGGATGACCACGCGCTCGCGTCCGTCGCCATCCCGTTCCGGGTGAGGCCCCAAGACATGGTGCGGATCGTGGTACTGCCCCGCGATCACCCGATCCAGGTCCGTGCGGTCCCCGACAAGGCTGAAATGTACCGCTGAATTCATGATGTGTTTCCCTCCGTGCGACGTCGGACGGGCATGGAAAACCTAGTCTGCCATAGGGGTTTCGGTCTGTGGTTTCGGTCACACCACGGCAATCCTTGTTGATATTCGGTGCGACAGTCCACGGGTGCCGCGCGAAATTTCCGGCGGCGCGCCACCTTCCGAGGATCATCGGGATTGCGGTGGCACTGCAGGGAAATGTACGGGATCGCCGCGGCGCCTGCCGCGTCGGAACAACCGAGAGGATCACTCAGATGACCAGCATTCCGGATGTCAGCGCCGACATCGAGGCCGCTGCGAAGCGCGTCCAGGAGTTGAGCGAGCAGGTTGCCAGCCAGGCCAAGGAAAACGGGCTCGTGTGGCTCGAGGGCTATGAGAAGGTGCTGCAGAACATGCTCGATCTCGAGGAGGAGGCCGCGAAGAAGACCGGCGTGGACTGGGCCACCACATTGGCGACCGCCCATGCCAATTTCGTCCGGCAGACCTCCGAGGTGTTCTTCCAGTCGTTGACCACGCAGCTCAAGAGCTGACCCGCGTCGTTCCGCTCGGAATCCGGTTGGTTCTTGGGGGCCGGCGGCGTGCTCCCGGGGCTCGACCCTGGCCCGTGGGCATCGCTGTCCCTCTAGGCTGGTCGTCGTGAACTGGACTGTCGACATTCCGGCGGACATCCTGCCGACCCTGCCCCCGCTCCCGCAGGACCTGCGGGACCGGCTGGATGACGCGCTGGCGCGCCCCGCCGCGCAGCAACCGGACTGGGTGCATCCCGAGCAGGTGCTGGCGGTGCGGGCCATCCTGGAGGCCGTGCCGCCGGTCACCGTGCCCGGCGAGGTGGACAAGCTCGCCGACCAGCTGGCGGCGGTGGCCCGTGGCGAGGCGTTCCTGCTGCAGGGCGGCGATTGCGCCGAGACCTTCGTGGACAACACCGAGCCGCACATCCGCGGGAACATCAGAACGCTGCTGCAGATGGCCGTGGTGCTCACCTACGGCGCCTCGCTGCCGGTGGTCAAGGTCGCCCGGATCGCCGGCCAGTACGCCAAACCGCGATCGTCGGCCATCGATTCGCTCGGCCTGCCGTCCTACCGCGGCGACATCATCAATTCGCTGGCCACCACTCCTGAGGCCAGGGTGCACGACCCGTCCCGGATGGTGCGCGCCTACGCGAACTCCTCGGCGGCGATGAACCTGGTGCGCGCGGTGACCAGCACCGGGATGGGCGATCTGGCCAAGGTTCACGAGTGGAACCAGGAGTTCGTGCTGACCTCGCGGGCGGGTGAGCGGTACGAACGGGTGGCCGGCGAGATCGACCGCGCGATGCGGTTCATGGCAGCCTGCGGCGTGGACTCCCACTCCCTGCACCAGGTGGAGATCTACGCCTCGCACGAGGCGCTGCTGCTGGACTACGAGCGGGCCATGTTGCGGCTGGACACCAGGCACAACGAGGCCAGGCTGTACGACCTGTCCGGGCACTTCCTCTGGATCGGCGAACGGACCCGGCAGCTGGACGGGGCACACATCGCGTTCGCCCGGGTGCTGGCCAACCCGATCGGGCTGAAGATCGGGCCGACCACCACGCCGGAGCAGGCCGTGGAATACGTCGAACTGCTGGACCCGAACGGCCAGGCCGGCCGGCTAACACTGATCTCCCGGATGGGCAACGGCGCGGTTCGCGAGGTGCTGCCGCCGATCATCGAGAAGGTCCAGGCCTCAGGGCACCAGGTGATCTGGCAGTGCGACCCCATGCACGGCAACACCCACGAGGCCTCCACCGGTTACAAGACACGGCATTTCGACCGCATCGTGGACGAGGTGCAGGGCTTCTTCGAGGTGCACCACGAACTCGGCACGCACCCGGGTGGCATCCACGTGGAGCTGACCGGCGAGGAGGTCACCGAATGTCTGGGGGGTGCGCAGGAGATCTCCGACCTGGACCTGTCCGGCCGGTACGAGACCGCGTGCGACCCGCGGCTGAACACCCAGCAGTCCCTGGAACTGGCCTTCCTGGTGGCGGAGATGTTGCGCGGCTGAGAGCTTCGGCGTGGGAGTCTCGGCGCTGCGCTCAGCGCAGCAAAGGGCCGCCAGGAGCGGTCTCCATCGACATCACCAGCCAGGTTGATCACGATATAGATCAGCGAGATGACGACGTACACCTGGATGGCGATCTCGATGTAGCTGGTCGCGATCCACCGGATCGCCGGCCGATGCGACAACTGCAGCAGCGCAAAGACGACGCCGAGCGGCAGCGCGAGAACACCTGACACCGCGGTGATCTGCAGCGTGCTCTGCAGGCCGTCCCAGAGGAGCTTCTGCACATAAGGCAGCGTGAAGGGCTTCCACTTCTCCGCGGTCAACTGGCCGTTCGCGGCGAACCGTTGCACCGCAACGGCAATGACCGCAGCGATCACGACGGTGGACAGCACGGTCAGGACCCGGATGCGACGGCGACCGTGCGGACCCGGCTCGTCGAACAACACCCGGTCCGCGCTCACCGCTGCACCGCCACCCGGCGCTCGAGAGCGCCGGCGATCGACCCCGAACCCAATGCGATGACAGCCGTGCGGCCCGCACGGTCACCGCGTCGCGAACCGTTGCCGGAATGGTCTCGCTGCCGGCGGCCAGCACCTCCGTGACAAAGAACGGGTTGCCGTCGGTTTTGCGATGCCCGCGGTGTCGCCCCCGCCTCACAGGCGCCGACCAGGAATCTGCCGCGACCGCCCGCCGTCTGCAGATTCAAGGCCGACCGAGGTCTTTCCGGCGCCGCCCTCCCCACGGAGGAACACGAACCGGCCCCGGCCGACAAGCGCCTCCGCCCAGTACGAGCCCAGGGCGGCCAGTTCAGCATCCCGCTCGAGCAGCCGTACGCCTCCGGCGGGTGTCACTTGGTTCGCCCTGCGAAAGGTCAATGCCGCATGAAGATGCGCCCTACTTGGTGAGTGTTCTACCCGATCGGCTGGGACGACAACGGTTGACCGATGTCCTCACGCTCGCAGACCGATGGAGCGTGACTGCCTACGCGATGTGCGCGTTGTGAGGCTGGGTACTGCTGATCCGCCGCGGTGATCGCGGCGTTCGCTCACCACCGATAGGGCACTTCTTCACGAAAGTGTCATCATCCATACGCCCAGTGACGAAGCCCGGGAAGCGATAGCCGAAGGAGACCTGGCATCGCTCCGAGTTGCCAACGACAATGGTTGTTAGGCCGTTGGTGGCAACCACCATCGTTCGGGGAGCAACAATTCAGATCAGTGATGGGGGATGGCAGCAATGACGCAGCAGACGGAGTTCACCGCCTACGTCGGCCAGGTCGAGCGCGACCTCGAAGGACAGATCTGGGCGGTGCTCTACTGCGATGGTCACGTCGTCGCCCGCGAACAGGCGCGATCGTTGCGCCGGGGTAAGCGCAGGGTCACCGATATGGTGCTGTCCGCGGCCGATGCCGCCGCGGTCTCGGTGACTCCGCCCGCGCCGGCACGCGGTCGCGCCGACCTGGGCTGCCGCGGAAGTCAGGAATCCCTCGGACGCGCAGGATGGCACCGCGGCGGCCGGTGGCGCCCCGTGCACTTGGTCTGACCGGCCGACACGCGGCCCGAAGAAAGGCCCCGACCGTCAACGCTGCAACGACTGCAAACGCGACGGCGAGCGCCCAAGCGACACCGCTGGCGGGATCGAGGACCCGACCGAAGATCTGGTGCCAGAACCTGAGATTCGACCTACTTGACGCATGGCGACGTTAACCTTGGACTTGACGCTATTGACGCTATTGACGCTATTGACGCTATTGACGCTATTGACGCTATTGACGCTATTGACGCTATTGACGCCGTTGACGCCTGCGTCTGAGGGGGACGATGAGCCCAACCGCATCGAGCCCCACGAGTCTCGGGTCGGTCACCGTCAAACTGGACGACTGTTCGTACCAGATCGATTTGAGCAAGCCCGATGCCGCGCCGTTGCGCGCCGCGTTGGAGCGATACGTCGCGTCACGAGGCGAGGCCGCGAATGCCGGCGTGACAGGGCAAAGTGCATCGGCTTCACCGCCATCAACCGACGAGTGGGTCGAAGCGATCGCTGTTCGACTGGATAGTGGGCTACATCGGCTCGTCCACAACGATCCCGAGCGCGTATTCGCTGCTGCCCACGAAGACTCCGGCCAGTGGGCTCGTTGAGTTCGGCAAGCGAGCGCGAACAAATAGCGCTTGCTCTGCCAACCACGCGCTCCTCGCCCACTTTCCAAGAGTCACCCTGAAATCGAGCAAAGAGCTTTTCCGAGCTCACCGACGGGCAAACGCACCGTGGTGGTTCTCGTCCGATGGCACGGGACGATTCGACCTGATCGGCAGCCAGGGAACTTGTTATTTGGCCGACTCCCCGGAGGCTGCTCTTCGCGAATCTCTTGGAAGAGTGGTGCGGGCCGGTATCGTCGACGTTGCGGAACTCGCCGATCGGGTCATCTCAAATGTCGCGGTGACGAAGTCCAAGACACTCGCGGATACGACATCTGCGAAGGCGGCCAATCAACGGTAGCTGCGGCGGCTGGTATTCGCGCAGTCGACAGGCCGGCAACAGTGACGATCGTCGAACCACCCGTCTGAACACGGGTCGACATGCAGGGCGACGCTGTCAGCCAGTCATACTCGGCCGAACGACGATCACCGGGCATTCGCTGTGCGCGATCAACGCCCGGCTGGTGGACCCCAGCACGAAGCTGGCCAGCCCGTGACGACCCCGGGACCCGACGACGATCAGCTGGGCATCGTGGGTGTGCTCCAACAGGATCGGCGCCGGCCGGCCATGAACGACGACATGCCGGACCGCCACCTCGGGGTACTTCTCGCGCCAGCCCGCCAGCTGTTCGGAGAGCATGGCGTGTTCCTCCTGGGAGCCGCCGTCGGCCACCGTGTCGGTGAAGGTATGCACCGCGACCAGTTCGGCCTCGTGCACCGAGGCCGCGTCGAAGGCGAAGGCGACGGCTGGCTCGCTGTTCGGGGAGTTGTCCACGCCGACCACCACCGGCCCCGGCCCGCCGATGTGGTGGTCGGGACGGATGACCGCGACCGGAGCCGAGTTGTGGGTGGAGACGGACAGCGCCACGGAGCCGAGGAAGACGCTGGCAACCCGGCCCGAGCCGTGTGATCCGACCACGGTCAGCAGGGCGTGCTCCGATTCGCGCCGGATGGCGCTGATGGCGTCGTCCTGGACCAGCAGGGTCGTCACCCGCAACGCCGGATGCGCTCGGCCCAGGCTGTCCGCCACGCCGGCGAGCAGCCGCTCACCCTCGTCGTGTAGCTCCTGATCCAAGCCCACGGGGTCGGGAAGGTACCCGGGGTAGCCCAGTGCGGGAATCGCTCCGGCATAGACGGCCGGGTCGGTGACGGCGTACGCGTGCACCAGTACCAGACCCGCGTGCCGGAGAACTGCCTCGGCCGCGGCCCAGTCGGCGGCGGCCCGCGACCACGCGGAGGCGTCGAGCCCCACCACGATGACATCGGCGCGGCCACCGACTGTCGGCGTCGTAGACGGCTCAGTGGTCGGGTGAGTCGGGTGAACAGCCATGGTCGATCCTCTCGCGGGCGCCACAACAGTCGGTGCCTCACCTCACTTTCGCTCGCAGCGTGGGAATCGGGTTAGAGGCCAAAGGCCCACAGATCCGGGCGGATGGCCCTAGGTGATCTTCACTTTCCCGTTGTCTACCCAGGTCAGCGGTGGTGGGAGCTGACATGTACGCCATGGCCCGGCATGCTCGGCACGCCGTCGTGCGGCGTGGACCGATCGGACCAACGCAGCAGCGCACCCACCCCGTCCGCCAGATCCGCGTCTTCCGGATCCAGCAGGGTGATGCCGGCGTCGCTGTGTACCAGCGCCCAGAGCAGGGCGGCATCGGCCCTACTCTGCACCGGCTCGCCGAACCCCATCGCCACCACCTCGGCGCGGTTGGCGGCCAGCTGCAGAGGCTCGTCGCCGGCCCAGACAGTCCTGGTGGAGGACGGGTCGTCGTGCAGGAACAGTTCCTGGACTTGCGCGCGACGGACGGCGTCCACCACGTCGTCGAAACCTTGCAGGGCGTCCCGCTGGCGTCCTTCGGCGGCGCCGAAGCGATCCAGCAGACCCTGCCGCACTGCCCGTTGACGATCGGCCAGTGACTCGCGCATTTCCTGATCCCTGGCGGCGGTGGACGCGCCATCCGCCCGACCGCCCGATCGGAGCACGACCGCCAGCTCGGCCAGCCGCCGAGCCGCTGCACCGAGCAGGTCAGCGACGGTGACCGGATCGCCGGCCAGGAAGACGACGCCGGGTTCGTGGCGGGAAACCAGGCCGTCCAGCGCGCCGGCGATCTCCGCCGCGTTTCGTTCCCAGGAGTCCTCCGCCCGGGCCTGGATGCGCCGCTGGGACGTCTGACCGCCCGGCACCCGGTGCACGACGTCATGGCTGCCGTGCACCTGTATGCCCTGCTCCGTGGCACCGAAGGCGTCCATCATCACGACGTCGGCGCCGGTGCGGTCAACTTCGGCCAGCAGGTAGGAACTTCGATCGCGCAGTGCGCGGAAGACCGGCAGCAGGTGTGGTGCGGGGCCGAACACCACCTCCTCGCGGGCCGGCGGCTGGGGGAGCACCACATCGAGCGCGATCCCATCCGGGTCGACGACGACCAGCCGTCCGACCCCACCGGCGCGCCCGGTCGGCGCCAGCACCGCCGGGCCGGCCAGGTCGACCATCGTCTGTGGCGCCTGGCGCCGCAGGAGTTCGCGCTGATGGCCGTGCCAGCGCAATTCCGTCTCGCGGGCGGACGATTCCGCGTTCCGCGAGACGTCCATGCTCACCGAGACGAAAGGCCCACGACGGCCCGACAGTTGTTGCAGCACGGCTGCTCTCATGGCACCCTCTCTTCAGCTGGACTTCGAAGAACCCTCTCTCCACCTTTACCCACGGCGCCGCTCGTCAAAGCGGCGGATCACAGACTCCGGATGAGGCCGCCGTCGCAACGCTGCGCGGTACCTGCGGACCCCGTCGAGTATTCACCGGTGGCGCTGGAATTGCGCGCCCGTGACGAACGGATTCTTCGCCCGATTTGGGAATGAGTGTCCGAGTAGGGTGACCACGCATGACGGTCGAGGGCCGAGTCGGGCCGGGGTCGGTGCTGGCCGGCTATCGCGTGGTCGAGCTCGCCGGAAGGGGCGGGACCGGCGAGGTCTACCGAGCCCACGACGACCGGTTGGACCGCGATGTGGCAATCAAGGTGCTCTCCGATACCTACGCCTCCGACCTGGAGTTCCGGGGCAGCCTGATACGCGAATCCAGGCTGGCCGCGAGCCTTGACCATCCCAATGTGGTCCCGGTCTACGACGCCGGGGAGTTGGACGGGCATGTCTACATCGCCATGCGGTTCGTCGCCGGCACCGACCTCGGCGCGGAACTCGGCCGCGGCCCGATGGTGGTAGCGCGGGTCGTCGACATCGCCGGTCAGATCGCCGCAGCCCTCGACGCCGCCCATGAGCAGGGTCTGGTGCACCGTGACGTCAAACCCTCGAATGTGCTGGTCGACCACCGGGGTCACTGTTACCTCACGGATTTCGGCCTCAGCCGCACCGTGGCGGACCGTCGTGCGACCGCCGAGGTTTCGCTGGCCGGAACGGTGGACTACGTGGCCCCGGAACAGATCCGCGGTGACCAGCTCGACGGCCGTGCCGACCTGTACTCGCTGGCCTGCGTGATCTTCGAGATGCTCTGCGGCGAAGTCCCTTTCCGCCGCACGACGGAGGTCGCCACGCTGTTCGCCCACCTCGAGGAGGATCCCCCGGCTGCGCACCTGCTGCGGGCGGGCCTGCCCCTCGCGGTGGACGATGCCCTCGCCCGCGGCCTGGCCAAGGACCCCGGGCAGCGACAGCTGAGCTGCGCGCAACTGGTCGACGACGTTCGACAGGCCCTCGGCGTCGAGATGCCCGCGAACCGCCGGCGTCGGCGCCTGCTGCTGGCGCTCCTGGCGGCCGTCCTGGCGGCTGCCGCCGTGATCGTCGTGATGGCGCCGTGGCGCGATGAGCCCGTCCCGGCCGAGCCGACCGGGACGCTGGCGCGCATCGACCCGGCGACCGATCAGGTCACCGGGCGGATACCGGTGCCCGGTTACCCCGGTGCGGTGGCCGCAGGCCCCGGCGGGGTCTGGATGGCCGACTTCCGCGAGGGCGTGCTCTGGCGGTATGACCCGGAAGATCAAGCGCTGCAGCGCATCTCGTCGCCCGGTGAACCCAGGGACCTGGCCGTGGTCGGCGACGACATCTACGTCGCCTCCGACGGGCCGGGCCTGTTCTCGGGCAACGTCTCGCGGCACGATTCCCGCACCGGGATGCGGAAGGACGCCGTCACCATGTTGGCGTGTGCGGTGGGATCACAGGACTCCGTCATCTGGGTAGCCGGTTGCCCGTTCGTCCAGCGGCTGAGCACGGGCGGCGGGCCGATGACCGAGGTCGCCCGGGTGCTGGTGCCGTTCGCCAGCCCGCTCACCGCGAGCACCAACCGCGTGCAGCTCAGGGAACTCGCGGTCGGGGCGGGCTCGGTGTGGGTGCTCGGCGATGCCATGGACCGCCGGCTCTGGAGGCTGGATGCCATCACCGGCCAGACCCAGGCGAGCATCGACCTGCCGTTCCCACCCCGGTCGATCGCCGTGGGCGAGGGCCTTGTCTGGATCACCGACCCGTTGGGCGACACCGTGGTACCGGTCGATCCCGCCGACAACACGGTCCTCGCGGCCGTACCGGTCGGTCGCGGCGCGGCCGGTGTCGCCGTCGGCGCCGGCGCGGTCTGGGTGGCCAACGCGATCGACGGCACCGTTTCCCGCCTCGATCCCGCCCGCCGTCAGGTGGTGGAAACCGTGGACATCGGTGGGTCCCCGCACGAACTGGCCGTCGACCAGGCCGGAGTGTGGGTGACAACCTATGTCCAATAACCGATCTCGGCGTTTGCATGGTCGCGGTGCGGCGCTGACGGTCTCGGTGACGCTGCTGATCACGACCTTGCAGGGGTGCACGGCCCCGGCGTCGACGCCGGTGCGGGTCGGTGTGCTGGCCGAATGTGTGGGGTTCTTCCGCAACCTGCGGGACGCGGGGCTGGCCGGCGCCGAGATCCCGCTGCTCGAACGCGGCGCGGCACTGAAGGGCCCGCTGCCCAGCGACGGCGTGACGCCCACGACGATCGCCGGCCGACCCGTCGAACTGGTGGCCGGCTGCACCGAGGGCGGCGAATACAGCACGCTCATCGAGCAGACCCGAGTGCTGATCGAGGACCACCAGGTGGATGTTGTGATCGGCGGCACCTGGGCGGGGGACGGGCTGATCCTGCGCGAACTCGCGCGCAAGTACCAGGACACCACCTTTGTGGTCTCCACCAGCGGCCCTCGGGAGGTGACGCTGGGCGACACAGCGCCGAACCTCTTCCGCTTCGCTCCCGACATCTCCCAACAGGTCGCCGGGCTGGGCACGTTCGCGTTCCGCGATCTCGGCTGGCGGAACGCGGTGGTGGTCGCGGAGAACGACGAATCGGGGTGGGGCGGCGCGGCCGCCTTCCTGGCGGAATTCTGCGCACTCGGTGGCCGGGTGACCCAGTATCCGATGTCGGTGGACCTGCAACCACCCACCGCGACCGGCGCCGACGGACTCGCCCTGTTCTCCACACCCTTCGGCCCGCCCGCCGAAACGCTGGCCGGCTTCGCCGCCGACCCGGCATCGCCGTCAACATCGTTGGTGCTGGGCCCCGGCATTTCGGCCGATGCCGACTACCTGCACGCTGTACCGGAAAGCCTCAGCGGGGTGGTCACTGTCGTGCCCGCCCCCGATGCGCCGGACGCCGGCGAGCGTTATCGAGCGGCGATGGCCCGGTACTTCCCCAGCGCCCCGGTCACCGGCGCGATGTCCGCCTACGTCGTCCAGGTCCACGACGCGGCCGAGGCCGTCATGTTGGCCTTGGAAGCGACGGCCGGTGTGGGGGGTGCCGCTCTGCGGGAGGCGCTCGGCTCCATCGACGCCGACCTGGTGGGTGGCAGGGTGCGGGTGGATGCGAATCGCGCGGTCATCGTGTCGACGGCGCTTGCCCGGTTGGGGCCGGGCGGCACCGAGTCGATCATTCGCGCGGTGCCCGCCGTCGACCAGACATTCGGCGGAGCACTGCCGGCCGGCTATGAACCGCGGTCCGGCGAGCAGCCCTGCGGCCCCGGCATCGCGGCGCCGTGGGCGCGCTGAGCCGCACGCCTCTCGCGGACTTTGGTGGCAGTCATCCGGCACTGGCGACCGTCCAGGTGAACCTGGTGGCGGGATCGCGGGCGGCAAGGCCGCCGGGCCGCAGACCCCGACGCACCAGCAATGTGGGGCGTCCGCCGGCCGTCGCCAGCGCGGTTCTGCTCCGACCGACCCCTTCATGACGCCATCTCTCGGTCAGCCCGACCACCACCAGTTGGGCATCGCGTGCCGCCGCGACCAGCGCGGGTGGGTCCGGCTCCACCAGCAACGGCTCGGCCCAGACGCCGAGCGCGCGCTGCACTGCGAGCGAGGCGTTGGCCAGCATCCGGCTCGCGTCGCGTCCGTCGGCGCCGGTGAGCGCACCCATCAGGATCAGCCGGTCACCTGTCGGGCGGCTGAACCAGGCCCCGAGTTCGACTGCGGCCCAATCGTTCTCACCGCCGGCGAAGGCGACGACGACGGGACCGTCGCGCTGTTCGCCCGGGACAAGGACGGCGACGTCGCACGGCGCGCTGTCCAGCAGGGTGGTCAGCCGGGCATCCTCGAGCAAGCCGTCCGGTGCGTCGATCAGCAGCAGTTCCGCGTTCTGCTCGGCGGCCAGCCGAGCCAGGTCCGCTCCGGGCGTCAGCGAGGTGAAGGCGGCGGTGCGAGTGGTCACCCCGGCCCGGCCGAGCGCCGTCCGGTACTCCTGCAGGATCAGGATGCAAGGGTGCAGCGCGGCGACGTCCCGCACGGTGCTGGCGATGATCAACTCGTGCTGGTCCGTACCCTGCAACAGCCGCCGGGCGACCGCCGTGAGGTCCGGTAGTGCCCGGGAGTCCAGGGCGCCGATCAGCACCGTGCGGGTGCGGGAGCCGGTCGGGGCCTGAACGGCACGAGGTGCGGCGGCAGACACCCGTGGCGCAGCCGCCGACAGCGCGGTGTCCTGACGGAGGATGGCGGCCTCCAGTTCCCTGAGCGCGGCGCCCGGTTCGATCCCGAGTTCGCTGACGAGGGTGTGCCGACCGTGCCTGAACACCTCGAGCGCCTCCGCCTGCCGTCCGCAGCGGTACAGGGCCAGCATCAGCAACGCCCGCGGTTCCTCGCGCAGCGGGTGGGCCTCGACGAGGTGGGTCAGGTCGGCCGCGGCCTGCCGCGCGTCGCCGGCCGCCAGCAACGCTTCGGCGTGCCGCTCCTGGACGGCCAGCCGCATGTCCTCCAGTCGCGCCGCGCAGGCCGCGACGACGCCGTCGGCGACCGCATTATCGGCGACAACGTCGGCCAGTGCCGGACCGCGCCACAGCGACAGTGCGCCACTCAGCCGATTGAGCGCCTCGTCGATTCCGCCTCGGGTCAGTGCCGCGCTGCCGTCGGCCGCCAGTTTCTCGAAGCGGCGCAGGTCGAACGCGTCCGCCGGGACGTGCAGCCGGTAGCCGGGGTCGGTCGTCCGGATCGACTCCCGGCCGAGTTCCTTGCGCAGGTCGGAGATGTAGCCCTGCAGCAGATTCCCGGAGCTGACCGGAGGGCGTTCACCCCACACCGCGTCGACGAGCACGCGTGCCGGAACGACCTGGCCCGCTCGCAGCAGCAGCATGGCCAGGACGGCGCGGGCGCGCGGCCCGCCGAGCCGGGCCGGCCGGCCGTCGACAGTCGCCTCGAGCGGACCGAGGACCGCATAGGTGACTCCCAGCCCGCTTCCCCTCACCGCTGCAGTGTGGCGTCCAGCGGTCGTCCAGCCAACCGCCAGTGGTGCGGTGCAGCGTTGCCGATCAGCCGGCCGCGCAGGAAATGCTCGTCGACATCATCGCGAGCACCCCGACCCTGAAGGAGGATGCCATGTCCCTGGTGCGCAGAACCGCCGTCGTCGCCGCCCTTGCTCTCGCCTGTACGACGGTCGGTGTCGGTCTGATCCCGTCCGCGGAGGGCGCCGGCGCCGCTGCCAGAAGCTATCGGGTGCAAGGGATCCAAATACCGGTCGCCGATTCGCCGGGTCTTTCGACGATGCAACCCGACGCCGGGCACGCGGGCCTGATGGGGCACTGGGCCACCACCATGACCGCATCCCACTTTTCGTCACCCTGGTATTTCGAGATCGGAACGGAGAAATTCGTCGGCTGCCTGGACCGGAACGGCGATCAGCACTGCACGAACGATCCGGCCGGGAGTATCTCGTTCACGTATGCGTCCTGGGTCAAACTCGACCCGACCACCTACGCCGAACTCGCGGGCGGATGCGTCCACCCGATCACCGCAGGCACCGGCGCCTTCCGGCAGGCGCACGGACTGCTCACGATGCGCGACACCCCACGTGCCGACGGTACGATTCTGACCACTTATCGCGGGACCGTCACCCTGTCGGCGCGTGCCGGGGCGGGTACCCAGCCGGACTCGACACTGCCGGAATCGTCGCTCGCGCCGGCGGGTGCGAATGCCGCGGATGCCGCCGCGCCGGTCCACCCGCGAGTCTGTTAACCCGCGTCGCCTATCACCCTGTCGCCGGGCGACCGGACCTCGGCCAGCACGGCGGCAGGGCGCAACTCGCGATCGACGACGGACTGGCCGACCTGGGTGAGCGGCAGGTGGTTGCGCCGGGCGTACCCGCGCAGCATCACGAACGCCTGATCCATATCAAGCTCACCGTGCTGGGCCAGCACGCCCTTGGCCTGTTCGATCACGACCCGGCTGTTGAGCGCGAACTGCAGCCTCTCGTCGACGCCGGCACCGTCCCGTACCGCGCGCTCCTGCAGCACTCCGATGGTCGCGACTTCGGCGAGCGCCTCCTCGTCCAGCGGGCCCGCGGTGCTGCGATACAGGTCAAGGGCCCCGATGCCGGTCGCTCCGACATAGAGGGGGAACGCGAAAAGCGCGGCGGCGGAGGTTTCCCGGACCGCGGTGTTGAATACCGGCCACGGTGTGACCGGCCGTCCGTCCCGAAGATCGGGAACCAGTACGGGGCGGCGTGACGCGAACGCCTCCCAGCACGGACCTTCGCCGAGGTCGAACTGCAGTTCGTCGATGCGGAACGCGACATCGTCACTGGCGCAGACGGTTTCGTTGTTGATCGGCCCGCTGAGGGTGCAGACGGCGGCGCCGGTCACCGGTAGCAGTTCGACGCAGGGCCCGCACAGGCCGCCGGGCCCGGCCAACGTCGATCCGGATGCCAGGATCGCTTCCTGCGCAGCACGCAACGCCAGTGGATCACTCATCAGCACGGCCCGCCGCGCGGGCCGGGAGCGGTGACATGGTCGGCCGAGCCTTGTCGGGTGCTGGGGCGAACCAGGACGCGCGACGGATGGGCATCGAGCGCAGCCGACCATGGGGCGGCATGCTGGCCAGCTCAGACTATCCCCGCCCTGCCACGGCCGCCGTCCACCGAAGGCCAGGAAC
>Ga0209584_10000145_pt1 | contig 19568 bp, 16 predicted proteins | sample NGEPerD_FD_184507 | JGI IMG/M metagenome (GOLD analysis project Ga0209584, IMG submission 184507) | Arctic peat soil microbial communities from the Barrow Environmental Observatory site, Barrow, Alaska, USA - NGEE PermafrostAB12-D... | ecosystem: Environmental > Terrestrial > Soil > Wetlands >...
GCCCTTCACCGCGGGGATCGACATGATCGCGGCGGCGAGGCGCCCGTCGAGCTTGCGATCCCACGACACGTGCGAGCCGAGCCCCACGGGCAGGCCATCGCAGATGACCTCGACGATTCCGCCGAGTGTGTTTCCTTCCTTTTTCGCCGCATCGATGCGCTCGATCATCTTCTGCTCGGCAAGAGCGTCGAGCGTGCGAAGCGGAGAGGAGTCTACTGCGGCGTTGAGACTCATGGCGTCGGGGAATTTCTCCGGCCGTACAGCATCGATGCCGCCCAAGTGGGTGAGATGGCTGCCCGCGGAGATGCCGAAGTCGCGGAGAAATTTGCGGCAGATCGCGCCGGCGGCGACGCGAGCCGTGGTCTCGCGGGCGGATGCGCGCTCGAGAATGTCGCGCGCGTCGTCGCGATCGTACTTGAATACGCCGGAGAGATCGGCGTGACCGGGGCGCGGGCGCGTGACGTTGCGCTTGCGCGGCGCGGGATCGCCCTCGTGGGGCGCGGAGTCCATGATCTCCGTCCAGCTCTTCCAGTCGCGATTCGGAATGAGCATCGCGATCGGCGAGCCGAGCGTCTCGCCGGCGCGCACGCCGGAGAGAAATTGCACCGCGTCCTGCTCGATCTGCATGCGACGCCCGCGGCCGTAGCCCTGCTGCCTGCGCACGAGGTCGACGTCGACGTCGGCGGCGAGGAGGGCGAGGCCGGCCGGCATCCCCTCGAGGATCGAGACGAGTGCGGGCCCGTGTGATTCACCGGCGGTGGTGAAGCGAAGCATGATGGAAGCTCGAGGGGACGACTTTTACGACGATGATAATGGATAAAGTACGACCGCCCGTCGCAGATCGCGACGGGCGGTCGAAAAAGCTTACGAAACAGCGTAGAAACAGCGTACTGCGTGTGAAGCGTTAGGAGCAGGCTGTCAGCTGCGCTGCGGTTACCGTGAGAATCACTACCCCGTGCGCCGTTGCGCCTACGATCACCACGTTGCCGGCGCCGATCGGAGCGGACTTGATCGGACCAACCACTGGATCACGAGTCGGGACGACGAGGCAGCGTGAGTAGAAGTTCGTGTTGTAGACCTCGACCTGCGGCTGGCTGGACGCCGCGAAGAAGAGGTGCGTGCCGCCGGACGGCCCAGGTGCGGGGATACCGGCATTCTGCGGGTGGAAGTCGATACCGGCGTTGCCGGCCGAGGTCTGGAGCAGACCCTGGAGGCGCAGCGAGTTGTCGAAGAGATAGGTGGAGTCGGCGCGCACACCGGCCAGCTCACCATCGAAGTTGATCGCTGCACCGGTGACCGCAGTCGAGGTGTTCGCGATGAAGTCGGTGACGAGGAAGGAACCGGAGACACCCGCGTCGATGGTCGGCACCGGAAGCGCGTAGGTGTGACCCTTGTCCGTGAAGGAGCCGATGAGCCCTGTGGTCACGTCGTAGAGAATGGCGCGACTGTTCGGTTGCGTTCCCGAACCGCCGGCCGCACCGCCCTCACCGAGCACCGCGCGCCGGAAGTTGCCGGAGTTGCGCGTGAACGTGGTGTCGCGGAAGGCGAGAGCCGGGATCTTCACCACGACAGAGTAGAAGGAGGTGTCGGTGCCGGTGATGAACGGGCCCTGACGGAAGGGAACGATCGCGCCCGTTGCGCCGATTCCCTGCGCGGCGACGCGCTGCACCTGGAGCGTGTCCTTCGTATCGGCGGACTGCCCCATCGCCTGCTCGAAGAAGAAGTGCGACTGGTGCGTCTGCAGATTTTCCCAGCGAACGGTGCCGTCGTTGGTGAACGGCGTCGACTGGCCGGCGGTAGGCGTGGTCGTGTAGACGAGCACCACGTTGCCGCACGGCGTTCCGGGCGTGACTGCACCCTGACACGTCGTGGCTAGATACTGCGGACGATCCGAGAAGAAGTAGTCGGTGATGGTCTCGGTGATCAGGCCGTTCGACCCGGTGGTCGACGTGACGGTCTGCGCGAGTAGCACCGGCAGAGGATAGCGGAAGACTTCCTGCTGCGTATTGGTATTGACGTAGCTGATCAGCGTACCACCGGAGTTCGCCACGAGCAGCGTATCGCCCATGGTTCCGTCACGGTCACGCGGCCACGCCGCGATACCCCACGGACGCGAGCCCACCTGGATCGGCGCGTGGAACGTCGAGTCGTTCAGATTGAAGACGTCGAGCTCGTTACGCTCGATGTTGCTCAGGTAGATGCTGTTTGTCGGCGGGTGATAGATCGCATCCGCCACGAGTCCACCAGCCGCGAGCGGCGTGGTGAGCCCCGCAACCACTACTACCGTATCCGTGCGAATCACTCCGCCGTTGCCAACCGGCCTGCGTGCGTAGTCGCGAGCGTTCGCATTGCGTGCGAAGGCCTGGACCTGCAGCGAAGTCGGGAAGGTCGTGACCGGGAGATTCATGCGGAACGTGTGCGTGAACGAGCTGGTGCTTGCCGGAACGGCCACGGAGTCCGCCGAGAAGAACGGCGAGCCGCTTGGCAGATTGCGCACTTCGTAGCCGACCCATGTGAGCCCAGAGCGATCGCGTGCTTCGACGTGAATCGTGTCGCGGCTCTCGATGCGTGGGGCAATTGAGAAGTCGACGACCGGGATCGTGTTGGTCGGAACGACGTTCGTGACGAAGAGCGAGACCGGGTTGCCGAGCGTCTGCCTACCCAGCGAGTCGATCATGAACGGCGTGATCGTGAGCGTGCCCGAGCTCGCGCCGACGAGGCTCAACGCCGTGTCGAGAGCGATCGAGTCCAGGAGCGGGCTCGTGAAGATCGTGGAATCGCGGAACGGAGTCGCGAAGACACCCGAGGCGATGAAGCCGAGCGCCTTCACCTTCGACGAGGACTTGCCGCTGATCGCGACGGCGAGCGAGAAGCCGACGACCGCGGTGTCGCTGCTGTGCGGATTCGTGACGAGAACCGCCGTCGGGCCGCCGGCGCCCGTGCTCACTACGAGCGTGTCGGGGTGAGCGGCGTTGTGCGCGCCGTCCATCGCGGTCGCGACTACAGTGATCTGCGTTCCCGAGGGAATGGTCGAGGGGATCTGGAGCGTAAACGGAATGTCGACCGACGTGACCGCGGTCGAGAACGTCGTGTCGAAGCCGCCCGAGAGTCCCGCCGCGGTAACGCGCGCGTGAACCGTGAGCAGCCCGAGGTTGTCGGTCGCGTGCGTGGTGAACGCGATCGACGAATCAGTGGTCGACGTTTCCGAAAGTGAGACCACGGGTCGCCCCGTATCGCAGGTGGCGCAGGTGGATCCACTTCCCTCACCGCACGCGCCAATGACGGCGACGACGGCCAGACCGAAGGCGGCCGCTGCAAGGCGGCGCGCCGGGGAGAGTCGTGCGGAGTTGGGATTCATAAGGTCAGGTCTCAGCGGATTAACGGTCGCTACCGGGAGCGCCGAGCTTCTCGCCTTCATCGACGATGTGCGGCGTCACCAGAATCAGGAGGTCGTTCTTGTCTTCTTCGGTACGCGTCTCGCCGAACAGCTTGCCGATGAACGGCAGGTCGACGAGGAGCGGAATGCCGACCTTCGACTGCGTCACCGAGGTGACGGTCAGCCCGCCGATGACGGCGGTCTCGCCGTCGCCGACGAGGAGCTCGTTGTCGGCGCGCTGCTTGAGGAAGGTGTATCCGAGGTCAGACGCGGCCGCCTGGAGCTGCGAGCGCTCGGCGTGCAACGTCATGAGGATCTTGCGGTTGTTCGTGATGTGCGGGGTGACCGTGAGGATGATACCGGTCTCCTTGAACGACACCGTCGCGCGTGGCGCCGATGCTGCCGTTCCGCCCTGGCTGAGCGATCCGATATCGATGATTCGAATCGGCGTCTCTTCACCGGAGAGGATCTCGGCCTTGCGATTGTCGAGCGTGACGATGCTCGGCTCGGCCTGAACGTCGGCGAGTCGAACTTCCTGCAGCGCGTCGAGGAACGACGTCAGATTGAATTTGCCGAGCGCCGTCGAGAAGATGAGCGAGAGGGCGGGGTTGACGACGCGGGCATTGGCGTTGGACACCGCTGCGAGCGAGTTGCCGCCGATCTCGATCACGTTCTGCGCCTTCGAGAACGGTGTGCCGGTGACTGCATCCGGTACGCCGTCGCCGTTCGTGTCGACCGGCTTGAAGGTGGACGGATCGGTGCGCTGCATCAGTGCATTGAAGAACGTGCCGTTGGAGCCGAAGTCGTAGCTGACGCCGATGTCCTCGATGTTGGTGCGATTGACGAGGATGATCTTCGCCTTGATCGAGACCTGCGGCGTGCGAACGTCGAGGTCCTTCACATAGTTCGAGATTTCCTGGAGCCGCGACGCGACATCGGTGACGAGCAGACGGTTGGTGGCCGAATCAGCGGAGACATCGCCGCGGATCTGGCAATTCGTGCCAACGGAGCCCGGCGTGCTGCCCGGTCCGCATTCCTTCGAGAGGAGGCTCTTGACGGTGGAGACGAGCGTTGCAGCGCGAGCGTAGTTCACCGAGATGATCTGCGTGGTGAGCGGCTCGGACGCCTGCTGCTTCGCAATGTTCTCGTAACTGTCGACGGCGATGATGCCGTCCTGATCTTCTTTCGCGGCGAGTCCCTGCGCCTGGAGGATCGCGCGGAGCGCGACGTCCCATGGCTGGTCACGGACTTCGGCGGAGACGTTGCCGGTGACACCCTTGCCGACGACGATCGTGCGGCCGGAGAAGACTGCGAACGCCGCGATCACGTCGCGAATGTCCGCATCCTGATAGGTGACGGTGATACGTGGTTGAGCTGCAGAGGCGGCGAACTTGTTCTGCGCCACCGGAGCGACGCTTGCCCTGCGGAAGGTCGGGTGCACGACCGCGACATCGGGCGCGATGTCCGAGGCGGCATCGCCCGAGGCAACCGCGCTCGTGATCTGCGGAGTGGCGCGCCATGCGGTGAATGCCACCCCGGCCGGCGCGTCGATCGCAATGTGCACTTCGTTCGCGTCGCGGGTGACCGCGTATTTGTGTTCGGCGTCGAGGTCGATCACCACGCGCACCGTGTTCTCACGGTACTGCGCGACGCGAAGGTTGGTCACGCCGCCGCGAGGCACGTGATCATACAGTCGCGTGGGTGCGCTGATTCGCGCTCCCTTGAGGTCGAGGACGACGCGCGACGGATCCGCGAGCGAGAAGTCCTGAATGCTCACCGAACCGTCGACCGCGATCACGACCTCGGCGCGCCCCGAAGCCGAGACGACGGCGAGCGACTTGACCTCACCGCTCTTCGTCTCGCCAGTCGTAGTGGCATGGGCGACGTTCGCGCGTGCAGCCAGCGCGATTAGCGTCATCCCTACCAGCGTGCAGACTCGCCTCATTGCGTCCTCGCTCTCGTTGTATCGTTGAGTGCCAACACTTCCTGGAAGGTCGTACCGATCGCGATGACGGTGAACGTCACCGATTTGGGCTGGATTGATGCTACGCGCATGCGGCCGAGCGTCTGCCCGACCTTGATGCGGTACTGCTCTTTCGTAGTGAGATCGCGCAGGATCGCGACTGAGCGGCCGGCGGGATCATAGATCACTGTCACGAGCTTCAGATCGGAAACGGCGGGCCGAAGCTCACCGGTTTTCATCAGCGACATGAATGGGTCGCGACGGCCATCGGCGGTGTAGTTGAACGTCTCGCGAACGAGCGAGATATCCGACTTCGACCCTGGCGCGGCGGCTGCTGCTGCACCGCCCTTGCCGTTGCGCGGCGTGGGCGTTTGCGGGCCAGGCTTGGCCGAAGAGGTCGAGCTCGTGGAAGTGCTCGACTTCACAGAGCCGCTCGAGCTGACGATCACGCCATTCTTCTGTGGCGGGTTCGACTGCTGCGATACCGGTTGCGCGATTGGCTGCGGCGACTGATCGGCCGTCATCGCGCTGGTGTGCGCGTTGGTCGCGTCGACGGATCGCGTCGCCGCTTCCTTGGCCTTGTTGATATTCGGAAATGACTGGGCGCTCGCTTGCGACGACATCACCGCGAGGGTGATTGCCGCGCATGCCGCGCCGCGAAGAAGCTGGCTCATGACTTCACTCCGCTCTTACGCGGTGCATCGAATGAAGGATCCGCGACCGGCGTTTTTGTGACGAAGGTCTGCAGCTGGAACTTGGCCTCGATCGCCGCTTCGCCTTCCTTCTGGTGCGCCTTCACGGTTGCCGTGTTGTTCGGCAGCGCGAGCGCGACGTTCACCGGAAGAACGATGCGGGTGAGATTGCCGACGTTCGCGAGGAACTCGGCCAGCTCGTGATAACCGCCGACGACGGACATCGTGTAGCGGTAGGTGTCGTAGTTCTCGCCTTCGACGACGGGCTGCGGATCGACCGTCGAGACATCGAGACCGACGCGACGGGCAGCGGTGGAGATCTGCTCGAGGAGCGACGGCACTTCGTTGCCAGTGGGAACGAGGCTGCGAACGAGGACGAGATTCTGCTGGTACTCCGCGAGCTCGCGGCGAATCTCGTTCACGTTGCCCTTCGCGACTTCCATCTTCGCTTTCTGGTTCATCGTCACGAGCGCGTCAGCGTGCTGCTGGCGGGCATCGATGTCAGCGGCGGTCTTGCTGTAGACGAAGTTCCAGTACGCGCCGATCGAGAGAATTGCAGCAATGCAGAGGATCAGGAGTCCCTGCTCGCGCTGACCCTTCGGAATACTGGCCATCGCTACCTCACCGAGAGGGAAACAGGAACGGTCTTGATCGAGGACGGGTCGGGGGTTTGGTAGGCCGCCGAGAGGGCGAACTCCGTAACTTCCTTTCCGTCGACGAGAATGATCGAGGAGCGCTCGAGCTGGACGTTCTCAATGAACGGCGAGGCTTCGAGCACCTTCATGAATCGGGTAAGCGCCTGAATGTCGACCGTGTTGCCGACGAGCTTGAACTGAACCCGCGGCACGCTGGTGCTGTCGACTGCCGGCGGACCGGCTTTGCCACCCTTTGGCGGCGGGCCCGAAGGCTGCGCAGCTGCGGTGATCGTGTTGGTCTGCACCATCGAGGTGACCCAGGTGTACGGCGGCAGGGCGCGGCTGACCTCGTCCATGATGTGAGGCCAAACGAAGCGCTTGTCGTCGAACGACTTGATCAGGTTCACCTGGGCGACCACGGAGTCACGCTGCGATTGCGCCTTGCGCTGCTCGCGAATGACGCCGGAGTAGTTGATAGAATCCTGCTCCGCCTTCTGGAGCGACTCGTTCACCTGTGTGGTCTGCGCACGCTGGTGCCAGAACATGCCGCCGATAACGAGCGCCGCCACCAGAACGCTTCCAACAGCGCTGAGGAGGAGCGGATCGTTGATCTTCGAGGCAAGTCCCGACGCAACACCGGAGAAGTTGATCCCGGCGCCGCCGCGGTTGCGAGGCTTCTTCCCGGTTCCGGGGAGAAGATTGATTTCAATCATTATCGCGTCCTTCGGGAGGAATCAGGCGACCTGGCGCAGCGCCAGTCCGATCGGGAGCATGAGCAGGGGTGCGACATCGTCGATGACGAGCGAATCGAAAGCACCGTCACGTACACTCAAGCGCTGCAGCGGGTTGGCTTGCTCGACCGGCAGGCGAAGTCGCGCGGACAGCGCTTCGTTGAGGCCGGGCACGCGCGAACCGCCGCCGCATGTATATGCAGCCTTCAGCTTGCTGGCCGAGCGGGACGACGACGCGAGAAACGCGGCGGCGCGCTCGATGCCGACGGCGATCTCTTCGCCGCGGCTTTCGGTGATCGCCTGCAGATGCGGCGAGCGATCGTAGCCCTGCAGAAGCGCATCGGCTTCCTCGACACTCAGCCCGCGCTCGCGCTGCAGATCTTCGCGGAAACGGCGAGTGCCGACCGCGATATCGCGCGTGAGGAGCGGAACGCCGTCGTCGAGAATGTTGATGTTCGTGACTTCGTGTCCGATGTTGACGAGACAGACGACGCCGTTCATCGCATCGGGGTAGTTGAGCTCGAACGCGTTGTGGAGCGCGAACGCGTCGACGTCGACGATCGACGGTGCGACGTCGGCGTCGGTGAGGAGACGCAGCTTGCCTTCGATCAGATCGCGCTTGGCCGCGACGAGCAGCACGCTCATCTCGAGACCATCGGCGTTCGGATCGAGAATCTGAAAGTCGAGCTCGACCGACTCCATGTCGAAGGGGACGTGCTGCTCCGCTTCCCAGCGAATGAGCTCACGCGCCTGTGCTTCCTTCACACGATCGATCTGAATTTTCTTGATGATCACGTCGCGTCCGCCGACGGCGGTCACGACACCCTTGCCCTTGATGCCGGCGGCGGCGAGCGCGGTACGAATCGCGTCGGCGACGATGCCCGGGTCCATCACTTCACCTTCGACGATCGCGTCTGCGAGCAGGGGCGCGATCGCGACCTTCACGAGCTGCGGATCGCCGCGACCGTGATCGACGACTGCTACCTTGATGAGACCGGAGCCGATATCGAGTCCGATTGTCGTCTTCTTGCGACCGAAGAGCGCCATGTTGGAGGCCGGTGAGAGGCGGGGATTACTACGTAATTACTCGTGGGCGTGATGCGGTGGGGCAGTTGTGGCACGGTACGATACCCGTAGGCCAACCGGGCTGTACCAAAGCTTTGCTACTGTGACACGAGCGGGGGCGGTGAACGTAACACCCTATTTCGGGGACTTCGGCGCGCTGCGTGACAGCAAGCAAGTGCGGCGCAACGAGGTCAGCGCGGGAGCTCCAGCCATGCGTGCGATTGGACTGGAACGGGGTGCTGGGCGCTGTCAAGTACGACGATCATGGACACGCGACGTCTCGCGAATGCCAGCGGAGAGAGCCCCACGCGCGCGTCGGAGACGACGAGAAAGAGGCGCGAGGAGAGCTTTGCAATGCGAACGGAGTCCGTCGCGTCCGCGGCTGGGAGGGAGTAGGAGCGTGTTGCCACCACACCGCGCGAAGGAGTCGCGCTCCATGAGGAATCCCACACCGCTGGCGCGATGAAGTGCGTGAGCGCGAGCTCCGCCGCATCGAGTGCCCGTGCGCGGAGGAGTTCCTGCATCGCTTCCCTTCTCTCGAGGAGCGCGGAGAAGACGACGCCGATCACGAGGGCGCCGATGACTGCGATCGCGCCGAGCGTCATCATGAGGGCGACGCCCTTTCTGCGAGCGGGGTTAGGGCGCGCGATCAATTGCGGAGCGCGATCGTCGTCGCGAGCGAGTCGGGCGTGTAAGGAGCGGAGCGTCGCGACGCGATCGCCAGCACGTCGATGCGCGCGACGCGGACGGGATCAGTGGTTGGCGCGCCGCCGCGATCGAGGTACGCGAGGTGGATTCCCGCAGTCGCGAAAGGGCCGCTCACCGGCTGCACGACGTTGCAGGGAGTGGCTCGCGATGCCAGGCAATCGAGATAGCCGAGGTACCAGCGGGAATCGGAGGCGCGATAGAGCTCGTATCGCGCGCGACGCACGACGCGGACGAGTGTGCCGGGCTGGACGGTGGTATCGAGCGGAGGGTCGAGCGCGAGCGTCATCGCCCCTGCCGCCTCGGCCGGCGTGGTCGTGAGCCCAGTGGCAGTGGGGCACGTGCCGGTGCTCGAGGGATTGGCGGTGAGCACGTGCCGATGCCACGCGTTTCCCAGCGTGGAGTCGGTGGCGAGCACCAGCAGGGTGTCGCCGGCCTCGGGCTGAGTACCGAGCCATGTGATGGGCGCGCCGGAGGAGAGCTGCTGCGGGGGAATCGTGATGCGCTGGCGCGATGGAGCGATCGTGCAGATGGCGCTCTGCGCGAGCGTCGCGCGAAAGTCTACGGAGCTCGCGCCGATCGCGTACAGATCACCGTCCGACGGCGTGAGCGGGCGGAGCTCGCCCTGGAGCAGCGACGCCGCGTCGCGCACTGTGGCGCGCGAGTCTATCGCATCGGCTTGCGCGCGATAGAAGCGCTCCTGGTGGATGACGACGCCCAGGGTGGCAGTGCCGAGGATGGCGAGGAGGACGACGACTACGATGAGCTCGACGAGCGACGCTCCGTGGCGCGCGTGGATGGTCATGGGCACCACGCGCCGCTCGCGAGAGACTCGGAGTGGAGATCGTGGCGCGCGCCGAGGGTGTACTGGACGCTGTCGCTGAGCGCCTGCCCGGCGGGCGAGGGGGCGGCGGCCCACCACTCGGTGATGCCGCCCGCCAATAGCGTTCCGGAGGTGGCAGCGCAGCCGGAGGCCCGCATCCCTTCCATGCGCGCCTGGGCGCGCTCGGCGGCGAGCCCCGCGCGCGCCGCGTCGCCGGTGAGGCGCGCGACCGCGACAGACGTCGATGCGATCGCGAGCACGCCCGTGCCGAAAATGAAGCACGCGACGAGAAGCTCGACGAGGGTGAAGCCGGTGCGTGTTTTTCTGGGCTCGGGTCGCATGGGCCGAGTGTATCGGCGCCGGGCGAGTGGTGCGTCAGCGAACGGGTGCGCGGCGAATGGAAGCGCCGCGCGTCAGCTGCCCAGGTCGTAGTCCCGGATCTTGTACAGCAGCGCGCGGTGCGAGAGGTCGAGCAATTGTGCCGCGCGCGTGCGATTTCCGTTGGTTCTCTCGAGAGCACGTCGAATGAGCGTGCGCTCGAGCGCCTCGGTCTGGCGCTTCACCGAAAAGTCGTCCACGGCCGGCTGCGCGGCGGACGCGGGCGCGATGATGTCCGAGAGGTGCTCGCGCTCGATCGTCGGGCCGGCGGAGAGCACGAGCGCGCGCTCGATGACGTTCTCGAGCTCGCGCACGTTGCCCGGCCACGCGTAGTCCATGAGGACGCGCATCGCCGGCGGCGAGATCGACTCGACCTTGAGCCCCAGGCGCGCGTTGTAGAGACGCAGAAAGTGCAGCGCGAGCTCGGGCACATCCTGCGCACGTTCGCGCAGGGGCGGAAGGCGGATCGTGACGACGTTCACGCGATAATAGAGGTCGCCGCGAAAGCGCCCGCTCGCGACGTCGACGGCGAGATCGCGATTGGTCGCCGCGACGACGCGCGCGTCGATGCGCTGCGACGTGGTCGCGCCCACGCGACGAACCTCGCCCTCCTGCAGCGCGCGCAGGAGCTTCACCTGCAGCGCCGCCGGAAGCTCGCCGATCTCGTCGAGAAAGAGCGTCCCGCCATTCGCCTCCTCGAAGAGACCGATCTTGTCGCGGTCCGCACTCGTGAACGCGCCTTTTACGTGTCCGAACAGCTCACTCTCGAGCAGCGGTTCGGGGATCGCACCGCAGTTCACGGCCACAAAGGCCTTGTCGGCGCGCGGGCTGCTCTTGTGCACGAGCCGCGCGACGAGCTCCTTGCCGGTTCCGCTCTCACCCGTGATCAGCACCGTGGACGGATGACGCGCGACCTTGCGCGCCATGTCGAGCGCCGCCTTGATCGATGCGCTGTGGCCGATGATCTCGTCCGCGCCGCGAATGGTCGAGAGCTGATCTTCCAGCTCCTCCACCTTCGCGCGCAGCTTCTCGCGCTCCGCCGCCTTCCGCACCGCGAGAACGACTTCCTCCGCGCGAAAGGGCTTCTGGACGTAGTCGTAGGCGCCCTTCTGCATCGCCGCGATGGCCGTGTCGGAGTCGCCATACGCGCTCATCGCGATTACGAGCGCGTGTCCCCCGCCCTGCGTGTAGCGCTCGATGAACTCGAGGCCATCCATCTTGGGCATGCGCAGATCGCAGAGCACGAGATCCACGTCTTCGGTGGCGAGCTTGTTCAGCGCCTCTTCGCCCTCGCCCGCAGTGCCGACGCTGTGCCCTTCCGCACCGAGAATCCGGGAAACCGTTTGACGGAGACCCGGCTCGTCGTCAACGACGAGGATCTTCACGGACGAACAGCGGCGACGCTGGCGGGGCGGTCGTCAGAGCTGGCGGATTCATCCGGCACGGGAAAGTACATCATGAACGCTGCACCGCCCTCGCGCGCTGGGCGCACCCAGATCGTGCCGCCGAGCCCTTCGACGATGCGCGAGACGACGGCGAGGCCGAGCCCCGTGCCGCGTCCAGGCTCCTTCGTCGTGTAGAACGGATCGAAGATCTTCTCGCTCTCCGTGATCGGAACGCCCGGACCGGAGTCGGCGACGATGAGCTTGAGAATCTGCGTCGGCTCGCCGACGCTGTTGATCCACGCGCGCACGCGTGCGCTCTGCTCGCGCGCCACATCGAAGCCGTCGGGATCGTTGTTGCGGCGTCCATTGCGACCCGTGACGTCATCGAAGGCGACGGACTGCGTCACGATCCAGACCTTGCCGTGTCCCTGCATCGCGTCGACGGCATTGAGCACGAGATTCACGAGCACCTGCTCGAGCTCGTGCGCGTCGCCGATCAGCTTCGGGAGCCCGTTCTGGAGCGCAACCTCGGGCACGACCTCGCGGAGCGTCCCCTGATCGCGGAGAAGCTGAACGACCTCGTTGACGGTGACATTCAAGTCGATGCGCGACGTGATGCGGCGGCGCGGGCGCGCGTACTCGAGCATCCCGCGCATGATGCGATCGATGCGCGCGGTCTCCCGCTCGATGCCGGTGACCGCGTCCATCGCATCGCTGTCGAGCGTTGCGGTCTTGCGCAGAATGTGAGCGTAGCCGCCGATGGCGCCGAGCGGGTTGCCGATCTCGTGGGCGACGCCGGCGGCGAGACGTCCGACGCTGGCGACCTTCTCGAGGTGCGTGCGCTGCGCCTGCTCCTCGAGAATGCGCGCGGTCATGCGATTGATGCTGCGCGCGAGGCGCGAGAACTCCGTCGGCCCGCTGCGCGGCACTCGGCGCGACAGATCACCGTCGGCGATCGCCTCGGTGGTCTCGACGACGGTGTCGAGTGGATCGAGCACCAGCCCCTGGATCTTGTAGGCGCCGAAGGCGACGAAGATCAGGATGTCGGCGAGGATCAGCAGCGCCAGATAGATCGGGCCATCCTTGCTCAGCGTCAGCGTCTCGAGGACGACGGCGTTGAGCGCCGCGAGGGAGAGCGCAGCGGTGCCGAGGACGGCGAGGCTCAGCATCATCTCTGTCTTGAGAGACGCGCGGAGCTTCAGCGGCCCGACTTCTGTCGGTGCGCTGGTGCCCTCGATGGGGCGTGACGGTGTTGGCGTAACGGCAGTAGTCATAGTCGGTTGAACAGAGGACGCGTCAGGAGGCGGAGCGTTGCGCGAGTCGCCCGTCAGCGGGGGGAACGGCGATGGGGTGGGACGCTTGGTGTAGGTCACGTGTCCGCGACTCCGTAACGAGAGAGCTTCCGGTAGAGCGTCGATGGATCGATGCCGAGGACGTCGGCTGCGCGGCTCTTATTGCCGCCTTCGCACTGGAGCACCCACATGATGTACGCCCGCTCGATCACATCGAGGGCGGGATTGGCATTGGGCGGACGGTCGGCGATCAGCGGCTCGGGCTTGCGCTCGGTGACGCGCTCGGGGAGCGCGCCCACCTCGACCATCGGGCCGTTCGAGAGGATCATCGCGCGCTCGAGAGCGTTCTCGAGCTCGCGAACGTTGCCGGGCCACGAGTACGCGAGCATCGCGTCGAGCGCTTCGTCGGTGAGGCGTTTGCTCTCCTCGCCGCGCTGCAGCGCACCGCGCAGCAGGAAGGCGTCGATGAGCAGCGGCACGTCGTCGCGGCGCTGGCGCAGCGGCGGGAGATGCAGCGCGAAGACGTTGAGACGATAGAAGAGATCTTCGCGGAAGGTGCCACGCTTCATCTCCTCTTCGAGATCGCGATTGGTCGCGGCGAGGATGCGCGTGTCGATCGCGACGGGCTCGGTGCCACCGACGGGGATGACCTCGCGCTGCTGCAGCACGCGGAGGAGCTTCACCTGCGTCGCCTGCGTGGTCTCGCCGATCTCGTCGAGGAAGAACGTTCCTTTGGACGCGGCCTCGAAGAGACCGCGCTTGTCCTTCAGGGCGCCGGTGAACGAGCCTTTCATGTGCCCGAACAGCTCGCTCTCGAGCAGGCTCTCGGGGAGCGCGCCGCAGTTGATCGAGTTGAAGGTGCCCTCCGTGCGCTGCGACAGCTCGTGGATGTAGCGCGCAATGACTTCCTTACCCGTTCCCGATTCGCCCTGAATGAGAACGATCGAATCTGTTGGCGCGACCGTCTCGGCGAGTCGAAGCACGCTCAGCCACGCCTTGCTGCGGCCGACCGGCGCGCTGACCCCGTTCTGTCCCTGCCGCTTGATCTCCTGCTTCAGCGACAGGTTCTCCACCTTCAGCTGCCGATGCTCGACCGCGCGCCGCAGAATGGCGATGATCTCGTCGTTGACGAAGGGCTTCTGGATGTAGTGGTACGCTCCCTCGTTCACCGCCTGGATCGCGGAGCGAAGGTCGGCCTGCGCGGTCATGAGGATCACGGGGACGAGCGGATCCTTCGCGCGCGCGGCGGAGAGAATCTCGAGACCGCCGACGTTCGGCATGCGCACATCGGAGAGCACGATGTCGGGATCGAGCGCGGCGATCTGCTCGAGCCCCTGCTTCCCTCCGAGCGCCACGTACGGCGTGAAGCCCTCGTTCTTGAGCAGGATCTTGAGGGTCTCGAGAATTCCGGTCTCGTCATCGACGATGAGGACGGACGGGCTGCCAGTGGCCATCATGCGACGTTCTCCACGGGAATGCGCTGCTGAATCTGCGGCAGCAGAACGGTGAAGCGCGTGCCTTTCGGGCTCGAGTCCATGAACACGAAGCCGCGGTGCGCCTCGATCGCGCGGTGCACGATCGGGAGACCGAGGCCGGTACCGCCGGTTTTCGTCGTGAAGAACGGATCGAAGACGCGCTCGCGCAGCTCGATCGGAATTCCGGGGCCGTTGTCGGAGACGCGGAGCGCGACGGCGCTCACCTCGAAGGGGACGCCGGTGGGGATCTGCTCGGCGTTGAGCCGCGACACCTCGACGGTGACTCGGCCCGTGTTGATCGGCGCGGCCTGCACGGCGTTGAGCGTGATGTTGAAGATCGCGCGATGGAGCAGATCCTCGTCGCCTTCCACGAGCAGCGGCTCGGTCGGGACCACACACGTCACCGTGACGCCGGCCTTGCGATCGGGGTGCGTGTCGGCGAGACGCACCGCCGCCTGCGCGACCTCGCCCATGTTCACGCGCTCGCCGCGCGTCACGCGAACGCGCGCGAAGTCGAGAAACTCGGAAAGCAATCGCGAGAGCCGATCGGACTCGCGCACGATGAGCGTGGCGAGAACCCTCTCGTCGTCCGTCGCGCGGGCGCGCGAGCCCAGCTGCTCGACCGCGCTGCGGATCGAGGCGAGCGGATTCTTGATCTCGTGAGCGAGCGACGCGCTCAGCTCCGCCACGGCCTCGAGGCGCTCGGCGCGGAGCCGCAGCTCCTCGAGGCGCTTGTTGTCCGAGATGTCCTGGAAGATCACGGTCGCGGACATGTTGCCGGGCGCGCCGTCGGCACTCATCGTCGTCGTCGTGAAGCCGATCGGGAAGGTGCGGCCGCTCACCGTGATCGCCGCCTCGCCGCGAGTGACGCGCGCGTGCCCATGCACCGCCTTCTCGAGGGCGGCGGTGAGCGCGGGCGCGCTCGCGCTGACCATTTCCTTGATGTTCGCACCACGCACCAATTCGTCGTCGAAGCCAATGAGCTTGCCGGCCATTGAGTTGGCGAAGAGGATGCGCCCCTGCACGTCGATCGTGATGATGCCGCTGCGGATGTTCTTGAGCACGTCCTCCGCCTGCAGCTTGACGACGACGAGCTGCTGCGCGAGCGCCTCGCGATTGACGCCGGCTTCCTGCAGCCGCGCGCCGAGATAGGCGACGCCGAGCGCGGTGACGGCGAAAACGCCGAGCTGGAGAATGACGGGCATGCCGAGCGACGTGCCCTGGAGCACGATGACGTCGGCGAAGTAGAGGACGTTGCCGAGCGCGGCGATGAGGAGGCCGCCGCCAACTGGGAGCAGGAGCGACGCGCACGCCGTCGCGAGGATGTAGAGCGCGGCGAAGGGGGAGAGCGAGCCGCCGGTGACGTGCACGATCGTCGTGATGAGCGCGACGTCGAAGAGCGACTGAGTGTAGTAGAAGCCGCGCGCGACCATGTTGCGGTAGGCGAGGGCGAACCAGGCGGAGACCGAGGTGAAGGCGACGGCGGCGAAGAAGGCGAGCGTGGCCAGGAGGGTATCGCGCGCATCGGCGCCGTGCCACGAGAAGACGGCCGCGAGGAAGATCGCGGCCGCCAGCGAGAGGCGCCCAATGTAGATGTAGCGGAGAACGCGGCGGGGCTCGACCATTAAATCCGGGCGGACGCTCGTATTGCAGGGGGCACGGCAGGGTCGCTCGCAAAGCGCAAGAGTTCCGGTAGCCCGCCGATCAGTGCATTTTGCTATACCTGGACGACGACCCACTCCTTCAATGAGTTACGTGGAGAATACAGTTGTCGCGCTGACGGCGAGCGCGATCGTGCTGCGACTCATCGCTGTGATGGTGATCGTGCTGGCCAATGCCTTTTTCGTGGCGGCCGAGCTCTCGCTGGTGAGCGCACGGCGCTCGCGCATTGATGCGCTGGCGGCGCGGGGAGACCGGAGCGCGAAGCTCGTGCAGGAGACGGCCAACGACATCCCGCGCTACCTGTCCGCGGTGCAGCTCGGGGTCACGCTCGCGTCGCTGGCGCTGGGTTGGGCGGGAGAAGCGACGGTGGCGTCGCTGATCGCGGCGCTCTTCGAGAAGCTGGGGTTTGGCGAGGCGGTGGTGATCACGCACGCCGCGGCGACGGTGATCGTCGCCTTCGTCACGATCACCTTCCTGCACATCGTGATCGGCGAGCTGGTGCCGAAGTCGATCGCGTACGCGAATCCCGAGGCGACGAGCCGGTGGCTGGTGCGGCCGCTCCGCTGGTTCGCGAAGCTCGCGCTTCCGGTGACCTATCTGCTCAACGGCGCGGCGAATGCGCTGCTCAAGTTGCTGGGAGTGACGCAGGTGACGGACAGCGACCGCGCGCACTCGCCCGAGGAGCTGCGGCTGCTCGTGATGCAAACGCGGAGGCACGGGCTGCTAAACGAGAGCGACACGCAGATGCTCGCGGGCGTCTTCGACTTTCATCAGAAGAAGGCGCGCGATGTGATGCGGCCGCGCACGGAGATCGTCGCGATCCCGATTACGGCGACGCAGGAAGAGGTGTGGGCGGTGGTGCGGCAGGAGCGCTACTCGCGCTACCCGATCTACGGCGAAGATCTCGACGATCTCGTGGGCGTGTTTCTCGCGAAGGATCTCTGGCTCTACGACGGAGCGCAGCCGTTTACGGTGCAGCAGTTCGTGCGCGAGGCGCTCTACATACCGGATACGCGGGCGGCGGAGCGCGTGCTCGATGATCTGCGGAAGACGCGCGCGCACATGGCGATCGTGCTCGACGAGTTCGGGGGAACGGCGGGGATCGTGACGATGGAGGATCTCGTCGAGGAGGTGATCGGCGACATCGCGGACGAGTACGACGTGGCACAGCGCGAGGCGCTGGAGATGAACGGCGTGCTGGAGCTATCGGGCTCGCTGTCGCTGATCGACGTGCGCTCCGATCACGGCGTGAAGATTCCCGAGGGGAGCTGGTCCACGCTCGGCGGCTACGTGTTCTCGCGGATCGGAAGGCTGCCGCGCGTTGGGGATCGGGTGCCGTACAGCGGTGGCGAGCTCGAGGTGGTGGCGATGGACTCGCGTCGCGTGGCCGCGGTGCGCGTGCATCGCACGCCGGAGGCGATCGCGGCGCGGGAGGGCGGCGCGACGTGAGCGACGCGCTCGAGGTGACGAGCGAGGTCTCGATTCCGCGCGACGAGCTTTCGATTCGCGCGAGCAGATCGGGGGGTGCGGGCGGGCAGCACGTGAATACATCGTCGACGCGGATCGAGCTGCTCTGGAACATCGCGGGCACGCGCGCACTGCCGGAGAGCGTGCGCGACGGCGTGCTGCATCGGCTCGAAAAGCGCACGAATGCCGATGGCTTCATCCGCATCGTGTCGAGCGAGCATCGGAGTCAGCTGCGCAATCGCGAGGCGGCGGAGGAGCGGCTCGCGAAGCTCGTGCGCGGCGCGCTGACGGTGCCGCGAGCGCGGAGGAAGACCGCGCCCACGCGCGCATCGAAAGAGGCTCGGCTCCAGTCGAAGAAGCGGCGCGCCGAGATCAAGAAGCGGCGCGCGAGTAGCGACTTCGAGTAGCACTATCGAACGATGATCTCCTTCTGCATCCCGTGCCTGAAATGCGGCTTGCCGTCGGTGATGTCTGGAGAGAAGCACATGAGTAAGTACTTGCCTTCGCGGAAGTCGCGGTCGAAGAGAACGTGGCTGCCCGGCGCAATCTCCGTTACTCCGCCTACGGTTTCTCCTGGTCCGATGCTTCCCTTCGGGTCGCCGGCCCATGCGACGAGATCAGTGGCGGCGCGACCGGCTGGATAGTCGATCGGAAAGCGCCTGAGCGCGAGCATGTGCGGCTGAGCGGATGAATTGCTCACCGATATCACGTGGTGCCCACGAGTAATCTCGCGCGACAGCACGAAGTCGTAGTCGACGAGATCGATCGCGAGATCCGCGGCGGGGAGAGCGCCGGTGTGCGATTTTGGCGTGACTACGAATCCCTTGACCATTCCCTTCGCGTAGTGGCGCGCGGGATCAGGAGCGGGCATCTCGCAGTAGGCGAGATAGCTTCCCGGCTCGAGCACGAGCGTCGCATTTGTGTTTTCGCCCGGCATCGACGCATTCGGGCCGCCGATCGAGTGCATCCAGGTGGGGCGAACTCCCCGTCCCGCCTTGATGAGTGCGGCGAATCCATCGGCAGCGGTCTTTCCCGAATCCAGTCGCACGATGGCGAGATGGTGCTGAAAGTTTCCGCGATTCTTCAGCTCGAAGGTGGTAAGCCCGGCGGGAATCGACAGCGGCATGTCGAAGGCAAAATCGGTGGCGACGACGCTCACTACATTCGGCTTCGCGGATCGCACGGCGCCAGTGGAGATCGCAACCAGTGATGCAATCGCGAGCACGCGCGCGCACATCGAGGAAAAGCTGTGGGCCATTTTGGCTAGAGGGGTTCGGGAGCTTGCTCGTCACCCGGCATCGGGGCGATTGACGATTCGTTCCCGGTACCAGGAGTGTGCGGAACTCTGTACCAATACGCAACCGCCGCGAGGAAAACGCCGACCATGATTCGTGCACCCACTCGCAATCCCACCGCATCGATGGTGAAGGTTTCCACGAGCGCCTTGTAGCCGGCATAGAACGCGAGAGCGAGCCCTGACGCGCGCCAGAGGCCCACGCGCCGGTATCGGCCGGCGAAAATCAGCGCGAGCCCGGCGAGCGCGTAGTAGATGATGAGCGCGAACGACGACGTGTCCGCGGACCACGCGTCGACGAGCTCTTGCCGAATCCAGGTGAAGGCAGCGAGGATCGCCAACCCGCCGACGAACGAGGCCAGCTGCTTCTGCTCGGCTATTTTCTCATCCGCAATCGAGCGCAGGACGTGCGCGAAGAGGGCCCAGGCGCCAACCGCCGCGAGCGCGCAGAGCGAGGGGATCGTGAGAAAGGGCATGTACGCATAGTGAGTGCGCATGGCCAGGAGATAGAAGGACCACGCCGACGCTATCATCAGCCCGATTGCTATCGGCGGCACGAGAAGCCTGGCGCGCGTCGAGCGCAGGATCACCGAGAAGAGCGCCGCGTGCAGCGCGAGTGCGGTGA
>Ga0209584_10000146_pt1 | contig 19566 bp, 15 predicted proteins | sample NGEPerD_FD_184507 | JGI IMG/M metagenome (GOLD analysis project Ga0209584, IMG submission 184507) | Arctic peat soil microbial communities from the Barrow Environmental Observatory site, Barrow, Alaska, USA - NGEE PermafrostAB12-D... | ecosystem: Environmental > Terrestrial > Soil > Wetlands >...
CGCAGGCCGCCGCGCAGCGATCGCGTCAGCGACCCTTGAGACCGGAGGGGCGGACCCGTAGCGTGCGCGGCGCCAAAGGCGACCACACGGCCGCTCAACCCGAAAGGTTGACACAGGGGGTGTCATCGGACATCGTCTCCCAGGGTGTGGCACTGAAGCTGTCGTCATCTGCGGCCGGCAGCTGAGCGCTCCGACCGATTCATGAACATTCAACAAAATACTAGCCGCAGTGTTCCCGTTGCGGAACGTGAGCTGCTTCACCGTGCGAAGGATCGAGCAGGCAATCGGCACCGGTTCGGAATCGGCAGGGCCGCTGTCGGTGGCCGGTTCTAGGGTGGTGGGGTGATCAACAGCACTCCCACACCGCAGGACTTGTCGGCCCCGACCGTCCAAGAGGGCGACGGATCAGCAGGTGGCGGCGAGGGTGCGGCGGCCGAGATGGGCGCGCTGCAGGAGGTCCCCACGGTCGACGCCCCGGCGGAGGCGGCCCGACGCCATGCGGTGTTGGCCGAGCGGATCGGCGACGCCCAGTTCCGGTACTACGTGCTGGACGCACCGACCATCTCCGACGGCGAGTTCGACACGCTGCTGCGCGAACTGGAGGACCTGGAACGGCGGTACCCGTCGCTGCAGACGCCTGACTCACCGAGTCAGCGGGTGGGCGGCGGCTTCGCCACCGGATTCGCCGCGGTCGAGCACGCCGAGCAGATGCTCAGCCTCGACAACGTCTTCTCCGCCGAGGATCTCGCGGCCTGGCTGGACCGGACCGCACGCGACGCCGGAGCGCCGGTTCGCTGGCTGACGGAACTGAAGATCGACGGACTTGCGGTCAACCTGACGTACGAGAACGGCCGGCTGACCCGTGCGGCGACCCGCGGCGACGGTCGGGTGGGGGAGGACGTCACGCTGAACGTCCGAACCATCGACGCGGTGCCCGATCGGCTCCGCGACGACGGCGGACACGACATCCCCGAGCTGGTCGAGGTTCGCGGCGAGGTCTTCTTCCCGCTCGACGGCTTCGCCGACCTGAACGCCTCGCTGGTGGCGGCGGGGAAGGCGCCGTTCGCCAATCCACGGAACTCCGCGGCCGGGTCGTTGCGGCAGAAGGATCCTCGGGTGACCGCGTCGCGTCCGTTGACGATGCTCTGTCACGGGATCGGGGCCCGCAGGGGTTTCGAGATCGATCGGCAATCCGAGGCCTACGAGCGGCTTCGGGCGTGGGGCCTGCCGATCTCCGAGCACAACCGCGTGGTCGACACCGCCACCGAGGTCGCCCACCGGGTGGCGTACTGGAGTGAACACCGGCACGACCTCACCCACGACATCGACGGGGTGGTGATCAAGGTCGACGAGATCGCCTTGCAGCGCCGGCTGGGCACGACGTCCCGGGCGCCGCGGTGGGCGATCGCCTACAAGTACCCGCCCGAGGAAGCCACCACGCTGCTCAAGGACATCAGGGTGAACGTGGGCCGGACGGGCCGCGTGACGCCGTTCGCGTTCCTGGAGCCGGTGCTGATCGCCGGCTCCACGGTGGGCCTTGCCACCCTGCACAACGAGGACGAGGTGGTCCGCAAGGGCGTCAAGATCGGCGACACCGTGGTGGTCCGGAAGGCCGGCGACGTCATCCCCGAGGTGCTGGGCCCGGTGGTCGAGCTGCGCGAGGGGCGGGAGCTTCGCGACTTCGTCATGCCGACGCACTGCCCCGAATGCGGGACGCCGCTACGCCGGATGCGCGAGGGCGACGTCGACATCCGGTGTCCCAACGCGCGCAGCTGCCCGGCGCAGTTGCGGGAGCGGGTGTTCCACCTCGCCGGTCGCGGAGCGTTCGACATCGAGGGCATGGGCTACGAGGCGGCCACCGCGCTGCTCACCGCCGGCGCCATCGCCGACGAGGGCGACATCTTCCCCGGACCCGAGTCCGGTGCCGTATGGACGGGCGAGCCGTTCGGGCTGACCGAGGAGCGGCTGCTGACGGTGCCACTGTTCCGCACCAAGGCCGGCAGCCTGTCCGCCAACGGCCGCAAGCTGCTGGAGAACCTGGACAGGCAGAAGGCCCAGCCGCTGTGGCGGGTGCTGGTGGCGTTGTCGATCAGACATGTCGGCCCGACCGCCGCGCGTGCGCTCGCCCAGCAGTTCGGCTCGCTGGATCGGATCCGTGAGGCGTCGGAGGACGAGTTGGCCGGTGCCGAGGGCGTCGGGCCGACCATCGCCGCGGCGGTCACGGAGTGGTTCGAGGTCGATTGGCACCGGTCGATCGTCGATCACTGGAAGGCGGCCGGTGTGCGGATGGCCGACGACGTCACCGATCGTCCGGAGCAGACGCTGGCGGGGCTGTCCATCGTTGTCACCGGCGGGTTGGCCGGTTTCTCTCGCGACGGCGCGAGGGCCGCGCTGCTCGAACGGGGGGCGAAGGCTGCCGGGTCGGTGTCGTCCAAGACCGCGTTCGTGGTGGTCGGGGAGAACCCGGGAACCAAGTACGACAAGGCAGTCTCGCTGAAGGTGCCCATCCTGGACGAGGGCGGGTTCCGGGTGCTGCTGGAGTCCGGGCCCGACGCGGCCAGGCAGGTGGCGCAGATCGGGCCGGAAGCATCGACCGGGGCGGATCCCGACGCGCCGGAGTTGACCGGGTCTGACGAGCAGGATGGCTGAACGCAGCCGCACGACGCCCAACCCAGCGCTCGGCGCGGATCCTGAGCTGGATGCGGATCCGGCCGCGGTCGGCTTCGATCCCGCAGACCCCGGCTTCATCGCCGACCCCTACCCGACGCTCGCTGCCATGCGCGGTGTGGGCCGCGTCTGGTACTACCCGCCGCGGCGGCTGCACCTGATCACCCACTTCGCCGACGTTCACGCCGCGCTGCGGGAGAGGCGGCTGGGACGCGCGTTCCGTCATCGGTACACCCCGGCGGAATTCGGCCAACCGGAGCCGGCCGACCGCCGGCCGCGATGGTCGGAATCGGAGCGCTGGTCGCTGCTCAATCTCGAGCCTCCGGATCACACCAGGATCCGCCGGTTGGTCACCGCCGTCTTCACCGCCCGGTCGATCGCCGCGATGCGTCCCACGATCGAGGAGCTGTCGCGGGCAACGCTGCAGCGGTTGCTCAACGACTCCTCGGACGTGGGCGGTGGTGCCGGCGAGGCCTGGGACGTGATCGCCGCCTACGCCCAGCCGTATTCCGTCGCGGTGATCTGCCGGCTGCTCGGTGTCCCGGTCGGCGACGGGCCGGCCCTGTTGGCCTGGTCGCATGCGATCGTCAAGATGTACGAATTGCGGAGCACGGAGGCCGAACAGCAGGCCGCGGAACGCGCCGCCGACGAGTTCATCGGTTACGTCAGGGATCTCATCGCGGTGCGTCGCGAGCGTCCGGCGGGTGATCTGATCACCGAGCTCATCGAGGTCGCCGATGCCGGCGACCGGCTCACCGAGGACGAGATCGTCTGCACCGTCATCGTTCTGCTCAATGCCGGGCACGAGGCGACGGTGAACACGCTGGGCAACGGTATGCGCGCGTTGCTGACCCATCCCGATCAATGGCTGGCGATCGTGGGCGGTCGGGTGGAACCGGCCACCGCCGTCGAGGAGATGCTGCGCTGGGATCCGCCGTTGCAGATGTTCGAACGCTGGGTGCTGGAGGACGGCGTGACGGTCGCCGGCCGCGAGTTCGGAGTCGGTGATCGGATCGGCATGCTGTTCGGCGCGGCCAATCGCGACCCTGCGCGGTTCCACGACCCGGATCGTTTCGTTGTCGCGAGGGGGGAGAGCACCCACATCGGCTTCGGCGGCGGCGTGCACTTCTGCATCGGTGCGCCATTGGCGCGGCTGGAGCTGGCGGTCTCGTTGTCCCAGCTGCGCGCGTCCGCTCCTGGGCTGCGGCTGGCCGCCGAGCCGGAATACCAGCCGTACTTCGTGATTCGTGGCCTGCGCGCCCTGGTCGTGACGACCGGCTGATCAGGACCCGACCGACCCGGCCGACCCTGACGATCTCCCGGACCACACGTGCCACCTGCGAGCCGCGAGCCGTCGTTCCCGGGTCCACCAGGCGGTCGGTGCTGGTCAGCGGCCCCGCGAAGCGTCCCCCGGCGATCGGCGCGCGGACGGTACCGTGGCGGACGTGCCGGACGAAGCCGTACCCGAACCGAGGCGCGCAGGCATCGGTGCCAGCCGCTATGAGGTGTCCGCCGACCGGCCCGCACGGGCGGTGCTGCTCTCCGGCCTGCCGTCGATCCTGCTGGTGCTGGTGGTCACCTACCTGTTCGCGACCTTCTTTCCGGCGATCGGCGCGCTGCTGCTGATCGTGATCCCGGTCGCGGTGGTCGCCGCCCTGGCGGCCGGCGCGGTACGAACACGGCGAATCCGGCTGATGGTCACCGAGGAGGTCGTGAAAGTCACCAACGGCAAGGATGGAACAGCCTGCCTCAGGTCTGACATCCAGACCGCTGTCGTCGTCGAGCGATTCAACCGCCGGCCGCTGTCGCCGCGGACGACCAACCTGATCCTGCTGAACGACAAGGGACGCACACTGCTGATGCTGAGCGGGCTGCTCTGGCCGGTGGACGTGCTGCGACGAGTGATCGACATGGTCGAGCCGGCCGAGGTGGTCGACGTTCCGGGGCGGCAGACGCCGAAGACGCTGGCCGCGAGGTTTCCCAGGATCCTGGAACGCGCGGAGCCCGAGCCGCCCAGCCGTCGCCGCTGATCGCCGCCACCTGGCGTTGAGTTCCGGGCGTCGAGCATGATCAACTGATCGGGTGGACTTGTTGCCGATCTATCGCAGCGCTGTTCGTCAGTTCGACTCCCGGGTTCGCGCCGTCGGCGACGCCCAATGGGCGTCCAAGACACCGGACACGGAGTGGGACGTCAGGGATCTCGTCGGCCATGTCATCGACGGTCAACGCGCTGTCGCGCGAGTGATCGAAGAAGCGTTCGCCGCTCGCCAGGGTCATGGCGCGGACGCGGCCCGTCCGAACCCCACCGTCGGCACCGTGCGCGCAGGAGGGGCCGGCTGGGCGACCGGCGGTTCCGAGGAGTTGAGCGACGATCCGGTCGGCGCGTGGGAGCAGGCATCCGCGGCTGCGGTGCAGGCACTGACCAGACCGGGTGCGTTGGACGGCGAGGTGCCCGCCGGCGACGGCATGATCACGGCATTGGACTACGGCTGGCGGGCGGCCACGGAGCTGACCGTGCACGCGTGGGACCTCGCGCGCGCGACCAACGGCGTCGATGAGTTCCCGAACGATCTGATCGGCGAGGTGCTCGGACACGCCAAGAGCTCGTACGACCAGTGGTACACCAGCGAGAGGTACGCGCCGTCGATCCCGGTACCGGGATGCACCGACGACCTGATCGAGTTGCTCGCGCTGACCGGCCGGAACCGGTGGTGGCGACCGGCCTGAGCCTGACTGCCACGACTTCCCGTCGGCGATCCGCCGATCAGTCCGCCCCGCGAGGCTCCTCGGGCGCGGCGGCGGACCCCGGTCGCCGACCGCCCAGCACCGTGACGGCGGTCGCCGTCGCTCGCCGTACCCGGGTGTCCGCGCGCTTCGCCTCGCCGACCCACTGCGCGTATTCCCGGCGGTGGCTGGGCGGCAACTCGGAAAACGCCGCGCCGGCAGCGGGGTTCTCGGCCAGCGCGGCGGTCAGTTCGGGCGGCAGGTCCACGTCGCGGTGGGCGTCGTCGAGCTCGACGGACACTGTCACGTCATCGTCGACGCGCAGCCCCATGTCGATGAGTTGAGCCTTGCGCAGCCCGATCCATCCCCGTCCGCCATAAGAGGCCAAGGTCGTGCGGAAAGCGGGGTGGCCGTTGATGATCACCAGGACCGGCGCCCGGGCCCGCCCGAATACCTCGACCGGGTCGAACGGCACCTCGATGGCGTGGCCCGGTCCGTCGTCCGGTCGCAGCACCTGGGCGGTGAACGTGCGCGACGTCATGACCAGAGTGTCCGCCGGTGCGACGTCCAGGTCGGGTTGCGATGTCGGGATCGAGTTGCGCCGGCCCGGTTCCGTAGGCCGGGTCGGACCGCATGACGGCTGGGCTCACCGCGCTCGATGGGTGATCCGCAGGTAGTACCCGTCCGGATCGATGACCCGGAAGTCCTGTAGACCCCAGGGCCGCCGGACGATGTCCTCCTCGATCGGCCAGCCCGCGTGCCGGATGCGGTCCCGCTCGGCGTGCAGGTAGTCCACCTCGAGCACGATCTCCACTCCGGTCGGCGGCCGGCGCTGGGCCGGGCTCCCCTCGCCTGGCCGAGCGGAGGCCCCGATCCGCACCCCGTCGCGTTCGAGTGCCAGATAGGGCTGTTCGTCGCCTCGGCGGTCGGTGACCAGGGTGAAGCCGAGCAGGTCGACGTAGAACCTGACGGTCGCATTCAGGTCAGCGGGAAAGATCTCCAGGCGCAGCGTGGTTGGCACCGCTCGACCCTCTCACGCTCTCCTCGCATCGCTGGGCACCTCACCGTCCCTCCGCCGCCCCGGCTGTTCGCGGGTCCCCCTTTGACAGCGCGGATCATCTAGCTCAGCGCGCATGAAGTGGGCGACTTCTGTCACACCAGTCCCATAACCCGGCACCTTTGTCCGCGCGGGCGATCTTGATCCGCGCCTGTAACGCGGGTCTGGTCGGTCGGCCCGCGCCGGTATCGGGGCCGACTCAGTCGGCGAAGATCGACAGCGGGGACCGGCCGGTGACGACCGAGGTGAGACCCGCCAGGTGTGCCAGCCTTGCGACCTCCGAGTCACGCATGGCCGGCCCGCCGGCGCGGCCCACGATCACCGCGGTGTCCGGATCCCACAACGGCGCCGCTGCCATCTCGGTGCCGACGGCCTTCCAATCCTCCGGCACCCAGGCGGCCTCCGGATCGAGCACCGCGGCCTGGTCGACCGGCGCCCAGCCGGGCGTCACCCCGTCCAGATTCGGTACCCCGCCGCCCCCGGCCAGCAGCCGCACCGTCTTCCCGCCGCCGTTGGACTCGCCGTTGGACTCGACGCGGACGATCATCGCCCAACTCGCCCGCAGCACCTGCGGCAGCATCCTGGCCAGGATCGCCACCGCGTCCTTGGGGGTCGCGGCGATCGCCTCGACCAGCTCCCACTCCCGGTGGCGGGCCGCGATCCCCGGATCGGGCCGCACGGATTCGACTCGCACCCCGGGCACCGCCTCCGCAGCTGTGATGAGCACGTCGGGTTGGCGGCCGCTGGGCAGCGCAACGACGATGTCGTCCACCGCCTGTTCCGGTGAGCGCTCCACGATGTCCATCGCCAGGATGTCGGCGTCGACCTTGCCGAGCTCGGTCGCTACGGCGCCCAGTGTGCCCGGCTTGTCCGGAAGTACCAGGCGCAGTACGTATGACATAACGATGTGCTCGCCTCCTGAATGGCGGCCGTGACGGAGCCTTCCGCAGCGCTCCCCGGGCATTTGTCGCGGTGCCCATTGTTGCCGCATCGCATTTCGATCAGATCACCGAGGTGCGTCCTGCGCGATATCCGGGCGTCCGAATCCAGCGCTGATCAGCCGGTTCGTCACCCCTCGGTCGGCCAGTACCACCCGCCAGGGCGAGATGGCATCCGGATGCGTCACCCAGCCGCTCACAGCCAGTAGGAGAACGCGATGGCCTCCGATCGCCAGGCAACCGTGGGTGGGCCCTTCCATCGCCGCCGTGGCCTCAGTGGTCAGGACCGGATATTCGTCCAGGGTCTGCCGGGCCCAGATGGCGCCTCGCTGCGTTGCACTCGTCGCCGATACAACAACGGTATCGGCTCCACTGGGCAGACAGTCGCCTTGCGATCCATCCATCTGGAACCCGGCAACGCCCGAACAACATCCGATCCTGACCACTAAGATCGAGGCGCGCTCCCGGTCACGATCGGGCGCGATCACTCGGCGGTGTCCTCGCCGCCGCACGGACCCGACTGCACCACGACAACGCCCCGGCACGTACCGACCCCGACCGATCACCACCGAGCGCCAGGAGAACAGTGTCCAGCGTCCCACCGCCCGAGGCCGATGACCCAGGCCCGACCCTGACCCGCGACAGCGTCGCGCACCTCGCCCACCTGGCGCGGTTGGACCTGACCGAGGCGGAGCTGGACCTGTACGTCGACCAGTTGTCGGTCATCCTGCATTCGGTGGCTGCCGTCTCCGGCGTCGTCGGGACCAGGGATATCGAGCCGACGTCGCACGCTGTGCCGCTGACCAACGTGTTCCGCGAGGACGTGGTCCGACCCGGACTGACCAGGGAGGCGGCACTGGCGGGCGCACCGTCGGCGGAGAGCGGCCGGTTCCGGGTTCCGCAGATCCTGGGTGAGGAACAGTGACCGCCGACCTGACCAGGCTCACCGCCAGTGCCTTGGCCGACGCGATCTCGACAGGCCAGGCCAGCGCCGAGGAGGTTGCCCGCGCGCACCTCGATCGCATCGAGGCCGTCGAAGGGGCCGTGCACGCGTTCCTGCACGTGTCCACCGAGTCAGCCCTGGAGCAGGCCCGCGCGGTCGACCGGGCGAAGGCGCTCGGTGACGCTCCGGTCTCCCGGCTGGCAGGGGTCCCGCTTGCGTTGAAGGACATCGTGGTGCAGGCCGGGGTGCCCGCCACCGCCGGTTCCAAGATCCTCGAAGGCTGGATCCCGCCGTACGACGCGACCGTCACCCGGCGGCTGCTGGAGGCGGGCGTGGTGATCCTGGGCAAGACCAACCTGGACGAGTTCGCGATGGGATCCTCCACCGAGAACTCCGCCTACGGCCCGACCCGCAACCCCTGGGATCTGAACAGGATCCCGGGCGGGTCGGGCGGTGGCTCCGCGGCGGCCCTCGCCGCGTTCGAGGCCCCGCTGGCCATCGGCACCGACACCGGCGGGTCGATCCGTCAGCCCGCCGCGGTCACCGGAACCGTCGGCACCAAGCCCACCTACGGTGGCGTGTCCCGGTACGGCGTCATCGCGCTGGCGTCCTCGCTTGACCAGGTCGGGCCGTGCGCCCGGACGGTGCTGGATACCGCGCTGCTGCATGAGGTCATCGCCGGCCACGACCCGCTCGACTCCACCTCCATCCCGCAGCCGGTGCCGCGGGTGGTGGACGCTGTCCGGCTCGGGCAGGCCGATGGCGTCGCCGGTATGCGGATCGGCGTGGTGAAACAGTTGCGCGGCAAGGGCTATCAGGCGGGCGTGCTGGAGTCGTTCGACGCCGCCGTGGCAACCCTGGCCGCCGCCGGCGCGGAGATCATCGAGGTGGACTGCCCGCACTTCGAGTACGCGCTGGCCGCGTACTACCTGATCCTGCCCAGCGAGTGCTCGTCCAACCTGGCCCGTTTCGACGCGATGCGGTACGGCCTTCGGGTCGGTGACGACGGCACCTCCTCGGCCGAGGAGGTCATGTCACGCACCCGCGGAGCCGGTTTCGGCGCCGAGGTGAAACGCCGGATCATCCTGGGCACCTACGCGCTGTCCGCCGGCTATTACGACGCCTATTACGGTTCGGCGCAGAAAGTCCGCACGTTGATCAAGCAGGACTTCGAGAAGGCTTTCACCGCAGCGGATGTGCTGATCTCCCCGGCGTCGCCGGTGACCGCGTTCGCGATCGGCGAGAAGGTGAACGACCCGCTCGCGATGTACCTGAACGACCTGGCCACCATCCCCGGTTCGCTGGCCGGCATTCCGGCGATGAGCGTGCCCAGCGGCATCGCGTCGGATACCGGATTGCCGGTCGGGCTGCAGATCATGGGCCCCGCGCTGGGCGAGGAGCGGATCTACCGGGTCGCCGCCGCGTTCGAGAGCGCCTATGTCGCAGCACATCACCGCTCGGTGCCGGATGCCGCGCCGGAACTGGAGGTCGGTGTTCGATGACCACGGCCCAAACCCTCGCCGCCGGCCTGATGGATTACGACGACGCGATCGAGACATACGACCCGGTACTGGGTCTCGAGGTGCACGTCGAACTCGGCACCGTCACCAAGATGTTCTGCGGCTGCCCGACCGACTTCGGTGCCGAACCCAACACCCAGGTCTGCCCGATCTGCCTGGCGTTCCCGGGCGCGATGCCGGCGGTCAACCGGACCGCGGTCGAATACGCGATCCGCATCGGGCTGGCGCTGAATTGCGAGATCGCCACCTGGTGCCGGTTCGCCCGGAAGAACTACTTCTACCCGGACATGCCGAAGAACTTCCAGACCTCCCAGTACGACGAGCCCATCGCCACCAACGGGTACCTGGACGTCGAGGTCGACGGGCAGACCGTGCGGGTGGAGATCGAGCGCGCCCACATGGAGGAGGACACCGGCAAGTCGACCCATGTCGGTGGCGCGACCGGCCGGATTCACGGAGCCGAGTACTCCCTGCTGGACTACAACCGGGCCGGTGTCCCGCTGGTCGAGATCGTCACCAAGCCCATCGTCGGCACCAAGGCGCTCGCGCCGCAGGTGGCCCGCGCCTACGTCACCGCGCTCCGGGATCTGCTGTCCTCGCTGGGTGTCTCGGACGTCAGGATGGACCAGGGCTCGCTCCGCTGCGATGCGAACGTCTCGCTCACCCCGGCCGGGAACCCGGTGTTCGGCACCCGCACCGAGACCAAGAACGTCAACTCGCTGCGCTCGGTAGAACGGGCGGTGCGCTACGAGATCACCCGGCAGGCAGCGCTTCTCGCCACCGGCGCCCGGATCGTCCAGGAGACAAGGCACTTCGACGAGTCCACCGGCACGACCTCGCCGGGCCGGTCGAAGGAGACCGCGGAGGACTACCGGTACTTCCCCGAGCCCGACCTGGTTCCGCTTGCCCCGGAACGGGAGTGGGTCGAGTCGATCCGGGCGTCGCTGCCCGAGCTGCCGTGGATCCGGCGGGCCCGCATGCAGGCCGATTGGGGCCTGACGGATCTGCAGATGCGCGACCTGCTGGCCTCCGACGCGCTGGACCTGGTGGCGACGACGGTGGCGGCCGGGGCGTCACCGGCGGAGGCCACCTCGTGGTGGTCGTCCTACCTGGGTCAGCAGGCCAACACCCGCGGTGTCGCCCTGAACGAGCTGCCGATCACCCCGGCTCAGCTGGCGGCGGTGATCGCCAAGGTCGCCGACGGCTCGCTGAACACCAAGATCGCCCGGCAGGTCGTGGACGGCGTGCTGGCCGGCGAAGGGGAGCCGGACGAGGTGATCGCCGCGCGCGGGTTGGCGGTGGTGTCCGACGACGGTGCGCTGCAGGCTGCGGTCGACGAGGCGCTCGCCGCGCAACCCGCGGTGGCGGACAAGATCCGGTCCGGCAAGCTGCAGGCGGTGGGCGCGATCGTGGGCGCGGTGATGAAGGCGACCCGCGGCCAGGCCGACGCCGCCAAGGTCCGGCAGCTCGTCCTGAGCACCCTTGGCGTCGAGGGCTGACCTGCACCAACCCGTCTCGTCGTGCAGAGTGACCGCAATACCTGCAGGTCGCAAGAGTGCGGGAGTCCCTCCGGCAGAAAGGCCACCGGCTGTGCGCATCGCCCTCGCCCAGATCGTCAGCAGCATCGATCCGCAGCGCAACCTCGCGCTGGTCGCCGACGCCGCCGCACAGGCCGCCAAGGCCGGTGCCCGGATCGTGGTGCTGCCGGAGGCGACCATGTGCTCGTTCGGGGTAGCGCTGGCGCCGGTCGCAGAGCCGCTGGACGGACCATGGGCGAACGCCGTGCGGGCCATTTCCGAGGTCAACGAGATCACCGTGGTGGCCGGCATGTTCACCCCGGCGTCGGGCGGCCGGGTGCGAAACACGTTGCTGGCCACCGGCGGTGGCGTCGAAGCCCGCTACGACAAGATCCATCTGTTCGACGCGTTCGGGTTCCGCGAGTCCAAGACCGTTGCGCCAGGGACCGACCCGGTGACGATCGACGTCGACGGCGTCACCGTGGGGCTGGCGACCTGTTATGACGTCCGGTTCCCGGGCCTGTTCCAGACGCTCGCCGACAAGGGCGCGGTGCTGACCCTGCTGCCCGCGTCCTGGGGCGCGGGGCCCGGCAAACAGGACCAGTGGGACCTGCTGACCAGGGCAAGGGCGCTGGACAGCACCACGTTCATCGCGGCCTGTGGGCAGGCCGACCCGCTGTCGGTGGGGCTGACGCCGCGTGGCAACGCGCCCACCGGCATCGGCGGCACGGTGCTGGTGTCGCCGCTGGGGGTTGTCGTGGATCAGCTGGCCGACGGGCCGGGGATGCTCGTGGCCGACATTGATCCGGCCGAGGTCGGCGCCGCCCGGCAGGCGATCCCGGTGCTGGCCAACCGCCGGTTCTGACCCCGCGTGGCCCTTGCTGGCGCGGATCAACTTCGCCGGCGCGGATGAACGTCGCGGTTGTGGGACTGGCGAGGCGCAAGTGCACGATTTCATGCGCGCGGGCGTTGCGGGGTCGAGAACGAACGGAACCCGCCCGGTACGACGAGCGCGCGTCAGCTCAGCAGTTGCGCGTCATAGGAACCGCACGCGGGATCGACTGACGCGAAGGTCATCGACTCGACCACGGCCTGCGCGATCAGCATGCGATCGAAGGGATCGCGATGGTGCCACGGAAGCGCGCTCAGGTGGTCCGCGTGTTTCGGCGGTGAAGGGGAGGTGAGACAGTCCGGACCCGACGATTGCCGTGGCGAGATCGCCTGGCGATTGCAGCTTTCCGAGTGAACCCTTGATCGCGATCTCGGCCACCGAAATGGCGGATACGTACACGCTGTTGCGGCCGTCGGCCACGGCCGCCCGAATCGGACGCGGTAACCGCTGGTCGTCGGCGAGCCACCACAACAGGATGTGAGTGTCGAGCAGGATTCTCATCGATCGGCGGGAGTGCCGTACCAGACTTCGGCGTCTGCGTCACTGAACTCATCGAAATCCGCCGCGATTCGCAGCCTTCCCTTCCACACACCGGGAACCCTGTCGGGCCCACGAGTGGACAGCGGGGCCAACCGGGCGACGGGCCGACCGTTGCGAGCGATGATCACTTCTTCACCGGCCTCGACGAGAGCGAGCAAGGCCGAAAGCCGGGTCTTCGCATCGTAGATGTTCACGGTTGTCGTCACGCCGACAGCGTATCGAGGTCTGGTCTGGTCTGGTCAGGTTTGCCGGAGCCACCTCGGCGTCGGCGCCGCCAGCAGAATCGCATTGCTTTCCGGGTTGCGCGGACCAACGTGCCGCTGGTGGGACGCGTGAGGCTGGAGTCAACCATTTGAGCCGCGCCGTCGTTGTTGATCCGCGCCACCAAGGGGCGCGCCTGGTCAGCCCGGAGGGGGGTCAGTCGGGGCCGCCCTCACCGCCGGCGTCGGAGGCGGGAACGACCACCACCCGGTCGTCGCTTGGCACCGGCGTACCGGCGCCATCCTTGTTCGAGGTGGTCAGCCACAACAGGCCCTGGGTGTCCGCGGTGACGGTCAGCAGGCGGCCGTACCGGTTGTCCAGGATCACCGTGGGTGTGCCGGTGAAGGTGCCGCCCGAACCCATCTGGATCCCGGTGAGCTGCTGCTTGTCCAGCGACGTACTGGCAAGCAGGCCGCCGCTGACGGCACAATCGGCCGCGCGGCCGTCGGTGACGGTCCAGGTCCATCGGGCGTCTCCGGGTGCCAGCGCCGTGTAGTCGTGGCCGGCGGTCAGCGGCAGCAGCACGTCCTGCGTTGTCCGCTGGTCGAGCGCCGCGACCGTGCCGCCTTCAAGCTCGCACATCCCGGTGACCTGGGAGAACCCGCTCGCGAAGATCGGCGAAGCGGCCGTCGGGTTTCCTTCCGCCGGCTTGCCGAACTCGTCCAGCCGCAACACCTTTCCGGCCAGCGACGTGGGGTCGGCCGGGAGCGCCGGGTTGCCGGTATCGCCGGTCCCGACGTACAGGCTGCGATCGGAGGCGAACGCCAGTCGGCCGCCGTTGTGCGTCGCGCCGCGCGGGATCCCGGTGAAGATCGGTTTCGGCACGTCACCGGACGCGATCCGGATGATCCGGTTGTCCTGCGGAGTGGTGACGTACGCGTAGATCAACCCGTCCTCGTCATACGACGGCGAGAGCGCGATGCCCAGCAGGCCACCGTCCCCGCTCGCGTCGATGCCGTCGATCTTGGCGACCTCGACGGTTTGCTCGCCCTTGGCGACCTGCAGGATCCGGCCGGTGGTGCGCTCACCGACCAGCGCCGACTGGCCGTCGGGTAGCGGAGCAAGGCCCCAGGGCGCGGTCAGACAGGTCGCGATCACCGATTCATCCGTCGGTGCGCACGGATCGCTCGGTGCCTGGCTGCCGCTCGGGCTCGGGCTGGGCGACTGGTCGGTGGGCGACGGCGACCCTGACGACGGCTGCGCGGTGCTCGGGTCCACCGGCTGCGCAGCCGGCGCGGTCAGCGACGGCTGAACGGTGAACGTCGACGTCTCGCTGGAGAAATCCGCGCATCCGGCCACGATCGACACCAGCCCGACGCTCACCGCCGCAGCGGCGAACGCCCGCCGGAGGCGACCCCGGGCGGGGATCGGCGAGGGCGTGGGCGACGTGGACATCGCCATCCACGGTACGGCCTGCTGTCAGCGCGTCTGGAGTCGTCGTCACCCGACAGGCAGGCGGGCCTGCGGGGCCGCACGTAGGTGCGTGATCAGCCGTCAGGACGGATCCGTCAGGACGGATCCGGTCAGGACGGATCCGTCAGGACGGATCCGGTGACGATGAGGTCCGCGGTCGGTGTCAGCTCACCGGCGCCACGGCAACGGCCTGTGCGAGGTCAACCTCCCCCTGCGCGGGCCCGCGCCGACCCACCACGTGGGTGAGCATCAGCGCGTCGTCGTCGGCCATGTAGCGGATCCTCGCCGAACGTCCCGAGGAGAACCGCATCTTGAAACCGGCGACCCCGGCCCGTGCCTTCCAGGGCGAACTGGACCATTCCACCTCCTGCACACCGTCCCGATGCGCCACCACGGTGTTGCGCGCCAACAACCGGCGCCAGCGCAGCAGGACACTGCGCTCACCGACCCACCAGCGTGCCTCGCGAGCGCGGGCAACCCCCAGCCAGTACGCCAGCGGCAGCGGGAGCAGTGCGAGCAGCCGCCACCACCCCGGCAGCAACAGCAGCAACAGCGTGATGCCCGCGCCGTATTCGGCAGGCACGGTCAGGTACCGGCGATGGATGCGCTCCGGGATCGGGTGCGGCGGATCCTCGGGCCAGTGCAGTTCGGGCAGCACCCGACGCACCAGATGCGCGGCACGAGCAGTACGAACGAGCGGGAAGAGCATGCGCTGGTTGGTGTTCGCCCGGCCGATGCCGGCCACCTCCACCTGCAGGCTGGCGTACCCGAGCATGGTTCGCCACACCCCCTCCACCACCCGAACCGCCTGGACCCGGGCGACGGGGATGGTCGCCGTCTGCTTGCCGAGCAGGCCACGATGGTTGCGCAGCACGTCGCCGTCGCGGATGAGGGTGAACCTGTTGAGCCGCAGAGCGGACAGCACGACACCCGCGACCACAGCCACCACCACCAGCGCGGTAGCGACCGCCAGGACCCCTCGAGGCTCGACGTTCTCGGTCATGAAGTCCTGCGCCCGGCTCGGCACGTACTCGGAGAACCGGTACCAGACCGCGAGGGCGATGGCGAAGATCAGCGGGATGCTGTTGTTGGTGACGGCGGCGATGAGCATTTCCTGGGTCGTCAGCACCGCGATGGTCTCGTATCCGGCCGGCCGCTTGGGGTTTCGGCGTCGCCGGCTGAAACGGTGCAGGATGCTGGTCATCGCCGGCTTCGCGGCCGGCTGTGGCTCGGCGGCGGTGGGCGGTCCGTTCGTCGCGCCGGACTCGCCCGTAGCCGGGGGCTCGCCCGCCGGGGGCTCGCCCGCCGGGGATTCCGCGGGCGGGAGCGCCGCTTCGGACTCAGCCGGAATTTCGGACTCCCCGGCTGCTTCGGGCAGCGGGCGGACGGTCTCCAGCGCGGCCTGCAGCTGCTTGAGCCGGCTGGTCGACAGGCAGCCCAGGCTGACGGCAGCGCCCGCCCGGTCGCCCGGCGACTGCACTCGCAGCCCCCAGACGCCGACCAGCCGCTGGCTCAGCGACCGGTAGCCGTCGAGTGCGGTGATCCGGGTGATCGGGACGACCCGAACGGTGCGGTTGACCAGGCCGCTGCGCAGCCGCAGCACCCCGCTGATCACCGAGTACTTGCGGACATACCACTGTGCTATCGCAACGATCATGATCAGGACGAACAGGGTGACGTTCACCCACCACGGGGCGCCGCCCAGGACGGTGACGACCAGGAACGGGATCGCGGAGCGCAACGTGCGGGCAGTCTCGATCACCAGATAGATCGGGTGCAGCCGGGTGTCTGGCACGGCGATGCCCCTGATCCGATCGACCGATCCCTGAAACGGGACGGAGTCAAGGGCCGTTTCAGACATCGTCAGACATCGTCAGGCGGTCAGACATCGTCGGCGACGTCGGCCAGCGCGCTGATCCGCTCACACAGCTCGTCGGCCTCCCGACGGTCCAGGCCGGACAGATTCACCGACCCGGCCGCGGTGCGGATCTTCAGGTTGGTCATCCGGTAGTGGTCGGCGATCGGGCCACGCTCGGTGCGCAGGTTCTGCACCCGATGTACGGGCACGACGCTGCGTTTGATGAAGATGATGCCGTGCTGGATGTCGATCTCGGTCGGCGAGATCGCGTACCAGAACACCTGATAGCGGATAGGCGGCAGGATCACCATCGCCATCACGACCAGCACCGCCGCGATCCCGACGATGCCCCACCGGATCCACCACGGACCCCAGGGGATCACGATGGCCAACGCGATCAACAGCAACAGTGTCGGGACGGCCGACCCCAGCGCCCGCCACCGCCAGTACGCAATGACCCGGTGAGACAGCCGGTGACGTTCGCCGGGGATGTCTCCGGCCAGCGGCCGGGAGGCCGGCGGTTCCGCGACCGACGTGGTCTGGATGGCCGAGAGCGGCGGGTGTGGCTGGGGTGCTGTCGGAGGCGGCGCGGTGGAGGGCTGGGTGAAGGGACGCGGGGTGATCGACGGGCCGGTGGAGGATGGGATGGTCCCGTCCTGCGGATCGGCCGACGGTTGCCCGCTCGGAATCGGCGCCCCAGCCGCGGCCGGCTCGCGGGGTGGCAGCCCCGTCGCGGGTCGGCTTGTCACTGGGTCAGCGTACGGGGCGAGCGGCCGATCGCGGTCCCTTCTCACCCGGCCGAACTGGCCCGACCCGCGCCCTGCCTGTCGGCGGTGACCGCCCGCCCGGCCGTTTCGCCGGCGGGGGCGTCCTCGCCGGGGACCTCACCGTCCTGGCGAATCGTTGCATCATTCGTGACGTCCCCGGTCGGGGACACATCGCCCGTCGCTGAGCCCGCATCAGCGGCAGCACTGTCATCCGCACTGCCAGCCGCACGGTCATCCGCACTGTGATCGGCTCTGTCAGCGGTTCTGTCATCCGCACCGCCAGCGGCACTCTCAGCGTGACTGCCGGTGGCACCATCAGCGAAGTCCGCATCCTCGTCGCCGGATTCCTGGGGATACAGGTTCAGGCTCCCGCCGGACGCCGCCGCCAGCCGGGGAAGATCGCGAGGGCGGACCATCGGCAGCGGAAGCCGGCGCCCGTCCTTACCCACGGCGACGGTCCAGCGGGTGTCGCGCAACTCCAGACCGTCCATGTCCGACCAGGTCATCCGCTTCGCGCCGAGCAGCGAGTGGGCTGTCAGCTGCGCGGCATCAGCTGTGGTTCGGGTCACCACGATGTAAACGGCGGCGATCACCGGAATCGCATACAGCGCCCACCAGCCCCCGCCGACAGTGGCCAGCGGGGTCACGCACAGGACCGCTACCAGCGGGATTGCCGCGGACGCGGCCGGCATCCGGAACACGGCACGGTTGGCTCGGGACATCGCTCCATGGTGACACCACATTCCGAACCGTCCAGCGCACGAGACCAATCGTCCACATGTTGGGATGGAGTTCTCGCCTGTTTGACAGTGGCGGTGGGCTCGTCCTAACCTGCAGTGGTGTCTTCGCTCCTCGTAATCATCTAGCGCGTCGTCGCCGACCGGCGAAGACGCGCAACCCCTTGGTCACCCCCGGTGACGAGGGGTTTTTTGTTGTCTGGATGACGGCGGCGGGGCCCGCAGACCCGCACACTACGGACAGAACGACCAGTACCAGCGCCAAGCAGCACCCCCGACCAGCACCGCAGAGCAGCCCCGAGAAGAAGGTCACGATGACGCAGAGCCGCATCGCCGAAGGCCGACCAGCAGTGGTCCCGCATACGACACCGACCCCGCACACGCCACCGGCGGCCGCCGGAACGCCAGTGCCAACGCCGTCCGCTGTGCCGACAGTGCCCCCGGCACCGCGCATCGTCGAGAAGGTGACCGGGGCAGCGTCGGTGGTGCGGTCCCTGGAAGAGGCCGGCGCCGAGATCGTGTTCGGCATCCCCGGCGGGGCAGTGCTCCCGGTGTACGACCCGCTACTGGATTCCACCCGGGTCCGGCACGTGCTGGTTCGTCACGAACAGGGCGCCGGGCACGCGGCCACCGGATACGCGCAGGCGTCCGGGAAGGTCGGCGTCTGCATGGCCACCTCGGGGCCGGGCGCCACCAACCTGGTCACCCCGATCGCGGACGCGCAGATGGATTCCGTGCCGCTGGTCGCCATCACCGGGCAGGTCGGCCGGCCGATGATCGGCACGGACGGCTTCCAGGAGGCCGACATCTGCGGCATCACCATGCCGATCACGAAGCACAATTTCCTCGTCACGGACCCGGCAGAGATCCCACAAACGATCGCTGCCGCGTTCCACCTGGCATCAACGGGCCGACCCGGCGCGGTGCTGGTGGACATTCCGAAGGACGTTCTGCAGTCGGAGACCACCTTCGTCTGGCCGCAGGACCTCCATCTCCCCGGATACCGGCCGACCATGCGGCCGCATTCGGGGCAGATCACCGCGGCTGCCAAGCTGATCGCCTCGGCGCGGTGCCCGGTGCTCTATGTGGGCGGTGGGGTGCTGAAGGCGCGGGCAACCGACGCCCTTCGGCAACTGGCCGAGCTGACCGGGATTCCGGTCGTCACCACGCTCATGGCCCGCGGCGCCTTCCCCGATTCGCACATCCAGCACCTGGGGATGCCGGGGATGCACGGCACCGTGGCGGCAGTGGGGGCCATGCAGCGCGCCGACCTCATCGTCGCGCTGGGTGCCCGATTCGACGACCGGGTCACCGGCCAGCTCTCCACCTTCGCGCCCGGCGCGACGGTGATTCACGCCGACATCGATCCGGCCGAGATCGGCAAGAACCGGGTGGCCGACGTGCCGATCGTCGGTGACGCGCTGGAGGTGATCACCGAGTTGATCACGGCTGTCGGGCTGGAGCAGGCGGCCGGCGTGGTGGCCGACCTGACCGCGTGGTGGGCCGAGCTGGACGACCTACGGGAGACGTTCCCGCTCGGCTACGACTGGCCGGCCGACGGATCGCTGTCCCCGCAATACGTCATCGAGCGCCTCGGCAAAATAGCCGGACCTGACGCGATATACGCCGCGGGCGTCGGCCAGCACCAGATGTGGGCGGCGCAGTTCATCTCCTACGAGAAGCCGGGAACCTGGCTCAACTCAGGCGGTCTTGGCACGATGGGGTACGCGGT
>Ga0209584_10000147_pt1 | contig 19451 bp, 20 predicted proteins | sample NGEPerD_FD_184507 | JGI IMG/M metagenome (GOLD analysis project Ga0209584, IMG submission 184507) | Arctic peat soil microbial communities from the Barrow Environmental Observatory site, Barrow, Alaska, USA - NGEE PermafrostAB12-D... | ecosystem: Environmental > Terrestrial > Soil > Wetlands >...
AGGGCCAGACGGGTGTCGAATGGTGATGCACCGACCGCGCAGGACCTGCTGGTAGCGGCGGGGTGGGTGGAGCAGCTGCTGCGGCCGCTGGTGACCGCGGAATGGTCGGTGCCGGCAGGCGAGCTGGAATGGTCGGTGCGGCAGGTGGTCGACCATCTGGTCGATGTGTGCGGGTTCTACGCGATCCACTTGGCCGCCCAAAGCGACCGTCGGCTGCGGGTCGACGTGACCCCGCACCCTCAGGCCGGTAACGATGAACGCCTCGACGTCCTCGCGGCGACCGGCCGTTTGTTGGCGGTCACCATCAGCGCGGCCGACCCGACCGCGACCGGGTGGCATTTCATGGGCTCACCAACGCCTCGGGTTTCGCCGGACTGGCCTGTAACGAACTGCTGGTTCACGGTTGGGACGCCTCCCGCGGACTGGGGATCGAGTTCAGCGGTGACGACCGGGTATCCGCCCGCGTGCTGCACCGCATCTACCCCGAGGTGGAATACGGCAACACGCCGTGGGCGGCGCTCCTGGCAGCCAACGGACGTGGTCCGGGCCATCCGCCATCGAAACGCGGTACCGGTCAACGACCGTTACTCCCGTTCGCGGACGGGGCCCGGGCGCGCCCCGGGCGGTGCCGAGCACGTCGGCGACGGCCGGCGTCCCTCACCCGGGCCCGGAGGACACCCCGGACCGAGATCGCGATCGACACGCCCGTACCCGCGCCCCGCTAACGAGGGTCCGGTTGCCCGTTACGGTGGCCTCGGTGATGGCGGCAACAGCGATGACCCGGGCCCCCCCGACGTCCAGATCAATGACCCGCTCCGGCGACGCGAGTACGCGTCCACCGCCGGGTGAATGGCTTCACGGTCGTGTGACCGCCGATCCGGTTTCCTCAGGCGTACGACTTCTACTGTCTGAATGGGGTACTTCGATGGAGTTCACCGGGTTCAGCTGTCAGTTCTGCGTCGAGCGCCGGGAATGGAACACCCCCGGGCTGCGGACGAGGCCGCGGTGCGGCAGCTGTTCGACGCCCACCCGGGGCGCTGGTCCTGGGGTCACCGGCTGGTCCCGGGTATGACCGCGATGCGCGGCACCCGCCCCGGGGTGCGGTGGCGGGGTCCGGCGGTGATCGCGGTGATGGCCGTCCTGACGGCGGTGGCCGGCTGCGGGACCGGCGCACTGTCGTCCACGTCCACCGTGGTGACGACCGCGGTGGGGCCGCCGGTGTCCGGCGGAGCGTCCCCGGTCGAGGCCGCCACCAGCAGCGCACCGACGACGGTCGCCTCGCCCGCGGCGCCGGTCGCGACGGTGTCCGCGGCGCCCGGGTTCGGTGCCACCGGGATGGCGCCGGCGCAGCCGGTGACCGTCACCGTGGCCCGGGGTGTCATCGACACGCTGGCGATGACCGGCCCGGACGGCGCTCCGCTGGCCGGCACGGTGTCGGCCGACCGGACCAGTTGGACGCTCGGGCAGAACCTGGCGTTCGGTGCGGCCTACACGGTCACCGGGACCGCGACCGGCACCGACGGCCGACAGGTGCCGATCACCGGCACGTTCGGCACCGCCGGCGCCGACACCGCCGTGCGCAACACGGTGTACCCCGGTGACGGCGCCGTCGTCGGGGTGGCCGCCCCGGTGATCGTCTACTTCGGGGTCGAACCCGCCGACAAGGCCGCCGTCGCGACACATGTCACGCTGACCTCCACCCCGGCCGTGGAAGGAGCGTGGGCCTGGATCAGGCACGACGACGGCCGGTGGGGGCTGGACTACCGGACCAAGGACTACTGGCCGGCCGGCACCCAGATCCACCTCTCCGCCCAGCTGTACGGGATGCAACTGGCACCCGGCGTGTACGGCGCCGCCGACATCACCAGCGACTTCACCATCGGCCGCAACCAGGTGGTGCTGGCCGACGCCAACTCCCACAACCTGGTCGTCCAACAGGACGGCGTCACCGTCGCCACCTACGACGCGTCCTACGGCAGCGGCGACGACATCGGGGACCCGAACCGGGTCACCCGCTCCGGCACCCACATCGTGATGGGCAAGGAAGAGAACACCCTGATGAGCAACCCCGCCTACGGATACAGCAACGTTCCGGAGAAGTGGGCGGTGCGGATCAGCGACAACGGCGAGTTCATCCACCAGAACCAGTACACCGTCGCCGACCAGGGCGTGGTCAACGTCAGCCACGGCTGCGTCAACCTGTCCGCGGACAGCGCGCAGGCCTACTTCGACTCCGCGATCTACGGCGACCCGGTCGAGGTCACCGGGACCAGCGTGCAACTGTCCGCGGACGACGGCGACATCTACGACTGGGCGCTGAGCTGGGACCAATGGAAGGCCATCGCTGTCACCTGACCGGCCCCCGGTCGCTGTCCAGTGCGGACGCCGGGTACTTGGCGCCCGCCTGCTCCGCCCGCCGCTCCGCGGCGATCAACCGGTCCTGCTCCGCCGGCGGCACCGACCCCGGCCGGGACAGGGACCGCCGGACCGCCGCCGCCAACGCCTGCCGCGCAGTCCCGGCGGCGACCTGCGCGGCGGTCCATGGTTCATCGGCTCCAGCAACGGCCATCACATCATCGTGGCCGCTGCGGGCGGCCTGGGGGTTCAACAGCCGGTTGATGTCACCCGACCGTGTCACACCGCCCCGGCGGTACCGTGTCGGCTGCTGGGGTGGCGCCGATACCCAACGGGGAGATCCGGGCACCCGGTGCCCGGTGCGCTGGACATGATCAAGGACCTGTCCGCCTCACCACCGGCCGCCACATCCAGGGGTGCTCGGTCACCGCTGGCCAGGACCGTTTCCCTTCTACAAGTGGTGCCCGTCAGGGTGAACCAGGAACCAGGAGCCCGTGCAGGCCTTGCTCGGACGGTGAGTTGCCCGAGCGCTTCGAGCAGGAATGTCTTCCCCGTCGGGAACGCTGCCCTGGCTGGCCGAATGTGTTGTTTCTCAGGCCATTTCGGGTGTCACTTGTCCCAGTATCTGGCGCACTTTGGTCTAGCTATTTGGCGTAGTTTGATCGAATTATCTGGCGTAGTTGACCGGGTTGCCTCCCTGTTGTCGCAGCTCACGGGCCTGCAAGGCAGCCGAGCGAAACCGCTGACCGAACCGCGATTGCGCCAAAGAGCACGATCAGACTGCGCCACACAATTCGACCATTTACAACTCGCACGCTCATGTCGATGAGCGTAAGTCCGCTATAGCCAGCCCTCTTTGGTGGCGCGAATCGCCGCCTCGACACGGTTGTGCACCTGTAGCTTGCGAAAGATTTCTTGGGTGTGCGATTTCACCGTGTTCTCGCTGAGATGGATTCTCGAGGCGATTTCCCGGTTGGAGTATCCCTGTGAGATCAAGCGCAGGATCTCCCGTTGACTGTTACTCAACTGCGGCTCAGCCGGGACGTCGGTGGTCGCGGTGTGACGTAGCCGGGCGAGAACTTTTGCGGCTACCACCGGCGATACTGCGGCCTCGCCTCGGTGGACGGCACGGATGCTCTCTTTGAGCGAGAAACGTTCGATGTCTTTGATCAGGTAGCCCTTGGCGCCTGCCTGGATGCATTCGTTGATCAGTTCGTCGTCTGAATAGCTCGAAACTATCAGCACAGCGGTTTCCGGGTGAGACGCGGCCAGGAGTCGGCAGGCTTCCGGCCCACTCACGCCGGGCAGCCGGGCGTCGAGGAGGATGAGGTCAGCCTTGGTCTGATCCACCAGTTCGACGATTCCCTCGGCCGACTCGCTCTCCGCGACGATTTCGAAGTCCGGTTCGGTTTGCAGGATGGCGCGCAGGCCTTCGCGGACCATCTCATGGTCGTCGATGATCGCAATTCGAATCATCTGGCATCCGATGGCAGGGGAAGGGTCACCCGAACGACCGTGCCGCGCTCCTCGCCGTTAGCCACCTCAAAGGTGCCACCGAGGTCGAGGGCTTGTTCATGCATGTGTCGTAGCCCGAAATGCAGATAGCTGTCTGCGAAAGTGTTCCGGATGGAATTCGGCACCCCTACCCCGTCATCTTGGATGACGACGTTCACCTGGTCGCCTTCGTAGCGGATGCTGACCAGCACCATTCCTGCGTTCGCGTGCCGCTGCACGTTGGTGAGCGTTTCATTGATGAGCGAGTAGAGGACGTCCTGGGTTTGCTCGATTCCAGGCGGGGGCTTCCCGCTGACCACCAGGTGCGTGTGCAGACCCGACGTGCGTTCGAGATCCCGCAGCAGGGACCGCAGGTTGGAGGCCAGGTCTCCCTCGCCGTTGCCGGGTATCGCCAGCGCAAATATGGCCTTGCGTGTGGCGTCGGCTGTGTCCACTGCAAGTTGGCGGATGGACTGTAGTCGTTGCACGGTCGTCAGGTCCGCCTCACTAGTCTCGAGCAGTGAGTTGATGCCCAGGCCGATCGAGAAGATTCGCTGCTCGATCTCGTCGTGCAGCCGGCCGGCGATCCGTTGCCGTTCGCGGGCCAGCAAACCGATTCGCTCCGCGTCGCTCAGCCGCTGTTGCAGTTGCCGCAGACTGCCGATCATGTCTCGCTGCTGCTGGTAGAGACGGGCGTTGTCGATCGCGACCGCGACTTGATTCGCGAGAGTCTCGAGGATCCGTTCGTCGTCTTCTCCGTAACCGTCGACCTTGTTGGCGACTCCGATCATGCCGATGATCCGGGTGCCGACCCGTAGGGATACACCGAGGAACCTGCGCACCGGGGGATGCCCAGCCGGCTGACCGACACTGTCTGAGTCATTCAGGACGTCGTTGGAGATGCTCGGGCGTTGCTCCCGGATCGCTCGCCACAGCAGGTTGGACCGCCCGGCCATCAAGTGGAACTGGTCATAGAACGCCGGGTCGAGGGGTTCGAAGCCGTTGATAGCAGCCACATCCATGACCCGCGTGCCGTCAACGAACAGGCCGGTAAAGGCGAACTCAGAGCCGGTCAATTCACGGCAGTAGCTCAGGGCCCGCTGGTGGATCTCCGACATCTCGTGCAACGCGGCGATCTCCACCGAGATGGCATGCAGTGAGTCGAGCTGCCCCCCTAGGTCATCCCGGTCCGCCATTGGCTTCCTTACACGGGCTCTAGCCTCACGTGCCCTTCTGAATGAGTCTAGGCACCGTTGCCGACCTCGACCACCGGCGTTGTTCGACCATTGCGCGGCCACCCGATCGGATGTTCTCGGCCACCCGATCGGCGGGCATGGGTGGACCGATGGGGCTCAATCGGGTGGGGTGCTTTTTCATTCATCTGTCTGATGACGATTACCCGGTGCATTGGGGAGATTTGAGGTGATCGCGCCCGTCGCGCGCGGCATCACCCACGGGGGCGTGTTGTGGATTGGAACCTGAGCGAGATCGAAGATCAACAGGACATGCAGGAGGCGCTGGACCGGTCCCACCGGGAGACCGCCGAGCTAGCCACGCTGCTGGAGACCTTGCACGCCAACGCGCCGATCGGTTTCGGGTTCATCGACCGCGAGCTACGGATGGTACGACTCAACGGCGCACTCGCTGCCCTCAACGGGGCGACCGTTGAAGCACATCTCGGTCGACTGGTCAGTGACATCACCCCCAACATTTGGCCTCAAGTGGAACACATCTGCAGCCACGTGCTGGAAACCGGTCGGCCGGTCATCAACCTGGAGGTCTCCGGGCCTAGCGCAGCCGAATCTGGCCGGCCGCAGCAGTTGTTGGCCAGCTATTATCCGGTCCCGCTCGGCTCAGACATCATCGGTGTCGGCGTCGTCGTGGTGGACATTACTGAGCTCAAGGAAGCCGAGGAGTTCCGGGCGGTGGTCATGGACAACATGGCGGAAGGCGTGTTCGCCTTGGACGCCGAAGGGCTCCTCACCTACATGAACCGGGCTGCGTCGAACTCGCTCGGGTGGACCGAACGAGAACTGCGCGGCCAGCCGATGCTTGAGATCATTCACTTCCAGCGAGCCGACGGAACTCAGCTCCCGGCCGAAGAGTGCCCGCTCCTGCAAGTGCGCACCCAAGGCCGGACCATTCGAATCACCGACGAAGCCTTCACCCGCAAGGACGGCACGATCTTCCCGGCTGCCTATTCCGCTGCTCCGCTACGCTGCGGAGCAACTATCCACGGGGTGGTCGTCGTGTTCCGCGATATCACCGAAGAAGCAAGGGAGCGGGCCGGGGTCCGGAAGGAGCTCGCCGCCCTCAGCTGGATCGGGCGGATCCGCGACGCGATCGACGAGCACCGGCTCGTCCTGTACTCCCAGCCCATTGTGCCCCTAGCCGGCGGGCGGCCCAGCGAAGAACTTCTTCTCCGCATGATCGGGCGGGACGGCGAGATCATCCTGCCTGGCAGCTTCCTGCCAGTCGCGGAGCAGTATGGGCTGGTCGGTGAGATCGACCGGTGGGTTATCACTCAGGCCGTCCGGCTCGCCGCTAGCGGTCGGCGGGTGATCCAAGCGAACCTCTCGGCCGCGTCGGTCGGAACGTCAGACCTGCTTCCCTTCATCGAGCGACAGCTCCGAGAAGCGGGCGCTGACCCGGCTAACCTGGTCTTCGAAATCACCGAGACTGCACTCATGCGCGATCTGACCGCGGGGGAAGCGTTCGCCCGCGGCGTAGCCGAAATCGGCTGCGGATTGGCTCTCGACGACTTCGGTACCGGATTCGGCGGTTTCACCTATCTCAAGAAGCTGCCCATCACCTACCTCAAGATCGACGTCGAGTTCGTTCGCGACTTGGTCACGAACCGCGAGAGCCTGCATGTGGTCAAGGCCATCGCCAGCCTTGCTCGCGCGTTCGGCCTGCGAACGATCGCAGAAGGCGTCGAGGACGAAGACACTCTAGCCGTGCTGCGGACCGAAGGCGTGGACTTCGGGCAGGGCTTTCATCTCGGCCGCCCCGCGCCTGCCAGCCAATCCGAGGCATGATCAACACACGAACTTCAAACCGAGTACCGCGCCCGAGCAGCGAGGGAAGTGAATCCGAGGGGACCTGTTCGACATACCGCAAGAGAAGGCGGCGAAGGAGCCCTCCGTGCAGACTGTTGTCGGACACGCAGTTTGCATATGACGGCGTCAGTGACCATGCAGATGTGGCATGCCATTTCATCCGCGTTTTTGGCGTCCTGATCCGCGCCGTGGCGCCGAGCCGCGAGAGCCGTCCTACGCCGACTGGACAAGCGTGTCAGGGTCCGTTCGACCAGAACGGCCCATGGCCGGCGCCCACTCTCAAGAGCCGCACTTCGCAACGCATCTCACAGAAACCTGCAGATGAACGGAGCCTCGGACGTCAACCTGCGGGATTTGCCCGAACTCGGCCGAAACACCTGAGCCCCCGGCCCTCGTCGACGAAAGGGGTTTCGTCGACGAGGGCCGGTATCCACCATGGAGAGCCGTTTTGTCGGTTCCCGCTAGCGGTATGGAGAACCCGCCGTGTGCCTGACCCGACCCTGCCGATCCGACACGACTCGAACGGCGATAGCAGGTCGATGATCCTTCATCTGGATAGCGTCATTGATCAACCTCCGCGGCACCTGGACGGTCCGAGTTGTTCGCGGCGGTCACTGTGATGTCGCCGTGGGCACCGAACGGTTGGCACCCACTCGCAGTTCAAGCCTCAGCGAATCAGCACTTGGCCACAGAAATGCTCCTGGTCGCCGACGATTCCGTCCAGCCGGTGCACGCCGAGCTCTGCTACCGATGGGTCGACCCGTTCGCGGTCCAGCTGCGCCTGTCACTGGCCCGATACCCAGCCGTCAGCTGGACATTCAGCCGGGACCTGCTGATCGCCGGAATCAGTCGCCCCAGCGGTATCGGCGACGTCCGGATATACCCAGGCGGCGATGGCTTGCTAATCGAACTCCGGTCAACCGCCGATGTGCGCGCACTCTTGCTGGCCGATCGGCGGCACATCGAGCGCTTCCTGGCTCGCACGGTGTCGATCGTTCCGATCGGATCGGAGATCGAGCACTACGACGTCGACGCCGAGCTGATACGGCTGGGTACCGGCAGACACCCGCGCGACGAAACCTAGTCCAGGGCAATCATTCCCTCCAGTGACAACCGGCTGGCGGACACTCGACCATTCGTGGTGGCAGGGATTGTTGTGGTCGTTCACGCTTACCGTCGGTCATGGGTTTCCAACCCCGTACGAGTCGAAACAGGGATGCGCCAGAAATACACCATGACTGGCATATGCTGATGGTTACTACCGGACCTGCTGTGGCTCCTTCTTGCCGGCGAGATCAATTCGGTCATCCCAAGGCTCGGGGAGGCGATCCAGTGGTCATACCCTTTTCCATCGAACTGGTCCGTGGCCACCAATGACGACCGCCGTCAAACTGCGCGAAAATGATCGATTCCGAGACGCAGTGTCGCGCGCTTTGTCCGGCGATTGCCGGCAGGCAGGTCGATCGGAATGACGTTGAGTCTCGAGCAACTGGTCACCTCGGTGGCAACCGACCTGATGGGCGTCACCGCACCCACCTTGCAGAGCGCTTCGGTGAAGTTGCTGCATCAACTGGTGGACTACTTCGCCGTCGATGTGAGTTTCCTCCGACGCCACGATCACCGTCAGGGCACCACAACGCTGGTCGCCGAATGGCCACCGAGATGTGATGTTCCCAAGCCCGATCCGCTCGGCATTGTTCGGTTCGACAACGCCGACTCGGTTGTTGCTGCGACCGAACACCTGTCAACCGTCATGCTCACCCGGCCCGATGGCGCCGACGTGGATTACCAGGACCGGGTCCGTCAGGGCTCGGGAATCGAAGGCGGGGTCTCCTCTGCCACCGTTCCGCTGCGGGACGCCAACTGCACGGTCGGTGTCCTGGGTTTCATCAAATATGGTGACCGGCAGTGGTCCGACGCCGAGATCAACGCCTTACGGGCGGTGGCCGCGCTGTTCAGCCAGATCCAAGCCAGGGTGGCCGCCGAGGAGAGTCTGCTCAATCTTGCCTTCCACGACGAGCTCACCGGGCTGGCGAATCGCCGGGCTCTGGTCGGCTATTTGGCCCGCCGGATGGAGGCCGGATTTCCGGGTCCTGTCGCCGTGATTTTCATGGATGTGGACCGGCTGAAGGCGGTCAACAGTTTCTTCGGACATACGGCCGGCGACGAATATCTGCGAACCCTCGCCAGGCGCCTGAAAGAGGTCGCCGGCCAGGACCACGTGCTGGGTCGACTGGGTGGGGACGAATTCGTCCTGGTGATGTCCGGCTGGGTCGACGAACCGTCGGTGTTCGCGATGGCCGAGCGGCTGCGCCGCGCTGCTAGGCAGCCGATCCACCTCGGCGGGGAAGAAGTCAGCCGCGGGGTGAGCCTCGGGCTTGCTCTGGGTACACCCGGTGAGTTGACCGTCTCCGAGTTGATGGGCCGCGCCGACCAGGCAATGATGCAGTCCAAGACCCGCGGTGGCGACGAGATCAGCATCTTCACCGCCGGTATGCACCGGAGGAACGGGATCCGCACCGACATCGAGTTGCATCTGGGCACCGCGATCCGCAATGGTTCATTGATCTTGCATTATCAGCCGGAGGTGGACCTGGTCACCGGCTCGATTATCGGCGTGGAGGCGCTGGTGAGATGGCCGCACCCCACCCTCGGTTTACTGCAGCCCCATTCCTTCATCGACATCGTCGAGGCCACCAACCTGGACGGCGAATTGGGCCGCTGGGTGATCGAAACTGGATGCCGGCAGCTCACCGAGTGGCACCAGGAGCACCCGTGGCTCCGACTGAGTGTCAACGTCTCGCCGGCGCAACTGATCACCGTGGACTTCGTGTCCTCGGTCGCTCAGATCCTGCGCACCTGCGACCTCGAGCCACAGCACCTGACTGTGGAGATCACCGAACAGGCCCTGATCCGGGACACGGACCAGGCGCTGGCCACCGTCCGTGGCCTCAGGGCGATCGGTGTCACCGTGGCCGTTGACGCCTTCGGGACCGGCTACAGTTCCTTCGCGCAACTCAAATCCCTGCCGGTCGACATCCTCAAGATTGACCGAGGATTTGTTCGCGACCTGGGCACGAGCTCCCATGACCTCGCTATTGTTCGTTCGATCATCGGTCTGGCCGATTCCTTCGGTCTGCAGATCGTTGCCGAGGGAGTGGAAACGGAAATCGCGGCAGCGACCCTGGTGGCCTTGGGGTGCACCCGAGCCCAGGGATTCCTGTTCGCCAAGCCATGTCCGGCCTGGGACATCGAGTCCGTCCTCGACCACGGAATTCCGAAGTTCGCCGAGAAAAGCCAGACCACCGCTGACATGCCCGACGGCGTAGTCGAAGGCCCGACAGTAGGCAGTCCGGCCAAACAAATCTCTTGCGGCGGTCACGGCACGCCGAATGCTCTGCGGCGCCCCCCACTACCGGCCGGCCAGAGCATCCAGTCCCACTGTTCCTTGCGTGTTCAGCTTGATTCGGCGAATGTGGGCCCGCTAATTTAAGCCGAGGAGTACCCCCGATCCCCGTGACTCTCCGTCGATTCCATCGTTAAGGAAGTAACACTCGTCGGTATCAACACCCTGTAGCCGGCCTGGTCGTTGACTCACGGAGGAATGCCCGCGTAGCGGCGCGTCGGTGGGGTGCCGATGCTGTGTTCGGGTAGGCCCGGCTGATGGGACTGACGATGGTGCAGCGACAAGCGGTGACGAAGACGATCGCGACCCGCTGTAGGCGCGCGGACAGGGCCGGGAAGAAGGTCATCCTGGACGAGTTGTGCGCGACGACGGACTGGCATCGGGACCATGCCCGGAAGGCGTTGCGGGTCGCGCTCACACCGCGGATTGTTCGACCTCGGCGACCGCGGGCACCGCAGTACGGTCCGGAAGTCGTTGTTGCGCTCGCGTTCTGCTGGGCCGTCCTGGGAGCACCCACGGGGAAGCGGCTGGCCCCGATCATGCGTGAGCTGCTGCCCCGGTTGCGGCGGTTCCACGAACTGGTGATCACTGATGACATCGAGATGGCATTGCTTGCGATGTCGCCGGCGACGATGGACCGCAGGCTCGCGCCCGACCGGGCGAAGATGCTGGTCAGGGGCCATTCGCATACCAAGCCGGGGTCGTTGTTGAAGGACTCGATCCCGATCCGGACGTGGGCGGAATGGAACGACGCGGTGCCCGGGTTCGTCGAGATCGACCTGGTCGGCCACGAGGGCGGCAACGCCATGGGTGAGCACTGCTACACGCTCACGGTCACAGATATCGCGACGGGTTGGACCGAGAACCGGTCGGTGCGGAACAAGGCCGAGAAGTGGGTGTCGAGGCACTGATGGATATCCGGGCGGCGTTTCCTTTCCCGATCATCGGCATTGACTCGGACAACGGCTCGGAGTCCATCAACTGGCACCTGTTGCGGTGGTGCGAGCAGAACAAGACGACGTTCACCAGGTCCCGCTCGGGGAACAGCAACGACGGCGCGCATGTGGAGCAGAAGAACTGGGCCGTCGTGCGTACGGTGGTCGGCTACCACCGCTACGACACGACCGCAGAGTTGCTGCTGCTGAACAAGATCTGGGCGCTGCAGTCGCTGATGACGAATTACTTCGGTCCGCAGCAAAAGCTGATCAAGAAGGTCCGCAATGGCGCCAAGGGTGACCAGGAAGTACGACATCGCGACCACCCCCCACCGGCGAGCGGACCGACACGAAGTCGTAGCAGTCGAGGACAAAAACATCCTCGCCGATACCTACCGCGACCTGAACCCGGCGGCCACCCAGCGCCAGATCCAGGCCCTGACAGAGCAGCTCCTGGCGATCACCACCCGCAAGACCGGACCGCACCGCAAGCCGTCGACAACAGCTCACACCAAGCGGGCATCGGCTGATGATTCAACGACCCCAGCTACCCGGGCATCTTGACATGAGTCACCGGGGGTAGGTCGTCGACCGCGCTGCTCTGCTGGACGTGCGGTCGCTCGAACACGTCGGCGCTGTCCGATACACCCTGGTCGGACAGCGAGTTCCGTGTTGCTTACTCGCGGTCACCTCTTCGAGCAGGCCCGACAAGCGAGCTCCTCGAAACTTGCGCGAGAACACCAGGTCCGCCGGGCGCCCCGCGGACGCTGCGATGAGATCCGCAGCGCCTGCGGCACAGGTGATGTCGTACCGACGGGTCGGCCCCGGAGACTGGCGGGCCAGTGCGACGGGAGCGTCGGGCGGGTCGTAGATCAGCGCGCTGCGCACCGTGATCGTCGCCGGGGCTCCTTGCGGGGGGTTGGTGGTCGGCGGCGCCTGCCAGCGGTCGTTGCCGCCCGGCACCGGGGTTCGACCGCCATGGGGGCGCCGTTCGGCCCGCCCCGTGACGGGGTCGGTGGCCGTCGGAGTCATATCCCGGCCGGTGGCCTGGTTTGTCGCCGCCATGGCACGGTTCTCCCGTCTTCGAGCGGCCCCACGACGTTGCGGACCCGGCCGCCCACGCGCGTGTGTGGGTGCGTCGGATGTCCGGTGTGCGTGTTCCTGTGACTGCACGGCGCTTGTCGCCCCGCGGGACAGCACCAAAGGACCGACACCTTTCCGGTCCTGGGCTCGCCAATCGTGTTCGTCACCGCTACCGGCACCCTGGACGGAGAGAGGGAGTCTCACGGCGTCGCGTCTACGCGGCGGCGACATCGCTTCCAGGTGGCTGTGTTCCCGGCATGGATGAGTCGACCCGCGGCTTTCGGAGTTGTCAACGCTTCGGAGCGGTATTCACCTGGCGGCCCATTTGATGGTCACAATGAACTGTCCCCCGGGCGACCCGACCAGATAACGGTGCGAGCTCAAGTGCTGGTGCTCCGGTAGACGATGCGGGAAACAAGCCATGACCGGGCTGTGAATCGCGATGTGGCCCCTGCCTTCCGCGCTCACCGGGACTTCGAGGGCGCCGCCGGACCGCAACTCGTGAACCACCTGGTCGTCGGAACCTGTTGCCATGACCTGGATTCCGTCGCTCGGTAACCCGCCGACCACCCGGTTAGCCCTGTCCCCGACTCGTTTGCTTCTCCCTCACGGCTATTTCCGTTCCGCCCGTCTCACCTCGGTGACGCTGTCCGAATCACCTCAGTGATTACGCTCCGCACACTGGAAATCACTGTCAGTGAGAGTAGGCTCAGGCACGTAGTACTCGGCCGAGCGGGGGGGATCGGTCGGGCCGGTCGGGTGGGTTGGTCCGATTCATCAATGTGCCGGCCCACTCGTCCACCTCCGACCGGCTCTTCGCCCGGTGTCATCGGGGCTTTGAGGAACCGATCATAGGTAGCTGGGTCGGGCCGGCACCCTCAATCACCCTCCCGTTCAGTGCATCTCGTGGAGACCCATGGATGACCAGAGCGCCCTGCCGTGTCCTCCGCGGGGTCGGGGACCGACCGATAACCTCCGTGAGCGGACATGGTTCCGCCGCGGAAGCAGGGTCGGTCACGTCCGCCGGTTCGCCCGTCACCACGAGCGGGGCGCCCCGTCCGACACACCCTCACGAAGCAACGGGCACCGACCGCCGTTGCTGGTGCCGGCGGCCCGGCCACCGGACCCGAAACTCGGCCGGACGCCTTTGACCCCCGGCCCGGTCGTCGACGAACAACTGCCGCCGGCCGGGCCGGTTTCCACCGTGGAGGGCCAGTCCCTCCGCTCCCGACCCCACAGCATGGAGAACCCGCCGTGTGCCTGACCTTGGCCAATGCCACGTCCGTGTTGGACCACGTGAACTCGGTCCGACCGGCCCGCAGCTTCACCCGCACCCTGCACCACGCCGGCCACTTGAGCCCGGGCGACCTGTGGCGAGCCCTGGAGGGTGAGTACCCGCGCACGGCCATCCTGGTGCGCCGCCATCACGACGTCATCACGTTGACCGACCAGTACGGGGACACCTTCGCCTACCCGACGACCGCAGCCATCCGGACTGCGGTCCCCGATGCCCTGGAATCAGGCAGCGGCGGACGGGCGACGTCGCCACCGAGAAACGGAACCCGCTGGTCGGTTTCTTCGGGTGCGGGAAAATGATCAGCGACCGGCGAGCAGCCGATCCCGCGAGGCCCGGTGGAGCCTGCGCTTCGACGGCACGGCCCGACGAGACACATCGCGCTCGGTCCAATCCCCACGGCGCGGCGGCAGCGATCGGACGGGGTGCTGTCGGACCGAAGGCGTGCCCGGCGTCCGGTGATCCTTGACGGCGCCCGCGCCGGCGCCGGCGTCCGCGGAGCGCGGCGTCGTGGCTGGACGTTCGATGAATGCGGACCCATTGCTCAGGGCAGCTGCAATCGGTCAGTTCTCCGTAGCGTTGGCATGCGGCACAACCACTTTCGTTCAACGACCGACATCGATCATCGACGGGTCACCTCGGATGAGGGTTGTGGTAACCGGTTCCGCGCTGCGTGCCCGTCGTCCTTGCGACGTGTACGCGATCCGCGCGGGTTCTCCGGTGTTGTTGTGGTGCTGGGGATCTGGAACCTCACGGAGACGGCGGACAATGCTTCGGCAATGCATGGGCCGAACGTGGGTGACGGTCTGGGACACGGTGTGTCACTTGTCGCAGTATTTGGCGCATTTTGGTCTAACTATTTGGCGTAGTTTGATCGAATTATCTGGCGTAGTCGACCGGTTGCCTTCCTGTTGTCGCAGCTCACGGGCCTGCAAGGCAGCCGAGCGAACGCTGCCCGAACCTCGATTACGCCAAAGAGCGCGACCAGACTGCGCCACATAATTCGACCATTTACAGCCATCGACCACCACCATGCCGGAGCCGGATACCCGAGGCCGGGGGAGTCGGTGGCGGTGCGGGCCGCGCTCGGCCGGCCCACCGGCGAACCCTTCCAGCCAACAAAAGAAGATAAGGATGCGGTGCAGGCGGCGCTCCGCGGGCTGCCGTCGCACGGCTGGACCGCCGGGATGTTCGGCCGGCGGGACCGGGCCCTGCTGGTGCTGTCCCAACTCGCCGGGGTGCCGTACGAACACCTCGCCACCCTCACCGCCGGAGACATCTCTGTCGCGGACGGCGTCGCGACGATCCGGTTGCCGGCAGGGGAGTGGACCGTCGGTTCGGATGGTGACGTCGTCTTGTGCGGGTCCTGCGCGGTCACGCGCTGGCTGAAGATCCTGGACCTGGCCGTGACGAAACCGAGCACGAAGACCATCGCCCGGGCATTGAAGAAGACAGCAGCGGTTGATCACCGGTCGCCGCACGTCTGCCGGAGCGGCCCGGTGCTCGGTGAGGCGACGCGGGGTGTGCCGCTGCTGCCGCCGATCGACCAATGGGGCGCCCTACCGCTCCCACTGCAACGGCTCTCGCCGCACTCCACGTCCCGCCGCACCCGGGACATGAGAGCGGGACAAATTGGGGGAGGTAGAGCGCCGGTTACCCCGTGTGGGACTGGCATGTGGTCCTGGTCAGCGTCGTCGGTCGGGGTCGAGCGCGCCGGGCCCGACCGACAGGCGCTGGCCGCGTAACCTCCCCCAATTTGTCCCGCTCTCCTCCTGTCCGTGGTCTGTAACGAACGTCGGAGGTTTCGTTACAAACGAACCTGCGATCGCCGCCTGTAGACGACGCGGCCCTCGGAGCGGGTCGCTTCTGTAGTCAGGTGGTCGGAGTGTTTGGTCACGCGGTGTCCTGGCCGTGCTGGTCGGCGGCTGCCCGTTGCTCCCGGAGGCCGTGGGCCAACTCCAGGACCTCGATCAGACGGGCCGGATGCAGCGGGGTGAGGTCCAGCGCGGGCGCGGTACAGAGGCCGCTGACCACGACGGTGCCGCGGATGGTGGCAGCGGCCAGTCCCGTCGCAACCGGGTTGACCGCCAGGGGGCCTGGGTCGGCAGCAAGGTCGAACCAGATCGTCAGACGACCGTCCGGCGGGTAGGCGGTGTCGACGCTCTCAGGGTCACAGCCGATCAGTTTGGCCAGCACCGACGGGTAGTAGTCGGCTCTGGCCGGTGGCAGCTCCAGGTGTTCGGTGGTGCCGTCCGGGCTGAGCGACAGCGCGTTGACGGTCACGGTGTCGGCTCCACGTCGCACATGAACGCCAGCACCTGGTTGCGCAGACTCCCGCCACCCCGGTACCGACCCGGCCACGTCGGATCGGCGATTACCCCGTCCAAGACTCGGGTGGTCCGGTACACCCCGGGGACCGCGGCGACCGCCGCCTCCAGCGCCTCCCGACCGACAGTGGCGGCGGCGTAGAAGACGCCCACCTCGTAGTGGTCCGCGGCGTACACGGCGCAGGTGTGCTCCTCGGCGTCCTTCGGGGTGACCCGGACATGCGGATGGTCCGGCAGCTGCCAGCGCAGAGACTCGGAGAGCTGCGCCGGGTAAGACAGCGTGCGGGTGGTCACCGTGTCGCCAGCCGGTCGCAGGTGAGCAGGCGACACGCGGGGCAGTCGTCGCGGCCGGTGTGCGGCGGCCAGAGTGCGAGCTGGCCGGGCAGCTGCGAACCGGCGGGCACAACGTGGCCGTCCGGGAGCGTCAGCCAGGGACTCATGCCGACATCCCGTACAGCGGGAGCAGCGAGTCCCCGGCGTCGTCGGTGAGGTGCCCGTACCGCGTCTGCGAGAACACCTCCGAGGTGTGCCCCAGCATCCTGGACACCTCGACACCAACCGCGCTACGCACGAACCGGCGCACCAGCACCGTGAACGTCTTGCCCACCGCGTTCGGCGACAACGGCCGTCCCGAATCGGCCCGGCGGGCCAACGCGGCCCGCAACGCCGTCTCGACCCCTCTCCTGGCTGTCACGCTAGCGCTAGCGGCTGGCCTACTCGCGCGGCGGGGGACTGTCGGGGCAGCAGGGAGGAACTGTTCTCGCGACAATCGATGGTGGCCGCGCGGGATTCTCCGTTGCGATGGGCGAGGTGCTGTGGTGTCGGGGGGTGCTGCAGGGGGCAGAGCGTTGACGGATTCGGGCATTCTGGGACCCCCTGTCCCGGTGCGCCGCACCTTTCCCAGGAGGCCACCGTCTCGGCGTGCGCCGAGAACGGCGAACGGTTACACCGCACGGGAGAGCGTTCTCGTGCCACCCATTGTGCCTCCCTGCCCGGTGCGGAATACCGCGGCACCGTGACAGGGATTCCGGGCTCACCCCCAGTCCCCGGCGGCAAGGCTGATGGTCCCGGTCGGCGGCGGCGAGTTCGCTCCTGGGCATCCCGAGCCGCATTTCTGAATTTGCCGAGCAGCTCCCGTTCCTGGGCCCGCGGCATGTACCACCACCGAAAGCGGGGCCACCGAGCTGTGCTCAGCGGCGTGGCAAAACCCGAGGGACTGCGGCGGATTTGATCCCCGAACCGGCGGCGACAACGACTGGGGTCAGTCGGTCGGATGGACCGCAGCAGAGCATCTCGCGGCGTCGGATCGCCTCGGCGTTCCGTTACACTCGGGGTGTATTTCGTTACGGTCGAGTGGGGTGCGGGTTGAAGCGATCGGACGGCGCCAAGGCGTGGTCGACGGTGCTGTCCGAGCTCGCGCAGGTCAAGGTCTCAGTGGAATGGGAGAGGCCAACGTGGCGGGTGTACTGGCAGGATGGCCCGACCCGCGACGCGCTGATGGGCCGGGCAGCCGCGTTGGGCAGGTGCCGGGTGGGGTGCGCCGCTACGGTTCGAGGACCTGTGTTTCGCCCGTAGCAACTCCGCTGTGGCGATCGCGCTGGCGTGGCTGGCGCGGGGAGTCCGGAGTCGCCAGCTGCGGCGCGGGCGGCGATCGCCGAGGTCGAGGCGTTCTGTACAGACACGGGCTACCCGCAAACCCGTTTCGATGCCGGCGCACTGGCGTGTCACCTTCGGCGGTAAGTGGCAGGGTCTGCCGGAATTACCTGGCAGGTTGAACGGAACTATCTGGCAGGGTGACCGGCGCGGTCGCGGAGGGTCGACGGGGCTCGAACAGTGGAGAAGCACTTCAAAACCCAAGGACCGCAGCAGCCCTCGATTTCCTCTACCGCAACGCCATCAGCGATGAAGTCGTAGAAGCAGCCAGCGAAAACCCTCGTCACAGGACCTGAACCTGCCAAACAATTCCGTTGAAACCTGCCAAACAATTCCGAGATTTACAGGCTGATCCCGCCTGAAAAAGTGCCGAGAAGCAGCGGAGGCGGCACTTCCAGCCCTGACCCAGAGTGATCCAGGCAGCTCACCGGAGCAACACCGCCCCAGCAAAGGGCGGTGAATGCCGAAACCCAACACAGATCCGGCACTTCCCGCTGGCGGCCACACCCCTCCCCATGGAGTCGATACGGCGGGCGCCCGCCTCGCCCGGGGCCCCGGCGGCGGGCCGGTCGACGATGAATGCGGCGGGCCGAAGAACTCTCTTGCGTGACCCCGCTCCGGGCTAACCCAGTTCGCCGACCCGACGACACTTCAGAGCGCCGCGCCGTACCTTGCGGCCTGGGCCACGTTCGGGAGAACTGGGCCGACACCGATCTGCGAGCGAATCACTCCGGTGTATGCCGCGCCGGGAAGCCCCGCCAGATCGGTACAGGTGCAGCGGTCGCCGGCCACCGAAACCCCGTTTGGCCGCACATCGGCGTATGCCGCGCCGACCCGCAGCGCAGGGACGACGCCGACCCGATCAGGGTCGGCGCCCCGGCCCAGCCCGGTCGACGACGCGGGATCGGCGACGGCGAGCCGTAACCGGGTCACGGTTGCCCGTACTCATCCGGGTCATCAGCGGTGGACAGTGCCAGGCGGATCGTTCCGCGGTGTCGCTACCGATGTCCGCTGCCACCGGCACCGGGGCACAGCCCGACGGCACCGGGCCGCGGGAGCGGACTTGCCCCGCCCTGTCTTGCCGCGCGCCGTTCTGCGGGATGCGGTGGCCTTGGCCTCCCGCGCCGGGGTGAAATGAATGTGCGGGGGAGACGGTGCGGACGATCTGCTGTCCAGCCCGGTCAGCAACGGTGCGCGCCAGGGCCGTCGACCTAGCGCAGCGGCTAGTCCGAACTTACGTGATCTTGATACTGCCGAAATGCTTGCTGACCTGGGGATATGTCAAAGTTGATCCGGCGGCGTTTCTGTCTACAGCACGAGGGACCGGCACGGCGCATCCGCCGGGCCGGTGGAGATTTGATCTTTGAACACGTACCTCAGGAATGAGCCAGTCGAAACGTTCTGTCTACATCCAGACCGTCTCTGAGCACGTTTCCCCAGGTCACGGCATGGATTCATGCAACACGCCGACGTAAGTTCGGGCTAGTGAGAACCCGTGACATGACATGAAATGCCCGCAGGCCCACCAAAGTGTCCGGAACCAACCGAGGATGATCGGGCCCAGTTCGGCGACGGTAATTCACGCCCAGCCCGATCCCGCGCGGCGCCCGGGAAATGATCCACAACCCGCCGGTCCATCCACATTTCAGGTCGCTGGCCTCGACCCGGCCCGGTGGGAGACGACAGCATCGGAGCCACGAACCCCCGCCGTCACACGAGAAGGAACCCGCCCTGTACACGATCGCCACCACCCCGGGGGACTCGTCGACATGCGCGCCGGGTTCCACGACAACCCGGCCAGGAACCGGCCCAGGGGGCGGGCGATCCCACCGGGTGTAGCAGCGG
>Ga0209584_10000148_pt1 | contig 19296 bp, 13 predicted proteins | sample NGEPerD_FD_184507 | JGI IMG/M metagenome (GOLD analysis project Ga0209584, IMG submission 184507) | Arctic peat soil microbial communities from the Barrow Environmental Observatory site, Barrow, Alaska, USA - NGEE PermafrostAB12-D... | ecosystem: Environmental > Terrestrial > Soil > Wetlands >...
GAGGAGCATTCCCCATTCGGAAAGGTTCCCGTCCGGTGCCGTTTCTGGGTCTACGTCGGGAGCAACTAGGTTAACCAAGGCTGGCGCCACAAGTGAAACTACGACGTCGGACATGAGAGCGATCTTCAGCACGGACTCTGTGTCGATGCCGCGATGGCTTAAGACAGCCAAGTACGAGACGATCGCGTGGTACCGCTCGTCTGCCTGCGCGCTGTCCGGCGGCACTCCTGTGCGAAGGAGTCGGCGAGTAGCCTGCAACACGGTCGCGGTTGGCGCCGCGTCGTTGTCGCGTTGCGCTAGCCCACCACCGCTGTCGTCACCGTGTGTAATACCCCGCTCCCCCTCTGTCGCCAGGCAAACACTGTCGAGGTAATCACATTGACTGCCACGATCTTATGCATGATCATGGCAGCATGACCCCCGATGCGCTGCCCATCTTCCAGCTGACTGATCTCGCCAACGATCGCGGTCGGTTTGTGGACGCGGCGCGTCACGGAGAGGCTCGTCTGCGTGACAAAGACGGTACCAGCCTCGTCATGGTGCCGGAGGGTAGACTACGGTTCCTGGAAGATCTCGCCAAATGGTCCAGCGAAGGACTGCGCCTGCGTCGATTGCTCGCCCGAGATGAGCTACCCAGCATTGCTGATCTCGGCTCGCTAGCTTGGCTTCGCGTGTTCGACACCTCGGATCTGAGGCGTTTCGAGGATGAGCTCCAAGATTCACTAATTGCGGCGACGGCTGACGGTTCACTCGCCGTTCTCGATGAGACCGTCGAGGCTTGGCGTGTAACTGCGCGGGAACTCGAAGATCCCTTACGGCGTAGCGTGCTTTACGGGGACATCGCTGACGACGACCTGATGGAAGCCGATGAGCCGAAAGAGCGCTAGTTCCTATAACCCAAATGAGCCCGCCAGACGTCCCGGAGGGAAGCCTTTGGACCGGCCCACGTATCGGGTTCTTGTGCACAAGCAATTTCGGCAAAAATACTTGGAACTGGCCGATCGCGTCGGCTTGCAGCAGGCGCAACAGCTTTGGGACCATCTTGCAACGAAACCGGGGGCACCCACTGCTCTAGCTAGCACGTGCATCCTGAGAGGTAGAGCCGGCGACCCAAAGGGTCCCGGCTGGTCGCGGACTGTGCATTATGAAGTCACTTCAATGGCGCGAGTGAATTACCAATTCAATGATAACTACCGAAACGGACCGGATGACGACAAACATCGGGTTGTTGCGATCCTAACGATTGACTACTCGTCCCACTAGATCAGGCCCCGGGTACCTACCGAAGACGTCCTGCCCGAGCACGCACTAGCTTCTTGAATGAGTAGAGAAAGTTCTCACGGACAGGAGGACCCGGAATCCATCCACGGCGATGGGGCCAGATCTACGCATCGGACGACAGCACAAACGGGCTGACGAGCAAGGAGGTGCCCGGTACCTATAACACGTACCGAAAGCTCCGCAAGGTCATCGGGATCCTGGGCATGTCGCTGCCCGTTCTGCTGGTCGTCTTGGCCCCGCTGCTGAAGTCCTGGCACGAAGGCGTTCCCATCCATTGGGAGCTCGAAAGGTCCATCAGCGCGTATTACTACACCAAAGCCGGAGGCCTGTTCGTCGGGACGCTCTTCGCCATCGGGGTGCTGCTGCTCTCGTACAACTATCGCGTGCTGGACACCATCCTGACGACTATTGCTTGTGGCCTTGCGATAACGGTCGCGCTGTGCCCCGCTCCCGAATTCAGCGGTCAGGTCAACCTGCTGGGCATACTGCACTACCTTGGGGCGTCCGGCCTGTTCTTCACGTTCGGTTTCATGGCGCTCCTGCGATTCACAAAATCGGATATCTCCCCACCCGACAAGAATTGGGAGAACCGGAAAAGGCTCTACCAGGCCTGCGGAGCGGTCATCTTCGCGATGCTCCGGGGTCGCTTTCGTGCTGTGGGTGGCAAAGCGGCTGACCGGTTCGGAATTGGTGCTGCCCATCCTGAACAACAACTGGCTGTTCTGGGTGGAGGTTGTCATGGTGGAGGCTTTCGGGTTGTCGTGGCTGGTCAAAGGCGGCTTCTATTTCTTCGGGCCGTTGTAAGGCGTTGTGGGCTCCGCCGCTCGGTGCCGGTGACAAGACCACGTCGGACGCCGTGCGACGCCGCCTCCCGGTCTGGTGTTGGCCGACGCCGCAGCGAAGCAGAACTGACCGGGTCGGCAACCCCGGCGTCGGTGACTCGGGCACCTTCGCGCGGCGGAAGGGCTCACCAAACGCGGTGCCCGCATTTCCGAGGTCTCACTGCTGGCGCACCTGCCGTCGTGTTCCGGCGTTGGTCAGCGACTCCCGACGGACGGTCTGGCAGGATCGGCCTTGGAGGGGTCGGGACAGCGGCGAGCGATGGGGGGCCGGGGGTGGCCGAGCAGCCTCTGCTGCGAGTATCCGATCTGCGGCGCCGGTTCGGCGAGCACGAGGTGCTGCACGGTCTCAGCTTCGAGGTCCGTCCCGGTCAGGCCATCGCGGTGGTGGGGCCCAACGGATCGGGAAAGAGCACCCTGCTGCAGTGCGTGATGGGCATCCAGCGCCCGGACAGCGGGACGGTGACGCTGCGCGGAACCCCGCTGGTGGAAAGCGATCCCGCGGTTCGCGCCGAGATCGCCGCGGTCGACGACAGCGTCGACTTCTTCCCGGACCTGTCCGCCGCCGAGCACCTGGGCCTGCTGGCCGCCGTGCACGACGTGCCCGACGCTGACGCTGTCGTGCGGGCGCTGCTCGACGAGGTCGGGCTGACCGATCAGCGCAACCAGTTGCCGGGCACGTTGTCCTCGGGGCAGCGACGACGCCTCGCGCTGGCGTCCGGCTTTGTCCGACCCCGCTCGCTGTTGCTGCTGGACGAACCCGAGCAGCGGCTGGACGGGCAGGGCATCGACTGGCTGATCGGGCGATTGCTGGACGAGAAGGCAGTGGGCGGCGCGGTCTTGTTCGCCTCGCACCACGCCGGCCTGATCGATGCGGTCGCCGACGAACGGCTCGAACCCGCAGGGCCGAGCAGTTGAGGCTGCTCACCCAGGTCCGCCGGGTCGGTCGCGGTCGGAAGGAGCCCACCGATTGGTGGACGCTGGCGCTGGCCGTCTTCGTGCTGGCCGGCTTTCCGGTGCAAGTGATCATCGGGCTCAGCGCCGGGCGAGCGCCGGGCGTGACCCAGGCGATCCCGATCGCGCTGACGGTCGGCGTAGCCGTCCTGCTGGGGGCGATGCTGCTGGCCGTGGCGATGGCGCTCGGACCGGTGCGCGGCAGCGCCGCCGAGTACACCTGGGTGTTGGGTGGCCCGGTCGACCGCCGCTCGGAGTTGACGCCCCGTTGGGTTCGGACGCTGACCGGGACCGGAGCGTTGGGCGCGGTGCTGGCCGGTGTCGCGGCCGCGGTTGCCGGCGCGGACCCCGTTGGCCTGGCATTGACGGTCGTGGTCGGCGGCGGGCTCGGGGTGACCCTGACGGCGGTCGCGACGGGTCTGCAGGGCCGGACCGCGCAGGTTCGCCGGGCCGTCCAGGTCGGCACCACAGGCGTGGGGGTGGCGTTCGTCGGGCTGGCTGCGCTGCTGATCCGCGTGGGCCAGGCACCCTCCATTCCCGGGTGGGTCGTTCCGGTCGGTGCACCGCTCGCCGTGCTGCTCGCCGTGCCGATGGTGATCTGGGGATGGCGGACCATCGCGGCGCTGGACCGGGTGGCGTTGACCGCCGGGAACGCACTCTTCGCGGCCGGCGGAGCCGCGGTGTTGTTCATGGATCCGGCGCTGCTGGGCGATGTGCTGGCCCAGCGGCGGTTCTCCCACCTGCTGATCGACCGGTCACGATCGTTCCCGGCCGGCCGGAGGCGCGCGTTGCTGGCGGCGGAATGGCTCCGCACCATGCGGAACCGTCGCGCCGCCGGCGTCTTCATCGGCGCCCTGCTGGTGCCCTACACCGCCGCCATCGTGGTGCCGGCCCGCTGGCTGCCCGCGGTGGCGCTGCTCGGCGCGGTGCCGGCGGTGTCGCCGTTCGGCGCCGGGCTGCGCAAGGTCTGCCAGTCGGCGACGCTCCGGCGGATGCTCGGCGGCACCGACTCCAGCCTGAAGCTGATTCACCTCGCTGCGCCAGCGGTCGCTGCGGTGCTGTTCACGCTGGGCGCGGCGCCCGCCATGCCGGCCGATCGGTGGATCGCGCTCGCCCTCACCCCGATCGGTGTGCTGACCAACCTGTGGCTGCGCGCCACCGCCAAGCCCATGGAGTTCGACGGCCTGGTGGCCGATCTCGGGTTCGGGCCGGCGCCGGTGCAGTTGTCCTGGTTCCTGGTCAGGGGCATCGCGCCGCTGGCGCTCACCCTGAGCCTGCAACTGGTCATCTGACGCAAATGTCGCAATAGTCGCAAAGTGGGCCAACAGTCGTTGTAGCTCAACGGTTGTGGCCTTCCCGGCTGGGTCCTTAACAAGTAGATTCACGTTCATGAAAATCGGCATCGGTTTGCCCAACCCGGTTCCCCATTTCCCCGGAACCCTGATCCCGACGTGGGCGGCCGCGGCGGAGCGGCGCGGGTTCACCACACTGGCGACCATCGACCGGGTGGCGTTCCCGAACCACGATTCGCTGATCTCCCTGGCCGCCGCGGCGGCGGTCACCGAGCGGATCGAACTGCTGACCAACATCCTGCTGCTGCCCACCCGCGACCCGGTGCTGATCGCCAAGGAGGCCGCATCGGTGGCGTCCATCTCCGCCGGCCGGCTGACGCTCGGCATCGGCGTCGGCGCGCGTGAGGACGACTACACCGCCACCGGAACGTCTTTCGCCGGCCGGGGGAAGCGGACCGACCAGATGCTCGACACCATGCTGGCCGCCTGGCGCGGCGAGCCGGTCGCCGGGAGCCCGGAGCCGGTCGCGCCCGACGTTCCCGGTGGCACGGTTCCGCTGCTGATCGGTGGCGGCGGCGACGCCGGCGTCCGCCGGACCGTGCAGTACGGCGTGGGATGGACGGTCGGCGGCGCCCCGCCCGACCAGATCGCACCGCTGGCCGCGCGGGTGCGGGAGGCGTGGACCGAGGCCGGCCGCGAGGGCGATCCGAGAATCCTTGCGCTGGCCTACTTCTCGATCGGCGACGACGTGGAGAATGCCTCCTACGGCTACCTGCGGCACTACTACGGCTTCGCGGGCGACTACGCCGAGATGATCGCCGGCGGTGCGCTGCGCGGTGCCGACACGATCAGGGGCGCACTGAAGGCGTATGAGGACGCCGGGGTGGACGAACTGATCCTGGACCCGACGGTGGCGGATCTGTCGCAGGTGGAGCGACTGGCCGACGCGGTGCTCTGAGTCGGGCCCCGATTTTGGGTGATGGCGGTGGCAGCGTCAGCGTCATCCGCGTCGTACCGCCCACACCGCGACCTGGGTGCGGCTGGTCAGCCCGAGCTTGGCCAGGATCGAGCGGACATGCTGCTCCACGGTCCGCTCGGACAGCACCAGCCGCGTCGCGATGTCCCGGTTCGACAGGCCCTGCGCCACCAGGTCGGCGACCTGCCGCTCACGCGGCGTGAGCGGATCGCTTGCCCTGGCTGTCGCGTCAAGATCATCCAGCAGCGCCTGCGCCTGACGGAGCCAGCCAGGCATGTCCAGCGCGCGGAACTGCCGGGCCGCGACCTTCGCCTCGGTGCGGGCGGCCTGGACCGCGCCCGATCCGTTGCGCGCCGCGAGAGCTCTTGCGCGGGTGAGCTTCCCGATCGCCAGGGCCGGCCGGGCAGCCATCCTGGTGTTGAGCTCGTCGGCCACCTCCAAGTGCGCCAGTGCGTCATCGACTCGACCCATCACCACCGCGAGCCGGGCCAGCGGCAGGTCGAGCGCGCCCACAGAGAACACCGAATGAGTACCCCCGCCCTGGCCCCGCCACGGCAGGAACAGGTCGTACACCGCCGCCGCGGTCGCCGCGTCCCGGTAGGCGCAGGCCAATTCCCCGAGGAAGAAGTACACCGCTCCCACCGTCAGATCGCGCGGGTAGTCGCGAACCGCCGCGGCATGCCGGTCGTATCCGGGCGCCCAGTACTCGCCGTCGGACGCAATCACCTGCCCCAGCGCCGCGGACAACTCCAGGATCGGAACCGGCGGACCGGCAGCAGCCCGCTCGATGAACCCTGGCATCAGGTCCGACCCGTCCCAGCGCATCCACGCCAGACCCACCGAGAAACCGTCGCCGAGCTGCTCCGCGGCAGCGTCACCCAGTCGCTGCGAATACTCCCCCGCGAGCGCGGAGTGCTCGCGGGCCTCGGCGAACTGTCCGACCAGCATGGCGCGGGCGGCCAGCCCACGATGCACATGCCACCACCCGAGCAGCAACTGCTCTGACCGGGCCAGCTCAGTCACCTGGATCAGACCGGTGTCGTACGCGGGGAGGTCGGCCAGCACGATGGCGGCGTCGAGCAGGACCAGCCGACCGAACAGCTCGTCGACCGGCCGCCGGAGGCGTTGGGCGAGTGCGGTGGCCTGCTCACCGAGTCGGACGATGTCGGCTACGTCGGCGTTCGGGTGGACGCTGCGATGGGTGGCCCAGATCGCGTCGAGCAGCGCATCGTCGTCATCACTGCGGCGGGCCAGCTCCAGCGACTGTTCGGCCAGCCGCTGTGCCTCATTGACCCGGCTCAATTCGGCCGCGGCACGGGAGGCCTGCGCGGTCAGCCGGGCCGTCACGGCCGGGTCGGATCCGGGGTCGACGGCGAGCGCCCGTCGCACCAACCGGTCCAGCGCGAGGTTGAACGGCGCCAGGCCGATCCCACGCACCACCAGGGCGGCGGCGGCCAGCAGGTCCGGCCGCCCCGCCCGATCGGCCGCGGCGGCGGCGCGCTCGCAGGTGGCAAAGCTGTCCTGCACCCGTCCGTCCAGAAACTGCGCGTGCGCCAGATCCAGCAGCGCCCGCCCGATCTCGTCGTCGTCGGCGCCGGCCCGGTCGAGCCAGCCAAGCGCGTCGGCGAAGCGGTCGGCCGCCACGTCGGGCGCCGCGGACGACACCGCCTCCCGGCCCGCCCGGCTCGCCCAGCTCGCGGCGGCGCGGACCGCGGCGGGGTCGTCGATGACGTGGCCCCAATGCCCGGCGACCTCGCCGGGTGGGAGCTCTGCGGCCAGCAGCTCGGCCACCGCGCGGTGCCAACGAGCCTTCTCGGCGGCCGGCACTGCGGCGTAGATCGCGTCCCGGACCACCGCATGGGAAAAGGCGTACTCGTCGGCCTGGTGCTCGACCGGCGTCACGACATCGACCAGTACGCCGGCCGCCCGAGCCGGTTCGGCGGCCCTGGTCAACGCACCGGCGCTGGTCCCGGTGAGCGTCGCCAGCCGCGGCACGGTGATGTCGTGACCCAGGACAGCGGACGCGGCCAGCAGAATCCGAGTTCCTTCCGGCAATGGACTCACCAGATCGCCGACCAGCACTGCGATGTCGTTCCCACCCGGCAGGCTGCCGGCGGCATGGGAGGTGACCAACGCGGTGAGCTCGCCGGAGCGCTGCAATGCGTCGACCAGGGTCGTGACGTACAACGCGTTGCCCCCGGTGAGATCACGGACGAAGGCCGCCGTCGCGTCGGAGGCTCGACCGTTGATGGCGGCCACGTAGTCGGCGCAGTCCTCACGGGTGAGTCCGGAGAGCCTGACTCGGGTCAGCCGCGGTGAGCGGAGCAGTCGCGGCAGCACCCGTCGCCAACCCTCGGTGCCCGGCGCCGGGTCCCGATAGGTCGCGACCAGCACCAGCGGTTCGTCGTCCAACGCCGTGACCAGATGCCCGAGCAGCGCCGCGCTCGCCGCGTCCAGCAGGTGGGCGTCCTCCAGGACAACCACCAGAGGTTCGGCGGCTGCCTGCGCCGCCAGCGCCTGGGCGACGGCGTCGTGCAGCCGGAAGCGAGCAGCGGCGGCATCCTCGGCACGGACCGCACTCGGGTCTGTCGGTTCACGGCCCACCGCGGACTGCGCCGCGACGGTCGACAGCGCGTCGTCGATCGCCGGCAGCGCTCGGGCCAGCCGGCGCCAGGGCCACCACGGCGACACGCCCTCCTCATCCGGCACCCGGACCGTCAGCTGTCGGCGGTCGGTCTGCGTCAGCGCGCGCTCGACCAGCGTCGTCTTCCCCGCTCCCGCCTCGCCGGAGAGCAGCACCAGCGAGCCACGCGCAGCTTCGATGGCGTCGACCAGGGTCGCCAGTTCGACCGATCGGCCGACGAAGGCCGGCCGCTGGGACTCGCGCGTCATGGCGATCACTATTCCGGGTCGCGCCGGGGGTGCGTACCGGGTTTGCGTACTGGGTTTGCGTACCAGCGCTGATCCGGTAGCCGCGGATCCGCGGGACGGTGGTCCGGACCAACAACCACCGCAGTGAGTCAGGGAGTCCGCGATGAGCACCCAGGATCAGTTCGTCAGCAATCAGACATCGACCGAAACCGGTTCGTGGGCGGTGGATCTCACCACGACAACGGCGGCATTCACGGTCGCCGAACTCGGCGGACTGAAGACCGTTCGCGGCACCGTTCCGGTGATCGGCGCTGCCCTCGACTTCGACGCGAACGGGCGACTGAACTCGGTCGCCGCGGAACTCGACCCGGCCGGCGTGCAGACCGGCAACCCCAAGCGGGACAAGGACTTGCAGGGCCCGACGTTCTTCGCCGCCGCGCAGCACCCGACCTGGGTGTTCCGTGGTGGGCGGGCCTACCCGTTCGAGGGCGGCTGGACGGTGAACGGCCGGCTGACCGTCAGGGACACCGTGGACGTCACGCTGGAGGTTCGTCCCGCCGACGATGATCGAGCCGAGCGTGACAGTCGGGTACTCACCGCGACCGCAGAGCTTGATCGCCGCGATGCCGGGCTACGCAAGGCTCCCGGGGCCGTGATCGGGCACCGGATCCGGATCGCGCTGACCATCACGCTCCGCCGGATCGGCTGACGGATCGCCGGATTGCAGGGGGGTCGGCCGTCCGCCGGGCAGCAGCCAGGCGGCGGCGAACATCACCAGGGCGAGCAGCAGGGCGGCCAGAAAGACGTCGTGGGTCGCCTGCGCCAGCGCGGCCGGACCCCCGGATCCGGTAGTGGACCCGGCGCTCGACCCGGCGCTCGCGGCGGCCGTGGCGGATCCCAGGGTGGCGTTGGCGATCGCGCCGAACACCGCGACACCCACCGCGCTGCCGATGGACCGGGAGAACAGGTTGTTCGCCGTCACCACGCCCCGCTGGGCGGCGATCAGCGTCGGGCTGGCCACCAGCCCCATGCCCAGTCCGACCACAAAGCAGCAGACCGCGACCTCCCACACCGTGGATCCCTGGCCGAGCAAGGTGCACAGGGCGGCGCCGATGATCACCAGCACGGAGCCGATCAGTGCCGTCGTCCGGAACCCCAACCGCAGGTAGAACCGGCCGGACAGGGCGGCCGAGATCGGCCAGCCGATGGTCAGGGTCGCCAGCGCGAACCCGGCGACCAGCGGTCCGGTACCGAGGACCACCTGGACGAAGGTCGGTACGTAGGTGGTCAATCCGAGCAGTACGGCGCCGACCAGCAGGGCGACGACCGCGCTGGCCAACAGCACGCGACGGCTGAAGATCCACAGCGGGAGCACCGGGTCCGCGGCCCGACGCTGCACGGCGATGAAGATCGCGATCAACACGGCCCCGGAGGCGAGAACCAGGATGCTGGTGGCTGAATTCCAGGCCCAGGCCTGACCACCCTCCAGCAGCCCCAAAATGATCAAGGTGCAGCCGGCTGTGAGGGTGATGCTGCCCAGGTAGTCGATGCGGCGCCGCACCCGCGGACGCACCGTCTCGTGGAATCGGCGGATCAGCATCCAGGCGGCGAGGGCGCACAGCGGGATGTTGACGAAGAAGATCCACCGCCAGGTCAGGTACTGGGCGAACAGGCCGCCGAGGGTCGGGCCGACGACTGCGGACATCGCCCAGACGCTGGCCAGATAACCCTGCGCCTTCGCCCGCTCGGCGAGGGTGTAGATGTCGCCGGCGATGGTGATGCTCATCGGCTGGACGGCGCCCGCACCCAGCCCCTGTACGGCGCGGAAGGCGATCAGCGCCGGCATGCTCCAGGCGAAGCCACACAGGATCGAGCCGAGCAGGAACAGCCCGATGCCGAACAGCATGATCGGCTTGCGCCCGAACAGGTCCGAGAGCTTGCCGTACACCGGAACCGACACCGCCTGCGCCAGCAGGTACACCGAGAACAGCCAGGGGAACTGGGAGAACCCGCCGAGGTCGGCGACGATCGAGGGGACCGCGGTCGCGACGATGGTGGAATCCAGCGCGACCAGCGAGGTGGCCAGCATCAGCGAGATCAGGATCGGTCCGCGTTCGGAACGGAAGCCGACAGCGCCCGCTCGCTGCGACGAAGCCGGCGACGTCATGCCCGATGCTCCTCTCGGCTGGTGGTCCGGACCCCCGGTCGTTGCCCAGGCTAAGCGTTACCTCCGACAGTTCCCCGCCGCACCCTCCTGGCAACGCTCGCGGCCACCGTTTTCATGCCCGCCCCCACCGCCCGCCGTCCCCTGAACGGCGCGGATCATCATCGTCGGCGCGCATCATCGTGGCGGTTGTGGGACTGGAGTGACGGGAGTCAACGATTTGATCCGCGCTGTGGATGATGATCCGCGCCCCACACGGGCGAGGAGGTCCTGGAGCAGGGTGGGGGGAGGCCGGTGTGTTCGGCGGCGAAGGCCAGCTGGTCGGCGTACTCGGCGGCCAGGGCCCGCGCGGGCTTGCCCATCCCGTGACCGGCGCGGGCGTCGACCCGGAGCAGCACAGGTCCGGGGCCGCCCTGGCAGCGCTGCAGTTCGGCGCCGAACTTCAGGGAGTGGGCCGGCACCACCCTGTCGTCGTGATCGCCGGTGCAGATCAGGGTCGGCGGGTAGGTCGTGCCGGGCACCAGGCGGTGCAGCGGCGAATATCCGTGCAGCACCGCGAAGTCGTCGGCATCATCCGGTGAGCCGTAGTCGCTGGTCCACGCCCAGCCGATGGTGAACAGGTGGAACCGCAGCAGGTCGAGCACACCGACCGTGGGCAGCGCCGCGGCGAAGAGCTCGGGGTGCTGAGTGATGGCCGCACCCACCAACAACCCGCCGTTGGATCGGCCGTGCACGGCCAGCTGCGCCGGCGTGGTCACGCCCGAGGAGAACAGCTCGCGGGCGCAGCCGAACAGGTCGTCGAAGACGTTCTGCTTGTCGTGCAGCATCCCGCCGCGGTGCCAGTCCGCCCCGAACTCCCCGCCGCCACGCAGGTTCGCCACCGCCAGCACTCCCCCGGCGGCCACCCAGGCGGAGAACAGCGCCGAGAACGCCGGCAGGACCGGGATGTCGAATCCGCCGTAGCCGTACAGCAGCGTCGGCCGCGGACCGTCGGGGAGATCCACCCGGCGCCCTACCGACATCGGCACTGCTGTGCCGTCCGCCGAGGTCGCCCGGACTCGCTCGAAGCTGACCTCGGGCAGATCCACCTCCGCGCCCGCCGGTGGCAACGCGGACAGCTCGACCGCTCCGCCGGCGACGTCGAGCCGGTAGGACCGACTTGGACGGGTGAAAGACGTGACGCCGACGAAGATCTCGGTGCTGGCCTGGCGGGAGTTGATGGCGGTCACCGACATCGGCGCCGGTAGCTCCGGACGGCCCAGGAAGCGGCCGTCCCTGTCGACGATCTCGATGCGATGGGCGGCGTCCGACGACCAGAGCACCACGAACGCCCCCGAGGCCGGGCCGACGTCGACGAGCACGTCGGTGAGGTGTTCGGTGATGACGTCGGCCCACGGCCGACTCGGTGCGCTCAGGTCGACGGCGACCAACCTGCCGCGCGGCGCGGCGCGTTCGGTGCGCAGGTACAGCGTGTCCCCGGCAGAACCGACCACGGATTGCGCGTCAGTCAGCTCGGCGACGACCGCGGCGCTGTGCTCACTGATGCAGCACCGACCTCGGTCGTCGAGCACCAGCCGCCGGGCTTCCAAGGTGGTCCGAGAGTCGGTGCCGGGACTGGTGGTCAACACCAACCACTCGCCGTCGGGGGCGACCCACGGTGAGGCGATCCATTCAGGCCCATCGGGGCGGCACCACACCACCTCATCGGACTCCGGGTCATCGCCCACTCGGTGCAGCACCAAGTCCCCCGGACCCATGGCATCGGTGAACCGGGCGCCTGACGGTTCCGGGTAGCGCCAATACAGGAAGCCTGATTCGTCGGGCAGCCAGGTGGGGTCAACCCATTTCGTCCAGTGCAACTCGTCGGTCAGGTCCCGACCGTCGTGGGTGCGCCGCACCTTGATCGTCCGCCAGTCGGACCCGGCCTCGGCCAGGGCGTAAGCGACGTAGGTGCCCGCCGGGCTGACCCTGGCGGCGGTCATTGCCACCGTGCCGTCGGAGGACAACTCGTTGGGATCGATCAGCACCGTCGGTCCGTCCAGCAACGACTCGAGCGAACTCCCGGTGAGCAGCAGATCCTGGTCCAGTTCCCCTGGGTTCGCGATGACGAAGTACCGGCCGCCGCGCTCCCACGGCACCCCGCGCCGCGGCGCCGTCACCAGCGCCGTGGTCAGCGCAAGAAACGGTCTGGCGGCCGGCAGGGCGTCGAGATACGGCGTGGACAGACCGTTCTGGTTTCGGACGAACGCCCGGGTGCGCTCCGAATCGGGGTCCTCCAGGTAGCGGTACGGATCGGCGACGACGACGCCGTGCAGGACGTCGACGGTGGCGTCCCGGTCGGCAGCCGGGTAGTGGAAGGTCACTCACCGATCACATCACGAGCGGCCGGTGCACCCGGCACACGCATCAACCCTCCGCCGCGACCACCCCGCTGTCGAGGTCGGACTCCAGCACCGCCGGCGCGACCGCGCGATGCTCGAACGGCGTGGACAGCACCACCGTCGTCCGGGTCGACAGCCCGGCCGTCCCGCGAATCTGCGCCAACAGCCCCTCCAGCGCGGACGGGGAAGCGACCCGCACCTTGACGATGTAGGACTCCACGCCCGCCACCGAATGGCAGGCCTCGATTTCCGGCAAGGCCGCCAAACGCTGCGGATAATCGTCCGGTGCACTCGGATCGATCGGGGTCAGCGACACGAAGGCCGTCAGCGGCAACCCGATCTGCTCGCTGTCGATCTGTGCGGTATAGCCCTGGATCACGCCGCGCTTTTCCAGTCGGCGCACCCGCTGATGAACCGCGGAAACGGACAGCCCGACCCGCTCGGCCAGATCGGTGTAGCTGCAGCGGCCATCGGCGGCCAGCACGCCAGCGATGCGCGCGTCGATCTCCTCCAACATGACGGGGTCCTTTCAGCTCGCGCCGACAACTGTCAATTCGGTCGGTGCCGTGTTCATCAACACCGGACCGTTGTCCCCGACCACCACGATGTCCTCGATCCGCACCCCGAAACGTCCCGGCAGATAGATGCCCGGCTCCACCGAGAACGCCATTCCCGGCTCGAGGACCTGCCTGTTGCCGGCGACCATGTAGGGGTGCTCGTGCACTTCCATCCCGATGCCGTGACCGGTTCTGGTAATGAAATACTTCCCGAATCCCGCCCGGTCGATCACCGCCCGGGCCGCGGCGTCCACCGATTCCGCGGTCACCCCAGGGCGGACCGCTGCCACTCCGGCCGCCTGCGCCCGGCGGACTATCTCGTACACGTCCCGGGCGTCTTTCGCGATGTCGGCACCGTCCGCAGGCGCGATGACGTAGGTGCGGGTGCAATCGGAGAAATAGCCGGACGGCATCGGCCCACCGATATCGATGACCACGACGTCACCGGCCTCGATCACCCTGTCTGATGCCTCGTGGTGCGGGCTGGCGCCATTGGGCCCGGACCCGACGATGACGAAATCCGGACGCGAGTGGCCTTCGGCAACAATCGCGGCGGCAATGTCCGCGGCGACATCGTTCTCGGTGCGGCCGGCGCGTAGCCATTCCGAAATCCGGCGCTGCACCCGGTCGATGGCCGCGCCCGCGTCCGCCAGCGCGGCGATCTCCGATTCGCTTTTTCGCATCCGTAATTCGGCTATCGCCTCACCGGCAAGGGTCAATTCGCTTCCACGTACTGCGGCTTGCGCGTTCAAGGCATGCACGGCCGGCATGTGGTAGTCGACCGCGAGCACCCTGGCCTGCGGCGGCAGCACCGCGGCGAGGGCCAGGTACGGATCCTCGCCGTCGGTCCACGTGCTGATCGCGACGTCCAAGGATTCCACCGGGGTGCCGCTCCAGCCGGGCCGTTCCAGTGTCGGCACGAGCAGCGCGGATTGGCCGGATGCGGGTACCACCAGGCAGGTCAACCGCTCGTGCGAGCCCACCGAATGGCCAAGGAAGTACTCGAGATCGGGGCCCGGGCTGATCAGGATGACGTCGGCCCCGGTGACGTCGGCCTGGCCGGCCAACCGGGCCAGCCGGTCTGCCAAGGCCGGGACGAGGTCGGCCACGGTCCCCCGCGGTCGCGAGTGGTCGATGGACATGGACGGCAGCCTAACGCGCGGCCCGGCGGGCTGTCCGTTTTGCCCGAGGCGCTCCCACAGGGCGGTTGATCCGGCGGGTAGCGTCTTCGCCCATGCTCCAGTTGCTCGACCTCGCCGGCATCTACTTCCGCGCCTTCTTCGCCGTGCCGATGTCCACGACCTCCCCCGACGGCAGGCCGGTGAACGCCGTGCGCGGGTCGCTGGACATCCTGGCCAAGGTGATTTCCGACGCCCGCCCCACCAGGGTGATGGCCTGTCTCGACCTGGACTGGCGGCCGGCCTGGCGAGTCGAGCTGATCCCGTCGTACAAGACCCATCGGGTCCTCGACCCGCAGAGTGCGCTCAGCACAGCTCCTGTCGAGCTGGCGGACACCCCGCACAGCGGGACGCCCGGCGCCTCCACCGACATCGAAGTGGTGCCCGACGAACTGTCCCCGCAGGTCCCGATACTGCTCGACGTGCTGGCCGCGTTGGGCATCACCACTGCCGGGGCACCCGGGTTCGAGGCGGACGACGTGATCGGCACGCTTGCCGCGACCGAGCGGACTGATCCGGTCGAGGTGGTCACCGGCGACCGCGACCTGTTCCAGGTCGCCCGGGATACCGACCCGGCCGTCACGGTCCGCTACATCGGCGCCGGGATGAGCAAGGCCGCGGTGTACTCGGCAGCCACCGTCGCGCAGCGCTACGGCATTCCGCCGGGCAGCTACGCCGACTTTGCCGCCTTACGAGGGGACCCGTCCGACGGGCTACCCGGTGTACCCGGGGTGGGCGACAAGACCGCGGCCACCCTGATCTCCCGGTTCGGCACGGTGGAGGGTTTGCTGCAGGCGCTGGACGGGCGGTCCACCGGGTTGACGGCAGGAATGCGGGCCAAGCTGGCCGCTGCCCGTGGCTATCTGCTGGTCGCGCCGACCGTGGTGCGGGTCTCGACAGACGCTCCGCTGATGGTGACCCCCGACGGCCCCGGCACCCTACCGGCCGAGCCGGTCGACCCGGCAGCGCTGTCGGAACTCGTCAGGCGGCATGGGGTCGGCGGCCCGACCGCGAGGTTGGTCGCCGCGATGGGACGGGGCTGAGTCCCGCCGCAACGGTGGCGTCGGGCGTGCCCGTCATCGTGGTCGTGCCTTGGTGTTCAGTTCGGCGGGCCATCCTTGCCCGATCGCGGGCGGCCGCTCCGGAAGATCCGGATGCCGGCCGGAATGATCAGCAGGAAGCAGATGATGTAGATCCAGCCGCTGACGGACAGTTGTCCGTTGGTGATCAATTTCCAGACACCAACACCGGCGAGGAAACCCATTCCCAGCAACGGGATTGCCAAACAGCCGAGCCGGATCCGGCGTTCGACGCGGGCCGACTGCTCCGGGGTCTCGGGAGGCACGAGCGGAGGGTAGCCCACCCCGCGCGCCCCGCGGACGGATCATGCAGAAATCTGCACCCCCACCAGATCCCGATCATGGACGGCTGGAACCACGCGGCGCGGATGTACCAAGCCGGAGCCCGAGATTCTTGATGGATCATGGACTTTCCCGGGTCTGGACACGATCCGCGGCTGAGGTCACGGATTCGGTCAGTGACTCGCTCGGCGCGCCGAGAACCGTCGCGCTCGACGATCCGTACTACCAGGTAGTCGACGCCTCACAGCTCCCGATCCCGGGAAGGTCGTGTCGATGCCGCGCCCCGCGTGCGGGTCCAGATCGGGGCTTGCCATGACGTCATCGCGCGTGCGGAGGGTCTGCGTCACCGTGCTGGCCGTCATCGCCAGCCTGGCCATCCTCGCCGGTGTGCAGTCGGCGCCGGCGAGCGCCACCCCGGTGATACCGTTCGCCCCGATCCGGCAATGGCAATTCTCCGATATCGATCCCGACGGGACCGAAGTGGTGGTCGCCCAAGGCACCGATGTGGCGGGCGACCTGTTCCGCAGGCATGACTTCGGACCGGCGACGATTCCGGACGGCCCACGTGCCGTCGCCGACATCTTCTCCGGGGCTGACGGGTCCGAGTACTGGACCGAGACCGAGACCGCTGAGGGTATCGGCGGGAACAAGGCGCAGTTGATCCAGTACCAGGCATTCGCGAAAGCCCAGCCCGGCGCGTCCCTGCAATTCGCTCTGAAAACGGCGTTCGTGCGGGCCATTGATCACAACGGGCCGGGTTCGGATTGCGACGGCCCGGATACCGTGAACTGCTTCACGGTGGACGCGATGTTGCATCTCGAGGTGAGCGCCTACACCAGTGACCAGCACCTTTTCCAGACAGCGGGCACGGCGTTCGTCACCGGCAGGACGGGTCAATGGGACATCGTTGCCTGGACGGAGGGACCGGTCACCACCCCGCTCTGGCAGACTTCGGACTTCACGCCCACCGTCGATCAGGACGAGGAATTCGAAGTCGACCTCAACCACAATCCGCACTACACCATCGATCTTTCGGGTCTCAACGTCGGAGAGGGTTTCACGCTGCGGACCATCGCGTCAGCCAGTGTGATGAACCACCGCGGTCTGGAATCCGGCGCCCTTGCCGCGCTTATCGACCCGCTGCACGCCGACGGGGTGAACATTCGCACCCGGGGGCTCAGCTCGATCGCCGATCCTTTGCTGGTGTCGCCCCCGGAGGACCCCACCGCACCGGCAACCTGCGAATCCGGACCGGATCCGGCAGCCGGGCAGCTGCAATTCAGCGAGAGCGCCTACCGGGCTGAGGAATCCGATGCGGACAGCGCCCGGGTCCTGGTGACCCGCGTCGGCGGCAGCGCCGGAGTGGTGAGCGCGTCCGTGCTGGTCACCGGCGGAACAGCCCATGCCGGCGACGATCTCACCCCACTGGACACCGCTGTCACGTTCGCGGACGGCGACACGGCCCCACGGCTGGTCCGGCTGCCGATACTGCAGGACGAGGCGGTCGAGGGTGACGAAACCGTCGAACTCACCTTGGCCGAGCCGGCGTGTGTCACGCTGGGCATTCCGTCGGCCGCGACACTCACCATCACCGATGACGAGCGGGTGGTACCCGACCCCGACTACGCCGTCACCGGCACGGTCGACGGACTGCAGGGTAGCGGCCTCGTGCTGCGCAACAATCTTGTGGACGAAACCACCCCGGCTGAAGGCAGTTTCGCATTCACCGGACGGCTGCTGTCCGGACAGGGCTATGACGTGACCGTCGCCGCGCAGCCCACAGACCCCGATCAGATCTGCACCGTCAGCGACGGCACCGGCGTGGTGGCGGACGCCGACATCACCGACGTCGCCGTCCAGTGCGTCACCCCGCCCGCAAACTCCGCGCTCGATGAGAGTTTCGACGGCGACGGCAAGGTGACCACACCCGGCCAGCGCGGCGCCTATGCCGTCGCCGTGCAGCCCTCGGATCAGAAAATCGTGGTGGCCGGGGAATTCTCGTTGACCCGGTACGACTCCTCCGGGCAACCGGATCAGGACTTCGGTGACGGCGGATCGGCCACCACGTCGCTGAGCTCCGGCTTCCTGGATGACGCGGCGGACGTGGCAATTCAGCCTGACGGAAAGATCGTGGTCGTCGGCATCATCGACAACGACGACGGTGCCGACGCCACCGGCGAGGACTTCGGTATCCAGCGGTACGACAGCCACGGCGAGCTCGATCTCGGGTTCGGTGACCTGGGCACGGCGACCACCGATTTCAACGGCGGCGTCGACCGCGCGTACGCCGTTGCGGTCGACACCGACGGCACCATCGTGGTGGCCGGACACGCGACCGACGCCGCAGGAACCGGAACGGATTTCGCGGTGGCCCGGTATGACAGCACAGGCCTTCTCGACGAGGATTTCGATACTGACGGCCGGGTCACCACCGACATCGCCGGGGCGGCCGATTTCGGCTTCGGCGTCGCCCTGCAGCCGGTTGACCACAAGATTGTGGTGGTTGGCCGGGTCTCGGACGACGGTGCGGACGGCGAGAACTTCGGCGTCGTGAGGTATCTGCCAAGTGGGGGCATGGACAGCAGCTTCAGCGCCGACGGTCGGGCGATCGCTGATTTCGGCGGAGGCTCAATGGCCTACGGGGTCGCGATCCAGCCTGACACCAAGATCGTCGTCGCCGGGCACGCCGCAAACGGATTCTCCACCGGCAGGAACGACTTCGCGGTGGCCAGATTCGAAGCGGACGGCGAATTGGATACTGCCTTCGACGGTGATGGGTTGGTCACCACCGATTTCGCCGACGTCGTCGGCCCGGATTCGCACGACGAGTTCGGCAAGGACCTGGCTCTGCTCGCCGACGGCCGCATCGTGGTGGTGGGCACAGCACAGTTGGATATCGGCGCAGACCTGGCCGTGGCGCGCTATGACGGCAACGGCCTGCTGGACTCGACATTCGGCAGCGGTGGGACGTTCACCACCGATTTTCACGGAGGATTTGACTCCGGCCAGGACGTCGCCGTCCAGAGCGACGGCAAGATCGTCGCGACGGGCACCGCGGTCAACGGCTTCGCCCTTGAATCAGCGATGATCCGCCTGACCGAGTGAGACTGACAGCCTATTTCCCGGCGGTCAGGGGCGGTCGTAGCGCAGCAGGACCACCCCGTTGCCGAATGTCCTGGTTCCGATGAGCCGGAGCGGTCTCCTGGTGTCCGACTCCGGGAACAGCGGTCTTCCGCGGCCGAGGATGATCGGGTTGACAAAGAGCCGGTACTCGTCGATCAAGTCGTGCCTGGCGAATTCCGCGGCAAGGACGGCGCCACCGACCACGATATCGCCGCCCGACTGCGCCTTGAGCGCGGCGATCTCCTCGACGTCGATCTCACGGGCGATGGTGGTGTTCCAGTCGGCCCTGTCCAACGTCTTGGAATACACGATCTTGGGC